>Ga0315281_10014996_pt1 | contig 10410 bp, 8 predicted proteins | sample YL17G07_0_MG_FD_204540 | JGI IMG/M metagenome (GOLD analysis project Ga0315281, IMG submission 204540) | Sediment microbial communities from Yellowstone Lake, YNP, Wyoming, USA - YL17G07_0 | ecosystem: Environmental > Aquatic > Freshwater > Lake > Sediment | place: USA: Wyoming | collected...
ATGCTCCTCGGGATTGATCCGGGCTACATCATCGCAGAACCGTACGTGCCCGTGGTCCAGAGAGCATTATCTGTCGCAGCAGGCAGGATCGGTATTGCCGGAAACCAGAATTGCGGGCTCTTCGTCTTTCCTGCTGTCAGTGACTTTATCGGAGGTGATATTATTGCCGATATCCTTTCCTGTGGCATGAGTGAACGCGAAGAAATATCCCTCCTTATTGATATTGGTACTAACTTCGAAGTCGTGCTCGGAAACAAAGAATGGATGTTCTCCTGTGCCGGCGCAGCCGGTCCGGCGCTTGAAGGCGGGGAAGTGCTTTTCGGCATGCGGGCTAACCCGGGTGCGATCGAGAAAATTACCGTTGACCCGTTTACTCTCGATCCCAGCTACAGTACTATCAACACTATCAAGCCACGGGGGATTACCGGTTCCGGATTAATCGACCTGCTTGCAGAACTCATCTCTGCGTGTGTTATTGACCGGACCGGGCGGATAAATACCGGCATAGAAAATAAACGGGTCCGGACAGGTCCTCACTTCCCGGAGTTTGTTGTCGCGTGGGCACATGAGACAGATATCGGGAAAGACATTGTGATCACGGAAAATGATATCAAGAACCTGATAATGAGCAAGGCGTCGATTCATGCTGCCTGTGTTACCCTGATGAAGGAGGCAGGTGTTACGAGGCATGAGATCTCTGCGATTTATTTTGCCGGCGCATTCGGCAACTATCTGGACAAGAAAAATGCAACAATTATCGGTTTGATTCCCGAGATTGAACCAGAGAGGATAAAAAATATCGGGAACGGGGCGGTGACAGGTGCAAATCTTGCGCTTATCAACCGGAGAGAACGAAAAACACTTGATAAGATTGCGTCGAGGATTGCCTACATCGAACTCAACGCAGAACCCTCCTTCATGGAAGATTATACATCAAGTACATTTCTGCCACACACGGATCTCACGTTATTCCCGATGGTTCAGAAACTTCTGGAAGCCTGTCGGATCAGGAAGGGCTAATCAAAATGGCAAAGATGATTCCTTCACCGCATTCTCTTGCAACGGGAGTTGGTGCACTTCCCCATACAGATCCTGAAGAGGCATGTAACGATGTTCTTGCAATATTTCCCCCATTCCCTTACGTGCCGACCCTTCCGGACAGGGGACAACTGGAAAGTATTGTCTTTAATGACTCAGAGCAGTTACCGGGAAGGCTCATGAGGGACGATCGACTCCTGTATGACAGTACAACTGACCATACTGCGGCAATGGAACAGATATATATGGATTATGTGGAGGGCAACTATGCGCCCTACGCACTCCATAGAGAATATGCGTCCGGTTTCATCGAAATGATGTCCCATGACCTCTCTCATGCGAAGGTGCTGAAATGCCAGGTTACCGGACCAGTCACGTTTGGCATGCAGGTAGTTGATGCAGACAAGCGCCCGATTTACTATGACGCACAACTTGCCGATGTGCTTTCGAAAATGATCGCGCTCAAGGCACGGTGGTGCGAGGAGGAAATGAAAAAAAAGACCGGAATTGCAGAAACTATCGTTGTTTTAAACGAACCTTACCTTGCTTCTCTGGGATCGTCAGTGGTACCGGTTGATCAGGACATGGTAAGAACCGGCTGGGGGGATATTGCTGCGCTGGTCCAGGGTGGGCTCGGCATCCACTGCTGTTCAAATACAGACTGGGAATTTGTCATGGAACTCAGGCCTTCGATCGTTTCCATCGATGCATATACAACGGCAAAAGAGTTCCTGTTGTATGCTGATGCTGTAGTTACTTATATGGAGCAGGGAGGGGTAGTGGCGTGGGGGATTGTCCCGGCAGAATACAAACTATTTGCCATGGAGAAAACCCAGCGGCTCTATGAACGGTATCTTGCGATCAGGACACGGCTCTGCACCCTTATGCCGGAAGATCTTTTCGATGCCCAGTCTCTCATCACACCCAGTTGCGGAATCCGGTTTGCTGACCGAAAAGGTGCCGTTGCGATAATGCAAACCGCCGCGGAAATCTCACGGCGCATTCGGGAAGAAATATCTGGTCTTTGATAGGACTGATTCATGCAAAAACATCCATTCACCATCGGGATTTCAGGAAAAGGAGGGACCGGTAAGACGACAGTCAGTTCCCTGCTTATCCGTTCGTTTATCGATATGGGAGAGATTCCTGTTCTTGCAGTCGATGCCGATCCTAATGCCAATCTGCATGAAGCTATGGGAGTTACTGTCCACGAGACGCTGGGATCCATGCGGGAAGAAGCGTTTACCCGTCACATCCCCCCGGGCATGAATCGCCATGATTATGTCAGATTCAGGTTCCGTCAGGCTCTGGTAGAAGCCAATGGCTTTGATCTTGTGGCGATGGGCCGGCCGGAGGGAAGCGGGTGCTATTGTTTTGCCAACGATCTGTTATCAGAATGCATGCTCCAGCTTGAGCGTTATTACCGGTTTATTGTAATCGATACAGAGGCCGGTATGGAACATATCAGCAGAGGGACGCTCGGAAAACCGGATATGCTCCTTATTGTAAGTGATCCTGGTGCCAGGGGATTGCGGACAATTACCCGTATACGGGAGATCGCAACGCAGCTGGGGCTCGAACCGGAACACATTCATATAGTTTTCAACAGGTTCAAATCCGGTACTGCACCAGTTGATATTGGCAAAGATACACAAATAGCCATTATTCCCGATGATCCACGGGTTGAAGCAGCAGACCTCGCAGCCTCCCCGGTTTCACAGATTCCGGCAGACAGCCCGGCCCGGGTTGCTGTGCTGAATCTTGCTCACAAAATCCGACATATTGCACGCGAACGAGACAAAAAAACAGTATAACCTCCAAATCATCCCTGGCCGGATAATTGTTAAATCACCGATAAACATCCTCAGACACGCTGGGTAGTTACGAGAGTATCCCGCCTTTGATGTTTTCGAGGCACAGCGGGGCAGGAGAGGGTTTTTTGAGTGTTTTTTCAGTCACTGATCCGCCGCAGGGGCATGCCGACGGGGGCGGCGGTGTTCATCATAAAATGGAATACAGAAATACCGATTTCACATCATATCTGAATACAGTGATTTTTCATGGTTCGGGTGCGAACTTTTTGTTCATGCCTTTCCATCATAATTATATTATGAAGGTCACCCGCCTCAGGGCCTCTCCGAGGGACGGCGGGGCATGAAGGTTTTCCAGAATTTTTATAGTGGTACTGATCTGCCGCGGAAGCGCCCAGTCGGGGGAGTGCGGCACTTATCGTATATTGATGGAGACCTGCAATGCCCTTTAATCCGATTTTCATCAAGAGGTACGAACTCCTGTTTATGCAGGTTTCACCAGAACTAAAAAAAATCTTATTTTAATAAAAAATGAATATATTCGTCTTCTCTCTCGTTGTCTATCAGTTATAAAAAAACCGCCGCAGCAATAACGGTGCTCCAGAGCCCGTTCTTATCGCCTTCGGCTGACTGGCATACATGCTTTGTCTTGATGATCTTTCCGCTCGCTTTATAGATCTGTTCACGTTCCTGCCATGCAAGGTTCACATCGAATTCAATCCCCAGCGTAGTCGCCAGCATTGTTGCTGCAAGATCTTCAGCATATTCACCGGTCTTTTCCTGAGTCTGACCATGGGCATGGTGTTCGGACAGATACCCGTATTCTTCGGTATCCTTGGGAAGGGCGAGTCCGATTGCAGATGATACCAGCCGGTTGGGCTCATTCGTGTCGTTCCTTGCCATTACACAAAAGGTAATCCCGCCGGGCATCAGTTGTTTTAACCCCTCAGACCTTGAAATCTGCCTGCAGTTTGGCGGAAAAATACTGGATACGTATACGAGATTACATTTCTCTATTCCGGCCTTTCTCAAGGCGAGCTCAAAGGAGGCGAGACGATCTTTATGGACCCCCACACCCTTGGTAAAAAAAATCCTTGTCGGAACAATCATAATTTTAATTTATATCTTTTTCTTTCTTTAAGTTTTGGTGGTTTATTATCGGGATCTTTCCCTCACGTCATAATCAGCCACTTTTTCAGGATTTCTCATAATTTTAAAGCCTTTGGAGGACCTCCGGCAATTCTCCCATGGTATCAATGACAAAATCCGCAGGTACATTAGTGCGATCATGCGAAAACCGATCTCCATAGCGGGCATACACTGTCTTAATGCCAAGAGAGCGGCAGGGTTCGATATCCCTGCGGGGACTATCACCGATCAAAACTGCTTCGGCGGCATGTGCCTTCATTATTTCAAGGGCGAAAAGGAATGGATCATGTGCAGGTTTTTTTATTCCTGTCATATCAAAACTGACTACGCAACAGAAAAATGGCAACAACCCGGTTTTTTCCAGGCGAAGCGCCGCATCCCTGGAATGTGCATCGGTTACAATTCCCATCAGATACCCCCTCTCATGAAGTGACTGCAGTGTTCCGAAAACTCCCTCGTAGGGGAAAATGCTCCGGAGTTTTACCTCCTCATATACCCTGCATACAGTACGGTAGGTACCATCAGCCGGGATATGTCGTTCTTCCATGTACTGGCGGATATTTTCATGGGATTCAAATCCATGGTTGGGAGTCAGAAAATACGAGAACAGGTCCTCCCCGTCATTCCGACCCAGATACTTTACTACGGCATGGCATGCGGCAACCTGCGCTTCTACAAGGTCAAACAGGGTATTATCCATGTCAAAGAGGAGGGTAGTCACCGCGGACGGGAAATTTTCCATAGATGGTGAAATGTTGACGTGCTTTGACCATGAGAGTATGGGTGATGGCAAGGTGCTGATACGGACGGCTGACCATCATAACCCATCCCGGTTATCACAATCTTTGGTTTTCACCATTCCCTTTTTAACGGGAATGAAAAAAATATAAATCAAAGATTTAACCCTGAAGACCAACAATAGAAATTACACTTGCAGGCTGCGGCATATGGATGACATTTATCTGGTGGAAATCCGTCTTGGCAGGACAAAATGGCGGATCAGGAAGACGATTTTTACCATTGCACGGATATTTAATATTGAGCCTTTTATCGAGAAACACCCCCATGTCACCCTGTTCGGTCCCCTCACCCTGAATGACGGGATTACCTCAGCGCAGCTTCTCGATGTTCTCGGGAGGGTCGCCGCGGCATTCGATCCAATACCGTTTGTGATCGACGGTTGGGAAAAACGGGAGGGAATGTCCGGAAGCGTGATCGCATTCAGAGTCCGTCCCTCGGAGGAATTAAAAAAACTCACTGCATCGATAGCAGAGGTGGTATCCCCTCTTGTGCACAGCACCAATGTATGGGACACTGTGCCGGACAGCAAATGGTTTCATGTGACGGTGGCAAATCATCTTGACCCACCTGTTGCATCATCCGTTTTTTCGATGCTCACCCGATGCAGCCGGGAGGTGCCTGTACAGCACAAGGCATCGTCTGGTTTTATTGCAGCGATCATGTTTATGTTAAAACGCGTGATCACGGGAAAAATAAGGTATGAAGTCCGCCCGATCACTCTCGATGAAGCGGGGATCAGGATCACCGTGATGCAAGGCGATTCAATTCTCGCAGAATATGATCTTGTCGAAAAGCGCTGGATTGCTGGCAATCATGATCACAACAATCCGGCGTGGCAGAAAACCCTCACGCTCTACCGCCAGAAGGCAGGATTCGAACGATTGGATCCCATGTTATCAGATCCTGATGATATCTTCCTGATCTCAGACCTGCACCTGGGGCATGCAAATATCATACGCTACTGCGCCCGCCCGTTTTTCTTTTCCGATTTCCAGGAAATGGATCATGTGCTGATAAAAAACTGGAACTATACCATCTCTCCTGCAAACCGGGTATATTACCTGGGTGACCTCCGGTATGGCAGGACTGCGGCACCTGCCGGGTATTACCGGAATAAACTCAGGGGGCGGATTAGTTTTATTCAGGGAAATCACGATATCCGGGAACGGGAGGCAGCACCTGTGATAGTACTCGAACACGGAGGTTTCCGGTTCTGCCTCGTTCACGATCCTTCAGATGCCCCAAAAGGCTTTGATGGCTGGGTAATCCATGGTCACCACCATAACAATAATCTCCGCTGCTACCCGTTCATTAATTTCGAGCTCCGGCGGATCAATGTGAGTGCAGAAGTACTCGGTTACGTCCCGGTAAACCTGAACCACATCTGCAATCTCATACGCGGGCGCATATCCGGGACAGACAAAACGCCGATCCTTCTGAATTATCCTTACAGTTGGGAATAGGAGATTTTTTCCTTCATGTATTGTCTGTTTCATAACCTATATACCGACAAAGTGTATAATTCCACGATGAGGGGGAAGATACGTGCTATTCGAACGGATTGTCTCTGAGGGTATCTCACATAACTCCTATCTTATCGGATCAGGTGGCAGGGCTGCGGTAATCGATCCGCGGAGGGACTGCGACATTTACCTCAATATCGCCAGCCGGAATGCACTGGTCATCACCCATATCTTCGAGACGCACAGGAACGAGGATTATGCCATTGGGTCACTGGAGCTCAAGGAGAGGTGCGGAGCAGAGATTTATCATGGCGCACATATGTCTTTTGCCTACGGAAAGCCGGCTAATGAGGGCGACAGGTTCATGCTGGGGTCACTGGAGGTACTGGTTCTGGAGACCCCGGGACACACCGAGGAGAGCATCTCCATGGTACTCTATGACAGGGACATTTCTGATCGACCGTACATGATATTTTGCGGGGATACGCTTTTTTCCGGTGATATTGCGAGGACTGACTTTTTCGGACAGGAACGCAAGGCCGAGATGGCAGCAAAAATCTATGATAGTATCGATAAGAAAATCATGCCTCTCGGTGATGGGGTGATAGTATGTCCTGCCCATGGAGCCGGATCGGTTTGCGGAAGTGAGATCGCAGATCACCCATTCACGACCATTGGTTATGAGAAGGAAATAAACCAGGTACTGGCACAGGGCCGCGAGGCATTCATTTCGCAGCGTTCCGTAGAGTCCCCCTATTATCCTCCCTATTTCCGGCAAATGGAGAGAGATAACCTTGAAGGTGTTGCGATTCTTCACCGGATGCCGGATCTTCAGGAACTATCTGTCACAGAAGTTAACCGGTTCAGGAAATCCGGCTGTCAGATCGTCGATATCCGGTCACCCACAAGTTTTGGCGGGGGGCATATCCCGGGCAGTATCTCGATCTGGCGTGAAGGCCTCCCGTCATTCATGGGCTGGTTCCTTGACTACCAGAGACCTGTTGTTATTGTTGATGACTTTAATCTCGACCTGCCCCCGGTTCTCTGCCATTTTATCCGGCTGGGGTACGATAAAATCGCTGGTGTACTTTCAGGAGGATTTCCCCTATGGACCAAAGCCGCGCAGGATATTGGAACCATACCGACCTGTTCAGTCCAGCAGTTAAAGGAACAATTAGAAAAAGAAAGTCCGTTCATTCTTGATGTCCGGGACATTAAAAACTGGCGTGCCGTTGGCCATATCCGCGGTGCTCACCAGATATATGTCGGGGAACTCCTGCAGCACCTGGATGAAATCCCTAAAAATGAACCGATAGTGGTTTACTGCGATGCGGGATTTAAAGGAAGCCTTGCTGCAAGTATCCTTGCGATCCACCAGTATCATTTGGTGACCAATGTCCTTGGAGGGATGACCGCGTGGAAAAAGGCAGGATACCGGATAGAGAAATAATTTTTCCTTTTTTATTTTTTCGACAAAGATTAATAAAGTTTATCTGGTACCATCGGGAACTCCAATGATGTGAGTTTATGGACATATTAAAAATCCCGCGGATGGAAAAACAGGAGTATGATCGGCTCATCGAAAAGGGCTATGTCTGCCGGATCGCATTCCAGGGTGAGAAATACCCCTATATTGCACCATTCCTGTATGTCTTTGACGGATCATTCCTTTATTTCCTCTCGACAAAATACGGAAAAAAGATCGATTATTTCCGGAAAAGCCCCTATGTATCTGTTGAAATTGAGAAATACACAAAAGACCTCTCGTCATATATGTTCGTGACACTTCAGGGTTACCTTGAAGAAGTTCACGATTCTATCGAAAAACAGATTATCCGGGAAAAATTCGTCGATCTGATAGTGGAGAGAGATCTTTCCTGCAATATTCTCGCAGCACTCGGTCATTCTCCGCAGGATCCACCTGCTGCAATCGCTGAAGAAGAGCGTTCACTGGTTTGGAAACTGGTCGGGGTCAAGGATCTCGTTGCCCTGAAAAATCTCTGATTTTTCTGACGTTAAGGAGATGCTCTTTGGAATTTCGGTACTCTTCAGTCTTTTATTTCTTTCACGGGATTTTCGGAAAATAACACCTTCCTGGACTGGTACTTGATCGAACCTGGAAAGTATTGAAGTGGCATACTGAACATGTACATGACCTCCTATATCGTTTATCTGATTTTTTAATTCCCTGAGATGAAAAATGAAGTTTCCCTGTGTTTTTTATATGTCTGATTTCATGTTACCCAGTAATTCAAGCATCTGATGCACTTCGCTTGTGGGCATGGCACAGGTATGACCGGAACAAACATAGGCGGTTGTGATATGCCCGGTGGAATTCAGATTGCGTATGAAGGGAGCGAGAGTGATGAGCAGGTTTCGGGATTCATCTGGTGGCAGATAATGCACCACCACAGATGGGAGGTAGTGATCCCAGAGCGCATTGATCATGGCCTGTGTATCAGAAGTATCGCGATCCCCGGCAATCACAACATCGTGAACCGGGCCGATGGCATTGTCAAGAGCGCACAGGAATCCTGAATATGCTGATGGAGATTGTTCCACGGTTGTCGCAAAACAGCGGGAAAGTGCCAATCCCCGCTCTTCAAATGCTGCATCACCGGTGAGATGCGCGAGTCGCACGAGATTTTCAAATGCAATGGAATTACATGACGGTAGTGCTCCATCATAAATCTCTTTTTTACGCACCAGAAAGATTTTTTCAGTATCAGGTGTCGTAAAAAACCCCCCCCGCTGCGGATCCCAGAAATGTAGAAGAAACCATGCATTATGTTCGAGCGCTGACGAGAGATACGAAGGTTCGAAGGTGGATTCATACAATTCGATCAATGCTTTGATGAGGAACGCATAATCATCGCCAAATGCCGGAATTGCCGCCTCGCCATCGCGATACCGATGCAGGAGCCTGCCGGTTTCATCGTGCATAGTGTGCAATACAAACTGCATGGCTCGTCGGGCAGCTGCAAGATATGTCTCGTTCCTGAAGGTTCGTGCTGCCTGTGCAAGTGCTGCAATAAAAAGGCCATTCCAGTCGGCCAGTATTTTATCGTCAAGAGACGGATGGGATCGTCGTGCCCGGGTGTTGAAAAGTCTGTTTTTTATGGATTCAATCCGGGATTCATGATCGGTGCCTGATACTCCGGATGATAACGCATGACACGCTAAAGATGGTGTCTGGAAGAGGATATTTTGTCCCGTTTTGGCTGCCGGAGCGGGATAATTTCCGGCATCCGTCATGTGAAAGAATCGGGCAGCGAAAGCGGCATCGTCTTTTCCCAGAACCTGTTCGGCTTCATGAACGGTCCAGAGATAAAAAGCCCCTTCCCCTCCCTCACTGTCTGCATCTTCGGCAGAGAAGAATGCACCATCAGGAGAGGTCAGATCACGGATAACATAGGTGATAATCTCTTCAGCAGTTTTCCGGAATTGTGGATTGTGTGTGGCCTGATACGCTTCAGTATATGCCATGACGAGAAGCGCTTGATCATACAGCATCTTTTCAAAGTGTGGCACCTGCCAGCGGGCATCGGTAGAATACCGGTGAAATCCTCCTCCGATCTGATCGCAGATCCCTCCAGTGCGCATCGCATCAAGAGTTTTTTCCACCATGGCAAGGGCACGCTTCGTGCCGGTACGCTTCCAGAACCGTACAAGGAAGAGGAGGGTCTGCGGCGTCGGGAATTTTGGGGCACTGCCAAATCCCCCGTACATTTCATCGAAGCGCACTGCCAGTTCTTCATACCCCGCCTGGAGAAGTGACTTGTCCGGATTGATATTGCCAGGTGATTCCCTGGTCTTTTGAAGAGCAGCCGCTACCTTATCTGCCGAGGCAGTAAGATCACTGCGCTTCTCCTGCCAGAGTTTTGCGATACTGGGAAGCAGTTCGAGAAGCCCGTTCATGCCAAACCGCCCTGATTTTGGGATATACGTCCCTGCAAAGAACGGTTTTTTTTCGGGGGTAATAACGATAGTGAGCGGCCATCCTCCCTGCCCGGTCATCATCTGGCAGACTGACATATAGATGCTGTCAATATCCGGGCGTTCTTCACGGTCCACCTTGATACAGATAAAATCCTTATTCAGTAATGCAGCAACATCAGCATCCTCAAAAGACTCATGCGCCATAACAT
>Ga0315281_10014997_pt1 | contig 10410 bp, 6 predicted proteins | sample YL17G07_0_MG_FD_204540 | JGI IMG/M metagenome (GOLD analysis project Ga0315281, IMG submission 204540) | Sediment microbial communities from Yellowstone Lake, YNP, Wyoming, USA - YL17G07_0 | ecosystem: Environmental > Aquatic > Freshwater > Lake > Sediment | place: USA: Wyoming | collected...
TCGAGGAACAAAAGAGCGACGATTATACAAAATCGGGTCCAAATCGATTACGGCCGAGATCGAACGTAATCTGTGGAATATGTGCATGATCGATAACTTCCCTAAATTAACGTTGGGACACTACTGACTAAATCCCTTAATTCAATATTCCGTTCCCCCCGCAGTGAATTTCGGTAATTAGTTATATGTCACCGAATTAAGCGAATTAGAGCGGGGCGCTCCAGCGGCTTGCGCCGGGGCGGGTCCCTGTATTAAACTGGACGGACAAGCCCGTCTTACCTGAGGAGGGATGGATGATGCCGCGCGAGTCGATCGGTAAGCCGCGTCCGCTATTCATCGTCCTGACGGCCGCCGTGGCCTCCATGGTTCTTCTCAGCTGTTCAAAGGAGGGGGGAGGGAACGGCCAGCCGACGCCGCCGGCCTCGAAACGCTCCCCGGTCTCCGTGGCCCGGACGGCGCAATTCTCCCAGGAAGGACTCATGGTGTCCGGCGTGGGCGGCACGTACACCGTGAGCCTCAACCGGCAGGACTGCCTCGAGTTCACGGCTCCCGAGCTCCGGGGCGCCGGGAGGGCCGAAGTCTCCGTCACCCGCGTTTCGCCGCCGAAGGGCGAAACACCCTCCGGCTGCCAGTGGAACCGTGTCCGGATGCGCTGGCGCGTCCCCGCGGAGGTCAGGCAGGATGAGCTCGCCGTCCGCTTCCACTACCTCGAGCGGCCCGACTTCTGGTGGGCGCCCCACCTCGCGCCCGAGCCGGGCTACGTCATCGCCCAGCACGTCTTCCGCTCTCCGGCGATCATCACCCAGGCCGGATCGCTCACGACCGTCATCGTCCCCGACCTCGACCTCGTGGGCCGGAACCCGCAAGCGCCCTGGTTTCTCGACCTGGACGCCTCGGCCGGGGAATCCTGGCTCGGCCTCTGCCGGACGGACATCCCCGAGCACGTGCTGTTCAAGAAAGTCCCCGGGATGACCTTCGCCCCGGGCGAGGTCGAGATCGCCTTTTTCGTGACGGCTTATCAGGACCTGAGCCCGGTCGGAAACCCGTGGTCGCACGTCTCCCATTTTCTGTGGAACCATTGGGCCCGCCCGCTCCTCCGCCAGGGCGAGCCCATCGAGGCCCCGCTCGAAAACTACGTGCGTCACACCTATCACTGGGCCTTCGAGAGCTGGGGAAAGTCTGTCTGGCAGGAGTTCGACCTCGGCGGCCGCCGCGTCGGCGCGCCGCAGTTCATCGTCAACGTATCGCAGTCGCCCAACTACCGGGGACCCTGGTTCCAGCGGGAATTCCTTTCGATCTGGAACCAGGCCTGGTTCTCCTCCCTGCGGAGCGCTTCCGGGCTCTTCCGTTACGCGCGCCGGACCGGAGACGCGAACCTCCTGCGCAAAGCCGCGCTCACCAAGGAACTCGCCCTGTCCGCTCCTATCCGCGGCGGGGTTTTCCCCTCCGTCCTCCGCACGGACAACGTCGAGGTCGAGGCCGGCGGGGCCAAGGTCAAGCGGCCCCGCGGCTGGGAGACCGCGTACTGGACGAATTCCGACCGCTGCCCGGAGGACTACGGTATCACGCCCGCCTGGTACCACGTGCTCGACATGAGCTGGACCGCTCTCCTCATGCTGCGCTGGAATGCGGAGCTCGAACCGGACCAGCGGCTCGTCAACTACGCCAAGACGTACGCCGACAAGCTCCTGACCCTCCAGGACAAGGACGGCTTCTTCCCGGGCTGGCTCCATCCGGAAACCCACCGCCCCGGCCCGGTCATGAACCGGACGCCGGAGACCAGCCTGAGCGTGACTTTTCTCCTCGAGCTGGCCAAGGCCACGGGGCGCGAGGCCTACCGCCGCGCCGCCCTCAAGGCCATGGACGCCGTGATCCGCGAGATCATCCCGGGCGGCCGGTGGGAGGATTTCGAAACCTACTGGTCGTGCTCCCCGTGGGGACGGCAGAGGTACCTCGGACGGACGGTCGACCGCAACGACATGTCCAAGCAGTGCAGCTTTTCGATGTTCTGGACCGCGGAGGCGCTCCTCGCGGCTCACCTGGCCACCGGCGAGCCCCGGTACGTCGAATGGGGCCGGCGCGTCCTCGACGAGCTGTCCATGGTCCAGCAGGTCTGGCAGCCGCCGTTCATCTACGTCCCCGCGCTGGGCGGCTTCGGGGTCATGAATTGCGACGGCGAGTGGAACGACTCGCGGGAAACGCTTTTCGCCGAGCTCTTTCTCGACTACTACCGCGAAACCGGGGACCCGGCGCTCTTCGAACGCGGCGCCGCCGCCCTGCGGTCGGGATTCATCATGATGTACTGCCCGGAGAATCCCAAGGTCAGGGCCATGTGGCAGAAGGTCTACCCGTGGTTCGGGGAAAAAGATTTCGGATTCACCATGGAGAACTACGGCCACGAGGGGCGGACGAGCCCGCAGGGCGAAGGAATGGGGAGTTTCACGATCTACGACTGGGGAAACGGGGCCGCGGCCGAGGCGGCCAACCGCATCCTCGACCACTACGGGCACGTTTATATCGACCGCGAGCGGGCCCGGGCTTTCGGGCTGGACAAGGTCCGGGTCACGCCCTCCGGCCCGGGCTGGGAAATCGTCAACGAGATGGGCGCGCCGAGGACGCTCCGCGTGGTCTTCGAGGACGGCACTTCGCGGCAGGTCGAGGTCAAGGATACGCTCGTCCTCGAATCCTCTCCCCCCGGAAAACCGGGGAAGTGAGGCGGGAGGCGCTCGCGCGGCCGGCGGTTGCGAAGCCCGGGGGGGGCGCGGAGGAGCCGAGGCTCGAGCCAGGTCGCGCGGCTGATCCATGCATTAGTTACGGTGACACATAACTAATTACCGAAATTAACTCTTGGCGAATTAAGGAATTTAGTTGTGTGTCACCGAATTAGGAGAAACTGAGCGCGGGGAGGCGGCGCCTTGCGCCGGGGCGGTCCCTTGTACTAAAGTGGGCGAAATGTCCCGGTCATATCTGAGGAGGCGTCCATGATGAAGCCGCGCGAATCTCTGCTGAAGGCAGGATCCCTTTTCTTTGTAATCGCCATCGCCGTCATGCTGGCAACCATGGCGGCGTGCTCGGATAAGGGAAGCGGGGAAGGGGCAGGTCCACAGCCTCCGTCGGGCGCGGCGGTCAAGCCTGCTCTGGCTTCGTTCGAGGAGGCGCAAGCGTGGGCCGATAAGACGCTGGCCGGGCTGACGCTCGAAAAGAAAATCGCCCAGATCATTTGCTCCGACCTTGCGGGCGGATACATCGCCGACGACGACCCCCGGATGCAGCAATGGATCCGGCTGGCCCGCGATTACGGGCTGGGCATGTTCGTCTTTTACGGCGGGACGCCGCGCGACGTGGCCCATCTCCTCAACCGCCTGCAGAAGGAAGCCGCGATTCCGATCCTCATGGCTGCGGATTTCGAGGGCGGACCCGGGCAGCAAGTGACGGGCGCAAGCGAATTTCCGGCCAACATGGCCTTTTCCGCGGCCGGGTCGGAAGACCTCGTCTACAGGGCCGCGTCGGCGTCGGCGGTCGAGGGGCGGGCCATGGGAATCCACTTGACGTACACGCCCGTCGTCGACATCGCCTGGCGACCGGAGAACCCGGCCGAAGGCGTGCGTTCGTTCGGCGGCGACATCGAGCTGCTGGGAAGGATGGTGCGGGCCTACGTGCGCGGGTATCACGAGAACGGCATGCTGACCACGGCCAAGCATTTCCCGGGGCGAGGCGACGTCGAGGCGATGCCCGGCGCGCCCGGCTGGAGCTGGATCAATAAGCCGGCCGAGGCCTATGAGGCCCAGGAGTCCGCGGCGTTCAAGCAGGGCGTCAACGCCGGGGTGGATTTCATCATGACGGAGCATATCGCCGTGCCGTCGATCACGGGCGGGTCGGAGTTGCCGGCGAGCGTCGAGAAGAAGCTGGCCACGGACTGGATCCGCGGCAAGTTGGGTTTCAAGGGCGTGCTGACGACGGATGACCTCTGGTACGACCAGGTCGTCAAGCGGTTCGGGGCGGAGGAGGTGGCGCTCCGGGCGTTCGAAGCGGGGCACGACATCATCCTCAAGCCGAAGGACCCGGCGGCCGTCATCGCGGCCATGGCCGCGGCCGTGAAGTCGGGGCGGATCAGCGAAAGCCGGATCGACGAGGCGGCGTGCAAACTCCTTACGTTGAAAGCGCGGCTGAACCTGCAAAACGACAGGTTCGTCGACGAGGCGCGGGTGGGGGAGCGCGTGGGCACGCCGGCGCACCTGGCGCTGGTTCAGGAGGTGGCCGACAAGTCGCTGACGATGCTGAAAAACGACGGCGTGTTTCCGGTCGCGGCGGAGCGGCTGGCCAAGGCGGTGCACATCGTCGTCCAGAAATACGACCCCGACCCCGTGCCGGGAACTTTGGCGGCCAAGGTCGCGGCGGCGTTCCCGGGGACGCAGAGCTTTATCCTGCGGCCGGACATGGACCCGGCGGTCTACGATAAGGCGTGGAAAGCGGTCAAGGAATCGGGCCTGGTCATCCTGTCGCTTTTTGTGCCGAGAACGAGAATGGGGGACGCGGCGCCGTTCCGGGAAGGCGACCTGAAGTTCATGGAAAAGGTCATCGCGGCCAAGCCCGGGGCGGTCGTGGCCATGACCTACGGGAATCCCCACCTCATCCGGAAGATCCCGGACGTCGGCGCGTACCTGGTCGGCTACGGGGAGCGGGGCTGGTTCGGCAACCAGGCGGTCTACTTCGAGACATTCATCAAGGCGCTCAAGGGGGAGATCAAGCCGTCGGGGAAATTGCCGGTCAAGATCAGCGATAAATATCCGATCGGCTCCGGCCTTTAAAATTGGGGTCGGGCCTCAGTAACACACATAAAATAAACAAGTTAAGTGATTTTCAAGGGTCTTTTTTGGCCTTAAGTCTTTGTTTTCATGACCAAAAAGAAGGACTTAAGACTTCTCTGAGTAATCACGATTATCCGGAAGCTCAGGGAATCCTTAAGTACGTGCTTTTAGGGGCAAAACGGCGGACTTAAGACTCAGAAATGGCCCATAAAGGAAGTTAATTATTTTAATTACAATTAGATACTGAGGCCCGACCCCTTCTTGCCCCATCTTGTTATTTGATCAGGTGAAAAACGGTCTGGCGGCCGTCGAGGAAGATCACCCGGTCGCCCGTGAACACCACGGCCTGCTCGAGCGGCATGCGGAAGTCCAACCCGCCCCATTCCGGAATCGGCGAGGTTATGCTCAGCTCGCAGGTGAAGCAGCTCATCGGAACGAGCTTGACGTCCCCCCGGCCCGAGTTGTTCACCTGCTCCCACGGCAGGCCGATGAGCGGCCCCGGCTCGTGGAGGAAAAGCCCCAGCGAGTGCGAGTAGATCCGCGAGTTCGGAATGCCCGCCTCGCGCGCCTTCTTCAGCATGTTCCCCAGGAGCTCGTTCCCGGTGAGCCCGGTTTTGAACTCGCCGCAGTAGACGTCCTGGAGCCTATTGGCATCGGCCATCTGCTTCTTGAAAGTTTCCGGCGGCTCCGTCTCGCCCGGTTTCAGCACGTAGGCCAGCTCCTGGCAGTCGCTGTTCCAGCGCATGTATTTGACTCCGACGTCGCAATGGAGGAGATCGCCCGGCCGGATGACCTTGTCGTCCTTGCCGTACTTTTCCCGGTTTTCGGGACCGCGGCCGCGTATCGAAACGAACGGGCTGAAGGAAACCTTGAGCCCCAGGTCCGCCGCCCGCTGCCAGTAAAGATAGCGGAGGTCGTCGACCGTCGTCTGCCCCGGCGTGACGGCCGCGCTCGAGAACATCTCGGCGATGATCGCGTGCGAAATCGCCTGGGCCCGTTCCATGACCTCGATCTCCTCGTCGAGCAGCGTTTCGGCCCAGAGCGTCACCAGCGGCTCAGCCGACGCCAGCCGCGCCGCGTACGCCGCCCCGACCGCCGCGACCAGGTTCTTCTTGAGCACGGCGGTCAGCCCGCCCGCGCTCCACTCGACCTCGCCCTCGTTGACGGCGATCTTCTTCGGCACGCGCTCGCGCACGATCCGCCCCAGGCACTCCCACTGGCTCTCGCCCTTTTTCTGGTCCCACGCGGCCGCGTCCCAAACGTTGGTGAAGAGGCCCTGGGTGTCCGTCCGCGAGACATTCAGCCGCTCGACGCCCTTCGCCGGCCCGCGGTCGAACATGACCAGGATCTGCGTGATCGGGCACCAGTTTTCGTACGGCATCATGGTCTCGAAGATCGGGTCGAGGTTGTCCTCGTTGCAGGTGATGATCCACATGTCAAATCCCGCCTCGCGCATGAGGCGGGGGAGGAGTGTCTCGAGCCGCTTCTGGGTAATCTTATAGACCAGCTCGGCCCTGGCCCGGATTGGAAGGACGGCCGGGCGGCTCCCTCCCGCGGAATAGACCGGGGATGCCGTCCCCAGCGCGAAGAGCACAATAATCGAGATCGCGACGATCGCCGGAACCGTCTTCTTCATCATGTTCGCCCTCCCGGTAAGATTTTTCTAATTATATGTTGATTGACGGAGAATGGAAAGAGCCGGACTCCGGGTTCTTAAGTGGCTGTTTTCGGGCCCGAAAACGCGGACTTAAGGCCAAAAAAGACCTCGGAAATTGGCTTATCTATATTTGTTTCTGTTAGTTGGGACGGTCCGACCCCACTTTTCTTGGTTTCTGTTAGTTGGGATGGTCCGACCCCACTTTTCTTGGTTTCTGTTAGTTGGGATGGTCCGACCCCACTTTTCTTGTTCCAAAGTGGCAGAATGAAGATTTGACCCCGTCTTTTTTGCTCCCGTCCTTCTTGCTAAACGATATCGCCGGTGTATTTCGTCAGGAGCTTTTTGCGCAGGTCGCGGAACATCTTGACGACCGTCTCCATCCGCGCCACCGTCAAATCGGTCAAGTACTTCGCCCCGGCCGCCGCGTCCCTCTTCAGCATCTCCTGCGCCTTGGCGTCGACCGCCGCCTGCTCCGCGAAAAACCCGTTCTCGACCGGGTCCCGCGCCTCCCTCAAATCCTTGACCGCGGCCTGCCACCGCAACAGCATCAGCTTCTCGACGAAGTCCACCGCCCACCGGGCCGAATCCTCGCTGAACTGGGCGAAATCGTACGTCTTATACAGCGGCGAGACGTCCCTGACTCCCGCGTAAACCGGCACGTAGGCGCTGACGAACGGGTTGTCGACATAGAACCAATAGATCCCGCCCACCGCGTCCGGCAGCCAAGACCTGAGCTGGGCCACCATGCCATAGCCCTGCGTCGCGATCGTCCGGTGATGCCGGATCCGCAGCACCCGCTCCATCTCCCCCGAAATGAAGGGCGAGGCCATCGGGCTTTTCTCGACTTTCCCCCCGCCGCCCGCGACCATCCAGGCCGGGTCCCAGGTCATATCGTAGATCGTATTTTCGAACGTGGACCGCTGGAAGGCCATGATGTCCCGCACCGAGAGCTTCTTTTCCGGTTTGACCGAGAAAGGATAAAACGCCGCCCCCTCGATCGGCTGCGCGTAGAGCGTCCCCGGCCCGGCCGCGTCGCTCAGCCCGCGCCTCGGCCAGGCCTTGAGCGACGGCGCGATCGTGCCGTAGATGAGCCACATCCGGCTCAGATTTCCCTCCCGCGCCGGCGGGGCGTACGCCTCCGCCCAAATGAACGGCTTGCCGCCCTTCGGGTCGTACCAGCCGCGGTCGACCGCCTCCTTCATATAATTCGCCGACGCCATCGCGTCCGGGTCCTTGAGGTCGATCTCGCGGATCCGGAAATAGTTGGCGATGACGACGACCTGGTCATCCGCCACCCGCCGCGCCGCCCAAATCGCGCCCGGCTTCCCGCTCTCCGGCGTCCATTCCGGGCCGACGGCGCAGATCTCCATGACCCACAATTCCTTCGGGTCCGCGATGCACAGCGCCTCGGACCCGCCGCACGACGGCAGGAAACCGTATTTCTCGACGAGCCCCGCGATGGTCCGCACCGCCTCGCGCGCCGTCGCGCATCTCTCGAGCGCGAACACCTGGGCCTGCTCGACGGTCATGATCTGGCGGGTGATGCCCTCGACGAACGGGACGTCGAGCTCGGCCCGCTCGGAGCACGTGCTTTCGCCGATCGCCAGCTGCCGCTCGTTCATCTGGCTGTAGCCCGTGTGGAAATAGGTGAAGGTCTTCTCGACTTGCGGAATCTGCCCGATCACCTTGCCGAAGTCGCCGAGCGGCAGGGCCTTCCGGTCGTCGTCGCCGCCGAAATAGACCATGCCCCAATGCACCGGCGCCATGGCGCCCTTCGGAAACGTCCGCCCCGGGATGACCTGGATCCGGCATTCGCTGCAGCAATCGGTATGGGAGGTCATGACCGAGCCGTCGGCGGAGGCCAGCCGCCCGACCCCGATGACCGTGCAGCCTTCCGCCCGGTTCTCCGCGGCCGGAAGGGGAGAAGCCGCGGCGAGCCCAACGAGGCATAAGGCGAGGGCCATGGCGTTGGCGGATCGGCTAAATGGAAATTTATGAAGCAGAGGCATTTTCCCCATTGGCACTCCTTTGGCTTCGTTTTTATCGTAAGGCCGCCGGCATGTCAATCCACGAGCCAGATCTCGCCCTTGACATCCCCATCGACGTAGTTCATACTGCGGTATGACCAATTCATACCGAGGTATTTGATATGGGGAAAACAGTCAAGTTCGCGGTCAGCATGCCCGATGTGGAGTTCAAGAATATCGAGGCCGAACGACGACGGACAAAAAAGACGAGAAGCGAGTTTATCCGCGGGGCCGTCAGGTCCTGGCTGCTGCGTGAGGGGAGGGCTGGGGCCGCAGGCGCCTCGCGCGCTTCAGTCAAGGAGGATCCCGCACGCTACGAACTCCTGAAAGCCGCGCCGGAGACTCTGGTGGACATCACGGAACTGCGGCGGCGAGCGATCGCCGCGGCCGGGAACTTCCGGTCAGCTGCGTCAGACCTCTCGGTGAACCATGATAGGTATCTTGACGAGGATTCCGCGGTCCCGCGAGCGGCGGACGCCGGCGACGCCAAGAATAAGTCCGGGGTGAAACCTTGAACATCCTGGTCGACACGAGCGCCTTCCTGGCCGTCCTCGACCAAGGCGACCTCAACCACCCAGCCGCCAAAGCCCAGTGGATCGACATGCTGAATCGCGGGGACGGACTCGTCAGCCATAATTATGTTCTGGTCGAGACGTCGGCCGTCGTCCTCCGGCGGATGGGCCTCGAAGCCGTGCGGGTCTTCGAACGCGACGTCGTGCCGGTCCTGCGCCTGGTCTGGGTGACGCGCGAGATCCACGACGCCGCCGCGGGCGCCCACCTGGTTGCCGGGCGCCGCACGCTGAGCCTGGTGGATTGCGTGAGCTTCGAAGTGATGCGGCGGACAGGGATCCTGACGGCCTTTGCTTTCGATCGCCATTTTAGCGAGTATGGATACCAGACGGTCCCGTCCGAGCCTTAAGTCCGCGTTTTCGGGGGGCAAAACGGCGAGTTAAGATTAAAAAACCGGTCCGAGAATCGTTCAATTACATTGATATAAACAACATAGCTTGGTCCGACCCCAATTCATACCGGATAATATATAATATGAGGGGTTGAATCCGGGGTGACGCGAGGTCCCTTGAACAAAATATCCCGCCGGAAGTTCTTCGAACGCGGCGCCAAGCTGGCCGGGATGGCGGGTATAGGTGGACTTTGGCTCAGGGGGCTCGGCGGTACCCGGGGCTCGGAAAAAGCCTCCACAGGCCCGTTGTCCCTTCAGGCTTCCAGTCCACATCCCCATCCAAATCCTCAAGGCGGCCCCGTCCCCGGCCGCTTTTTCGGAACCCAAACGCACTTCGGACAACACCGCACCGGCGCGGACGAGCTCCTCGACCTGATCAAGGACGCCGGTATCGGCTGGATCCGCGACGAGGTCTATTGGTCGGAGGTCGAAAAGGAGAAGGGCGTCTTTAGGTTTCCTCCCGGCTACGATTATTACCTCAAAGCGGCGCAGGCTCGCGGCATCCAGGTCCTGCTGATCCTCGATTTTGGGAACGCCGTCTACTCGGGCGCGGAGAAGGGAGGGCCGGCGACGGCCGCTGAGCGCAAGGCTTTCGCGCGCTATTGCGCCGAAGTCGTCCGGCGCTACAAGCCGTTCGGAGTCCGGCATTATGAAATCTGGAACGAGCCGAACGCCTCCATGTTCTGGAAGCCGCAGCCGAACCCCGAGAATTACGCCAAACTGCTCGAGGCCGCTTACGAATCATGCAAGGACGCCGATCCGGGGGCGACTGTGCTCGGATGTTCGACCGCGGGGACGGACTTGAATTTCATCGGGCGAGTCTTTGACGTGGGGGGAGGCCGGTTCATGGATGCCGTCTCCTTTCATCCTTACTGCCAGCCCCAGCCTCCGGAAAAAAAGCTCTTGACCGACATCGCCAAGCTGAAGGGCCTCGCTCCCGGCAAGCCGCTCTGGATC
>Ga0315281_10014998_pt1 | contig 10410 bp, 9 predicted proteins | sample YL17G07_0_MG_FD_204540 | JGI IMG/M metagenome (GOLD analysis project Ga0315281, IMG submission 204540) | Sediment microbial communities from Yellowstone Lake, YNP, Wyoming, USA - YL17G07_0 | ecosystem: Environmental > Aquatic > Freshwater > Lake > Sediment | place: USA: Wyoming | collected...
CTGGCGTTGTGCGCGGCGAAGAGCGCGCCCTGCACGTTGGTCACGCGGACGCGCTCGGCGGCTTCTGCGGCGCTGAGCAGCGCGTGGCGGTCGCCGAGGCCCAGGCGTTCGTAGCCGGCTTGCGCGGCGCGCAGACGCGGGGCCTGGTGCGCGCCGCGGGCCAGGGTGAGGATGCCTCCCATTCGAAACTGCGCGTCCATCTGTTCCTCTTCGCACACCCGGGCCACTTCGTCCACGGTGTCGTACATGGCCAGCATCAGCGCCCGCGCGGCGTCGCGCCCGTAGCGGCGTTCCAGTTCCGCCGGAGTCACCGGAAATTTCGAAGAGCACCATCCGCCATTGCGCCCCGAAGCGCCGTAGCCCGAGATTTCCTTTTCCACCACGGCCACGCGCAGCCCGGGATTTTCGCGCAGCAGGTAGTAGGCGGTCCACAGGCCGGAAAAACCGGCCCCCAGGACAGCCACGTCCACTTCCGCGGAACGCTGCAGGGGAGGGCGCGGGGCGAGATCCTCCCCCAGCGTGTCCAGCCAGAAACTGTATTTTTTGTAGTCGGTCATGGTCTCCCTCTTCCGCGCGGCGAGAGAACGCTCTACTGGCCTGCTTCGGGTTCGTCGGCGAGAGCGTTGGCGGCAGGCACCTGGGATTCCATGCGGGAGAGAAACTGCGTCAGGAGAGCGCGCTCCTCGCTGGAAAATCCGTGCAACAGTTTTTGTTCCCGTTTGCGCGCGAGTTGCACGATGCGATCATGCAGCGCAAGTCCTTTGGGAGTCAGCGCCAGTATCTGGCTGCGGCGGTCATACTGGTCCGGGCGAACTTCGACAAGCCCGCCCTCGCGCAACGATTGAATGCTGCGGCTGACCGCTCCCTTGTCCAGTCCGGTGGACTCGGAAACCCACCGCGGACTGACCCACGCTTCCCCCGCCAGCAGGGCCATGATGCGCCATTCGGTGATGCCCACGCCAAAGCGCGGGCGGTAAACCGCCGAAGCCCCGCTGGATATTTTATTGGCCAGATAGGTCAGGTGCGCGGGGACGTAGTCCTTGAAATCGAGCGCCATGGGGGACGTGCGGGCGCCATTCTCCTGCGGGGATGCGGCATGGGATCGTTTGGTACTGCGCATCAGAAGCACCTCGACAATGAATTCTCGTAAAGTGACAGGGTAGCGAAATTGTATCTGCGGACGCTTGCATAGGCAACTACTCATCGCCAGCGAACCGGCGGCTGCTTCCTCCGGCGCGGTTATCGTCGGAGAAAGTTTGACCGAACAAAGAGTGGAGCGAAGCATCGCCATTGGCGCGCAAGCCCGGAACGGCAACGTCGCGGCGTCGAGCGAGTTGCGGGAGTTTTGTTCTCGGGTGTTCTCGAATGGGGGCAAAAAGCGAAAATTCGGCCGATTGACAAACAAGAACTTATCGGTTGGTTGGTGGGCCCGCCAGGATTTGAACCTGGGACCAACGGATTATGAGTCCAACCCAAACGTAGTTATCTTGCTGGTTTGCCGTGCTTTAGCGTCATCTTGATAGTCGGTTTTAGGCCGTGTTCGGCAGCAGTTGTTCCTAAGTTGTTCCCAAGTTTGGCAAAGGACTTATCGTAAAGCGCCTCAATCAAGTCAACTTCTGAGTCCGTCAGCATTGAGAATTCATCCATTCTTGCTCGCTTTGAAAGGTGCCCCTTTCCCTGCTGCAAGAACCGACTGAGAAGATTCATCTTGTTTTCGGGCATGTCGACAATATTTTGCACGCCGTTCGTAAATCGATCATAGGCCTCAAGGTGAGCCACCTCCTGCGGAAGGTCTTCGATGATCGTCTGTTCCACGCATTGGTAAAGGAATTCCGCGTGCTCGGTGGCATCAAAATAACGATAATAGTCCGCCGTATCGTTGAGAACGCGAACATTTCTCTCCGGTGTCGGCTCCCAGTCCATAAACTCCAACAACGGTCGCGAGTATGCCTCCAAGACAGCCGTATAGCGGGGTATTTGACGATAGATCGCTGCGCTAACTGGAAACACTACACCGGGCGGATTGTATCCGCCGGTGGCCAATACATGATGAATAAGCCATCGATGCAGGCGCCCGTTGCCATCTTCAAACGGATGAATATACACAAACCCAAACGAAAGGGCGGCGGCGATCACCACCGGATCGATTCCCGCCTTCGCCGCACGCTGATCGTAAGCCACGATTCCCGCTACCAGATTTCCCAGGTCTTCCGCGCGTGCGCTGATATGCACTGGTAACGGTTCCTGTGTGCGGCGGTCATGCATACCTATAAATCCGCCTTCGGTTCTCAGTCCCAAGTGCACAAAACGCGTATCTCCAATAACGATTCGCTGCAATCGTTCAAATTCCGCGATACTGAGCGTCCGGGAGCCCGCTTCACTGATGGCCTTCGCCCAGCGTTCTGCACGCCGTGGAGACGGCTTTTCCCCCTCGATTCGAAACGATGCCCGGCTATCGTTTAGCAGCAAAAAAGCCGCGGCGCGCTTCATGATGTCCGGTTGCGTCTGCTCCACAAGCTTCCGGGCCCTTCGGTCAAAACCTTTCGACAAGAAAACCTCGATAAGTTCCGTGCGCCGCACGAGCGGACAGAACGCGCGCGTGCCCGGTAGATTATCGATCACTTTGTGACGACTCGAGAGGGCGCCCCTCGCGATCCCAAACTGCTGGGACGGATTGATCACAGGCACTGCCATGACTTTCCCCGGCTCTGGGACCTTCAATGCGCGGCCCGTTAGCCATTCATGCAAAAACCACAGACGCCGCGTATACGCGCCCGTGGGCCGCGCTTTGACCAGCGCTGCGACCTCCTCGTCTGGAACAGATCGAAAGAGGGCGGCCAACACACCGAGATTCACTCCTTCCCATTTCAGCGCAAATTCCAAATGGCCGCCCAAATCGTAAGTTGGTGCATGGCGGGGAGTCAGAATATGCCACTTTTTCGTGGAAACAGGATGGTGCCGTTCAGCGATTCCCGCCAATCTCTCTGGAAGTGGAACTTTCAAATTGTAGTAATCGATCAGGGCGGCGTAGCCCGCTGGACGAACAGGTTCCGGGATAGTTTTGCCGTGAAATTCACTCACCGACCGCGATAACCATTCACTGTTTACGTGTTTCATGTCTTTTCACTCACCCTCATCTTACCACAATTGTGAAATATGCTCACCGTTCGCGTAAAGCGATCACTCCCTTAGACCGCCGTGACTTATAATGACTCCGAGCAGAACCCTCCGACTCCGTTGGCTGACCGTGCGGCGATGAGCGAATTTCAATATTACGAATTTCGAGCGCTCGACCGCTCCTTGACCCAGAGGGAGATGCGCGAACTCCGCGCGATTTCTGCGCGGGCGGAGATCACCCCGACAAGCTTCGTGAACACCTACCAATGGGGCGACCTCAAAGGCGACCCGAATCGGTTCATGGAGAAATATTTCGACGCTTTTGTGTATGTAGCGAATTGGGGCACGCGAGAATTCATGCTGCGACTCCCTGAAGAAACGCCCGACCGAAGAGCAATAGCGGCCTATTGCCGGGGAGACAATCTTGAAGCGCGTTGGGTAAACAATTTTCTAATCCTCCGCTTTTTCCGCGAAGACGGGGATGGAGAGGACTGGGAGGATGGCGAAGGATGGATGAGTTCGCTGATTACACTGCGGGCAGACCTGATGCGCGGCGATCTGCGCAGCCTGTATCTGGGCTGGCTCCTATGCGCACAGGATGAATCTCTCGAAGAGGATGAGCTTGAGCCACCCGTCCCGCCGGGACTTGGCAAGCTAACGCCTGCGCTTCAGAGCTTGGCCTCCTTCTTGGGCCTCGAAGGAGATTTATTAAAAGCCGCAGCGGTGCCCAGTTCTGAACTACCCGGGAATGCGCGCATTTCTCGATCCCGGCTGGAAGCGGGGATCAACTCGATGCCGGAGAAGGAGAAGAACGCATTGCTGCTGGAATTAACCGAGAAAGACATACCGCACTCCCGATCCGTCATTCTTCAGCGCTTCGAGCAGGCCAGAAATCCTCCCCGGCATCATTCAGGGGCCCAAGAGCCTCCACGGCGTACGGTTGAGCAAATTCTTACTTCGGCAGAGAAATGCACGACTGAGAGAAGAAGGCGAGAAGAGAAACTTGAGGCTGCCGAGCAACTGCGACAGGAGAAGAGGGAAGAGACTGCTCGAACAAAGCACCTCGCTAAATTGGCGGGCCGGGAAGCGCAAATCTGGGAGCAGGCGGACGCGCTCATTCAAACGAAGCAGCCGAACAATTACGCCCGGGCGATAAGTCACATCATCGACTTGCGCGACCTGGCTGTGCGGCACGGGCAAGAGAGTGGCTTTGATTCGCGTCTGGAGCGATTGCGCGAGAGCCATCAACAAAAGCCCAGCTTTCTGCGCCGGCTGACAGAGGCCGGGTTCTGAAAATATCCTTACCGCGCCGCGGGCGGGGTCCGATAAGATCAGCACGTTCAATGCACGCTACAATCGAAAACCCAATGAAAGGGCCATTATTGCAAGCGGGAGGAGGTTCTGATGTTAAACCAAGAACTGCCAAAACCGATCAAGCGGGCCATGCGCTCCCTCTGTGGCCTTGCGCACGAGGCGGAATTGCGGCAAGCGCTTAACGACCTGAGCCGGGAGTTCGACCGCTGGAAGACCGCCAGAATCGATTCCTTTGAACTGGCCGATCGTATCCATAAATTTCACAATGGAATGAACCGCGAGATCTATGTTCGCTACACGAGCCGCCTTCCTCTTCCATTTCTCGTCCGCAGGGCCGTTGACGAAGGCTTGATCGAAAGGGGCGCTATCCCAAAAGAGGTGCTGCCTTATCTTGAACATTCTCACCACTTCTAGCGGAATCGATTATTGGCATGGCTAACGCCGGACAAAATGAGCGCCAAGGGCAACCACGATCAGCCGCGGAAGAATGCGTCCGGCTCCGCGAGGAGAATATCCGTCTGCGCGAGAGGCTCGCGGCCCACGGCATAACCGTTGACGAACCTGCCCCTGAAATAGGGTCGGTTGAGGCGGTACCGGTCAGTGGCGTCAGCAAAGCATTCACACCACAAAGGAAGATCGCGATGTTCCGGAGTCTGTTTCGGGGCCGCGAAGATGTCTACGCCGTTCGGTGGGAAAGGAGTGGCAAATCCGGATACTCACCGGCTTGCGTCATGGACTGGCGAGCGATCCATTCCGCAAAACCGGAAGAGCGCAAGAAGATTGGCCGCAAGACACGCTCGCTTCTGCCGTTGACCGATGATGCCATCCGCGACCACCTGACCGGCAAACAGACCATCGGGATCTACCCACTTCTGTCAGATGAAACTTGCCAGTTTCTGGCGGCCGATTTTGACAAGAAATCCTGGATGGCTGATGCAGCCGCGTTTGCTGAGGCGTGCCGGCGGTTTGGAGTTCCCGTCGCGGTCGAACGCTCTCGATCCGGCAATGGCGCGCACGCCTGGATGTTTTTTGACCGCCCTGTGCGCGCGCTGGATGCCCGGAAGCTTGGATGTGGCTTGCTCACCCGGGCCATGGAAAAGCGGCATCAGATTGGACTGGATTCCTACGACCGTCTTTTCCCCAGTCAGGACACCATGCCCAAGGGTGGTTTCGGAAACCTGATTGCCCTGCCACTGCAAAAACTGTCGAGGAACCTGGGCAACAGCGTATTCCTCGATGAGTCATTCCACCCCTACGCGGATCAATGGACATTCTTGGAGTCGATTCAAAGAATCCCGGCAGACACGCTTGCCGCATTGCTTCAGGAAATGGCGCCCGAAGGAAACATGGTCGGTGTGCATCTCGCGCTGCCGGATGAACAGGACGGCGAAGCCCCCTGGCTGTGGCGACCTTCGCGGAAAAAGAAGGAAACTATCATCACGGAGCCTTTGCCATTGAGCGTGCGCGCGGTCTTAAGCAATTTGGTCTATATCGAAAAACAATCTCTGCCATCCGCCATGCTGGACCGCTTGATACGCATCGCCGCGTTTCAGAATCCCGAGTTTTACAGAGCGCAGGCGATGCGACTCTCCACCTATGGCAAGCCCCGGGTCATTTCCTGCAGCGAGAGTTTTCCCGAGCACATCGGCCTGCCGAGAGGATGCCTGGAAGAGGCTGTCGCTATATTCAAAAGACATCGAGTGAAAGTAGAGCTGCGGGATGAGCGCACAACCGGGCAGCCAATCCATGCTGTTTTTCACGCAGAACTGAGGCCGGAACAGCAGGAGGCGGTCACGCAAGTGCTGGCCCATGACCAGGGCATACTCAGTGCTCCAACGGCATTCGGGAAGACCGTGATTGGGGCCTGCCTGATCGCCAGGAGAGGGGTCAACACACTGATTCTCGTGCATCGCCGCCAGTTGATGGATCAATGGCGCGAGCGATTGTCGGCCTTCTTGTCCGTGCCCATCGGAGAGATCGGGCAAATTGGCGGAGGAAAAAGCAAAAGAACCGGCGTAATCGATGTCGCGCTAATCCAAAGCCTACAACGCAAAGGGGAAATGAAAGACTTTGTCGCTGAGTATGGACAAATCATCGTGGATGAGTGCCACCATCTCTCGGCATTTACGTTCGAGCAGGTTTTGCGCCAGGCGAGGGCAAAATATATTCTCGGCTTGACGGCAACTCCAACCCGGAAGGACGGGCGCCATCCAATCCTCTTCATGCAATGCGGTCCCATCCGATACCATCGGAGCGCAAAAAAGGATGCGGCTTCGTCTCCTCTCGAACACATAGTCATCCCGCGATACACCAGTTTTCTTTGCAGTCATCGCGAAGATACAGCAACGATTCAGGACATCTATGCCGCGTTGGTAACCGACCAGGCCAGAAATGACATGATCATCCAAGACCTAAAGGAGGTCTTATCGACTGGCCGTTCACCGCTCGTTCTGACGAGCCGGACAGAACATCTAAGAAGCTTGGCCGATCGCTTGAGCGGGATTGCACCTCAAGTTTTTGTCATGAAAGGCGGAATGGGAGCGAAGCAAAGAAAGAAGCTGGCGGATTCCATCGCCGCCGTGCCTTCCGGCGAACCCCGCGTCATCCTGGCAACAGGAAGCTATATTGGCGAAGGCTTTGACGATCCACGGCTGGACACCCTGCTTCTCACAATGCCTGTCTCGTGGAAGGGCACGTTACAACAATACGTCGGCCGCCTGCACCGTCTCCACGAAAACAAGACGGAAGTCCGCGTCTACGACTACGCGGATGTGCAGGTGCCCATGCTGGCTCGCATGTACAAGAAGCGGCTGGCGGGCTATGCCGCCCTCGGCTATACCATCGTCGATTACCCGAGGACATTAACGTAGCGTCGCTGTTCCCCGTCTCATTTGCCCCGGTGCCCATTCATTCCACAATCCGGAGAACAGCCTGCGCTGGATCTCAAGATGAGTTCGGCCGAAACGACAGCAGAAGAAGGTTGCCGGCAGAGCCGAGTATTTGTCACCCCAATTGAAGCGGCCCCGTTGGAAAATTCCGGATTCGGACCAAAGACCAACGGATTCTGGGGCCGAACCAAATGCTGCCGCGCTCCTTGCCCTCGGCATCTTATTGATTTGTCATGCCTTAGAAATACGTAAGCGTCCGGTCTGGACCGTCTGGACGGAGTGATGAACCGGAAGGATGATGACCTTGTTGGGCACGAGAGGAGTGTCCACGAGGGGATTCATGAACACATCTGGACGGGCAATCGTTGCGAGAGAGAAGAAGAGACGGCGGCGGACGGTGGAAGAGAAGCGCCGGGTGGTTGAGGAGAGTTTGGAGGCGGGCGCGTCGGTTACGAGGATAGCCCGCCGGCACGGGCTGCATGCCAACCAGCTTTTTCAATGGCGCAAGTTGTATCGCGAAGGGCGGCTGGACGAGCGAGCCAACGGTAGCTTCCGACTGCTGCCGGTGACCGTAACGGATGGATTCGCGGCGCGAAGCGTAAGCCAGCCATCTGGTCCCGCGTCTTCGGGCACGATTTACGCCGAGCTCCCCAAGGGACATCTGCGAATCTGTGGCCAGGTGGATGCGGCATCGTTGCGCGCGGTGCTGGAGTGTTTGCTCGGATGAGCGCTCTGGGCGAGGGCGGGGTCGGACTGCCGGGGGGAACGCACATCTGGATCGTGGCGGGTGTGACGGACATGCGGCGCGGATTCACGGGGTTGAGTGGGTTGGTGCAGACGGCGCTCGAGCAGAACCCGTTTTCGGGGCATGTGTTCGTGTTTCGCGGGCGGAGAGGGGATCTGCTCAAGGTTCTCTGGTGGAACGGCGACGGGCTGTGCTTGCTGGCCAAGCGGTTGGAGCGAGGGCGCTTCGTGTGGCCGCAAGCGGAGAGCGGGACGGTGTCGCTGACGCCGGCGCAACTGTCGATGTTGCTGGAAGGGATCGACTGGCGGCGTCCGGTGCGCAGCTGGACGCCGCGGATGGCGGTGTGAAGGCCGCGAGGATTCCCGCGTCGCACTTTTTTTATTATTTTTTGTTTTTCCATGCATTTTTCTCTTGCGCCTAAAAAAGATTCTGGCATACTGCGCGCACGATGACCGTGCGCGCAACGCTTCCCGATCTCGACACACTGAATCATGAAGCGTTGAAGGCGCTGATCTTCCTCCAGCACGAGCAACTCCTGGCCAAAGCCGAGCAGCTGATTTCGCGGGACAGCGAAATCGAGCACTTGAAGCTGCTGATTGCCAAGCTGCGGCGGATGCAGTTCGGGCGCTCGTCGGAGAAGCTGAACCGGCAGATCGAGCAACTGGAGTTGCGGCTGGACGAGCTGGAAGTGGCCGAAGCGGAGAGCGCCGTTCCTGCGCAAACACCCGCAGCTCCCGCGCCCGCCGCGGCTGCGGCGAAACCAGCGCGCAAGCCGCTGCCGGAACATCTGCCGCGCGAAACGCGGGAGTACCAGCCGAAGCAGGAGGCTTGCCCCGATTGCGGCGGAGCGTTGAAACACCTGGGCAAAGATGTTGCGGAGTTCCTGGAGTACGTTCCGGAGCGGTTTAAAGTAATCCGGCAGGTTCGTCCGAAGCTGGCCTGCGCGTGCTGCGACAAAATCGTACAGGCCCAGGCACCGAGCCGCCCAATCGAGCGCGGCGTTGCCGGGCCGGGGCTGCTGGCGCATGTGCTGGTGTCGAAATACTGCGATCACTTGCCGCTGTACCGCCAATCGGAGATTTACGCGCGCGAAGGAATCGAGCTGGACCGCTCGACGCTGGCGGACTGGGTGGGCGGCACGAGCCGGTTGCTGGCGCCGCTGGTGGAAGCGCTGCGGCGGCACGTGATGAGCGCGAACAAGCTGCACGCCGACGACACGCCGGTGCCAGTGCTGGAGCCGGGCAAGGGCAAAACAAAAACGGGACGACTGTGGACCTACGTGCGCGATGACCGGCCAGCGGGAGATACGGTTCCCCCGGCGGTGTGGTTCCGCTACACGCCGGATCGCAAGGGCGAGCATCCCCGGGCGCACTTGAGCAGCTTTGCGGGCACGCTGCAGGCCGATGGGTACGCGGGGTTCGAGCAGATCTACGAGGCCGGGCGCATTCAGGAAGCGGCGTGCTGGGCACATGTGCGCAGGAAGTTTTACGATCTGCACGCCGCGCATCGCTCGCCCGTGGCCGCCGAAGCGATGGAACGCATCGGCGCACTCTACGGCATCGAGAAGGAAATCCGGGGACGCCCGCCCGAGCAGCGGCGCGAGGTGCGCAACGCGCGGGCCCGGCCGCTGCTGGAATCGCTCCGGCAGTGGATGGAAGCGACGCTCGGTAAACTATCGAGAAAATCGGACACCGCGCGGGCGGTGCGCTACGCGCTGGGGCGATGGGACGCGCTCCTGCGCTACTGCGACGACGGGCGCATCGAAATCGACAACAACGCCGCCGAACGCGCCTTGCGCGTGGTGGCGCTGGGCCGCAAGAACTATCTGTTCGCGGGCTCGGATGCCGGCGGGGAACGCGCCGCGGCCATCCACAGCCTGACCGGCACGGCGGAACTGAACGATCTCAATCCCGAAGCGTATCTGCGCGAGGTGCTGGCGCGCATCGCCGATCACCCGGTCAACCGCATCGAGGAGCTACTGCCTTGGAACATCGCCGCAAGCCTGCCGCCCGCAATCCACGAAGCGGCGTAAAGAAAAACGCCGCAGGCGATCCGTTGCGCCTGCCCAATATCGAGGAACTGATCGAATACGGCGAAATCACCGTTGGCATGCTCGATCCGGTCGGGTGCGTGGCTACGGCCAGCGACGAACACAACAGCCTGGCCATGCTGGTGCGCCGCAAAGGCGAAACCCTGGCCCAACTGCTGACCCGCCTCGACCAGGCCATCGCCAAAGCCTACACCGAAGACATCTTCACCGACGAGATCAACGCCCCGACGACCAGCCCCAAGCGCCGATAATACTTTGCGCCGGCATCTTCAAGACGGTGACCACCGGACGCTTAC
>Ga0315281_10015000_pt1 | contig 10410 bp, 7 predicted proteins | sample YL17G07_0_MG_FD_204540 | JGI IMG/M metagenome (GOLD analysis project Ga0315281, IMG submission 204540) | Sediment microbial communities from Yellowstone Lake, YNP, Wyoming, USA - YL17G07_0 | ecosystem: Environmental > Aquatic > Freshwater > Lake > Sediment | place: USA: Wyoming | collected...
TGGGTGGTTAGGCGCTGCTATCACCACCAGCGGGTTTTGCATAAACGACTCGGATACCATATCAATACCTTCTGGCGGTTGTCCGGTAATCGCCAGATCAGCGACATTCTCAACCAACTGCTTGATCACCGCATCGCGATTCGCCACGAACAGATTTACCTGAATATTGGGGTGCAACTGAATAAACTTGGCCAGCAACTTGGGCATAAAGTAGTTAGCAGTGCTCACCAAAGAGATGTTCAGTTTGCCGCGCTCCATACCCTTCATCTCGTCAAACACTGCATCCATCTCTTCCAGCTGCTGTGCAATATTGCGGCTGTAAATCACCATTTCATGACCCGCTTCAGTCAGATGGATTTGTTTGCCCACCTGATCAAACAGTGGCAAACCGATACTTTGTTCGAGTTGCTTGATTTGCATAGACACGGCCGGCTGACTGAGATGCAACTCGTCTGCTGCACGCGAATGACTTAAATGTCGTGCAACTGCAGAAAAGACTTGCAGCTGGCGTAAGGTGAAATGGGACATGAAATGCGCTAAATACTAAAAAAGAATTTAATTGATGCTTGAATTATAAGGAAAATAAATAAAAACCATGATGCATAAGGGGATTTTATACTAAAAATAAAAAACATTGAATGTTATTTATGATTGTACAGACCTATAGTGCGCTCCGTTGCAAGTTACACCCCCTATTACTTATCAGGAGAGAAGCATGGATCAGTCAGCACGTTATTCCAACCTTGACTTAAAAGAAGCAGACCTTATCAAAGGCGAAAGACACCTTTTAGTTGCGTACAAAATGAAGCCTAAAGCAGGCTACGGTTACCTCGAAGCAGCTGCCCACTTTGCAGCAGAATCTTCAACCGGTACCAACGTTGAAGTTTCAACCACCGACGATTTCACCAAGGGCGTTGACGCGCTGGTGTATTACATCGACGAAGCTACTGAAGATATGCGTATTGCTTATCCTCTGGAGCTATTTGACCGTAACATCACTGACGGCCGCATGATGATCGTTTCTGTTCTGACGCTGATCATTGGTAACAATCAGGGTATGGGCGACATCGAACACGCGAAGATTCATGACTTCTACGTTCCTGAGCGCGCGATCCAGTTGTTTGACGGTCCTTCAAAGGATATCAGCGACATGTGGCGTATCCTGGGCCGTCCAATCGTAAACGGCGGCTACATCGCCGGAACAATTATCAAGCCTAAACTGGGTCTGCGTCCCGAGCCATTTGCATCAGCCGCTTACCAGTTCTGGTTGGGTGGTGACTTCATCAAGAACGACGAGCCACAGGGTAACCAGACTTTCTGCCCGGCGAAGAAAGTTTATCCTCTCGTTTACGACGCAATGAAGCGCGCCCAGGACGAAACCGGCCAGGCAAAACTGTTCTCGGCAAATATCACTGCTGATGACCACTACGAAATGCTGGCACGTGCTGATTTTATCCTTGAAACATTCGGACCGGATGCTGACAAAGTTGCTTTCCTGGTTGACGGTTTCGTAGGCGGTCCAGGCATGATCACAACAGCACGTCGCCAGTACCCTAACCAGTACTTGCACTACCACCGCGCTGGTCACGGCATGATCACTTCACCATCTGCAAAGCGCGGTTACACAGCGTTTGTATTGTCGAAGATTTCACGTCTGCAAGGTGCTTCCGGTATCCACGTGGGCACAATGGGCTACGGCAAAATGGAAGGCGAAAATTCAGACAAGAACATTGCTTACATGATCGAGCGTGATGAAGCGCAAGGTCCGGTCTACTTCCAGAAATGGTACGGCATGAAGCCTACTACTCCGATCATCTCGGGCGGCATGAACGCGTTGCGTCTGCCAGGCTTCTTCGAGAACCTCGGCCACGGCAACGTGATCAACACCTCCGGTGGCGGCGCTTACGGCCATATCGACAGCCCGGCTGCCGGTGCGATCTCTCTGCGTCAGTCATACGAGTGCTGGAAAGCTAAAGCCGACCCTATCGAATTCGCGAAGTCACATAAAGAATTTGCCCGCGCATTTGAATCGTTCCCTGGCGATGCGGACAAACTGTACCCGGGCTGGAGACAGAAGCTGGGCGCTCATAAGTAAGCTGAGTTTTAGCTGAACCTGGAAAAGCCCTGCCTGAAGTTTGGCAGGGCTTTTTTTTAGATGTTTCATTAGAACCACAACACTATCGTCCGAAAAAACTTTTGGCCAGGCACACTGTAGGAGCGCAGATTTCTGCGCGATGCATTTTTAAAAAATCGCGCAGAAATCTGCGCTCCTACGGGTGCCATGACCTAATGAACAATTTGAATTTACACACACGCTGACGATGCACACACAAATAATTGGAGAACACAATGAGTACCACGTTCGACATCAATCAATACAAAATTACTGAAGAGCCCTTCTACCAGCCGCAAGGCAATGAGGTGGCGCAATATGAAGCAGCTTACAAGGCACGCTTGCCGATGATGCTGAAAGGTCCAACCGGCTGCGGCAAATCGCGTTTTGTTGAACACATGGCATGGAAACTGGGCAAGCCACTGATCACCGTCGCCTGTAACGAGGACATGACTGCTTCCGATCTGGTTGGTCGTTATTTACTGGATGCCAATGGCACACGCTGGCTGGATGGCCCGCTGACTCTGGCAGCACGTTACGGCGCCATCTGTTATCTGGATGAAATCGTCGAAGCACGCCAGGACACCACCGTGGTTATCCATCCGCTGACCGACCACAGGCGCAATCTGCCGCTGGATAAAAAAGGTGAACTGGTAAAGGCGCACCCTGACTTCCAGCTGGTGATTTCCTACAACCCCGGCTATCAGAATCTGATGAAGGACTTGAAGCAATCGACCAAACAGCGTTTCGCCGGCATGGAGTTTGATTACGCCAGCGCAGAAACCGAAGCGGCGATTGTCAGCAAGGAAGCCGGCGTTAAAGCGGATATCGCCGCAAAACTTGTGCGCATTGGTTTGACTGCACGCAATCTGAAGGGCCATGGTCTGGACGAAGGTATTTCCACGCGTTTGCTGGTTTACGCAGCCACGCTGATGAACCACGGCATTCCGCCGCGTGATGCCTGCCGCATGGCTTTGGTCAGACCGATCACCGATGACGCGGATATACGTGACACATTGGATCACGCGATTGACGCTGTGTTTGAAGCATGATGCTATATTGATTAATATCAATACCTACGCATTGTCGATCTCGGATATTAAAACATGACTGCCTATATCGAAGCGTTTAAAAAACTCGATTGCAACTTGCCTCGTGTACAAGCGGTATTTGACGACTGCATGGCGGATGCGCGCAAGCATCTGAGCATTGCGGGCGTCGAGGCCTATATCACGGGTGCTTGCGCTATTTACAAAACCGGGCGCGGCGAAGAGCCGGTGCTGGCATTTCTGGAAGAAATTCCACAGGTCAGTTCAAAGCTTGGCGAGGGTGTTATCGCAGAAATTGTGGAGTTCACCCGTACTTTGGCCAAATCTCCCAACAGCAAAGCGGTAAAGCCATTTCTGCAAAGCCTCGCAGCTGCCGCGCGTGCGCTGGAAAGCCGCGAGTTGTTTACTGAATATTTGAAACTGGTCATACAAACCGCAATCCGCACCAGCCCCAAGGTACATGGTATTGATGCAATGTATACCAGCCTGTGTCTGCCGGATTTTCTGGACAGCATGCCGTTTCTGTTCAGCCAGCTCTCTATCGGCGGCATCAAAAAATGGGTGGATTACGGCGTGCTGACCTATCCGAATGATCCCGAAAGTCAGCAGGAATATTTCCAGCTTAAGTCTGCCGATAGCCGTGCAGTGATGCAGCGTGAGCGTCACGGCACACTGTTTACTGACAGCGAACGAAAACTGGATATGTACTTGCGCGGCCTGTGGCAAAACGAAGCACAGTTTGTGCCGTATTCACTGGCTTTTGATGAAATACGCAAACCGGTTCCCTATCTGAACCAGATGGGCATACATTTGCCCGATGTGTACGACGACTTGCCTAACGGCATACGCGGCATTGACCGTTACCGTGCATTGCTGGCTCATATGAGCGCACACCGGCGCTGGACTACCGCCCTGGTGGCGGACAATCTGAGCCCGTTTCAGCGCATGGCTATCGAGAAATTCGAGGATGCTCGCGTTGAATATCTTGCAATGCAGGAGTTTCCCGGCCTGCGCCAGTTATGGTGCAAACTGCACCCTGTGCCGCAGGAAGACATCGAGAAAAATGACGGTGTATCCTACATACTCCATCGTCTGGCAATATTGTCACGTGCGCTACTGGACCCGCAACACTGTTATCAAAATCCATCCATTCTGAAGTATGTCGCACGCTTTAACGAGCTGATGACAAAGACTGACACTCGCACTCAGGATGTTCAATTGTTGGGCGTACAATTTATTGCCGAGACCAAGATTGCCAGCGACTCCGCCGGTAAAATTTGTTTTGACGACACCGAAGTTGATTATCGCGACGACAATCGCCTGATGTGGGTATTCATCGAAGAGGGCGACGAAGAAACCTTCGAAGAGCGCAAGCGTCCGCCGGAAGAAATGGAAGATGAATTTAAGGTGCCGCCGCGCCTGTATAACGAGTGGGACTACAGCGCCGAGCATTACCGCCCTGACTGGGTCAGCGTATACGAACATCTGCAGCCGCAATCCAACCCTGCCGAGATCGATCGCCTGTTGAACAAACACAAGTCACTTGCGAAGCGCCTGAAAAAAATCATCGATATGCTTAAGCCGCAAAACAAGGTGCGTATCCGCTATCAGGAAGAAGGCGCGGAGCTGGATCTGGATGTGGCCGTGCGCTCATTGATCGACCTCAAGAGCGGTGCACAGCCCGACACGCGCATCAATATGAGCCACAAACATGATGGCCGCAGCGTGGCGGTTTCCCTGCTGCTGGACCTGTCTGCCTCGCTCGGCGATGTGCCGGAAAACTGCACACAGAGCAAACTCGAAATCAGCCAGGAAGCCGTGTCGCTGCTGGCCTGGGCAGTAGACCAGATGGGCGATCCGCTGGCGATCGGCGGCTTCCATTCCGACACCCGCCACAATGTGCGCTTCTGGCACTTCAAGGGCTATCAGGAAAAATGGGGCGACGAAGTCAAGGGACGCCTCGCCGGCATGGAAGCGAATTACTCCACACGCATGGGTGCGGCGATCCGACATGCCGGCCATTATTTGTCGCATCAACAGGCAGACAAGAAATTATTGTTGGTACTTACCGATGGTGAGCCTGCCGACATTGATACTCACGACCCGCGCATGCTGATTGAAGATGCACGCAAAGCGGTGCAAGAGATGGATCAGGAAAATATTTACACTTACTGCATCAACCTTGATCCCAAAGCTGATGAATATGTGGCAGATATTTTCGGAAAACACTACGCGGTGATCGACAACATCGCACGGCTACCGGAAAAATTGCCGCAACTGTTTATGTCGCTGGTCAAATAATCCATAACTTTAATTTAGTCACTGCCAAATTGCACTACAGTATTGCCTTCCTATACCAACAGATATTGTTCAATGACAATTTCATGAAACAGAATTAGCAGCCCGGTTTCGATTGCTGCGCGGATACTGATGTACCGCCACTTGCAGTCAGGCGATAAACGTTCCCCTTAAGATGCACCACATAAATTTCGCCAGCGGCATCTTCGCCAAAAGAAGAAATCATATACGGGCTATCAAGCAATAATTGCGGTGTGGGATTGGCTGTCGCAGTAGGTATCGTCCAGATTTCGCCGGTACAAAAATCGCCATATAAGTACTGGCCTTTCAATGCACCATGGTTTTCCCCACGGTATACATATCCGCCCGTCACCGAACAACGTCCATTGGCATGAGAATACTCCACTACCGGATCAATCAACCCGGTTGTTTCACAAAGCATCCCTGGATTATAACAATGCTTGCCTTCGCGCTGGCGCCAACCATAATTACTGCCCACGGTAATTTTGTCGATCTCTTCCCACTCATTCTGCCCCACATCTGCCGCCCATAATTCACCGGTCTGCCGGTCAAAACTCCAGCGCCACGGATTGCGCATGCCGAGCGCATAAATTTCCGGCAAGCCTGATGCCCCCGATGCATAGGGATTATCTGCGGGAATCTTGTAATGCTTGCCCGCCTTCCATTCGGCCTCTGTGACATTCACATCAATGCGTAACATCTTGCCGAGCATTGTATGTTTGTTTTGCGCGCGATTACCCGGATCACCTGCATTACCGCCGTCTCCGAAACCGGTATAAAGATATCCCTCTGTCGGATGGAACGCGATGTGCCCACCATTGTGGTTGTCATAAGGCTGTGCAAGGTTAATGAGATTGCGCTCGCTCCCTATATTGAGTGAATTGTGGTCAGCCGCCGCATTGAAGCGCGAAATACGCGAACGCAGGTTGGCACCTTTTTCAGCGACAGGGTTGTCGCTGGTAGTGTAAGACAAAAATATCAGCCCATTTTTTTCATAATCCGGATGAAACGCCATGCCCAGCAATCCCGCTTCATTCGGGCCGGAGTCGACGATATGACGCAGGTCGGCGAACAGGGTTTTTTTAGCCTTGCCGCTGGTATTAACGGTAAAGATCTGCCCCGCCTGCTCAACCACGAACATACGCCCCTTCTCGCCCGGTGCCTGCAAGACCAGCAAGGGGCGAGTAAATGCCACACCCGGGAAAGCGTCGGTCAGGTTATACGTCACGGTCTGTATTTTATGCGCTGGTGACACGCATGAGGGATTTGCAGGCCGAACCTCAGAGCCTAAAACCGCCGAACCCGGCACAGTAGCCGGCTTTGAAGATTCACCTCGGTTACATGCTGTGAGTAATACGAATATCAAGAATACACCCAAATAATTCATCATCTACTCCGTCAGATTAAAATCGAAAACAATAAGCAAGAGTTTAGTACCTCCCGGCTAAAACAAATCAACATCACCCTGTTTTTCACCGCCGCGCAGACTGTTTACCAATGCCATCAATTGCTCGTTGATCTGATTGCCGATAGCAAGCTCGTCTAGAATGAGTTGTACGGAATCGTTCATCGCCCCGCTGATTGTCCTCTCCTGATCCTGTGTTGTATCCAGTATTGAATATGACTGTTCCACCTTGCCGGTCAAATCATGCAGCAAGACGCGCACGTCCATCAACATCTGCACCTGTTTGTTCCTGATACTCTCCGCCACTTTTGTCGCCTCGAACATGGCGACTTGCATGCTTTCAGCCCGCTGCATGGACATGACGCGCATATGCACGTTCTCGCACAAATCTGCGGCAGCTTCTGCGAGCAGCACAATATTATCCTGTACACGCCCGGAGCGCTTTTCATCAACAGGCATATCAGGAACCAGGATGGAAACCTGATCCTGGTTTACAACAAAGTTTTTCTGGAACTGGAAGACCTTACCCATGGATTGCGATTTTTCGAGTATGGAAATTTCCAGCGCCGTAGCCTCGCCATGGGTTGTCTTATAAGCACACGTGCCATCATGTCGAATGGCTATGCTGCCTCTCACCTCGTATTCCTGCAACGCTTTTACCAGATGATCCGCCAACTCCTCATAACTGCGGCAAGTAAAACTTGCACGAATAAAATGCAACAGTACCCTGCTGTCATCAATTGAAGATAAAAATTCCTTGGCCTGTTTTTGCAGTGATTCCTTTTCTTCCTTTAATTTTTCCTGTACATGCTTCAACTTGATTGCAAGCGCCACCTTGCGCAACAGGATTTCAGGCGACAGCGGCTTGGTCATAATATCGTCACCACCCGCATCAAAGGCCTTCAGGTGTTCTTCAATGCCTGTATGCAGGGTTGCAAAAACAATGGGCACAGTGGTCAATTCGCGCAGTTTTCTACAAGTTTCATAGCCGTTCATCCCAGGCATGTCAACATCCAGCAGGATAAGATCGGGCGGCACCATCTGGCAGGCATTAATCGCCTCGGCACCAGACGTGGCTGAAAATACTTCATACTCAGACGAAAGGACGGCACCATAAAACTCGTTAATCATGCTGTCATCATCCACCGTCAAAATCTTTGGGACTAGGCCCTTGCTTGTTAAGTTTGCAGTCATATCACACCCTGAATTGATCGTTATAGTACCCAGCAAGACCTGGCAATTATACCAATCGCTACACCTGTTGCACTGGAATGGAAACAGCATAATTCCGCATGGAGCTGCTACCCGAAAAAGGGTAAAATGCCGCATTTGAAACATTCCTGATGCTGGCAATAAGCATGGCTCTTTTTTTCCCGTCCCGACAGGACGATACCCGCCCCCCTTTTTATAATGTTAAACCCCGATCAGCAATCACAGATTGAAGCTGCGATAACTATCCTGCGTAACGGCGGTGTGGTGGCGATTCCTACTGAGACTGTTTACGGCCTGGCGGCCGATGCCTCCAATATTGATGCAATCAAACGCATCTTTACGATCAAGGGCAGACCTGAAAAACATCCGTTGATCGTGCATATTGCAGACGAATCGCAACTCGCTTACTGGGCGGGTGAAATTCCAGATTCCGCAAAATTATTGGCGCGCCGCTTCTGGCCCGGCCCACTTACGCTTATCTTGCCACGCAGCGACAAGGTATCCGACATCATTACAGGCGGCCAGGATACGGTCGGCCTGCGCGTGCCGGATCATCCGGTTGCGCTTGCACTACTGCGCGCCATGGGGCCGAACGGTGGCCTGGCAGCGCCCTCGGCAAACCGCTATGGCCATATTAGCCCCACCACCGCACAGCATGTACGCGATGAACTGGGCGACAGCGTAGATATGATTCTCGATGGTGGCCCCTGCCAGGTGGGGCTAGAGAGCACAATAGTCAGTTGTGTCGGCGATACGGTGTCGGTATTAAGGCCAGGCGGTGTACCTGTTTCGGCCATTGAGGAAGCGGTACAACACAAGGTGGAAGTCGTTGATAGCACCACAGCCAAGATACGTGTTTCGGGCAGCGTACTTGCGCACTATGCCCCGCTCACGCAATTGGAGCTATTACCCCATGAGAAACTGTGGGATCGCGCTTGCGAGCTGGAAGCTCAGGGGCTGCGTGTGGCGACACTGGAATGGTCCGCACCCGACGAACTTCACTTGTCAGGCAATGCGCACCCCTCATCCTCGCACATCGTACGAACCGCCATGCCAGCCAATCCGGTCAGTTACGGCCAGATGTTGTATGCGACCCTGCACCGCCTGGACAGCGGACGCTTTGATCGACTGCTGGCCGAAGCACCGCCTCACACGATAGAATGGCTGGCCGTGGCAGACAGACTTAAGCGAGCGAGTCACCGGGATTGATCAAATAATTTATTCCCTCCCCCTCGCACGGGGGAGGGCTAGGGTGGGGGTAGTAACTAGGAGTTAATTACAAACTTCTCCCCCATCCCAGCCTTCCCCCGTCAAGGGGGAAGGAGCATAACCGGGTTACACTTTTAGAAAGTTGAGCAAGATGAAAAAACCACTGGTAGGTATCGTGATGGGTAGCCAAAGCGATTGGGAAGTGATGAAGCACGCAGCCGAAATGCTCAAGTCCTTCGGCATATCGTTTGAACACAAGGTTGTGTCGGCTCACCGCACTCCCGACCTGCTGTTTGAATATGCTTCGAGTGCCGCTGGCCGTGGTCTGGTTTGCATAATCGCCGGTGCGGGTGGTGCTGCCCATTTGCCCGGCATGCTGGCCGCCAAAACCACAGTACCCGTGCTGGGCGTACCCGTGCCTTCAAAACATTTGAAAGGCATGGACTCCCTGCTTTCCATCGTGCAAATGCCCAAAGGAATCCCTGTTGCTACCTTTGCAATCGGCGAAGCCGGTGCGGCCAACAGCGCCTTGTTTGCCGCCGCCATGCTTGCTACAAATGACCCTGCGCTCGCCAAAAAGTTGACTGAATTCCGCTCAAAACAGGAAGCCACCGTGCTGGCAATGAACCTGCCGGAGGTTGAGTGATACTACCTGATGCAACCCTGGGCGTGCTCGGAGGAGGGCAATTAGGCCGCATGTTCACCGTAGCTGCACGCACCATGGGCTACAAAGTTGTCGTGCTCGACCCGGACAAAAACAGCCCCGCCGCCGAGCTGGCGAATAAACATATTTGTGCCGCTTTCGACGACCGCGCCGCACTGGAAAAATTGGGTCGCGTCTGCGCTGCCATTACCACTGAGTTTGAAAATGTCGATGCGAACAGCATGGAGTATCTCGCCCAGTTTTGCCCGGTCAGGCCCTCAGCCAAAGCCGTCGCCATCGCGCAAAACCGCATCCTGGAAAAAACATTTTTACGCGACAACGGCTTTGAAACTGCACCCTTTGCAGCCATCAACAGCAAAGCAGATATCGAACCGGTTCTAAAGGAAATCGGCACCCCCGCATTATTGAAGATCAGCCAGTTTGGCTATGACGGCAAGGG
>Ga0315281_10015002_pt1 | contig 10409 bp, 10 predicted proteins | sample YL17G07_0_MG_FD_204540 | JGI IMG/M metagenome (GOLD analysis project Ga0315281, IMG submission 204540) | Sediment microbial communities from Yellowstone Lake, YNP, Wyoming, USA - YL17G07_0 | ecosystem: Environmental > Aquatic > Freshwater > Lake > Sediment | place: USA: Wyoming | collected...
GCGCGGATCGGCAATTTGCCCGCGCCTGTCGGCGATTTCCGGCGTGGCTTGGCCGTTCCAGGCGATTAACGGGCCGCAGCCGGAGCAGGAGGACGGCTGGTCCTGCACATAGATCGTCTTCCCGTTCCGATCCTGGATGCGGTCGATCATCGCCGGTATTATCTTTTTCCCGCCGTTCACAAAGGTGCTGTAGCCGCTGACCATGCGCAGCAGCGTCGTTTCCCCCGCGCCCACCGCCATCGACAGCAGCGGCGGCATATTGTTGATGACGCCGAAACGTTGCGCGGTGGCGGATATTTTGTCCATGCCGACGTAGCTGGCAAGACGGATGGTCATCAGGTTGCGGGATTTTTCGATACCGACGCGCATCGGCACGGGACCCTCAAAGTCCTCGTGATAGTTTTTCGGCCGCCATCTTTCCAGTCCCGGGCCCTGATCGAAGACGAACGGTGCATCCAGGATAAGCGTGGCCGGCGTGAATCCGGCCTCCAGCCCCGTCAGGTAAACAAAGGGCTTGAAGGCGGAACCAGGCTGGCGGATTGCCTGTGTGGCGCGGTTGAACTCGCTCATCTCGTAACTGAATCCGCCCGCCACGGCAAAAATACGTCCTGTATGGGGATCCATGGCAATCATGCCGCCCTGTACGCGCGGAATCTGGCGCAGCCAATAAACAGTTTTATCGCCGTCTTTTTCGGATGAGGCTTCGACAAGCCAGACATCGCCCGGTTTCAGAAGGTCACTGACTTTGGCCGGCGCCACGCCCCGCTTCCTTGCCCACTTCATTTTGTCATAGGGGATGACGCCTTTTTTGCCGTTGAAAAAACCGATGGCCGCGCGTTTATCGCCGCTCTCCAGCACGACGGCCAGATCGAAATCCCCCATCCCCGCCGGATGCCCCACCTTGCCCAGCTCTTCCGCCCAGTTGCCGGCGATGTCGATATGGGCGACGGCTGCGCTGTGCAGCCCGTAGCGCACGTCATAGCCGATCAACCCATGGCGCAGCGCCTTCTCGACGATCTTCTGATACTCCGGAACCAGCGTTGTGTGGGCGATCAACCCGCCTTCGTAAAGGCCTTTCTCGCCGTAAAGCTCCATCAGCCGCCGCCGCACTTCTTCGGCAAAATAGGGATAATTCGCATATTGTTCGCTGTCGCGTTTGACGATGGTCAGCGGTTTTTCCCCGGCGATATCCCCTTCGGCCTGCGTGACGTAACCATTATCGACCATCTGCTCGATGACCCAGTTGCGGCGCGTGACGGCAGCCTCATAATGCTTCTCGGGGTTGTAGTTATTGGGCCCCTTCGGCAGGGCGGCAAGATAGGCCGCCTCCTCCAGGGTCAATTCATCCAGCGGCTTGTTGAAATACTCCAGCGCCGCCGCGGCGACGCCATAGGTGCCGGCCCCCATAAAAATCTCGTTGAGATACAGTTGCAGGATCTGCTCTTTGGTATAGGCCTTCTCGATCCGGAAAGACAAAATAGCCTCTTTGACCTTGCGTGAATAACTCACCTCATTGGTGAGCAGGAAGTTCTTCGCGACCTGCTGGGTAATCGTGGAGGCGCCGACCTTTCTTTTGTTGACGTGACTGAGATTGATGAATGCCGCCCGGAGAATCCCGCCGATATCAATACCGGAATGGGTGTAAAAGTTTTTGTCCTCCGCCGAAATGAAAGCATGGATGACAAGGGGCGGCACCGTCGCAATCGGCACATAGACGCGTTTTTCCGTGGCGAACTCGGCCAACAGCTTCCCGTCGCTGGCATAGGCGCGGGTCACAATCGGCGGCTCGTAATTGGCGAGGGCATGATAGTCCGGAAGGTCGCGCCCGAAGTAATAGAGCATGGCCACGACGATGCCAACCGCGCCGATCATGCCAATAATCACCAGCGAAAACAGCGCCGTCAGGGCGCCGGAGGTCACGCCGGATTTCATGATGCGCGGCCCCTTTCCTTAAACTTCCATCTTGATCGGGCCTTCGGCGCGCCCGCGGATAAACTGGTCGACATATTCATTGCCGGAATGGTCGATATCCCCGGCGGCGCCATGCCAGATAATCTGCCCCTGGTAAATCATCGCGATATTATCGGCAATTTTACGCGCGCTCGCCATATCATGCGTGATCGATAATGTCGTGGCGCCCAGCTCCTTGCTGGCGCCGACGATCAGGCCGTTGATCACGTCGGCCATGATCGGATCAAGGCCGGTGGTGGGCTCGTCGAAGAAAATAATTTCAGGATTGGCGGCAACCGCCCGTGCAAGCCCCACGCGCTTTTGCATCCCGCCGGAAAGCTCCGCCGGAAAAAGATTGGCCACCCGTGACGATAGCCCTACCGAGCGCAGTTTTTCGATGGCGATTTCCCGGGCCGCTTTCCTGTCCATCGCCCTGCCCTGGATCAGGCTGAAAGCGACGTTTTCCCAGACGGGAAGGCTGTCAAACAGGGCGCCGCCCTGAAACAGCATGCCGAATTTTTTCATCATAGCATCGCGCTCGGAAGCTTTCAGGGCGGTCGTTTCCTGGCCGTCTATTTTGATGGAGCCTTTGTCCGGCTGGACAATGCCCAGAACGGACTTGATCATCACGGATTTCCCGGTGCCCGAACCGCCGATCACCACCAGCGATTTGCCCTTTTCAATGGCAATATCGATTCCCTTCAGCACATGATTGTCGCCGAAGGATTTATAAACGCCGCGTAATTCAAGTTTTGCGACTGCGCCCATGGGTTACTTCCCCGTAAAGAAAAGTTGCGTCAGGAAATAGTTGGAAATCAGGATCAGGATGGACGAGGAAACGACCGCATTGGTGGTGGCCGACCCGACGCCCTGCGCCCCGCGATCGGAGTTAAATCCGTGGTAGCAGCCCATCAGCGTCACGATGAAACCGAAAGCCGCCGCCTTCCACAGGCCGGAAATAACGTCCATCCGTTCCAGGTATTCCCATGTTTTATGCAGGTAGTTCTCGGGAATAAACCCCAGCGAATAAATGCTGACGATATAGCCGCCGAAGACGCCGATGATGTCGCCGATCAAGACCAGCGCCGGCAGCATCAGGGTCCCGGCAATCAGGCGCGGCGCGATCAGGTATTTATAAGGATTGGTGGACAGGGTGGTGAGGGCGTCAATCTGCTCCGTCACCCGCATGGTGCCGATTTCCGCGGCGATGGAGGCGCCGATCCTCCCGGCGACCATCAGTCCCGCCAGAACCGGCGAAAGCTCGCGGGTGATCGAGAGCACGACGACGGTGGCAATCGCCCCCTCCGCCGAAAACCTTGAAAACCCGCTATAGCTTTGCAGGGCCAGGACCATACCGGTAAACAGCGTCGTGAGGCCGACCACCGGCAGGGAATAAAAGCCGATATTGATCAGTTGCCGCAGCAGCAGCCTAAGAAAAAACGGCGGCGTGAAACAGTGATAAATGCTGTGCCCGCTGAACTGCGCCAGCCTTCCGACCGCCGCAAAAAATTTCAACGTTGTCTGCCCGAGCGTCTGCAGCATGCCGGAGAATTTTTCAGTCATCGTGAAATATTGGCTTTCCGCATTGTCCGCTTTTTCTGTGCCGTGCATGTCTATCCTTGCCCCGTATAAATTCTTTTGTATCTCCTGCCGAGGGCGGTCAGGATTTCGTAACCGATCGTTTTTGCCGCATCCGCGATATCATCAACAGTCTGGTGTTCCCCGATGATCTCCGCCCAGTCACCGGCATCAGGCAGAGGCATCACCTTTGTCACATCCACGGCAATCAAATCCATCGACACGCGGCCAACCACCGGACATTTCCGCCCCCCGACATAAACTGCCCCGTTTCCCGTCAGGCTCCTCAGGCAGCCATCTGCATATCCTGCTGAAACGATAGCTAATTTTGCCGCCGCTGACATTTGATAACCCGCACCGTAGCCAACCGTTTCCCCTCTGTCAACGTCCTTAATTTGCAGAATCCGCGCCTTAAATGTGACGATGCCGCGCATGGGATTTGGCGACCTGCTTTGCGGGTTGATTCCATAAAGCGCGGCGCCGGGACGCACCTGATCAAAGTGATAATCGGCGCCCAGAAACATCCCTGCCGAATTGGCAAAACTTAAGGGAGACGGCAATCCCAGCTGCCGGCTCAAGCTCTTGAATTTTTCCAGCTGCTCCTTGTTTTTAGGATGGTCAGGTTGATCGGCGCAGGCCAGATGGCTCAGGACATAGCGGATATCCAGGGGTTTCAGGATGGAGATATTGTTTTTTAACCGGGTGACCTCATTCGCCACCAAGCCGAGCCGGTTCATTCCCGTATCGATCTGGAGGACAGCCGGCAGCCGATGAGCGGATTTTTTGGCAACCCCCGACCAGTATTCAATGTCGCCCAGGGTATTGAGGACGGGAATAAGGTTGTGGCGGGAAAATTCTTCGGCCGCCCCGCCGGAGGGGCCGTGCAGCACATAGATGTTCGCTTTCCGGCCATTGAGCGCTTTACCGGCAATGATGCCCTCGCTCATATGCGCCGTATAAAAATGACGGCAATTGGCTTTGTACAGTTCCGCCACCACTTCGGCGGCGCCGATTCCATAGGCATCCGCCTTCACCACGGCGGCGCAGTCGGTTCCTTTTCCCAGCCGTTTTTGCAGGGAAAGATAGTTCCAGCGCAGATGATCAAGATGGACTTCAAGATGGCCGAGCGGTCCCGTATAACCCCCTGCCATCTCAGTCAGCCGGATCGACACGATAGTTTTCCAAATTGGTAAACCGCGTGAATTCCCCGTCGAAATGGAGCTTGATGGTGCCGATCGGGCCGTGCCGCTGCTTGGCAATGATGCATTCCGCGACCTTAAAGCTTTCTTCCATGCGTTTCTGCCAGTCGGCGTAACGCTGGTTGAATTTATCTTCGCTTTCTTCAGGGCGGCGCGAGGGTTGTTCGCGTTCCAGGTAATATTCCTCGCGGTAAACGAACATCACCACGTCGGCGTCCTGCTCGATAGAGCCGGATTCGCGCAGATCGGACAGCTGCGGGCGTTTGTTGTCGCGGTTTTCGACCGCGCGGCTGAGCTGCGACAGCGCCAGAACCGGCACATTCAGCTCTTTGGCAATGGCCTTCAGGCCGCGGGTGATCTCGGAAACCTCCTGCACGCGGTTGTCGGAATTGCCGCGGCCGGAGCCCTGAATCAGCTGTAAATAATCGATCACGATCATGCCCAGCTTGTGCTGACGCTGCAAGCGGCGGGCGCGGGTGCGAATGGCGCTTAAGGTCAGCGCCGCGGTGTCGTCAATGAACAACGGCACTTGCGACAAGGTCTGGCTCGCCTCGACAAATTTGTGAAAATCGGTATCCCGCACTTCGCCGCGGCGGATTTTATCCGACGCGACGTTGGAAAGATCGGCCAGAATTCTGGTTGCCAGCTGCTCCGCCGACATCTCCAGCGAGAAAAATCCGACGACGGCGCCTTCCTTGCCGTGACGTTCGACATGGGAGCGCGCCGCGTTCAGGGCAATGTTGGTGGCCAGCGCCGTTTTGCCCATCGAGGGGCGTCCGGCCAGGATGATCAGGTCGGATCTCTGCAATCCGCCCAGTTTTTTGTCCATGTCGACCAATCCGGTCGTGACACCCGTCACCTGGCCTTCGCGCTGGTAGGCCAGTTGCGCCTGTTGAATGGCCCGGGTGAGGGATTCACGGAACGCGACAAAGCCGCCCTTGTAATCCCCGGCGGTGGCCAGTTCAAAAAGGCGCCTTTCCGCCTGTTCGATCTGCTGTTGCGCATTCAGGTCGATGTTGTGGTCGTAAGCGTCGTTCACCACGTCTTCGCCCATGGCGATCAGGGCGCGGCGGAGATGCAGTTCATAGATGGTCCGGCCATAGTCGGCGATATTCACGACACTGATGATGCTGGAGGCCAGGTCGGACAGGTATTGCCCGCCGCCGACATGCGACAGGTCGGCGTCTTTTTCAAAATAGCTCTTCAGGGTGATCGGGCTGGCGTCCTGGCCGCGCTCGACAAACTTGGCAATGGCGTCATAGATGCGGCCGTGCACGGGATTGAAAAAATGTTCCGCGCGCAAAAACTCGGAAACCTTCTCCAGCGCCTTGTTATTGACCAGCAGGGCGCCGAGCAGGGCCTGCTCCACTTCCTCGTTATGCGGCGTGAGGCGGTAGTCCGCATCGTTGGGGGTGCGGGCCTGGGTCATCTCGGCAAGTTTTACGGCATCTGCGGTCATGGGGTGCAGCGTAGCAAAATAATCGCCGGGAATGAATGATTCTTGCAGGAAATTTTGTGTCTTTTTCTCTTTAATAAAAAACAGCCCGCCTTGAGAGGCGGGCTGTTTGATATGGAATAGACGGGGGGCTTAAGCCGACACCGTTTCAGCCTCTGTCTCTGCCGCTTTTTTAGCGGCGGCCTTTTTATCCGAAGCGGCCTTTTTTTCCGAAGCTTCCGCTTCGGCGGCTTCTTTGTCGGTTTTGGTGATCAGGGCCTCGCCTTTTTCTTCCTGGATTTTCGCCTCTTCAGCCGAACGGGCGATATTGATGGTGATATCCGCCACAACCTCGGGATGGAGGTAGATTTTTACCGGATAGAGGCCGAGGAGCTTGTAGTTCTGGTCCATGCGAACCTGGGTCCGGTCGGCTTTAAAGCCCTTGTCGGTGATGCCTGCGGCAATGTCCCGCGCGGCGACGGAGCCATAAAGCGAACCAGCTTCGGAGGCCTGCCGGATGATCGCGATGGTGATGCCGTTCATTTTTTTGGCGGCTTTTTCGGCATCAATCTTGCGTTTCAGGTTGTCTGCTTCCAGCACTTTTTTCTGGCCATCGAAGAAAACGACGTTTTCCTTCGTCGCCCGCAGCGCCTTCTGGCGCGGCAGCAGGAAGTTGCGCGCATAGCCGGGCTTGACGTTGACGACGTCACCCATCTGTCCCAGGCTCTCGACGCGTTCGAGCAAAATGACTTGCATTGTTCAGTCCTCCTTAATTTGACACATAAGGCAGCAGGGCGAGGAACCGGGCGCGCTTGATTTCGCGCGCCAGATGGCGCTGTGCCTTTTGCGATACAGCCGTAATGCGGCTGGGAACGATTTTGCCGCGCTCGGAAATATAGCGGCCCAGCAGCTTGATGTCCTTGTAGTCGATTTCCTGCGCGTGATCGCCTGTAAAAGGGCAGGTCTTCCGGCGCTTGAAGAAGGTGCGACGGCCGCCAGCGGCGCCGCCGGATTTTCCTTCGTCGCCGCCGGGTTTTTTATCGCGGTCGCCGCCGCTGAATGATCTTTTTTCGAAAGCCATTATGCACCACCTTCTCTGGAGAATTTAGGTTTGTCGCCGAAAAAGCCGCCGCGTTCGCCTTTATCATCATCGGATGAAGGCTTCAGGATGGCGGAAGGGCCTTTCGGAAGTTTGTCGATGCTGACCGTCATGAAGCGCAGGACGTCTTCATTGAGGCCCATGTTGCGCTCCATTTCGGCAATCGCCTTGTGCGGCGCGTCGAAGTGCATCAGCGTGTAATGGCCTTTGCGGTTTTTCTTGATTTTATAGGCGAGGTTGCGCAGGCCCCAGCTTTCGGTATTCTTCAGCTTGCCGCCATTGTCATTGACGATTTTGCCGAAGGCTTCGGCAAGGTCTTCCACCTGCTTGGCGGAAACGTCCTGCCGCGCGATAAACACGGTTTCGTATAAAGGCATTCTTTAATTCCCTTGGTTTTAGGCGGACTGCCGCTGTATCGCCAAACCATTTGGCCACCAGCCGCACAATCCTTGAGCCGGCCGGTAAACCGGACGGCGGGATTCGCACATTTATTGTACGAGTGGGGGAATATAGTGGTTTTTTCCCTGAAAGCAAGGAATTTCCGATATTTTGAAAATAGGATTATTGTTTTTCATAACATCGAATTAAAGCGACATCCGGTATTGGATACCTGCGTATTTCCGCCCCCTTGATCTTCCCCCCATTCACGGGTAACAATCCTGCATATCCAACAACTTAGGATTATGCAAACATGCGTGCTTTTATATTCCCCGGACAGGGCAGTCAGTTCGTTGGCATGGGCAAGGATCTGGCCGAATCTTTTCCGGCCGCCCGCGAGACGTTTCAGGAAGTCGACGACGCTCTCGGCCAGCGCCTCAGCAAGATCATGTTCGAGGGCGCGGAGAGCGACCTCAACCTGACGGAAAATACCCAGCCGGCGCTGATGGCGGTCAGCCTCGCGGTGGTGCGGATTTTACAACAGGCCCAGCCCGACCTGCTGACGCCGGCGAAAACCAAGTTCGTCGCCGGCCATTCGCTGGGCGAATATTCAGCCCTGACGGCGGCGGGGTCGTTCCAGTTGAAGGATACGGCAAAACTTTTGAAAACCCGCGGCCAGGCGATGCAAAAGGCGGTGCCGGTCGGGGTCGGCGCAATGGCGGCGATCCTCGGCCTGGAAATCGCCGATGTGACCGCGATTGCCAAAGAGGCCAGCGGCAGCGAAACCGTCGCCGCCGCCAATGACAATTCCTTCGGGCAGATCGTCGTCAGCGGCCACAAGGCGGCCGTGGAAAAAGCCATCGCCCTGGCCACGGCCAAAGGCGCCAAGCGCGCGATCCTGCTGTCCGTTTCCGCCCCCTTCCATTGCAGCCTGATGAAACCGGCGGCGGATGCGATGCGCGACGCGCTGGCGGCCGTCGAGATCAAGCCGCCCTCGGTGCCTTTGGTCGCCAATATCACCGCCGACGCCGTCACCGATCCCGCCAAAATCCGCCGGTTATTGATTGAACAGGTGACCGGCATGGTGCGCTGGCGCGAGTCCGTCCTTTATATGAAGTCGCAGGGTGTGACCACGTTGATCGAACTTGGCGCGGGCAAAGTCCTGAACGGCCTGACCAGGCGCATTGACGCGGAACTGACCGGGCGCGCCGTCGGCACGCCGAAGGATATCGAGGAATTTGTCGCAACGCTTTAACTGTTAAAGGGAACTGAGCCTGATGGCCTGGATCATTTACGCATTGCTGGCCGCGATACTCTGGGGCGGCACTTATGTGATGTACGAAGTGCTGCTGAAAAACCTTTCCGCTTCGGCGATCCTGTTCTTCAGCAGCCTGGGCGCCACCTTTGTCTTCCTGTGCTGGATGGTTTTCGACGGCTCATTCGGGAAAGACTGGCAGCTGATTAAAAAAGGCGGCGCTGAGACCGGCCTTCTCGCCGGGATCACCCTGATGGCGGTCCTGGCCAATTTCGCCTTCCTCGCCAGCATGCGCCTGAAAAACGCCACCTTGTCCGGTTTGGTCGAGATCACCTACCCCCTGTTCACGGCCCTATTTGCCTGGGTTTTTCTCAAAGACGCGCAATTGTCGATGGGGACCTTCCTTGGCGCGCTGCTCATCATGGCAGGAGTGATCTGCATTTCCTATTTTGAAAAAATAACCTGAGAAGGAGAATCTAAATGTTCAGTCTTGCAGGAAAAACTGCGCTGGTCACCGGCGCTTCGGGCGGCATTGGCGGCGCGATTGCCAAGGCACTGCATGAGCAGGGGGCGATCGTCGCCCTGAATGGCCGCAATGTCGAATCACTTGATAAACTGGCGGCGGAACTTAAGGATAACTGCCATGTGCTGCCGGGCGAACTGAACAGCGCCGAGGCAACCGACGCGCTGGTCAAGGCCGCCGAAGAAAAAATGGGGCAAATTGATATTCTCGTCAACAACGCCGGGCTGACCAAGGACGGGTTGTTCATGCGCATGAAGGACGAAGACTGGCAGGTGGTGCAGGACGTCAACCTCACCGCGCCCTTCCGCCTGACGCGGGCCGCGATCCGCGGCATGATGAAGCGCCGCTCCGGCCGCGTGATCAATATCACCTCGGTGGTGGGCGTCACCGGCAATCCCGGCCAGGCCAATTACTGCGCCGCCAAGGCGGGCATGATCGGCATGACCAAATCGATGGCCGCCGAAGTCGCCAACCGCGGCATCACCCTGAATTGCATCGCCCCCGGCTTTATCGCCACGCCGATGACCGAAGCGCTGACCGAGGAGCAAAAAGCCAGGATCAACGCCACCATCCCGGCCGGCACGATGGGCACGCCGGAGGACATCGCTGCCGCTGTCGTCTATCTCGCCAGCGACGAAGCTAAATACATCACCGGCCAGACCCTGCATATCAACGGCGGGATGGCGATGATTTAGAGCTTAAAAATTATGAAAAACACCGATTCAAGATTTGCCAAGCTAAAATTAGTGTGGTACTGATTTTCCCACTTACAAGAAGTGAGAAGAGTTTTAACGCAACGAACGAGGATACACATGAGCAACGTCAATGAACGCGTCAAGAAAATCGTGATCGAACACCTGGGTGTCGATGCTGCCAAAGTCACCGACAACGCCAGCTTTATCGATGATCTTGGCGCCGACAGCCTGGATACCGTGGAACTGGTGATGGCTTTTGAAGAAGAATTCGGTATCGAAATTCCTGACGATGCGGCT
>Ga0315281_10015003_pt1 | contig 10409 bp, 12 predicted proteins | sample YL17G07_0_MG_FD_204540 | JGI IMG/M metagenome (GOLD analysis project Ga0315281, IMG submission 204540) | Sediment microbial communities from Yellowstone Lake, YNP, Wyoming, USA - YL17G07_0 | ecosystem: Environmental > Aquatic > Freshwater > Lake > Sediment | place: USA: Wyoming | collected...
AAAGATTTGATCGAAGACATCATGAAAGCTGATGAGTCGAAGGCAGAGCCTCTTAACCGGGAGGAGAAAAGGATTGTTACTCGGATTGCTTTAAAATTCCAGGAAGAACGGATGGTATATGAGGCGGCCCATAAGGAAAAAATCTGGAAGAAACAACCTAACGGAGCGACTATTCCGTATACGGATTCAGCGGAATTAACAGGGCTTTAATGGGGTCTTAAAAAGAATGGGCTTTTGTTTTGGCCTTACACTTCACGGCAGTATGTATACGCTATACTTCTTTACGAGTCACGAATCACGTTGTTAATAGGAATGGGTTTTTTGTTTTCTGATGTTAAACACTTTACGCCTTACGATTTACGCTTCACGGGTATAGAAGAACAATTGAAAGGGGAGGGTGGATAAGATTTCTGAAAGGTGAAATAAGTGAAAGAATTGAACAACGTCCCGCAGCCTTTCCTGAGTTGATTTAACCGATCATTTTTTTCCTTGAGTTATTTAAAGTAACGGTTTAAAATACTCAAAATGAAATACATCCCCCGACAGATCGAATCAGAACTCCTGTTATCTTCCAAACATTTTTCAGGGCTGATTCTCACAGGTCCCCGACGAGCAGGGAAAACCACCCTCCTCAGGAAGCTCTTCCCCAAAGCCCAGTATTATTTGCTGGAGGATCCAGATATCATTGCACGCCTCCGGGCAGACCCCCGTTCCTTCATTGAGGAAATTCGCCCTCCTGCCATTCTGGATGAAATTCAGAATGTTCCAGAAATCCTCAGCTATGTAAGAACTCAGATTGACCGATTCCCAAATAAGAAGGGCCAATGGTTGCTCACAGGCTCCCAGGAGCCTCCCCTCATGAAAGGGGCCACTGAATCGATGGCAGGTCGAGCAGCTGTGTTTCATCTGTTGACACTTTCTGTTTTGGAGGCCCCCAAGGTTTCTCTCTTGAACGGAGGATTCCCAGAAGTCCTTGCTCATCCTTCGGTCTCTCAGACCTGGTTTCGGTCATATATCCAGACCTATTTGGAGAGAGATGTTCGGGCCATCAGCTCCATACGGGATCTGGCAACATTCCGCCGTTTTCTATCGCTTTTAGCGAGCCGCTGCGGACAAATCCTGAATCGCACAGATTTAGCTGCTCCTCTCGGGGTGACGGTGCCAACGATTTCCGAATGGTTAAACATTCTTGAAATTACCTCTCAAATCATTCTTGTACCTCCCTTCTACGAAAATTTTGGGAAACGGCTTATCAAATCGCCAAAACTCTATTTTTGCGATTCAGGTCTTGTTTGCCACTTACTAGGAATCGAGTCTGAAAATATGTTGAACCGCTCCACGTTTCTGGGAGCTGTTTTTGAGGGGTTCGTTGCATCAGAAATCATCAAACTACAAATGAATTCGGGAAAATCAAGGCAGCTCTATTATTTTAGAGATCAGCAAGGCCTTGAGGTAGATTTTTTGGTTCCCTGGGGGGACCATAAGCTCATCCTCCTTGAGGCCAAAGCCTCCCGGACCGTTTGGCCTGAGATAGCGGAGTCTCTCAGTCGTCTGTCAAAAGTGGTATCCAATTATGATGTCGATCGATTCCTTATCTATCGACCTTCGAAGGGAAAGGAGTCCATCTCGGCGCTTCGCCCTGGCATAAAGGCATTGTCAATAGAAAAGCTGTTATCTGCCCTTTCATAAAAGATTCCATTGAAAGGTGAGGGTGGATGAGATTTTTGAAAAGAAAAATAAGTGACAGAATTCAACTACGTCCCCCGGACTCCATTTCAGCAAAAGAAAATTCAATGTCTCGGAAAGGGGCGAGACGCCGAATGGGAACGAATAGGGTCATGGAGCCATTAATTGGGTCACGAAAGAGCAGTATGATCCTATTAAAAGGGAATAATAACTGATAAACGTGATAATAAAGGTGATAATAACAGGGACAGGCCACAATGCCTTATGGGAGAGACGTGGTAATAAGTAGCTTATGTTTTTTGAGTCCTTACGCCTTGCGCCTCACGCCTCACGATTCACGGTTATAGGGGGACCCCAGAACAATTGAAAGGGGAGGGCGATTAGTAAATAGTGTAGACCTGACACTCAAGAACTTCTGATTACATTGTAGAAGGTTACGAGTGGGCGTTGATCGCATTGAAAGGGGTCTCTAAAAGCAAGTTCCTGGCAGTCATTTATAAAGAAATCAGCAAAATGGATGGATTTGTTATAACCGCTTATTTTACAAGTAAATTAAGCTTAGAGAAAGAGGTGGTCCTATGGCAAAAGAAATAATGAAGGAAGATGTGATGAGAGAAGTTTTTAAGGCAACCCCTCATCTTTTAAAATTCCCAGTGGGAAGAATGTGGATCGACTATGATAAGCAGGCAGATGTCCTCTATATAAGCTTTAAGAGGCCACAGAAAGCCACAGATTCGGAGATGCTTGAGAATGGAATCCTGGTTCGATATAGAGGCGATGAGATTGTGGGGCTGACGGTTTTAGAAGCATCTAAGAGAAATGGACGTTATAGAAGACGAAAAACGCCTCATTGAGTTTTTTTGAGCCATTCTCGAGAAAATGAGTGGACTTTTTTTGTTTTTACCCCTGACGCCTTACGCTTTATACCTTACGATAAAGAATTTGAGCTATATTCTATGGTGTATTACTCCTCAAGTGAAACGCTCCTCGAACGGAGTGCTCCTTGAGCCTTAGCGGTCAGCACCGGAGGTGCTTATGCCAGCAATTGCATCTCTTGAGGAATTGAAGATGGTCCGAAGAGATTTTCGCTCTATGTTTTTGGTAGTTACACCTTACGACTCACCCTTTACGCCTGACGGTATCTGAAATGGCGCAGGATAGGTTGGAAAAATATCTGTAAGCTTTGGCTGGAGGAACGGACTCCGGAACAATTGAAAGGTGAGGGTGCTTGAGAATTCTGAACTGTTTTAATCGGGGACAGTACTCCGCCGAGAACTCATTATGATAACCGAAGCTGATACCTGTCGAAAGTATGTTCTCCCAAAGCTCATCGAGACTGGTTGGGATAACGACCCTCATTCCTTTACAGAGCAGAAAACCTTTACAGATGGCCGTATCGTAGTCACAGGCCAAAAAATCAAACGCCAGAAGCAGAAGAGGTTAGATTACTGTCTTCGTTATACCCACGACTTGATGATTGCCGTTATTAAAGCGAAAGCTGCCTAAAAATGGAAAATGCTGTTCAACATTTAGAAAGGACATACACATGAGCAATAATCGTGATTCCTACCTCGTACCTTTGCTAACTGACGCGAAGCGCCTTGGGAGAGAAGCCGTTCGGCGCCGCAAAGTATTTGATGAAAAATCGATACCAGCAGAGGTGATTGCGGAACATGAAGCTGAGGGATGGCAGGTTGATCGAAAACGAAAACGTAAGACAACAGTAAAAAAAGAAAAAGAGATAGATGAGCGTTTGGAGAACAGATTCTGGATGCTGCTCTTCAAGATGGGTTATCCAGAAATGAATGACGGACGTAAATTCACGGCTCTGATTGAAAGGAGGGGAGCTGAGCCTTTACGAAAGCAGATCGATGTCTTCGCGAAGGACGACGAAACAGTAATTGTGGCGGAATGTAAGGCCGCTGAGAGGGTGACAAAACGGAGCCTCCAGAAAGATCTTGAAGAATTTGCAAATTTGAAGGGACCAATTTCCAATGCGATCCATAGGCATTACGGGGCAGATTATAAACCTAAAGTCATTTGGATGTTTGTTACAGAAAATATTATCTGGTCTAAACCTGACCGCGAACGAGCCAGCGGGGAAAATATACGAATAATCACTGAGAGGGAGCTCAGATACTACTCCCAGATTGCAGAACACCTTCGTAAAGCAGCTCGGTACCAATTCTTGGCTGAATTTTTAAAGGACCAGCAAATCCCCGAGTTGAGCGGGAAAAAAGTTCCGGCCATTCGAGGAAAGCTTGGTGGCAAAAAGTTCTATTCTTTTGTCACAACACCAAAAGATCTTCTGAAGATTTCTTTTGTGAACCACTGCTCCTTGAATGATCCCGAAGGCGGGCCGACATATCAACGTCTGATAAGCCGTTCACGGCTTAGAGATATAGGTGATTTTATAAAAAACGGCGGCTACTTTCCAAACAATATTCTGATTAACTTCACTCGTTCTGTACGGTTTGATAAAATCAGCCAGGATGAGCAATCTGGTATTACTTATGGACAACTTTATCTTCCTGACAGATACCGTTCAGCTTGGATTATTGATGGGCAACACAGATTATATGGTTTTTCTCCAATCGGGGATTCATTTCTGGATCAGAACATCATGGTTCTCGCGTTCGAGCTGTTGCCAAGAGGGGAAGAAGCAAATCTGTTTGTGACTATCAACCACGAGCAGAAGTCCGTTCCCAAACACCTCCTGGATGATCTAGAAGGAGAACTCAAATGGGGATCAAGCATTCCGAGCGAGCGTATTGGATCAATTTCTGCCAGGCTTATCAATGACCTAAATGCAGATGTGGGCGAACCCTTTTATAATAGGATTACACAGCAGGGCATTCCCTCTACAAACAAGACCTGTCTCACGATGCCGGCACTGAAAGATGCTCTTCGACGTTCGTACTTGCTCGGTCGTGCTCTTATGAACAACAGCAACTACGAACTGGGACCACTGTGTGGGGCTTCTGATAATGAAACATTGGATAGGTCCCGGTGTGCACTGAATCAGTATTTCAACTTAATCCGTAATACCAATCTCACACAATGGGAGAGGGGCAGAGAGGGAAATCTCTGCACGAACGTAGCAGTTCAAGCTTATATCTTGCTTCTTGGTTCACTCATCAAGTATTGGGAGGTGAATACCGCTACTGATTCTCGAGAGATGGCTGTTGAGGAAATGTTACTCGAAATCGAAGAGTACATGTCTCCAATCCTTGAAATCCTTGAACATGCCGATGACACAACTATGAAAAAAGCTTTCCAGGTCCCCTTCGGCTCTGGAGGACCACCTGAGTATTACTACCGTCTATGCCGATTGGTGAAGTCGAAGTATCCTGATTTTCAACCGGAAGGCATGCAGGACTGGGAAGCCGAACAATCGGAAGAGAAGATTCAAACTGCTGATCGGAAGATTCGTGAACTCATCGTGGAAATCCAGAAATTCATTTTTCTCATATTTCGGACAATCCATGGGGAGGAAAAAGACGCGTACTGGGATAAAGGGGTGCCCGATAAAAACATAAAGGCAAAAGCCTATGAAAAGTCTCTCGATGATGATGTCGAGGATCGTTTGCCGCTTGAAACCTATCTTGAAGTCATAGATTTGAGGAAGATTGTTGAACACAGGCAAAACTGGCCCTTCTTCAAATCATTGTTTAACATTCCAGAGCCAGGAGAGAAGGGATACGCTAAGAACTTGAAGTGGATGGATAGACTTAACGAACTGCGGAGAATCCCAGCACATCCGTCGGAGAAACGTCATTATAAAGTTGAGGACTTTGAGTACATTGACTTCATTCATGGGGAATTCTTCCGACGCTTAAGAGAGGCCGAACAGAATCCAATACTTGAGGCCAGTGAAACATCGGAGGACGCTGATGCTTGAGCCTTTCCTGAAATGGGCAGGAGGAAAACGCTGGCTTGTCCAACGTTATGTTGGTTTTATGCCTGTGCGATTCAACAGATACTTTGAACCTTTCTTAGGCAGTGGTGCAGTGTTCTTCCATCTCCTTCCCTCGCGTGCCGTCTTGGCTGATATTAACCCCGATTTGATTGAGGCTTATAGGGCTATTCGAGATAACTGGCGTGCTGTCTTAAGATATTTGAGGGTTCATCATGCTAATCACAAACCCACATATTATTATCGGATACGAGATTCAAGACCGGTATCTCCATATGTAAAAGCAGCAAGATTAATATATCTGAATCGTACTTGCTTCAATGGATTGTATAGGGTCAACAAGGAAGGGGTGTTTAATGTGCCTAAGGGAACAAAAAATACAGTCTTGTTCCCTGATGATGATTTTTGTGCGATAGCTCATGCTCTGAAAATGTGTGAGCTTCTTAATGAAGACTTTGCACGGGTTATTTCAAGGGCTGGTGAAGGCGACTTTGTGTATGCCGACCCACCTTATACCATGAAACATAACAACAATAATTTTATAAAATATAATGAAATGTTGTTCACCTGGCAGGATCAGTTACGGCTTGCCGAAACCTTACACGGGGCAAAAAATAGGGGTGCAATGATTGTCCTAAGCAATGCGGATCACCCCTCTATTACGTCCCTATATGCAGGATTTGGGAAGATAACACGGATTCATAGGCATAGTGTGTTGGCTGCAGATTCCAAAAAGAGACGTGGTACGACAGAACTTATAATTACGAATATATAGGATGCTTAGGGATCATTAATAAAAAGTTGGCCCTATCCTGATTGGATAGAGCGTAGAGCAGAGCATAGAGTGTTGTTTATGAAAAGTGTCCATTCCATTTTTATTTTCGATTCACATATCAAGGCCTGACACCGTTAGGGTACTAACAACCTCACATGGCAAGATTTCTTTACGCCGCATATCGTGTTTTGAAGGAAAAGAAAATCCCTCTGAGCGCAAGGGAAATAGCAGAGATAGCTATTCAGGAAGGAATATTGATAACAGAAGGTAAGACTCCCTACCAGACCATGAAGTCAAAGATGTCAACGGATATTCTCAACAGACACAGCAACTCCCTTTTTATGAGGACATCGTCGGGCAAATTTGGACTAAGGGAGTGGGACAGTGGCGAGGAATACAGAGCTCCCAGATTTAAGAAATCCATCATGGATGAGGACATTATAGTTTTCGATAAATCCAATCTGAGCATACTTGTGAATAGAAATGGCATAACGTCTGTCGACATAACACGAGTAGAGGGAATTCTTAAGAGAATTTGCTTCTCTGAAAGAAGAAGTATCGCAGAACAGACCAATGATTTAGTGCAACTAATATCTTCATTTGTCGTGAGGCAAAGCAACAAATATCTTACTTACAAAAGAACCAAGAGATTGCCGGAGTCAAAGCTACACGGATACTACTCAATAATGTTTGGAGGCCATATTACCGACCAGGAATTTAAGCCGCTTCTCAGCATATTTGACCCAAGAATGAAATCAATGTTCATTACAAGAGAATTGTTTGAGGAGTTGATTGTCGATTCTATTTCAAATATAGAATTTCGAGGTTTGCTTTACGATGACTCAGTGCCTGTAAGCAGGATACATTTGGGTATTGTTTATGATGTGTCTATCGCTGACCCTAACTTCTCAATAGGCGAGCGCGGATTTTTAATGGATCCAAAGTTCGAAGATCTAAACAGCATTGCAAGTCGAATAAAGGACTTTGAAAACTGGTCGAGAATAATTATCGAGGAGGAGATGAGAAATGCGAATCATCGGATCGCTGGCTGACAAGGCGCTCTATGACATTGCGAAATATCTGGTACTGTTTCTCCTCGTACCCTTCATTATATTTCTGTGGAGAATGGATCTCTTGACGACGGGTTTTATTATTTCTGGGGTAATCTATTTAGCACTGGTGATAGTGTTCTGTTATCACAGATATTTACTTCAAACCCTGGTTGGAATAGAGAGGGTTGATAGAACGATGGAGAGGGGGATCAACCCAAATAAAGCTTTAAAAATGTGCACGAGCAATTTTAGGTTCTTAGGAATAGCTGCGAACAAACTGGTGAACAGTGAAGAATTTGAAAGGACACTGAAGCGGTGCGGCCGTGGTGCTGAGGCGATAAAGTTCTTGTTGCTAAGCTCTGAGAGCCGAACCCTCAAATTTGCAGCGAGTCGTGCGAAGAAGGCCACCGAGGAGTACCAGGATATGGTTAAACATACCTTGGACCGTCTAAAAAAGTTTAAAGAAGAAGATGGTTATAATATCCAAGTTCGCTTGTATAGGTCAGAGAAGGATGAGGATCCTCCTATCTTCAGGCTTTTCTTTATTGATAATCAATCGGTTCTTGTCAGTTATTATGTGCTCGGTGAAGGAAGTGGCTTGCAAATGCCGCAGATACAAATAATAAAAAATAAAGGAGGGAAGCGTGTCAATACATTCTATTACGCATTTGACCATTATTTTAACTACTTGTGGGATAGAAGCGAAGAACACGATTTTACTAGGAGGTAGGGGTGGAGTATAGGATATTTGAAAGAATTAGATTGAGGATAACCTATCCGGCGATGGGACAGTTTGACGCCACTAGATTCTTGGTGGATATATCTGGGAGAGATAGCATTGCGGCAGCGATTAAAATTATAGAGGAGGATTCAAAGAGTATATTGATTCCAAGCATAATTGAATTGGCCTGCGAGTATGGTGATAAAAGTAAGTATGAAGAAGTTCATCGAAGTTTGAGGAAGATTTTTAACACGGGCAGGGTACGGGTTGAGCAAGGTATTGTTTGCCATGGGGATGAACTATGGAAGGCGATTGTTACGAGGGATATTCAAAAGACAATCGAGAAATTCGGGTTTTTTAGTCCGTGCGTTGCTTGCCATCAAGTGCTTCATATTATCCGAATAAAGATCGCCCAGCATTTACATGTGAAGAATGTGGTATCGGGGGAAAAAGAATCGCATGACGGTCGGGAAAAAATAAATCAGCTGAGCTTCGTACTAGATTTTTATAACAGGATGTACGAGGCTATGGGAATCATACATCACCTTCCCGTAAGGAACATAAGTAGTAGCCAGGAAATCGTGAGGATCCTTGGAAAATACAATCCTAAATATGTTCAGTTGAAATGTCTGTTTGAGGGAAATTATTATAAAAAGGGAACAAATGATCTTGCTATTAGCAAGCAGAGAATTAAGGAATATATTAACGTTTGCTTAAAGAAGAAGCTAGATGAGGTTGGTGATATGATTGATGTTCCTTGTTCTATTATAGAGTAAGGGTTATGCCAGGAGTAAGAGCTTGCGGGGTTAGGTTTGAGAAATTGAGGTTTGGTTCCTCCATAAAAAAGTTGGCCCATTCCAATGCGGAATGCGGCCTCCGGCTCAGGCTCCGCCCCATAGGGGCTTCTGCCCCGGAGGGAGAGCCCTCTGGCTCGGAGAGATTGCCGAATGTGGAATCTAAAGCTAATAACAGCAGCACGCATGGCGCAGAGCGTAAAGCTTAAAGCTGAAATTTCAAAGCAAGACAGTAATCTCTGACTTCATTTTGAAGTCAAGAATTTCTACCCCTCTGACTGGCCGGCAAGGTGCGCTGCCGAGCGCACAATAGAAGATGATATTTACCCCGTTAGAAATGTTGCCCCGCTACTCCCTCCGGGCCAGGCTCCGCCCCGGAAGGGCTCATGCCCCGGAGGGAGGCCCTATGGGCCAGCGGCTGCAGCAAGGTAACATTCTAGAATAATTAAGCGGGGTCTAATGCCCCGCTCGGTTTCGAATCGTAACGACTGGAATTTCTAACGGGGTGAACCTTTCCGGGAAGCACAATTTTTTAGGGTGCTTCCATTTTTCAGTCAAGAAATCCCATCTCAGTTATTCCACCAAATCAGTTGATAAGTATCCAATCCTTTGATAAGATATTGAAAATTCAGTGATCAGGCATAAATAATAAGAAAATGATGTATGAAAATCCGTGATATTATAAAATTGATAGAGGCAGAAGGCTGGTATTTGGTTGAAACAAGAGGGAGTCACAGACAATATAAACATCCCACAATACCTGGCAGGGTAACAATTGCTGGACATCCTAATGATGATCTGGCACCAGGCACCTTAAATAGCATTCTAAAACAGGCAAAACTGAAGGAGGTCAAGTAAATATGTATCGTTTTCTTATTGTGATTGAAAAGGCAGATGGTAACTATTCGGCCTACTCTCCCGATTTACCCGGCTGTGTGGCGACAGGGGCTACCCGGGAGGAGGCAGAGCAGAATATGTACCAGGCCATTGAAATGCATATCAAGGGATTGCATGAGGATGGGCTTTCTGTTCCTGAATCAACTTCCTTCGCTGAGTATGTGGCTATACAATAGAAATTAAGGAATTACATCCTCATCCTCTTAGTCCTCCCTGCAGCAGGAGGAGCAAAAACCCCTTCCCCCTTGTTGTGAAGCATCGTGTCATCCATAAAAAAGTTGGCCGAGATTTCCCAGGCGAAACCTTCCGCATCCTCAAGGAGAAAGAGGGATGGGAATATGGGAAATGTCGTACCAGACACTCGAAATGAATTGGGAAGCACCCATTAATCGGGGGCGACTAATTTGAGTTTTGGGAAATACGTCCGGTAACGAGAGACGTCCCTGGTTAATAAGGAAATACGAGCTACCGCAGCATGAGCACCAATGAAAAAGTCAGGAAGCGTCGAACTCCTCCTCCCGCCTCTTTTACGATAAGCTAAAAAGCATTTGCCCGCAAGGAAAGCTGC
>Ga0315281_10015006_pt1 | contig 10409 bp, 7 predicted proteins | sample YL17G07_0_MG_FD_204540 | JGI IMG/M metagenome (GOLD analysis project Ga0315281, IMG submission 204540) | Sediment microbial communities from Yellowstone Lake, YNP, Wyoming, USA - YL17G07_0 | ecosystem: Environmental > Aquatic > Freshwater > Lake > Sediment | place: USA: Wyoming | collected...
ACGCCCGAGCAATTGAGACGCGTCCTGGCAAGCTGACGTGGTGGCCGCCGCGCCACGGGTGATCGTCCGTCGCGCGCCCGCGGCGTGCCCGATGAGACGCGCGCTAATCGGATGTGCGCCCGCCGATGCGCGCGGCGGCGGCGAAGGCCGCACGCCCGCCAGTTCCGCTATAATCGTCGCGTGACACGACGAGCGGAACGTCGGCGGCGAGGTGTGGCGTCGCGAGCGCGCGGAGCGGCCGCGCGCCTGGCGGAGGCGGAGCGGCTGTTCGCGGATTTCAAGCAGCTCACGCCGTACCCGTACCGTCCGTTCACACGAACCTTCAGCACATTCACCGAGTACGAGCGGTGGAAACGTGCCCAGACGAACCCCTGGTACCGATAATCGCGTTCTCCGGGTCTGCCGGCTCTTGAACCGCCACCGCGTGCGGTATCTGCTCGCCGGTGGCGTCGCCGCGAACCTGCACGGATCGGTGCGCGCTACGAAGGACGTGGACCTTCTCGTCCCGCCCGAGCCGAGGAACATGGCACGCCTGCTCGCCGCGCTCGGTGAACTCCCCTACGGGATCGCGCGTGAACTCGACGCTGACGACGTCGCGAAGCGTGCGATCACGATCGTGGGCGACGACCCGCGGGTGGACGTGCTGACCGTCGCGTGGCCGGTGACCTTCGCGCGGGCGTGGCCGCGGCGCGTGGTCCGCCGGATTGCCGGTGTTCGGGTGCCCTACCTGGGGCGCGGGGACTTGATTGCGTCGAAGCGGACCGGCCGCGCGAGCGACGCCGCGGACATCGAACAGCTCGCACCGCCACGGCCCGGTCGCCGGGCGCGCATGCGATCCCGACGTACAAAATCAGGCCGTCAACGTCCATGACGATCTCCTTCGCTGTTACTCCTCTAGCGGAACCAGAGACATGCCGACGATTGCCGCCGTGCCCCCCCCCGACAAGCCCGGCGAGTACGCCGCCGATCACGGCGCCAGCATGCGGCGAGATCGGCCACAGAATGGCAGCGCAGAGGGCCGGGAACAGGTACACCGCCAGACCGGTTGCAAACCCGCCTCCATACACTCCGACTGTCCAGACCGACGTTGCGAGAACGATACGCACCTTGTTACGGGACACGTTGCGACCGACCCGCGCCGCCGTCGCGAAGAAGCCGTCCAACGCGCCCAGAAGGATCAACAAGCGGAAGGGACACGGGCCATCAAGAGTCCGATCCATGAGTGACGACGATCGTCTCTACATCGCCGTGGATCTGGGCGCCGGAAGCGGCCGGGTGTTCCTCGCCGGGCTGCGGCCACAGGAGCTGATGCTCGAGGAGATTCGGCGGTTCCGCTACCCGCCGCGTCACTTCGACGGGCACCTCCGGTGGGACGCGAGGCAGATCCTGGCGGAGATCAAGGCCGGCCTTCGCCTGGCGTCGGATCGCGCCCGGCAGCTTCGCCGGCCCATTCACAGCCTGGGCCTCGACAGCTGGGGAGTGGACTACGGGCTGCTCGACGCCGGCGGCCGCCTGCTCGAAGACCCGGTCTGCTATCGTGACCCGCGAACCGACGGGATCATGGACGCCGTGTTCGAACGAGTGCCACGCGATGAGATGTTCGCGCGCACCGGCATTCAACTGATGCAGATCAACACGGTCTTCCAGCTGTTCGCCCACGCGCGCCGCGGCCTGCCCACCGGCGCCGCGCACCTGTTGATGGTTCCCGACTTGATGGCCGCTCTCCTGACCGGTCGGACCGTCACCGAATTCTCCATCGGCACCACCACCCAGATGTTCGATGCCAGGACGGGCACCTGGGACGAGGAGATCATCAGCCGCCTCGGGTTGCCGCGATCGCTCTTCTCCGCGGTCGTGCCCTCCGGGAGCACCCTTGGCCCTCTTCTGCCGTCCGTTGCCTCCGAAACCGCGCTCGCCGGAACCTGCGTGGTGGCGCCCGCGGCGCACGACACCGGCAGCGCGGTTGCGGGAGCGCCCCTTCAGCCGGGCTGGGCGTACATCTCGTCGGGTACCTGGTCGCTCGTTGGCGTCGAGCGCGATGGAGTGCTGATCGACGCCGCTGTCGCGCGGCACAACTTCACCAACGAGGGTGGGGCGTGCGGCACCATCCGGTTCCTCAAGAACGTCACGGGATTGTGGATCCTCGAATCGTGCCGGCAGGAATGGCGCGAGCGGGGAGTCAGGGTCGACTACGACGACCTCCTGCACCGGGCGGCCTCGCTTGAAGCCACCCCCGGCCTGATCTTCCCGGACGACCCGCGCTTCCTCAACCCGCCAAGCATGGTGGCGGCCATCGCCGAGCAGATGACATGGACTGGCCAGGCGCCGCCGCCGGAACCGGCTGCCCTGGCCAGAGTGATCCTGGACTCCCTGGCATTCAGATACGCGTCCGTCCTGCGGACGATAGAAGCGCTGACATCCGTGCCGATCGAAGGCGTGCAGATCGTGGGTGGAGGCAGCCAGAACCAGTACCTGAACCAGGCGACCGCCACGGCAACCGGGAAGATCGTGCTCGCGGGGCCGATCGAGGCAACCGCGATCGGCAACGCGTCCGTGCAGGCGATCTCGGCCGGCCGTTTCGCCTCGCTGGCCGACGGCCGGTCGCACGTGGAGCGGCATGTGCGGCCCGCGCGGTTCGTTCCAAAGCCGACCGCCGCCTGGGAGCGGGCGGCGCGGCGCTACGCAGAAATCGAGGCGCAGTTGTCAGCCTAGGGAAGAGATCGCGATTCGGTGACATCCGGGTAGCGGAGCGGGCGTCCCGCCGACCGAGCTTGCGCAGCAGCCTGCGGGCGATCTTGGAACGCGACGAGCGGCGCGAGTTTGTCCGGCGCAGCGCGCGGGCGGGGCCCCCCAATCCGGTGCACGTGCGGGTTCCGGATTGCGGGAGCCCTCGCGCTAGCCGTCGCAGCAACACGACAAACGAGCGAAGCGAGGACGCGTTCCCAGGCTGCGGAGCCGGCTCGGTCGGCGGGACGCCCGCTCCGCTGCCCGGACAGGTGTTGCCGAATCGTGAGCTCTTGTCAGGTCCTATGCCAAACGGAAGGCCCGCTATGAAACCGATCCTGAACGACGCGTACGCGCTCGCGATCGAACGCTACCAGGAGATCGGCGTCGATGCCGAAGCGGCGCTGGCGCGGCTCGGCACGATCCCGATCTCGCTCCATTGCTGGCAGGGCGATGACGTGCGGGGATTCGAGCAGTCGGGCAGCGACCTGGGCGGTGGCCTCGCGGCGACCGGCAACTACCCGGGCAGGGCGCGCACGGCCGACGAACTGCGCGCCGACGCGACAAAGGCCTTTTCACTCATCCCCGGGCGCCACCGCTTCAACCTGCATGCGTGCTACGGGGAGTTCGGCGGCCGGAAGGTGGACCGCGACGAGATCCGGCCGGAGCATTTCGCGGCCTGGATCGACTGGGCCCGGTCGCTCGGAATCGGCCTGGATTTCAACCCCACGTATTTCTCCCATCCGAAGGCTGCGGGCAACCTCACGCTCTCGCATCCGGACCAGGGCATCCGCCGGTTCTGGATCTGCCATGGCATCGCGAGCCGGAAGATCGGCGAGGCGATCGGCCGGGCGCTCGGCAACCCGTGCGTGACGAACTTCTGGATCCCCGACGGCATGAAGGACACGCCGGTGGACCGCGCCGCGCCGCGCGCCAGACTGGTGGAAGCCCTCGACCAGGTATTCGAGGAACCGATCGATCGGGCGCTGAACCGCGATTCGGTCGAAGGCAAGTTGTTCGGCATCGGGCTGGAAAGCTTCACGGTTGGCTCGCACGAGTTCTACCTGGGCTACGCGCTGACACGACAGACGCTCTACACGCTCGACACGGGCCACTACCACCCGACCGAGACGATTACCGACAAGATCAGCGCGGTGCTCTCGTTTCTGCCCGAACTCCTGCTGCACGTCAGCCGCGGCGTCCGGTGGGACAGCGACCACGTCGTCATCCTCAACGACGACCTGGAGGCCATCGGACAGGAGTTGGTGCGCGGCGGGTACCTGGGCCGCACGCACATCGGCCTCGACTACTTCGACGCGAGCATCAACCGCGTGGCGGCGTGGACCATCGGCGCGCGCAACATGCTGAAGGCGATCCTGAAGGCGCTGCTGGAACCGATCGATCGCCTGCGCGCGGCGGAGGCCGCCGGGGACTACACCGCCCGCCTCGCCCTGCTCGAGGAGACGAAGACACTGCCCTTCGGCGCCGTGTGGGACCACTATTGCGATGCCTGCGGCGTTCCGGTCGGCGAGGCGTGGTTGGCCGACGTGCGTCGGTACGAGCGGGACGTGCTCTCGGCCCGGAGGTGACATGAACGAGATCGGACCAATCGCGCGACGTCACGTCGAGATCGCCGTGCGCGACGCTCTCGCGCGCGTTCTCGCGCGCACCGACGAAGAGAAGCGGGTCGCGGCCGGCGCTGCGGCCGCCGCGGCCGCGCCGATCACCCAGGCGGCCGACGCGTCGCAGGTGTTCGAATCGGCGGAGGCGGCCCGCGCGAAACGCGAGATCGTTCGCGCCGCACGCAAGCTGTGGCTGCGCGAATACGTGGACGGCAACGGCGGGAACATCAGCTGCCGCCTGACCGACGACTACGCCCTGTGCACCCCGACGCTGCTGAGCAAGGCCGACGTCCGACCGGCCGACATCGCGATGGTGGACCTCCACGGCCGCCAGGTGGCCGGCGCGACGCGCCGGTCGAGCGAGATCTCGCTGCACGTCGCCATCATGCGCGCCGTGCCGGCGGCGCGCGCCGTGATCCACTGCCACCCGCCGCATGCCACCGCGTATGCGGTGACCGGGCGGGTGCCCCCCGAATGGCTTCTCGCCGAGCCCGAGGTGTTCCTCGGTCCCATCGGTTGGGTGCCGTACGAGACGCCGGGCACCGAGGCCGGGGCCGACGCCGCGGCCGAGGTCGCCGCGCGCCACAACACGCTGATGCTCGCCAACCACGGCATCGCCTGCTGGGCGGACACGGTGACGCACGCCGAGTGGTACGTGGAGATCCTCGATGCCTACTGCCGGACGCTGATGCTCGCCGCGCACCTTCCGGCGCCGCTCGCCGCCATGCCGCGAGAAAAAGTGCGCGAACTGTTGGATCTGAAGCGTCGCCTCGGCCTGCCCGACGTGCGCTACGACCTGGACGAGGACGAACTTGCTGCGCGTGCGCCCGCGCCCGGGTCGGGCATCGCGGTGCCGCCACCGGCCGACACCCCGCGCGAAAAGGTGGGCCATTCTCGCGATGACTTCGAGCGGCTGGTCAAGGAGATCACCGACGCGGTGGTGGCGCGGACGACGCGGGACTGCCCCTGAGCCTGATCCCACACGAGCATGAGCGGGAAGCCGGACTGATGCTATGCTTCCCCGCTGACGCCCGCCGCGCCGCACCGGCGGCCGCCGCCCGGCCAGGCGATGCGTTCTGGGAATCCACGCATGTCATCGTCCCGGCCCTTCGGCAGCATCATCGGTCTCCGCCCCGAGTACGCGTCACGCTACCGGGTGCTGCACCGGCACGTATTCCCCGGGGTTCTCGATCGGATCGCCCGATCGCACATCCGCAACTACTCGATCTTCCTTCACGACAACGTTCTGTTCAGCCAGCTCGAATACGTCGGAGAGGACTACGACGCCGATATGGCAGCGATGGCGTCGGACGAAACGACCCGCGAGTGGTGGACGCTGACGGACCCGATGCAGGTGCCTTTGCAGGAGCGGGCGCCCGGCGACTGGTGGGCCAGGCTGCCGGTGGTGTACGCGGCGGAACGTCCGGCCGGCCTTGTCAGGGAGACGACGCGCCGTGCCATGGTGGCGCCGGCGCCGTCTCGCCTCCCGGACGATCCGGGTCGCGTGCCCGCCAGCATGTTCGAACCTGGGATCGAGAAGCTCCGGATCTTTCGATCGCGCGATCGCCTCTACGTGTACCTCGAGTCATCCGCCGGTCCGATCTCGGCGGTGGCCGCCGCACTCGCGGACGCGCTGGCGCTTGCGGCCGTCCCCGTCGAGATCGAAGAGGTCTTCCACACCGACGGCATCGTCCTGCGAGGATGGGCACTCGCCGGCGAAGGAAGCGCTTTGCCGGCGCCTTGGTATCGAGTACCGCGTCCTCCGGCGCATTCCGCACGCAGGACTGCCAGGTCGCACGACCACGGCGCGACGGACCGAGAGCTCCATTCCGTTCCGCATCGACCTGGCCGGCGGGTGGCTCGATCAGCCGTACACGGTCGGAGTGAAGATCCGGCGGCGCGGCGCGGACTGACGCCTGGATCGAGCGACAGGTGAGGCGAATGGATGATGTGACCGCTGTGGCCGACGCGACACCCAGGCGCATGTTCGTGCTCGCCGACGGAACGAACATCTCCCTGACGTTCGCCCTCGTCTCGTCGCTGTTCCTCCTGTGGGGCTTCTGCAACGGCATGATCGACGTGATGGACAAGCACTTCCAGCGGGAGCTGCACCTGTCCCTCGCGCAGTCGGCCTGGGTGCAGTTTGCTCACTACCTGGGCTACTTCCTGATGGCGCTGCCGGCCGGCTGGCTCGCCACCCGGCTCGGCTACAAGGGCGGCATCATCGTGGGGCTGCTGATGGTGGCCGTCGGCGGGTTCTGGTTCATCCCCGCGACGAAGATCGCGGCGTTCTGGGCGTTCCTGGTCGGCGTCTGCGTGATCGCCGCGGGGCTGACGTTCCTCGAGACGATCGCCAACCCGTATACCACCGTCCTCGGCGATCCTGACTACGCCGCGGCGCGCATCAATCTGGCCCAGTCGTGCAACGGCGTCGGCTGGATCCTCGGGCCGATTGCCGGGGCGACGTTCTTCTACGGGAAGGACGCGTCAGGGCACAGCACCGGCGCGGCCACGCTGTGGATCCCGTACGCCGCCGTCGCCGTTGTCGTGCTGGTGCTCGCCGCCATCTTCCTCTTCGCTTACGTGCCGGACGTGAAGACGAGGGACGACTATCACCAGGACGCTGCGGCAGACGGTGCACGGGAGTCGATCTGGACGCACCCGCACTTCGTGATGGCCGTGCTCGCGCAGTTCCTGTACGTCGCGGCGCAGGCCGGCATCTTCAGCTTCTTCATCAACTACATGACGTCCCAGGTGCCGCCGCTGCCGGAGTCATGGACGTCGGGCGCGCTCGCGGGCTGGTTCGCACGGGCGGCCACGGGCGCGCTGCAGCTCACCGACCAGGGCGCAGCGCGGCTGGCGTCGCTGGGCTTCGTCTGCTTCCTGGTCGGCCGGTTCACCGGAGCGGCCATTCTGAGGCGATTCAAGGCGCACCGGGTGCTGGCACTCTACGGCGCCGCCAACGTACTGGCGTGCGGGCTGGTCGTGCTGAAGCTGGGCTGGCCGTCGGTCGCGTGCGTGTTCCTCAGCTACTTCTTCATGTCCATCATGTTCCCGACGATCTTCGCCCTGGGCATCCATGGCCTCGGCGCTCGCGCGAAACAGGCGTCCGCCTTCATCGTGATGGCCATCATGGGCGGCGCGATCCTGCCGAAGGTGATGGGCGCGGTGGGAGACCGCTACGACATGTCGCGCGCGTTCCTCGTCCCGCTGTGCTGCTTCGCGTTCGTGACGTTCTACGGCTACGCCTGGCCGCGCCTGAGCGGCACGTCGCGCACCCGGCCGGCAGCTGCAGGATCCCATTCCTAAGACAGCAGGCCGCGATTCCGAGTCGGCGACTGGAGCGGGTGCTCCACCGCCCGACCCGGGCTCCACAGGCGGGGAGAACTCCTCGCAGTGCGTCGTCTTCCGGATCTCCCCCGCCGGCTGGCGCGACGGCTCCCGCAACGCAGAACCCGCTGTACGGCCGCGTTGGGGGCCCCGCCGGCGCGCCGCGCCGGGGAAGACGTCGCACGTGCTCGTCGTTCTCCAGCCTCGCCCGCCGCCTGCTCCGCACGGCTCGTTCGGTGGAGCACCCACTCCCTTCGCCGCGATGCCGATCGCGGTCTTTCATCGGGGATCCCTTAAGCGCGCGGCGCGGATGATTTGCACGCGGCGGGCCGTGCGGAGACCTCCGCCGGTCGATCCAAGAGAACGGAGCGCAGGGAGCGACGTTTTCCGGCCGCAGCCCGTAGCGGTCGATCAAGCGCGTACACGGGCCAGGCCGATGCTCGAACCGAAAACGGAGCGGACGGAGCGAGGTTCTCCGGAGGTCGGAGCCCGGCGCGCGGCGGGCAGAGCGTCCGCGACGCGCCGCCCGCAGCCTGTTCAATCAGTGCCGTTGGTGCCCTCCAGCGATGGCGTAGACTTATCCATCATGAAACGCCAACCACTGTTTGCCGCTCTCGTCTGCGGCCTGCTGCTCACCGGCCCCGCCAGTCAAGAAATCGACCGCTACGTCCGCGAGACCGATCCGCTCGTCCTCGAGAACCTCGAGCACTGGCAGGACATCAAGTTCGGCCTGTTGATGCACTGGGGCCCGTACAGCCAGTGGGGCGTCGTCGAATCGTGGTCGATTTGCGGCGAGGACGAGGGCTGGTGCCGGCGCAGCCAGGACGACTACATCGAGTACAAGCGCCGTTACGAAGGGCTGCAGAAGACGTTCAACCCGGTGAACTTCGATCCCGCAAAATGGGCGAAGGCAGCCCGCGACGCGGGGATGAAGTACGTCGTCTTCACCACGAAACACCACGACGGCTTCTGCATGTTCGATTCGAAGTACACCGACTACAAGATCACCTCGCCGAACACGCCGTTCCACACGAACCCCAGGGCCAACATCGCGAAGGAGATCTTCGACGCGTTCCGCAAGGAGGGGATGCTGGTCGGGGCGTACTTCTCGAAGCCCGACTGGCACAGCGAGTACTACTGGTGGCCCAACTTCCCGACGCCCGACCGCAACGTCAATTACGACCCTGCGGCCTATCCCGACCGCTGGGCGAAATTCACCGAGTTCACCCACAACCAGGTGCTCGAGCTGATGAGCGAGTACGGGAAGATGGACATCCTGTGGCTCGATGGCGGATGGGTGCGCAAGCGCCCGAGGGAGGAGATGGAAGCCGATTACCGGGACGCAGTGGCGAAGAGCAAGACCGGCTTCATCAAGGCGCGCATCGTCGACCAGGACATTCGGATGGACGAACTGGTCCAGAAGGCGCGCGCCAGGCAACCGGGCCTCATCGTCGTGGATCGCGCAGTGTTGGGGAAGAACCAGAACTACCTGACACCCGAGAACCGCGTACCCGAGAAGGAACTGCCCTACCCCTGGGAGTCGTGCATCATCTCCGGGGGCGGCTGGTCGTTCACGCCCAATGCGAAGTACATGAGCGGGCGCGAAGGCGTCCGGTTGCTCGTGGACATCGTCGCGAAGGGCGGCAACCTGCTTCTCAACGTCGCGCCCGGTCCCGACGGCACCTGGCAACAGGGCGCCTACGACCTGCTCGCGCAGATCGGCGGCTGGCTGAAGGTGAACGGCGAGGCTATCTACAGCTCGCGCCCGATTGCGCCGTACCGCGAGGGCAAGGTGCGAATGACGACGCAGAAGGACGGCAGGGCGTACTTCGTGTACCTCGCGGACGCGACGGAGGCGTCAATGCCCGCCGAGATCCGGGTCGCCTCGCACCGCCCGTCGGACGGGGCACAGGTGACGCTGCTCGGCACGGACGCGAAGCTCGAATGGAAACCCGACGGCGCGAACGGCTTTGTCGTGTCGATCCCCGCGTCATTGCGCGCCGCCCCGCCCTGTCAGTACGCCTGGACAATCAAGGTGTCGAAGCTGCGGTAGGGGCACCCGCGCGGTCGTGGTCGGCGTCCAGCACCCCCGTGCCCGCCAAGGGCCCAAGGCCGTTCGTCCTCGGTCGCTTGTCTTACTGCCCCGCTACGCGGGGTAGCCATCTCTCAGGGCGCGCCCGGCGCGCCCCGACGGCTGAGCTTGTCACCGTTTTCGTGCCCTGCCGGCATGTGCGGACGCGCGGGGCGCCGCATCGGCGCGTCAGCTCCGCTGGAACGGAATTCGCACTGAGGCTGTCGTGTAAACGAGAGCCGCGACGCGGCTCGACAGTTCAGAAACGGAGACGCGCATGAAAAAGCGCTTTGTGTACAGCTTCCTGGCGGGTTCGTTCGCCTTGCTGATGGTCGCGGTTTCGTCTGCGTCGGCCAACGCACCGTCTCCCGACAATCGCCCCCGGAGTTCGAACCTTGAAAGCTCCGGCATGACCGAAATCGGCGGCGGCGTGATGATCGAAGGAACGGGCAACGCGATGTTGAGCGTGCCGTTCATGTTCGCGGTGGGCGGCAGCGTGCTGCCGTCGGGAACGTACAGAGTGGCACCGCTGGGTGACGATCCCCAGATGCTGCAACTCATCAGCAACGACGGGCGTCGCCACGCCCTTGTCGGAACGGTGTGGGGACGCGGCGCGAACACCGACGCCAGAGGACGCGCGCTCTTCACGTTCAAGGACTACG
>Ga0315281_10015007_pt1 | contig 10408 bp, 12 predicted proteins | sample YL17G07_0_MG_FD_204540 | JGI IMG/M metagenome (GOLD analysis project Ga0315281, IMG submission 204540) | Sediment microbial communities from Yellowstone Lake, YNP, Wyoming, USA - YL17G07_0 | ecosystem: Environmental > Aquatic > Freshwater > Lake > Sediment | place: USA: Wyoming | collected...
GACGAGGGATTGGATTATGACGAATCATGATCTACGCGAGTTCGTATTTTACATGAGCACGTTTAGAGAAAGGAGAGCTGAATTTGAATCAACGAGAAGAGGACACTAAGCGATACTTCACAGACTTTGGCGGAAGGTTCAAAGCGCGTGTGGCAATGGTTCGCCCACGCTACGGCCCAGCACCCGAAACCACACAGATCAGCACCACTGCTCGGTACGAATGCACGGTGAAAGCCGAGTACCAGAGAGACATCATGCGGCTAGTCGAGGAGGGCATGATACTCGCCGTCAAAAACTTCCGAGCGACAAAGATCGACGGCGAGAGATACACTCTCGCAGAGATCGCCAGCATCCGGCCGGAGCATTTTGGCTTGCGAGGCTTGTCAGACCAGAGCTACTATCCGATGCAGTTCGAGATTATCCAGCAGTCGGTTCGAGACTGGGACTCCAACGACACATCCACCATGATGATTCAGGTGCAGGCAATCCCGATCAACTACGACCTGGTCATCACGGGCAAAGGCGAACCAGAATACGTGAAAGGATTCTCCTATCCGATCGTCGGGGAAGAGACGCACATCCTCAACCAAGACATGATTCACCAGATGTACAATCGCAGAATCCTGGAAGAGATGGGTGTCGACTGGAAGAAACTGAAGACGACCGACGTGGCACGTGAGGATCCACGTCTCGGCGTCATCAAGATGTTCGAATCCGAGAAGACCAAGGTTCCGATATACGTGAACTTCGAGAACCTACTACGGTACCATTTTGGGGTCTTCTCGTTCACCGGCGGCGGAAAATCCAACCTACTCTCGAATATTCTGCGCCGCCTCATCTATCATACCAAGGATACGAAGGTAGTGATCTTCGACATCTCGATGGAGTATCCGTTCCTGCTCATGGACGTGTTCGCTGACAAGTCGATTCCATCCAAGATAGTCCTCGAAGATCCAGTCAAAGATGCAGCTCAGCTGTACGACTCGCTCGTGAAGCCGAGAGAGTTTGAGAAGGACGAGCGACCAGTCAAAGCCTTCCGAAGCATAATGGAGCTGGGCAGGGTTGAACGATACGTCAAGCCTAGGTTCGTGGTCCCACGCTACACGGACATTCTAGCCGCGATCGGGTCGATGATGGGCGAAAGCTCAGGCAAGCAAAACTACCTCGATGCGCTCGACGACATATCGTCAGCAGTCGCCGAATACATGACCAAAGAGAACAAGAACGAACCGGACGAGATCGATGAAGAGTTCGTCGCATTCCTAGACTCGACAGCTCGGGGGGCTGTGGAACGGTACAAGGTCAGCGAGAAGAGCAACGTCTACGGTTGGGCAACATCACGAAAGGGACTCCTAGACGCCATTAGGAGGGGAAACGCCGAGAAAGGCAAGCCAGGACTGACAACTGAGAAGATTCATCACCTCCTTGAGGGACCGACTCGACTCGTCTGCCTCTCGATCTCCGATCCTGTGACAATCAAGCAGCTCGCAGTTGACCTGACTAGGGTGACGCTTTGGAACCGCAAGCGGAAATTCAAGGTCAAACCATGGGTCCTCTTCGTATTCGATGAGGCTCAAGAGTTTGCGCCTGCGCCTTCTGAGGCTCGAGGAATCGAGCGTGAATGCACTGACGCTGTTGAGACGCTCCTCAGGCAAGGACGTAAGTACGGACTGGGCGGATGCATCTCCACACAACGAATCGCCTACCTCAACACGAACGCGCTCCAACAGCTTCACACGTACTTCGTTGGCACACTGCCTCGCCAATATGACCGCGGCTTAGTCAGTACAACATTCACAATCGATCCAAGCATACTCGAGAAGACTCTAGAGTTCTCACCAGGCCGGTGGTTACTCTCAAGCTACATAGCCACAGGAATGGAGAACGTGCCGATCTTCATTACAGCAGACAACGCAGAGACAGAAATCAACAGATACTTAGAAGCTCTGCAGAACGGTTCCTGACGAGTCCCGTCGTGTTCTTGACCGATCTTGTCTCTGACGCCCACTCTAAGATACCCGCGCACCAGCGGAGAATCACGGTCCAAGTTCGGACGTCCGCACCATGAGACCCACACACACAAATTACCCAAAACGAACGACGGACGACGACTGGTGCGCACACGCACAAAACTACGACGACCGACGGTTCAAATTCCGATGCTCGCACCAAGGGTACTACACACACACAAAAATGTACTAACGGAGCAGCCCGAAGTCCCGCCAAGCTGCAGTTTTCACTAGGATCCTTCTGTTACTAGTGTCGTCAAGGTCCAGCGGACTTTGTCGAGTCTTCTTATCTTCCAAGTAATGATCTCTTTCAGCGGCGAGCCTGACGTGGGTCCGCGGGTCTCGTTTTCTCTTGCAGTTTGACTCGCTTTGTAGTTGGTTTCACGCTACTTGTATTTTGCCGCTAGCTGTTCCATTATCGGGGAATATGTCTCTGCCCATTGAAGATAGGTCCCAACCAAGAGCAAGATCCCGCCGAGAGCCATAGCCGATGACTGTAGAAAAAGAGATGAAGTGAAGCGCAAGAACCCGTAGATTGCTAGTCCGAGAAGCGCCATGCCTGTCGAGACGCCGAAGTCATAAACAGCTTCCGCCTCATCAAGCTCGTTCCTTTCGTCCGTGGTCATCTTGAGCCGTATTCTTGCATATTCCTTCAAGTAGCGTGTGTCCCTTGGGTGCCGAATCTTCGAATAGATCGAGAAAACCGCCCTATGCAGTTGAGAAAGCGTCAGACCCAGCGCTGGCCCCGCTACTACGAAAACCACTGACGAGAAAATATCGAAAGAAGGCGCTCTAGCAGAGAAGAGCAACTCAGGCGCAAACACGACCACATACGCCACGATAGAAACGTACCCTGGAAGTAGAGTACCTATGAAGTCCAATCGGTTTAGGAAGCTCGGGATCTCGGGCATAATCACTTAACCGTCTTGTGATGATGTTTACGTGTCTTCCAGCGAATAGGTATTCCTCCCTTCTTCTTCGCCTTCTTTGCCAATCAATTCCTCACCTCAGGTTCACACTTACCTTAGCACCGTAACCTTATCCCGTTTTCGCTAGTCTGAGCCATCCGGCGTCTGTTCTGCAAGGGCTTTGCGACAATGTATAGAGCCCAGTTGGGAGTCGTCGTCGGGTCACTTGGCGCGCACACACACAAATCAGCTCCTAGACGACGGTTCAACTACGACACCTGCGCCGAAGAGAGCGCACAAAGTCCGGCCAATTCATGCCCATCGATAGACGGTTCACACGCTGTAACCATCCTTAGCAATAGAAAAGCAAGTTGACAGGCGTGTCCGCCATCACAGTTGAACATGTCGCACGCTATGATTTTGGGTTTCATCGATTTGCAGACATCTATATTGTCGAATCTCTATGACACATGATGTCGGTCGAGGTTCGAAGGAGAGCGACTAGAGTCGTGGAGAAGCCGATTTGGATGGTGTGTACCACCCACATGTTCGTCGAGGTCTTCCTCCTGACTCAGGTCGCGCTAATTCCAGTGATCGCCCGCGAGTTCCAGCTAAGCCTCCTCGAGGCCTCTCTCGTTGCCGCTGTCCCAAGCCTTGTTGCACTCTTCATGAATATTCCTTCAGGACTGCTAGCTGACCGAGTCAGTGCCAACCGTCTGCTTTGCATCGCCATGACAATTGAAGGGCTCTCAGCGTTGCTGGTCAGCCAATCCAGTAGCTTCTGGGGCCTTCTCGTAGCACTGTCCTTCATGCAAATTGCATCCCCGCTGTATCACGCCTCTGGACTGACCCAGATTACCAGAATCGCCAGGCGAGAGCATCTGAGCATGGCCATGGGATTACACAACGCTCTTGGAAACCTAGGGTCCGGTGCTGGAGTGGTTAGTCTGGCTATCTTGCTTTCGCTAGGTTGGAGATGGGCATACCTACTGTGGGCAGTTCCGATGTTGATCTGGGGAGTCACGATATTGATGTCACCGCGGCTAACCATCACAGGATCTGGAAGGCAACGAGATGGAAGCGCGAGGTCGTCAAGCAGCACGTCATCCATCTTCTGCTACGCACTGCTGATCTTTCTAATCGTGATAAGCACTAGAGAGGTGGGATCTACTTCAATCACAACCTTCATGACCACATATCTTGTGAAGAGCAGGAACGTTTCGGAGTCGATTGCGAGTCTGATCTTCGGCTCGGGGCCTTTTGTGGGAATAGTTGGATCACTGGTTGGAGGTTACATTGGAATTAGGGTAGGTGCGAAGAAGGCGCTCATCTGGGCCATTCTTGGGTCGGCGGTTTCGCTTTCCATTCTTGGTTTGCTTACCGACACTACCTCTCTTACTCTCACGTTCCTCGTCTACGCATTCTTCGGCTACGCTGTGTGGTCACCGTTGAACGCGCTCATGGCTGAGATAACCCCAGCGGCGACGAGGGGACTCGGTTACAGCATAGTGTTGTTCGTAGATGGGTTGATGGCTTCAGCTACGCCTGTACTTGCGGCAGGGGTCATAGAACTTCTTGACATTTGGGTCATCTTCCCATTCAGTGTCGTGTTCCTTGTCGCATCAGTCTTCATACTTCAACTTCTAGATCATCCACATCGACAAAGAGCCTCATCATAGGACCGGCCTCGTTCTGGTAATCGCTTGACTTCCGCTGCTCGTAGTGGATTCTCGGGACAAGCCGCGAGAGGCTTCCCGCTTTTTCTGAACGATAACTCGCCGCTAATTGATCGTTCTAGGTATTCTCTGTGTGTGTCGCTTGGTGGGACCGCCGTAATTTGAGCCGCCGCCCGTCGTCATTTGGTTATTTTGTGTGTGTGTGGGTCTCGTGGTGCGAGTATCGTAATTTGGACTAGGTTTCTTTGTGTGTGTGCGCGCACCACCAGACCACACACGCTAGTTCAAATTGACGGTGCAGGATGAATGATGATACCGGATCAATACCGGTATTCTTGTTCCTTCTTCAGGACGGCTAGGAGCCTGTTTTTCGAGCGAGCGAAAGTATATTCACCATAGGGACGAACGTACGTGACGAAAACGTAGAAATCCACCTCATCACGTGTGTGAGAACTGAATCCGCTCTCTTGAGGAGACAGGGAACCTGAGCTTCAGAAGGAAACTGTGGAATATCGTCCTTAGTGGATATCCAGGCTCTGGCAAGACTGCGCTCTCGAAGCGGCTTGTATCCGAGAATCCAACCTTCGTAAGACTAAGCGTAGATGATGTTCGCTCAATGTTCTACGGTGTCTCTCAGCCGTCAGCCGATGAGGAGTTCGTGTACACGTGTTTGGCTTCACTACGCGACGTTGCCCTGAGAAGAGGGCTTAACGTAATTCTGGATTGCACGGCGCCTCGAAATTCCACACGCGAGTTCCTGCTCAGGACGAAAGTTGAGGATGTTGTGCCGTTGCTTGTGGTCATGATCGTTAGTAAAGCTGAATTGGAAAGGCGTAACCGAGACCGAAACCTGGTAGGAGCCATCGAAGCTTGGGATAAGATGTGGGAGGCTTCACCTTCAACGATGCCGGTTATGAAGTTCCATAACGATAGTAGAGCCGATTTTGAAACGAGCTACTACGTGCTAACTGAGCTGCTCAGAAGTAACATCAGCCCCTACCGGAAAAGATTCATGGAAAACATGTTCCCGGGATATTGAGCGATTTACCTGGCTCTTGAGTGCTGCGTACCACGCTACTCACGCAAAAGGAAGGAAACGACTGACGACGGTTCGAGTAACGACGCCCAAATGATCAAGCCAAGCGATCGTTCGTGAGCTCCTAAAACCTCTCATCTTCAAACGAGAAGACCTCTTCGATCTTCGAGTTCAGCACTTTGGCAATCTTGTAGGCTAGCCTTAATGACGGGTTGTACTTTCCCTTCTCTAGGAAGAGTATGGTCTGTCTTGTGACGTCGACTTTCTCAGCCAGAGCTTCTTGTGTGAGGTTACGCTTCTCCCTCAGTTCTTTGATCTTCGTCTTCATGCCGAAGACTCTCAGGCACTGAACCTGTCGTAGTAGACGAATGATGCAACGAATATTGTCAAGCTACCAGCGAACAAGACTGCGACTGAGACTGCCAGCTGGAAAGCTTCTGCAGTTCGAAGAATCGCTACGTAGGAGAAGAGCAGCGCTGACGCAGCCATAGTGAATACGAACGCGTTCCTGCAGGCCCTGTTAACATTCTGATCCACTCTCTCATCGCTGCCTCTGCCCCACATTGAGCTCCAGAAGCCGAAGAACCCGAAGAAGCCAAAGAATCCGGGGTTGTCGGTAATCAAACCCAACAGGCCTAGGAGGCCCAGGAATCCCAAGTAACCGATCAAGCTTCTACGCATCTCTACCGCCATGTAAGCTATTTCTAACGTATGAAATACTTAACATTTGCCCTCGTCCATGTATTGCACGGACCGGGTAGCGCCTCCCTAATGCGTGCCGCTCATGGTGGGCGCAATTCGGTTTTGGATCCTCATGGGAGGAGTGGTTTGGTGATATTGCAGTATTGCGGGGCTATCAATAGTCAGATAGGTGAACTAGGCAGTGAGCTTTCCTTCGTCCTCAAGTTCCTCTGAACACTAGGTGTGACACACCCTGCAAGACTGAGGATGGCGACCGTATAGCGTAGGGAAGGATCACGACCACGAGGAAACCCGAACATGTAGATAGCCAACAAGCGGACGAACACCTATTGCCCGGAGATGCTTCTCTCTCCCGCCAGAACAAGAAAGCTTCTTCAGCAGATGGTCGAAACCCGACTGGAACAGCTCATCCAAACGCGCAGCTAACGCCATAGCGTACCTTTGCTGCTAATTCTCATTCCTATCTGTCCGTATCTTCCTTGGTTAGGCTTCGCCCTAGGGATTGGTTTTCTCTAAGTTTTGACGAAACTGAGTTTCATATAACCGTGCATACAATCCCGCTTGCATTAGGAGTTCGTTATGAGTACCTCGTTCGATAATCTGTCCTTGATCTATTACGAGGATCAAATCGGCGGCCAAGATGGTGCTCAAACGGTGGGCGATCACAATGCAGGTACGTCCAGCCATGACCCGCTTGAGGGCCTCCTGGATCAAGGCTTCGGATTCACTGTCTAACGAGCTGGTCGCCTCATCGAGCACCAGAATGCGTGGGTTCTTCAGAATCACCCGCGCCAGTGACAACCGCTGCTTTTCGCCACCACTCAGTCGATAACCGCGTTCCCCGACAATTGTCTCATAACGGTCCGGCAAACCCATCACGAAATCGTGGATATTGGCCGCTTTGGCCGCATTTTCGATTTCGTCTTGTGTGGCATCCACCTTGGCATACTGCAAGTTCATCCGGATCGTGTCATGAAACAGATATGTCTCTTGCGTGACCATGCCGATCTGTGCGGTAAGCGAGGCGAGCGTCACATCGCGTAAGTCGTGTCCGTCCATCAAGATGCGACCGGCAGTCGGATCGTAAAGGCGTGGAATGAGATAGGTGAGTGTTGTCTTGCCTGCGCCACTCGGTCCTACCAATGCGACCAATTGCCCCGGTTCGGCGCGGAAAGAGATATGCTCAAGCACCTGGTCACGGGTCTGATTGAGGGCGGCCTGTTTCTCATCCTCAGCCACATTGTCGAAGTTTCGCTGCTCTTTCATTGAATCGTCAGAAAGCACTGCTTTGACATCTTCCATCTGACCAAAACGCCGTATATCCTTGAGCAAGCCTTTCTCGTCCACCGCGTACCGGAAGGTGATGTCGTCAAACTCCAGTACGCCACGAACGTCCTGCAATACATGTGCTCCAGATTTTGAGGTGATCTCCAGCGGCAGATCTAGTACTTCAAAGACGCGCTCGAAACTGACCAAGGATGTGGCAAAGTCTATCGGTGCGTTGGTTAGGCTCTGCAATGCACCATACAGGCTGCTCAAGTATAGGCCCAAAGCAACAATTGTACCGATGGTGAGCGTACCCTGAATGACCAGGTAACCACCGACCCCATAGACCAGCGCCGTGCCGATCGCGCTCAACAACCCCACGCTGACAAAGAAAAGCGTACCCGACACGGCTCGCTGGACGCCGCTGTCGCGTACCCGTGCGGCGCGTTCTTCGAAGCGAGCATCTTCCTGGGCAATCCGCCCAAAGAGCTTGACCAGTAATGCACCACTGATATTGAGCATCTCGTTCATCATGGCGTTCATATTTGCATTGAGATCCAATTGCAGACGGGCGATCTTACGTAGACGATTTCCCAACTGGTGTGCGGCAACAAGGAATAATGGCAAGATGGCAATGCTGATCAACGTCAACCGCCACTCCAATGTGAACATCACAGAAAGCAGCACTACTGCCTGGATGAAACTGGTGACGATGTTGACGAAGGTGTTGCTGATGGCATTCTGTGCGCCAACCACATCGTTGTTAAGGCGGCTCATCAATTCGCCAACTTTGGTGTGGGTGAAAAATCTCAGAGACATCCGTTGCAGACGAGAAAAGAGCGCCGTGCGCAGATCATAGACTACGCCTTCGCCCACCCGGGCGTTGATCTGCCGTTGCCACACGTTGAGCGCACCGGTCAAGAGGGGGATCGTAAGCAGTCCAACGATGAGCACGATCAGGTGTGATACATCGCGCTCCGGGAGAGTCCGGTCGATCAGATCACGCAGGATCAAGGGGGTCAGCAAAGAGAGGCCCGTGGTGACCAAGGTAAGGATCAACATCCAGAGAATCCACCGACGGTAGGGGCGAGCATACTTCAAGACGCGTCGCAGCAAACCCCAGGTAACTTTGGATCTCTCGTCGGGGGAGTCCGGAGAATAGATCCTTCGACCAGCGCGTATCATAATGATTTACCGGAATTTCTTCGCGTGCCCTATTACATAAGCAACTATCTCTTTTCGAATTGTACCTGACTTTCACATAGCCTCCACGCGGAACTCCAAACCAGCTGATTGTCTATGTCTCCTTTACCAGGGGCAGGCGGGCGTTGTAAGCACGGGAATCCACGGGTTTGTGATGGCGGTTTACTACCTGCGCATTGCCCAGGTCGCACCGATGATCCTTGCGCATTATCTCCACGACGCCATTCAGTTCGTGATCATCATTCTCTTGATCTGGGCTGGCACGATCCAGTTGTGGCGGCAGGCGGTCGTCGCCGCTCTGTTTCTTGCGGGCATAGCGATTTGAACCGCATCTCCTTGAATGGTAGCGGTGAAGCGTTTCAGCAGCATTTACATCGGTGCGAATGCAATACTTCCTTGTTCTTGGGTGAAACTGAATTGCCAATTGCCCGAAATGGACGCATTCAGCCCCTTGAAGGCAGGGTAACGCGAAAGTGAGCATCAAGGTCAGAGAGTGGCTGCGAAGGCTGGGGATCGATACGACCCACGAAGAACGGGAGGAGATAGATCGTGAGATCGAGCGAAAGACAGGACAATACTGCGACAAAGGCGTTGAATTGCTCAGTGAGGCTGAGTTCTTGGCAATTGTGGATTGGGTAAGACGCAGACGCAAAAAGCAGACAGCTGAGCCCCTCGTCGCATAGGTCGCCTTCTCATGTGGGTCTCATGAGTGCGGGCGTTGATTTGAACCGTGGTTCGTCGTCTTCGTTATCTTGTGTGTACGCGCGCGCCAACCTACCCACGCGTGATTGCTCCTTGTTCCCAAGTCCTCTCACTCTAGAGGAGAAGGCGGCGAGAAAGTAGCGGTCAACCTGCCAGCCAAGGGCGCCTCTCCTCGATTCAAGTCAATCCGGTTTCTTGTTAAATACGCGACTCACTAAGAGTCGAGTCAGGATAGTACATGCCCGAAAAAAAGGAAGAACGTTCGAGAAGGGAGGACCCTAGGATAGTGGTGGCTGAGAACGGGCCCTATCATGTTTTCGGCAGTTTGCCCTTGGCTAAGGAAACCATAGTGGCAGACAGTGAGGGTTACTCAGTCAAGTGGCGCAAAGGGCATCGCTACCCAGATCAGGAGAAGTATGATCTTTGTCGTTGCGGTCAATCAAGAAGGATGCCCTACTGTGACGATACTCACGCGAAAATTGGTTTCGACGGCACCGAGACCGCCAGTCGGAAGAAGCACCTTGAGCAGGCCAAGAAGAGCTCAGGGCCTGATCTTGTTTTGACCGATGCTCAGGACCTTTGCACCTCTGCTCGTTTCTGTGATGCTGCAGGCGGGGTTTGGAAGCTTACCAGAGATTCTGGCGACGCAAAGTCAAAGGAGGTTGCGATTGAGGAAGCATGCAACTGTCCCTCAGGGAGGCTGGTGGTTTGGGATAAGAAAACCGGGGACCCAATCGAGCCTGAGCTTGAGCCTTCCATCAGTCTAGTAGAGGATCCGCAACAGAAAGCCAGCGGACCAATCTGGGTGAAGGGCGGTGTACCATTGGAGTCATCAGATGGAACCAAATACGAGACCAGAAATCGCGTAACCTTATGCCGTTGCGGCAGCTCATCCAACAAGCCATT
>Ga0315281_10015008_pt1 | contig 10408 bp, 9 predicted proteins | sample YL17G07_0_MG_FD_204540 | JGI IMG/M metagenome (GOLD analysis project Ga0315281, IMG submission 204540) | Sediment microbial communities from Yellowstone Lake, YNP, Wyoming, USA - YL17G07_0 | ecosystem: Environmental > Aquatic > Freshwater > Lake > Sediment | place: USA: Wyoming | collected...
CCGGTGGCGTGCAGCGCGATCGCCAGCACCCCGGCAAACGGCCCCAGTCCCACCGCGCTGACGAAGATCAGCGCGAACACCAGTTCGTTGATCGCGCGCAGCGCGTTCAGGAACATGCGCGTCGCATGGAACACGACCGGGTGCGGCGTGGTGTTTTTTGCGCCCAGCAGCGCGAACGGGATCGACAGGAGGATCGCGATCAGCGTGCCCCAGACCGCGATCTGCACGGTTTCGAGGGTGGCATCGCCCAGCAGGCTCAGGTGGGCGAGGTCCGGCGGGAACATGCGCGAGAAGAAATCCGCCATGAAGGGAATGCCCTTCACCAGTGCAATGGGGTTCATGCCGATCTGCGCGCCGGTAAACCAAAGCACCGCGATCGCGGCGGCGGCCCAGATCAGCGCCCTGGTCAGGCGCTTGCCGCGCCGCCGCGCCGCCTCGGCAAGCGTGTTCGCGACGGCCGCTTCGAAGGTCAGAGCGCTCACGCCTCTTCCTTCTGCGCTTCGCCGGGTTCGCGGTAGTAGATGCGGTGCAGGATGTCATCGGTCAGCGCGGCCACAGGCCCATCGAACACGACCGCGCCATGGCTCATGCCGACCACGCGCTCCGAGAACTCCCTGGCGTAGTCGACCTGGTGCAGGTTGCACAGCACCGTGATGCCGAGATCCCGCGCCGACTCGCGCAGGTAGCCGAGCACCTGGCGCGCGATTTTCGGGTCCAGGCTCGCCACCGGCTCGTCGGCGAGGATCACCATCGGCTGCTGCGCCAGCGCGCGCGCGATCGCCACGCGCTGCTGCTCGCCGCCGGAGAGCGTATCGGCGCGCTGGAACGCCTTGTGGTCCATGTTCACCCGGGCCAGGCATTCGATCGCGATGCGCTTGTCGGCCTCGGGAAAGCTGTAGGCGAGGCTGCGCCAGGCGCTGCGGTAGCCGAGCCGGCCGGTCAGCACGTTGGTGAGCACCGAAAGGCGCTTCACCAGGTTGAACTGCTGGAACACCATGCCGAATTGCCGGCGGACGGCGCACAGGTCGCCGAGGTGCGCGGTAACCTCGACCCCGTTATGGAGGATCTGTCCTTCGGTTGGCTCGACCAGCCGGTTGATGCAGCGAAGCAGCGTGGACTTGCCCGCGCCGCTCGGGCCCAGGATCACCAGGAACTCGCCCGCCGCCACATCGATGTTGACGTCGTGCAGCGCCCGCGCGCCCCCGGGGTAGGTCTTCGACAGATGACGGATTTCAAGAATCATCTTAATAAATTCGACCGCGAATCCAGGTCGAGGCGAGATCGATGATCGTGACCATGGCGAGAATCAGCAGCAGCACGACGCCGGTTTCGCGCCATTCGAAGAGGCGAATGGTGGTGACCAGCTCGAAGCCGATGCCGCCCGCGCCCACCATGCCGAGCACGGTCGCCGAGCGCACGCCCACCTCGAACCAGTACAGGTTGTAGGTCACGAACTGCGGCAGCGCCTGCGGCAGCATCGCAAAGACGATGATCTGCAGGCGGCCCGCGCCGGTGGCGGCGAGCGCCTCGACCGGCCCGTTGTCGATGTTCTCGAGCGCTTCGGCGTACAGGCGACCGAGGATGCCGCCAAAGTTGACGCCGAGCGCGAGCGCGCCGGGAAACGGTCCGAGGCCGACCGCGGCGACGAAGAACACCGCCCAGATCAGTTCCGAGATGCTGCGCAGCAGGTTGAGCACCGCCTTGGCCGCGTTGCGCAGCGGCGCGGAGCGGGTCACGTTCGATGCCGCGAGCACGCCGAGCGGCAATCCGATCATGAGCGCAATGACGTTGCCCCAGAGGGCGATGTAGAGCGTCTCGACGGCCGGCTTCCACAACACCTCCGCGAACTCCCACTTCGGCGGCGCCATGCGGTAGAAGTACTCGCCGATCGCCGGCAGCGCGCCGGCGAGTTCCTTCGGGCGCAGGCCGACGCCCTCGGCGCACCAGGCAAGAAAGGCGATCGCCGCCCCCGCAAACGCGATGTGATGCAAGCGCCAGCGCTTGCGCGCGGCAAGCGCCTGCATCACCCCGTCGGCCGCCGACAAGGGAGCAATACCACCCACGCCGGACCTACTTCATCTTCTTCAGGTCGAGCTTGAGCGCCTTCGCGATTTCGCGCAGCGGATCGTAGTCGGCATCGCTGGCGGGGTCGAAGCGCGCCACCGTGCCCATCTCGCCGAACGCCAGGTTCTTGATGCTGAAGAACGCTTCCCGGATGCGCTTCTTCATGTCCTCCGACAGGCTCTTGCGGTAGAGCAGCGGATCATTGGGAATCGCCGGCGAGGTCCAGATCACCTTCAGCTTGTTGCAGTCGGCCAGTCCCTTGGCGCAGCCGCGCTCGTAGATCCGGTCGGCGACGCTGCCCGCATCCACCTTGCCCGCGCCCACGGAAACGATCGTCGAATCATGCCCGCCCGAATACATCACCTGCTTGAAGTCCTTCTCGGGGGTGATCCCGGCATTGATGAACGCGGCGGCGGGCACCATGTAACCCGAAGTCGAGCCCGGATCGACGAAGGCGAAGGTACGGCCCTTCAGGTCGGCAATCGAGTTGATCGGGCTGTCCTTGGCGGCGATGATGATCGACTTGTAGCTCGGCTGCATCGAGCGTGCGGTCACCGTGACCGCGAACGCCTCGACCTGCGACACCGTGGTGGCGAGCACGTAGGAGAACGGCCCGAGCAGCGCGACATCGACGTGGCCGGCGCGCAGCGCCTCGATGGTGGCGTTGTAGTCCGAGCCCACGAAGGTATCGATCTTCATGCCGGTGTGCTTGGCGACGATGTCGAGAATCGCCTGGGACTGACGCACCATCGCGCGCGAGTCTTCGGCGGGGATAAAGCCGACGGTAAGGACACCCGGCTTGGCGGTCCCCTGGGCCCAGGCGGGCAGTGCAACCGCGAGCAGCAGGATTGTTTGCAGTATTCGTTTCATGGCTTCCTCCTGTGATTGGAAAGGCCTACCAACGCATGTTCACGTTCTTAACGCGGGTGTAGCTCAGCAACTCTTCGAAACATTCCTCGACGCCAAGGCCGCTTTGCTTCCAGCCGCCGTAGGGCTCGCCGATGTAGCGGCCGTTGGAATTGATCCAGACATAGCCCGCCTCCACCTGCTCGGCGGTCTCCATGGCGAGATCGAGCCGGTTGGTGACGATGGCCGCGGTAAGCCCGTATTCCAGGCTGTTCACCTTGGCGAGCATGTCGCCGACGTCGGACCAGGGCAGCACCGACATCACCGGGCCGAAGATCTCTTCGCGCGCGATGCGCATGTCCTGGCGCACGCCGTCGAACACGGTGGGCCGCATGAAAAAGCCGTTCGCGAGCTGCGCGTCCCGCGGTTTGTCCCCGCCGGTGACGAGCGTGGCGCCGTCCTGCTTCGCGGAATCGACGTAACCCATGATGCGCGCGAGCTGACGCTCGGAGACCACGGGACCGAGCTCGTTCGACTCGATCCACGGAAACCCGACCGGCAGCGCCTCGGCCAGGCGGACGATCTCCTCGACCACCGGGCGGTGCAGCGACGCGTGCACGAAGACGCGCGAGGTCGAGCTGCAGGACTGGCCCTGCCGGTTCATGTTCATGCCCTTGATCGCGGCGGCGGCAGCCTGTTTGGGATCGGCATCCGGGAAGATGATGATCGGGTTCTTGCCGCCCAGCTCCAGCGTCACGCGCTTCAGGCCTTCGGCGGCGCCTTTGGCGACCAGGCGCCCGGTCTCCACCGAACCGATGAAGCCGATGCGCGAAACCATCGGATGCGCGACCAGCGCTGCGCCCGTGGCGCCGTCGCCCGCAACCACGTTCACCACGCCCGGCGGAAAGATGCCCTCGGCGAGCACCGCCACTTCAAAGCTCGATAGCGGCGCCTGCTCGGAGCTCTTGATGACCACGCAGTTGCCCGCCGCCAGCGGCGCGGCGGCCTTCTCCACGCAGAAACGGAACGGATGATTGAACGGATTGAGTTTCGCCACCACGCCGTAGGGCTGGCGCCGCGTGAAGTTCATGTGGCGCGGACCCTGCGAGCTGGTCGAACCCTTCACCTCCGTGACCAGCCCGGCGAAGTACTCGAGGCTGTCCGCAGTCCAGTGCATGTCGCCTTCCATGCCCTTTACCGCGTTGCCCGAATCCACCGCATCGATCAGGGCGAGCCGTTTGGCGTGCTCGCGCACGCGCTTGGCCCAGGCCTCAAGGCAGGTGGCGCGCTCCTTTATTCCTACCTTGCACCACTCTGTGAAGCCCTTCGTCGCCGCCTTTACGGCGAGATCGACGTCGTTCGCGTCCGCGTAGGGCACATCCCCCAGCTTGCGCCCGGTGGACGGGTTGATCGAGACGAAGCTGCGCCCGCTGGTCGCCTCGACCCAGCGCCCGCCGTAGTACAGGCCCCTCGGCTGGTAGCCGAGCTCCGGCTCCTCGATAGTCACGCGCGCGCTCACGGCACGATCGCCGCCCGCAGAACCTTGCGCTCCGCGGCGTCTTTCATCGCCTGGCCGACCTGCTCCAGCTTGTACTTGCCGTCCACCAGCGCGTGGAACGGGAAGCGTTTCTTGTTCGTGTACACGAAGTCGAGCGCCTGGATCAGGTGGCGCGGGTGGTAGTTGTGCACGCCCGTGAGAGTGATCAGCTTGCGAAGCAGGAGGTTCGCGTCGATTCGCACAAACGAATCGGGATTCACCACGCCCCCCAGCACGTAACGCCCGCCGGTGCGCAGCATCTGGATGCCCGCGGGGATTACCTCGGGAGCGCCGCACAGCTCGAGCACTGCGTCCGCGCCTTCCGGCTTGCAAATGTTTTTTATTTTTTTAACAAGATCCATCTCACTTATCGATGAAGGATCGAAGGCGTGGTCGGCGCCGAAGCGAAGCGCCAGGTCGCGGCGCGCGGCCACGTTGTCCAGGCCGATCACGAGCCGGGCGCCGCGCGCCTTGGCAAGCGCGCAGCCGTAGAGGCCGAGCAGGCCCAGGCCCTGCACCACGACCGCGTCTCCCATCCCGATCCCCGCCTTCTCGGTCACACAAACGACGGTCGCCACGCCGCAGTTGATCGGCGTCGCTTCCTCGTCGGTCAGGTCGGCCGGCAGCTTGAGAATCCAGGAGCGCGGCAGGATGTAGCAGTACTCGCCGAAGCCGCCGTGATGGTAGGGCTCGGTGGTGACGGCCATGTGGCCGTACTTGTCCACGCCGGGCGACTTCTGCGGCAGGTCCAGGACCTCGGTGTAGTAGTTGTCGCCGGGGATGAAGTACTCGCTCCAGGTGATGCGGTCGCCCGCCGCGAGCGTGTCGCCGCGCATGTCCCTGGTGACGCCCTCGCCCAACGAGACGATGTTGCCGATGATCTCGTGGCCGAGCACGCCGGGGCAGGGGTTGGGCCGATGGCCGAGGTACGAATGGATGTCCGAACGGCAGATCGTGGCCATGCGGATCTTCACCAGCACCTCGCCCCTGCGCGGCTCGCGGATGGGAAACATGCGGATCTCGAAGGGCTTGTTCGGCGCCTCGTAGACCGCCAGCCTTCCGGTCGTCACCATTACTGCTGCGTCCCGTTGATGGCGAAGTCGAAAATCTGGTAGCTCTTGAGGGTCGCGGCGCCTGCCTTCAGCCTGTACTCGTCGTTCAACGGTGTGCTGAGGATGAACGGTACCTTCGCCTCCGAGACGCCGCCGTGGGTACGCAGCCGGTGGCCCTTGAGACCCGCCAGGTCGTGCGCCTTCTCGGCGCCACCGACGCAAACCTCGGCGGTCGAGATCACTACGACGTCGGCCTCGCGGTCCATCGGCAGCTCATGCACCCGGCAGGCGGTCTCCTTGTCGAGCACCGATTCGAGTCCCTCGAGCCCGCGGATCGCCTCGATTACCTGCTTCGCCGTCGCCTTGCCGGTGCACCAGACGCGCACGAAACCACCGAGCGCGCCGTGGTGGCCGACGAACGCGTCCGTTATTGGGCAGATCACGCGCGTGTCGCCCTTGCCGAACTTGGCGTCGAGGATGTCCTGCAGCCAGATCACGTTCGGTTCGCCCTTCGCATTCGACTTGTCGTTCATGCCGTGGTCCGCCGTCAATGCGACGATGGCGCCCAGTTCGGCGAGCCGGCCAAAGCAGCGGTCGAGGTGCTGGTAGAAACGCTTCGCCTCGGCTTCCTCCGGCGCGTACTTGTGCTGCACGTAGTCCGTGAGCGAAAGATAAAGCAGGTCCGGCCGGTTCTTCTCGAGCAGCCTGATGCCGGCCTCGAGCACGAACCAGGACAGCTCCATCGAGTACATGTCCGGCTGCGGCATGCCGACGAACTCGAGCACGTTCTCGATGCCGTTCTCCTTCATCGTGCACTTGCCGGCGAATTCCGAGGAAAAGCTGACGTTGCCTTTTGACACGTCGAGGTTCTTGCCCAGCTGCTTTCTCAGCTTGTCCTTCGCCGTGATCGAGACCACTTTCGCCCCGGCGTCGGCGAACTTGGTGATGATGCTGTCGCCGCGCAGCAGCTCCGGCCCGGTCATCACCACCGCCTCACCCGTCTTGACGTCGAGGTAGTAGTTGCCCGAGATGCCGTGCCTGGAGGCGGGCGTGCCGGTGATGATCGACATGTTGTTCGGGCAGGTGAAGCTCGGCACCGTGCCATCAGCCACCACGCTGAAGCCCTGCGTCATGAAGCGCGCAATGTTCGGGATCGAGCCATCGGCGAGGAACTGCCGCAGGTAGGCCGGGTCGCCGCCGTCGATGCACACCACCACCACCGGCCGCTTCGGCCAGCGGTACTTCACGCCATTCACCTCCACCAGTGCTTTTTCTGCAGCCATCTAACATTCACCTCGCTATAGGAAACGGTTCACGCGGCGCGCGCGGGCTTGGCGAGCGCGCGATGCAGGCGCTCACGGCTTTCGATCACGTGCTCGAGAAGAAGCCGCTCGGCAAGCTTCTCGTCCGCCTTCGCCACTGCGTTCACGATCGCCTCGTGCTCGCGCGTCGAAACGGGAATGTTCTCGGCGCTCCTCGAGATCGTCTCGCGACGATAGAGATCGAGCTCGTTCACGATGCGGCGGTAGTTCGCCTGCAGCGCGCGGTTGCCAGTGGCCTCGACGAGCAGTTCGTGAAACTCGACATTCAGCGGGTAGTAAGCCGCGGCGTCGCGCGTGCGGCCCACCGCATGCATCTTCTTCACCACCGCGCGGATTTTCTCGACCTGCTCGGGGCGAATGCGCCTGGACGCGAGGCGGCCGATCAGCCCCTCGAGGGCGGCCCGCACCTCGTAGATCTCGTTCGCCTCCTCGAGCGACACCTGGCGCACGAAGACGCCGCGGTTCTTCTCCGTCCTCACGAGGCTCGCCTGCTCGAGCGCGCGAAACGCCTCGCGCACGGGGCCGCGCGAGACGCCCAGCTCCGCCGCAATATCGGCCTCGATCAGCTTGGATCCCGGCGCGAGTTCGCCGCAGAGGATGCGCCGCTCGAGCTCGCGCCGCACCAGCGTCGTGAGCGAGGTCTGCTGCAGCAATTCGATGGTCGGCGGGGCAGCCATGGGGGATACTTGCGATTAGAACCAGCCGATTGTAGATTGTCAACAATCTACCGGTACCACCAGCCTCTGGGAGACCTTCATGATTCGGATCCGCATCCTTGCCGCACTCGCCGTGAGCACGCTCGCGGGAGCCGCCTTCGCACAGGGCAAGACCCAGCTGCTCGTCTACACGGCGCTGGAAACCGATCAGCTCAAGGCCTACGAGCAGGGCTTCTACCGGGAAGTGCCCGATGTCGAGATCCGCTGGGTGCGCGATTCGACCGGCGTCATCACCGCGAAACTGCTGGCCGAAAAAGGCAATCCGCAGGCCGACGCCGTCATGGGTGTGGCCGCCTCCAGCCTCGCGCTGCTCGACTCGCAGGGCATGCTGATTCCCTACGCGCCGCTGAATCTGGATGCCATCATGACCAAGTACCGGGACGGCAAGAACCCGCCCGCCTGGTTCGGCATGGACGTGTGGGGCGCGACCGTGTGCTTCAACACGGTGGAGGCGAAGAAGCGCAATATTCCTAAACCGGAGACTTGGAAGGACTTGACCAAGCCCGCCTTCAAAGGCCAGGTGGTGATGCCCAGCCCCGCGTCCTCCGGCACCGGCTTTTTCGACGTCACCGCCTGGCTCGCTCTGTGGGGCGAGAAAGGCGGCTGGGAATACATGGACAAGCTGCACGAGAACATCGCGCAGTACACCCACTCAGGGTCGAAGCCCTGCAACCAGGCCGCCGCCGGCGAGTTCGTGGTCGGCATCTCGTTCGAGTACCGCGGCAACACCAACAAGGCCAAGGGCGCGCCGATCGACCTGGTGTTCCCGAAGGAAGGCCTGGGCTGGGACCTCGAAGCTTTCGCGATCCACAAGGGCACGAAAAAACTCGAAGCGGCGAAAAAGCTCGCCGACTGGGCTTCGAGCAAGAACGCCATGATCCTCTACGGCAAGAACTTCGCCATCACCGCGCAGCCCGGCGTGGCGCAGCCGCTGCCCAACGTGCCCAAGGACTTCGAGGAGCGCCTGGTGAAGATGGACTTCAAGAAGGCCGCCGAGTCCCGTGAGCGCATCCTCGCCGAATGGAGCAAGCGCTACAACGGGAAAGTCGAGAAACGCTGACGCGCGCCCCCTTCCTGCGCCTGGAGGGGATCCGCAAGCAATTCGGCTCCTTCACCGCCCTGCGCAATATCCGGCTGGATGTGTCGGAGGGCGAGTTCGTCTGCTTTCTCGGCCCCTCGGGCTGCGGCAAGACGACGCTGCTGCGGATCATCGCCGGCCTCGAGGCGCAGACCGAAGGCACCATACTGCAGGGTGGGCGCGACATCTCCGCGCTGCCGCCGGCACAGCGCGACTACGGAATCGTGTTCCAGTCCTACGCGCTGTTTCCCAACCTCTCGGTCCTCGACAACGTCGCCTACGGGCTGGTAAACCGGCGCGCGGAGCGCGCGGCGATCGCCGCGCGCGTGGCCGAACTGCTCAAGCTGGTCGGGCTGCCGGAAGCCGGCGCGAAATTTCCGGCCCAGCTCTCGGGCGGAGAGCAACAACGCATCGCCCTGGCGCGCGCGCTCGCCACCTCGCCCGGGCTGCTGCTGCTCGATGAACCCCTGTCGGCGCTCGATGCGATCGTGCGCGTGCGCCTGCGGCAGGAGATCCGCGCCCTGCAGCAACGCCTGGGCGTCACTACCATCATGGTCACGCACGACCAGGAGGAGGCGCTCACGATGGCCGACCGCATCGTGGTGATGAATCACGGCGTGATCGACCAGGTGGGAACGCCGTTGCAGGTGTACCGCGAGCCCGCCACGCCCTTCGTCGCGGATTTCGTCGGCAAGGTGAACATGCTCGCGGGCAGCATCGAGGCGCCGGAGCGGGTACGGATCGGCGAGCACAGCTTCGCTTGCGCCTCGTGCAACGGTTCGGCCGGCACGAGCGTGCGCGCCTACCTGCGGCCCGAGGACATCGTCGCCCGCCCGATCCTCGAGGGCGACCTCAATGTCATCGACGCGCGCATCGAGAAAATCGAATTCCTCGGCTCGTATTGCCTGGTGCGGGTAGCGGCCGCAGGACTCGAGGGCCAGCCGCTCACGGTGTACCTGTCGCTCAACTACCTCTCCGAGATGGCGCTCGCGGAGGGCAGCCCGCTGAAGCTGCGCATCCTCGCCGAACGCATGCGCGTGTTCGAGGCCTGAAGTTGGACACCTCCACGTCGGCGGTCCTGCGTCAGTCGGCGGCGCTGCGCCAGCGCGTGCACTGGACGGACCGCATCGCGCACCTGCTGCTCGCGGCCATCGCGGCCGCGCTCGCCGCCTTCCTCGCCGGGCCGCTCCTCGCCATCCTCGCGCAGAGCGTCGAAGGCAAACAGGGCGAGTTCGTCGCGCTGGACAACTTCTTCGCCTATTTCGGCACGCCGGCACTGGCCGATTCTCTCTGGAACAGCGTCTGGACCTCGCTCGTGGTCACCACCGTCGTGGTGCCGGCCGCCTTCGCTTTCGCCTACGCGCTCACGCGCAGCTGCATGCCCTGGAAAGGGGCGTTTCGCACCGTCACACTGACGCCGCTGCTCGCGCCCTCGCTGCTCGCGGCGATCTCGTTTATTTACTGGTTCGGCAATCAGGGCGTCCTGAAGGCATGGATGCTTGCGCTTGGCATCGAACAAATTTATGGCGCGCCGGGGATCATCCTGTCGCAGCTCTTCAGCGTGTTCCCGCACGCGCTGATGGTGCTCGTCACCGCGCTCTCGCTCGCGGATGCGCGGCTCTATGAAGCGGCCGACGCGCTCGGCACCAGCGCCGCGCGCAAGTTTTTCACCATCACGCTGCCCGGCGCCAAGTACGGCCTGGCCAGCGCCGCCATGGTCTCCTTCACCCTGGTGATCACCGACTTCGGCATCCCCAAGGTGATCGGCGGCAATTTCAACGTGCTCTCGACCG
>Ga0315281_10015009_pt1 | contig 10408 bp, 5 predicted proteins | sample YL17G07_0_MG_FD_204540 | JGI IMG/M metagenome (GOLD analysis project Ga0315281, IMG submission 204540) | Sediment microbial communities from Yellowstone Lake, YNP, Wyoming, USA - YL17G07_0 | ecosystem: Environmental > Aquatic > Freshwater > Lake > Sediment | place: USA: Wyoming | collected...
ATTGCCTTCAGCCCGGATGGAAACACACTCGCCTCGGGCAGTTGGGATAACACCATCCGCCTGTGGGATGTCTCGAACCCGTCCGCGCAGCGGCCGCGCGCTCTGGGTGAACCGCTGACCGGCCACACCGATACTGTGTTGAGTGTTGCCTTCAGCCCGGATGGGAAAACGCTGGCCTCGGGCAGTGACGATAACACCATCATCCTGTGGGATGTCTCGAACCCGTCCGCGCCGCGCGCCCTGGGTGAACCGCTGACCGGCCACACCGATAATGTGTTGAGTGTTGTCTTCAGCCCGGATGGGAAAACGCTGGCCTCGGGTAGTGACGATACCACCATCATCCTGTGGGATGTCTCGAACCCGTCCGCGCCGCGCGCCCTGGGTGAACCGCTGACTGGCCACAGCTTTTCTGTGTGGAGCGTGGCCTTCAGCCCGGATGGGAAAACGCTGGCCTCGGGCAGTGACGATAACACCCTCCACCTGTGGGATGTCTCGAATCCATCCGCGCCGCGCGCCCTGGGTGAATCGCTGACCGGCCACACGAGTTCTGTGTTGAGCGTGGCCTTCAGCCCGGATGGAAAAACGCTCGCCTCGGGCAGTGACGATAAGACAATCATTCTGTGGGATGTCTCGAACCCGTCTGCGCCGCGCGCCCTGGGCGAACCGCTGACCGGCCATACGAGTTCTGTGTCGAGCGTGGCCTTCAGCCCGGATGGGAACACACTCGCCTCGGGCAGTTACGATAACACCATCATCCTGTGGCCCCTCAGCGTTGAGGCCTGGACTGACGGCGCTTGCGCCCGCGCCGGACGTAATCTCACCCAAGCAGAGTGGAAGCAGTATTTCGGGGACGCGCCGTACCGGAAGACTTGTGAGGAGTGGCTGGAGGGGAAGTGAAGCGGATGTCGTCAACGGATTGCTTCGCAAAACGGACACGCTACGCGGGATGGGAACGGATAGTCCGCTTTTATCCCGCGTAGCGTGTCCGTTACAAGTCCGTTGACGGTTCGTTGTCCGTTTCCCTATTTCATCTATTGAGCGTTTGACTATGTTCTTCGGCGGCGGTGGCGGTGGGTTGCGTATACCCCACAACAGGACAGAATGGCTGGCATTAGCCGTTGCGATTGTGTTAGTCGTGTGGGTGGTGAGGAAATGGATGGATGCAGGTTGAATCAAAACCGCCCGCGTTCTTCACGCGGGCGGTTTTTTTATTTCTTTAGGGACCTTTGGCGTTACGCCGCCGCGGCCACATCCGTCGCCGCTGGCTCCGTCACTTCGGCTTCTTCATCCTCGTGCAAGTGGTAAGCCCAGTAGCCCGTGCCTGCCGGGATCAGTTTGCCGATGATGACGTTTTCCTTCAAGCCATACAGGCTGTCTTCCTTGCCCTCGATGGCCGCGCCCGCCAGCACTTTGATGGTGTGTTGGAACGAGGCCGCGCTGAGGAACGAGTCCGTCGAAAGCGAGGCTTTGGTCACGCCGAGCAACACCGGAGCCGCCGCCGCCGGTTGTTTGCCTTCCGCCACCAGTTCGGCGTTGATGTGGTTCAGGTGCAAGCGGTCAATGTACTCGCCCGGCAGGAGCATCGTGTCGCCGGGGCGCGTGATTTGCACCTTCGACAGCATCTTGCGGATGATGACCTCGAAGTGCTTGTCGTTGATGTTTTGGCCCTGCGAGCGGTACACCTTCTGGATTTCGGTGAGCAGATACAACTCAGTCGCCTCGCGGCCCAGGATGCGCAAGATGCGATGCGGGTTGAGCGAGCCTTCGGTGAGCGAGTCGCCCGCCCGCACTTGCTGATTGTCCACCACCAGCAAGCGCGCGGCCGAGGGGATTTCGTACTCACCTTCTTCGCGCCGCTCGTAGCTGACGATGACGGTGTGATCCTTGCGCCGCACTTTGCCCGCGTGCGTGGCGGTGATCTGGCTCTCGCCGCGCGTCGCCAGCACGTCGCCCGCGTTCACTTGCGTCGCATCTTCGACCTTCACCGACCAGTTGCCCGGAATTTCATATTCGTCCCGGAGCATGGCGCTGTCTATGACCTTCACCACGCGCGGGCTGTTCGGCTTGTCGGAGCGGATGACTTCCACCTTGCCGTCAATCTCGGTGATGATGGCTTCGCCTTTGGGCTTCTTGCGCGACTCGAAGAGTTCTTCGACGCGCGGGAGGCCGTGCGTGATGTCGCCGCCGGCCGCGACGCCGCCGGTGTGGAAGGTGCGGAGCGTGAGTTGAGTGCCCGGCTCGCCGATGGACTGCGCCGCCACGATGCCGACCGCCGAGCCGATCTCGACGAGTTTGCCGCGCCCGAGGTCGCGCCCGTAGCAGTATTTGCAAATCCCGTGCTCGATCTGGCAGGTGAGCGGACTGCGGATAAAGATTTGCTCGATGGCGCTGTTGCCCGAGATGCGGAGGGCCTGCGCTTCGTCAATCAACTCGTTGCGCGCGAGCACTACTTCGCCCGACTTGGGGTCCACGACCTTCGCGCCCGCCACGCGCCCGATGATGCGTTCATAATATTGCTGGCCGGCCACGTCGTCCTTGCGGCGGATCCAGAGGCCGCCCTCTGTGCCGCAATCCACCGTATTCACGATCTGGTCTTGCGCCACGTCCACCAGACGGCGGGTGAGATACCCGGCGTCGGCGGTGCGGAGCGCGGTGTCGGCCAAGCCTTTGCGCGCGCCGTGCGTCGAGATGAAGTATTCCAGCGCCGTCAGGCCGTCGCGGAAGTTCGAACGGATGGGAAGCGGGATGATGCGCCCGGACGGGTCGGCCATAAGGCCGCGCATCCCGGCCAGCTGGGAGATGGGGCCGAAGCCGCCTTTCGTCGCGCCCGACTTCGCCATCATCGTCAAGGAACTCGCGGGGTTCAGGTTCGCCCGCACCGCGTCGGCCACTTGATCACGGGCCTTCGTCCACATTTCGATGATGCGCTCGTTCTGTTCTTGTTCGGTGAGCAGGCCGCGCCGGAACTGTTTCTCCAGATCGTTTTGCTCGGCCAGCGTCTTGTCCACGATCTCAGCCTTTTCTTTAGGCACGGTGAGATCGGAGATGGCAATGGTCGTGCCGGAGCGGGTGGCGTACTGGAAACCGATGTTCTTGATTTCATCCACCACGTCGGTGGTGCGCTCCGCGCCGATGACTTGATAACACTTGCCGACGAGTTTCTGCAGACTGCCTTTGTCGAGCACGTCGTTGACGTAGCGCATCTCTTCGGGCATGACGTGATTGAAGAGGGCGCGGCCCACGGTGGTGTCAATCAGGCGCTTCTGGGCGCGGCTGTAGCGCTCGCCCTTTTCGTTGTACCAGGTGTTGAGATACAACTTGATCTTGGCGTGAATTTCCAACTGCCCGAGGCTATAAGCCAGCTCCACCTCGTCCAAGTCGGCGAACTTGCGCCCATCGCCCTTGCGCGGCCCGGGCACTTCGGCGGTGAGGTAATACACGCCCAGCACCATGTCTTTCGCCGGGCCGACAATCGGCTCGCCGTCGGCGGGCTTGAGCAGGTTGAGGGTGGAGAGCATGAGCGTGCGCGCTTCTTCCACCGACTTCTGCGAGAGCGGCACGTGCACGGCCATCTGGTCGCCGTCGAAGTCCGCGTTGAAGGCGGTGCAGACGAGCGGGTGAATCTGGATGGCTTTGCCCTCGACGAGGATCGGTTCGAAGGCCTGAATGCCGAGGCGGTGGAGGGTCGGCGCGCGGTTCAGCAGAACCGGGCGGTCTTTGATGACTTCTTCGAGGACTTCCCACACCTCGGGGCGCTCGCGCTCAATGAAGCGCTTCGCGCCTTTCACGTTGGAGGCGTAGTTGTATTCGACGAGTTTGGCAATGACGAAGGGCCGGTAGAGTTCGAGGGCCATCGTCTTGGGCAAGCCGCACTGGTGCAGTTTGAGTTTTGGCCCCACGACAATGACCGAGCGGCCCGAATAGTCCACGCGCTTGCCGAGCAGGTTGCGGCGGAAGCGGCCTTTCTTGCCTTTGAGCATATCGCTCAGGCTCTTAAGTTCGCGGCGGCCCCGGCGGCTGAGCGCCTTGCCGCGCTGACTGTTGTCAATGAGCGAGTCCACCGCCTCCTGCAACATCCGTTTCTCGTTGCGGACGATGACGTCCGGCGCGCCGAGTTCGAGCAGGCGCTTGAGGCGGTTGTTGCGGTTGATGACGCGCCGGTAGAGGTCGTTGAGGTCGGAGGTCGCAAAGCGTCCGCCGTCGAGTTGCACCATCGGGCGCAGGTCGGGCGGGATGACCGGCAGGGTCGTGAGGATCATCCACTCCGGGCGGTTGCCCGAGCGGAGCAAAGCCTCCACCACTTTCAAGCGCTTCACGGCCTTTTTCTTCTTCTGCTTGCTCTTGGTGGTGCGGACTTCGTGCCACAGTTCTTTGGAAAGCTTCTCCATATCCATCCCTTTGAGGATGTCGAGGAAAGCTTCCGCACCCATGTCGGCCTTGAAGACCTGGCCCCACTTCTGCTTGAGTTCGCGGTACTTGCTCTCGCCGACGAACATCATTGGCTGGAGGCTCATCAGCTCATCGCGCTCCACGCCCATCGTGTCGCGCCCGTCGTCGTCGGTGTCTTCCATTTGCGAGCGCAACTCCACGAGCTGGTCGTCGGCTTCGGCCTTGATCTTGTCAATGTCGCCCTTGAGGCGCTCGAGAGCGTGGTCGCGCTTCTCTTTGAGATCTTCTTCGATCTTGTCCACGTAAGCGCGCACCATCTTGGTCAAGGCGCTCACGTGCTTGCGGGCAATCGTGTCGCCCTTGTCGGCGATCATCTCGTCGGTGTACGAAAAAACGATCGGGACGCGAATGGTCGAGTCCAGTTTCTCTTCCAGCGAGCGCTCTAACTTCTGCGCTTCCTTCATCACCGGCTCAATTTTTTCTTCCACGTCGGCTTCGTACTTGGCCTTCGCGGATTCTTTCCTGGCTTCGAGGTCGGCGAGTTTCTTATCCCGGTGACTCTTCACCGAAGCGATCTTGGAGTTCACTTCTTCGCCCCGGCGCTTTTCCTCGCGGAGGATTTCGTCGTCCAGCCGCTTCAGCGCCTTCTGGCGCGCGTCCTCGTCCACGTGCGTCACGACGTACTGCGCGAAATACAGCACGCGGTCGAGATTGCGGCGCGACACGTCGAGCAACAGGCCGAGGTAGGAAGGCACGCGGCGGGTGTACCACACGTGCGCCACCGGCGCGGCGAGGTCAATGTGCCCCATGCGTTCGCGGCGCACCGACGAGCGCGTGATCTCCACGCCGCACTTGTCGCAGATGATGCCTTTGTAACGGACGTTCTTGTATTTGCCGCAATAGCACTGCCAGTCTTTTGTCGGGCCAAAAATGGCCTCGCAGAACAGGCCATCCTTCTCCGGCCGCAGACGCCGATAGTTAATCGTCTCCGGCTTCAATACCTCGCCATACGACCAGCTTTTGATCTGATCCGGCGAAGCAAGACTTACCCGCAACGCATTAAAACCCTTTGCCTCCAAAATTGGCCCACCACGATAGTTATCCGTCATGCGATGCCTCCGATTGGAACAGACGTGCTAGACAGGGGGAAAAGCGAAACAAGCGCTTGGGCCATTTCCTGACCCAAGCGCTTGTCAGCGCGTTGTTTGTTTACGTTATTCACGTAGCCCGAATTATATTGAAGTCCGTCTATCTGTCAAGAGGCATTTAACTTTTCTTGACGAGCGTTAGAGCGGCTCTGCCCCGCTAGGATTTGCTGACGAGTGGCTTTCATCCGTTCCCGAAGGTTTTGGACTCTGCCCGCGCGGTTTTGCGTTACCCGAGGCGTCGCCGCGTCTCAGCCATAGGGCCAGTTGCCGACTGGCGCAACCATAACGCGAATTGCTAATTCCTGCCCCTACCCCAGCCGGATCTTCGACCCACAGAACTCGCACGTAATCTCGGTTTGCCCGCGCATAATCGTCTGGGTGATGGTCGCGCCGCAGGTGGCGCATTTGGTCGGCGCGCTCGCCGCGGCTTCAACCGCTTTCACATCCACCGGCACCGTGCGCTCTTTGGCGATCTCCCCGCTCTTGACGCGTCCGATAAAGCCTTGCCACGCCTCGCCGGTTTCGCCCTTCAAATGAATCTCTGCCGAGCGGAAGGCCGCGCCGGAAACACAGGTAATCGTCAGGAAATCATCCTTGCCCATGAAGCCTTTCTTCGAGCCCATCACCTGCTCAATCTGCGCCACCGGAACTTCCCACTGCAAGGCTTGCACCTTTTGCTTCTCAGTGGTGATGAACAGCACCTTCTTCGTGGCGACTTCTTCCTTCTGCTCGAAGATCAGCCGCTGATCGGTGAGGAACAACACGCCTTCCACGCCGTCTTTGTCATCGGGTTTCTTCCAGTTGGCGGGCACGGCCTCCACCGGCGCTTCGGTGGCGATGAGGCCAAATGAAGCCTGCTCCATTTGCTGGAGCGTCCACGAGATATCGTCAATCTGCTGTTGCGTCTGATTCACATTGTCGTCGAGCGCGTCGTACATCCCTTGCAGATTGCTCACGGCGGCGTTCACTTTGCTTTCGAGTGAGTCCAGCGCCGCCCCCGGGCGCGCGCCGCGATTGAAAGCGTTTTGCACGTTAGTCGCGTCGGCCTGCAGGCTCCGCGTTTGATTCTGGATGGCGGCTTCGACGCGCGGGCGCAAGTCGCGCCACTGGGTCGCGAGGGTTTCAATCTTCCGCTCCAGATAATTCTTGAAGACATAGCCGCGCGCGCGGATGTTTTCCACGTTGGCGGGGAGGGCGTTGATGGCGTTCTCGATATCGCCGAGGTCGGCGTTGACCGAGGTAAGCATGAGTTGGTTCTGCAAATTATTGAAGCGGCTAACGTCAGCCTGAAACTCTTCGCTGTTCGCCGCCGCAACCGGTGCCGCAACCGGTGCCGCAACCGGCGCCGCTACCGAAGTCGGCGCGCGGGGCGGCGTGTTGGGGCGCGGCGCGGCGGCTGGGGCCGCCGGGGGCGCGGCGCGGCGCTCTTCTCTCTTCGCCATCCGGTCTTGCGCCGTCACCATAGGCTTGGGCGCAATCGTATTCATGCTCCCAGTGACCCGCTGAGGCGGATTTTTCTGCGGCAGGGGGTTGACTTTGGGAACGGGTTTATCGTCAGCGTCTTCTCTAGGCATGGGGCAATTCCTCCGTTAATAAAGTGTAGTGTGCCATAATTTGTAGCGCAAGTTGGCAACTTGCGCCATTTAATCTAGGCGCCCACTCGGGAACGCAAGTAGGCTTCGATAAACTCATCCAGCCGTCCGTTAAGCACGTCGTCGGTGCGGCCCGTTTCGTAGTCGGTGCGGTGGTCTTTCACCATCTGATATGGATGCAAGACGTAGGAGCGGATTTGCTGGCCCCATTCGGCTTTCACGCGCTCGCCTTTGAGCGCGGCGATCTCTTTTTCTTTTTCTTCACGCTGGAGGTCGAGCAACCGCGCCCGCAGGACTTTCAGGGCGTTCTCGCGGTTCTGTGAGAGTGAGCGCTCGTTCTGGCACGTCACCACCAGGCCGCTGGGCAAGTGCCGGATGCGGATGGCCGTGGCGTTCTTCTGCACGTTCTGGCCGCCCGCGCCCGAGGAGCGGTAGGTTTCAATCTCAATCTCGTCCGGCTTAATTTCAATCCCGGCCACCTCTTCCACCTGCGGATAAACTTCCAGCGAGGCAAAGGAGGTGTGCCGTCGGTGCGCCGAGTCGAAGGGGGAGAGCCGCACCAGGCGATGCGTGCCTTTTTCGGCTTTCAAGTAACCGTAGGCGTAGGGACCATCCACCGTCATCGTCACCGACTTCAGCCCGGCTTCCTCGCCGTCGCTCGAGTCGAGAATTTCGGTTTTGTAGCCGTGCTCCTCACACCAGCGCGAGTACATCCGGAAGAGCATCGCCACCCAGTCTTGCGCCTCGGTGCCCCCCGCCCCCGAAAAGATGGTCACGATGGCGTCGTCGTAGTCGTAATCGCCGGAGAGCATAGTCGCCAATTCAAGTTTGTGCGCGTCCTGTTCGAGCCGCTTGACTTCTTTTTCTAATTCGCCGCGCAGGGAGACATCGCCTAACTCGGCGAGTTCCAGCGCGTCGGCGATGTGGCGCGTAGCCGTGCGCCATTCGCTGATTTCAGCGCGCACCCGCGCCATCTCGCGCATGGTCTGCTGCGCTTCGGCGGAATTGTTCCATAAATTCGGGTCCTGCGATTTGGCCTCCAGCGCCGCTAACTGTTTCTCTTTGGCAGGCAGGTCAAAGACGCTCCATGAGCGTTTGGATTTTGGCTTTGATTTCATTCAGACGAGCGATTAAGTCTTCCATCATCATCTCCAGAGTTCCGTGAACCGCGCAACGTGAAGCGTAAATCACGTTGCGCCCTTCACGCTTTAGTCAATCAACCCCGCCACAAACCGGTCCGCGTCAAACGCTTCAAAATCTTCAAACTGCTCCCCCGTGCCCACGAAGCAAATGGGCAAGCCCAGTTCCTGCCGGATGGCAAAAGCCATGCCGCCTTTAGCCGAGCCGTCGAGTTTAGCGAGGATGACGCCCGTAACGCCGACGGCCTCTTTAAACGCCTTGGCCTGCGACAGCGCGTTCTGCCCCGTCACCGCGTCGAGCACCAACCACGTCTCGTGAGGCGCGCCGGGCAGGCCTTTGGCGATGACGCCGCGCACTTTCTTGAGTTCTTCCATCAAATTAAATTTCGTCTGCAAGCGCCCGGCCGTGTCCACGATGAGCAAATCCACGCCGCGCGCTTTGGCGGCGGCGAGCGCATCGTGGGCCACCGCGCCGGGGTCGGCGTTGGGTTGACCGGCAATCACCGGGAGGTTGAGGCGCTCGCCCCAGACTTGCAGTTGTTCGACGGCGGCGGCCCGGAAGGTATCGGCGGCCCCGAGCAGGACCGTGCGCTTTTGCTGTTGGAAGTGACGCGCGAGTTTCGCGGCAGTGGTCGTCTTGCCCGAACCGTTGACCCCGACGAGCATGACCACGCTCGGGCGGGCGCTCAAGTTGAGGGTTTTCGCGTCCCCCAACCGGGCGCGGAGTTCCGCGCGGAGCGCGGCTTTCAGCTGGTCGGCGCGCACAATCCCGTCGGCCTCCGCGCGGCGTTCAAGGCCGGCCACAATGTCGTCGGCCAGCGCCGCGCCCAAATCGGCTTGAATCAAGTCCGCTTCGAGTTCGTCCCAGTTCTCAGCCGTCAGTTCGTTCTGGCCGAGCAGATTGACGATGCGCCCGAAGACCGCTTGGCGCGTTTTGGCCAGACTATCGCGGAGAGATTTAGCAACGGCGAACATCGCGAGCGATTATAACATCTTCTCGTGGCTTAGTTTATAATCTCGCTAACTTCCTTCACCGAGTCACCCATGCCCAATCGTCCGCGTTATTCCATCGTCGCGCCCGTCTTCAATGAAGCCGAAACCCTGCCCGAATTTCACCGCCGGACGAGCGCCATGCTCGACGGCCTCGACGGCCCCGCCGAACTGGTGCTGGTCTTCGACGGCAGTCGCGACCGCTCGCCGGAGATCGGCAAAGAACTGCAAGCCAAAGACCCGCGCATCAAAATCGTGCGCTTCGCCCGCAACTTCGGCCACCAGATTGCCATCACCGCCGGAATTGATTACGCCGAGGGCGATGCAGTCGCCATCATTGACTCCGATTTGCAAGACCCGCCCGAAGTGATTCCGGAACTCATCGCCAAATGGAAAGAGGGTTACGAGGTGGTGTTTGCCCAGCGCGCCAAACGCGAGGGCGAGACGCTCTTCAAACTCATGACCGCTTCCATGTTTTACAGCCTGATTGACCGCCTGGCCTCGATTGACATCCCGCGCGACACGGGCGACTTCCGCTTGATTGACCGCAAGGTGGTGCTGGCGATGCGCCGTTTGCGGGAACATCACCGCTTCATGCGCGGGTTATCCGTGTGGGTGGGCTTCAAGCAAACGGGGGTCCAGTACGTGCGGCACGAGCGCTTCGCGGGCGAGACGCAATACCCGGTCCGTAAAATGGTGAAACTGGCGACCGATGCCATTATCAGTTTTTCCTACGTGCCTCTGCAAATGGCGACGACAGTGGGCTTTGCGGTGTCGGGCCTCGCGCTGGTGGCGATTCCCGTCGTGGCCATCTTGCGCTTGTTCGACAGCAGTTTCTTCTTCGGCCAGGCCACCACGCTCATCTCGGTGCTGTTCCTCGGCGGGGTGCAGTTGATCTTCCTCGGCATCCTCGGCGAATACCTCGGGCGTATTTACGATGAAGTGAAGAATAGGCCGTTGTATCTCGTGGCCGAAGCGCCGCCGAAACCGATGGGTGATGAGTGACAGGGATAAATGACAAGGCGACAGGGTGAAGGGGTGACAAGGTGAAGCAATGCGTTTCACCTTGTCACTTTGTCACCTTGTCGTGGATTTCCATGACGTTATCGCATCTCGACTCCGAAGGCCGCGCCCGCATGGTGGACGTGAG
>Ga0315281_10015010_pt1 | contig 10407 bp, 15 predicted proteins | sample YL17G07_0_MG_FD_204540 | JGI IMG/M metagenome (GOLD analysis project Ga0315281, IMG submission 204540) | Sediment microbial communities from Yellowstone Lake, YNP, Wyoming, USA - YL17G07_0 | ecosystem: Environmental > Aquatic > Freshwater > Lake > Sediment | place: USA: Wyoming | collected...
CCCCACAGGGACGACTGCAGTCCTGTCGTCTCTCACGGATTGGGCTAAGGAAATTCCTGAGTCCCTTTGGGGCTTTCGATGGTCGCCCGCAATCGCAAGTTCTTGAGCCACCAAAATATAGGAGCGGAGCCGTCCGCCGACTCGATTCGTCTTCCCAGGGACAAGATGAGTTTGCAGGTGAAACTGGCGCTGTTTTTTCTGATTTTGCTTGACGTGCAACAATCGGCATGTGTAAATTTGACTTGATTTTGCTGGGGAGTATGCTTTCATCCCTCAGAAACGATACCCTCGGCAAAGTCTGGGCGTCGCGTGTAGGGGAGTACCGAGGGGATCAAAGGAGCAGGATTGTGAGTAGAGGCAAGGTGAAGTGGTTTGATGCAAAGAAAGGGTTCGGTTTCATCACGCCGGACGACGGAGGCGAAGACTTGTTCGTGCACTTTTCCAACATTCAAGCCGACGGGTTCAAATCGCTTCTGGAAGGACAAGAGGTAGAGTACGTGGTTGGCCAGGGGAGGAAAGGACCCCAAGCAACGCAGGTGCGGCTCTGCTAAGCCGGATTCCGAAAGACCTAATGGTCGAGGGCTAAAGGTCCCGTCGAAACCACGGGACCTTTTTGCTGCGCAGAGGGGCAGCCGAACGGTCCACAAGCATTCGACGGCAGGGGCATCCCTCCAGCAGTATCGTAAATATGCCGGCTACGCTCGGGAGCAGGTATAGGAGGCAGATACGATGGAGAAGGACAGGCAGGCTGGTGCGGAAACGACGTTGCACTGGTTCGGCCACGCAAGTTTCCGGATGCGGCACAAGGGAACGGTGATCTACATCGATCCGTGGAAGCTGCGGGAGGAGCCTCAGGATGCCACGATCGTGCTGGTCAGCCACGGCCACCAAGACCATTACTCGCCGCAGGATATCGTCAGAGTCAAAGGCTACCAGACCGAGCTCGTCGCATCAGCCGATGTGATCGAAGAGGAAGGGGGCGGGCACGTGCTGGTTCCGGGGTTGACGGTTACCATCGGAGCCGTGAAGATCACGGGTGTTCCGGCCTACAATCCCGCCAAGCGATTCCATCCAAAGGGCAGCGGCTGGGTGGGGTTTGTGATCGAATTGGGCGGCAAGCGCATCTATTACGCCGGTGATACGGACCTGCTGGAGGAGATGAAGACCCTTGGCAAGATCGACGTCGCCATGCTGCCGATCGGGGGTACGTACACGATGGATGCCGAGGAAGCGGCCCAGGCCGCCAACTCTATTCGGCCTGAATTGGCTATCCCATACCACTGGGGCGATATCGTCGGCGGCCGCGACGATGCGGAGAAATTCGCGAAACTCTGTCATTGCGCGGTGAAGGTATTGCACGAAGGCCAGACCATAGTCTTGGATCGAGAAGAACCAATAAAATCGTGAAATGCAGAACAAACTCATTCTGCGAGCAGTATAGCCCATAGCGTAATTAGCATAAGGAAAATCCTTAAAGAGGTATAGGGAAATGCTGACGCAGAGCAATCATGTGAAGGACGAGCGAGTTCAGCCCACGACCGAGCAGCGCCTGGCGGCACTGGAAGTGAATATTGCCGGCCTCGGCGAGACGGTCGACAAACTGCACAAGATGGTCAGGGAGCAGGGCGACCTGATCCGGGAATACATTACCACGCAGTCAGTCGCGGGCGGCTCAAAGAGCAGTCCGAGCAGCAGCATTTCTCCTGAGGACGCCATCTTCACCTTCGTTTGTCGCCGCCGGTTCGATCACGTCGAGAAGGAGCTCAGCAAGCTGAAGCAGTTGCTCATCGGTCCCGACGCCATCCGAAAAGCAAGCTGAGCCAAGCCCGCGTCGGTCCGCGAAGCGGGTGCATGTCCCTGACGTCGTTCACTGCCGCGATGCCGCCTGTACTACGGCAACTGTGATCGGCGGGAAGGCCGTCGTTCGGCCCTGATCGTCAGGAGCCTCGGCTGTGATCGTATGTGGGCCTGACAGGCTTCTTCGCACCCTCCCCGGCCAGATCCACTGCAGGAGACCACCTGCTCTCCATGCCGCGCGGGACCATTCTTCAGGAGTAGCCTGCGCGGACCGGCAAATCAGTTGGAAAGCGGGGCTGGGAGCCGAGGGATCGTACCGGCTGCTGCAACGTGTACTGGCTCAGTTCGTTACGGCCAGGGTTGCTGACTGGTCGTGAAGATGGAGAGTCCGGTTACAGCGGGGGCACTGGACGGTGTCGGCTTTGAAATTGGGCGGGACCTTGAGTTTCAGGCCGCAGGCGCACGTCAGGAACAGGAAGCCGTTGACCTTTCGCATGATGTCGCCAACCTGGCGCATTTGCTTCTGGACCTTCTCCTGTTTGGCCGCTTCGGCGCCGGCCTCACGAATCCTGACCTCTTCCTTGGTCAAGGCGGCTGCCGGGATGATGTTTCTGGACCGGGTCACCGCCGTGTATGCCTGGGCATAGTCCCGGAAGGAGGCGCCCTGGGCCATGTTCCGCAGGATACGAATGCGCTCGGAGATTGGGGGATGCGTGCTGGTCAGATCGGAGAGGGTCCGCTGGCCGCGGCGCTTGAATGGATTGGCAATGTACATGGGAGCGTTGACGTTGTTGGCCGACGCCAACTGGGGCGAGGGGTCGTTGGCGATTTTCTCGAGCGCGCTGGCCAGACCCTCGGGATAGCGGGTCAGCCGTACGGCACCGGCGTCGGCGAGGTACTCGCGTCTCCGCGACACGGCGAAATAGAGCAACTGGGCCATCAGTGGGGCCAGGATGGCCGCCAGGACGGCGATGATGACTATCACGGCCTGGCCTTGCCCGCCTCCCCGCTGGCTCGAGGAGTAGCGCCGGTGATGGCCCATCGAACCATAATACGTCCCTCGCAGGAAGACCTGCGAGAGCAGGACCACGCCGCCCAGCATGATCCCGGCCAGCATGACGTACAGGATATCGCGGTGCAGAATGTGACTCATTTCGTGAGCGACCACGCCCTGCAGCTCATCCCGGTTGAGCCGGGCCAGCAGACCGGCGGTGACGGCGAGGGACGCCGAGCGGGGGCTTCGACCCGTGGCAAAGGCATTCGGCGCAGGGTCGTTGATAATGTAAATCCTGGGCATCGCGGGCAGGCCCGCCGCAATCTTCATTTCCTCAACCACATTGAACAACTGCGGATGGACATCGTGCGTGACGGGCTGAGCCCCGCTGGCGGCCAGGAGGATCTGGTCGCCCGAGGAGAAGCTGACCAGAGCCAGGATAAGCCAGACCACTGCCGCTGCGCCCAGACCGATCAAGCCGCCCTGCGGCCCGACGACAGCCATGCCGATGATCACTCCCAACAATAGCAGCAGGACGGCCATCAGGACCATCAGAATGACGGAGTTTCGCTTATTGGCGTGGATGAGTTCCCACATGCCTCGAACCTTATCTCGACGCAGACCCCCTGCGCGGGGCAAACAATCTCTCTCGCCTCTACGCTGAGTTTGCCGAAAGGGTTTTCGTTGCCAGGTCTTGCCGGTCGGGCAGACTCGCGCATCAGGCAAAGCTGACTTTGGGCGTCTCTCTCTCGCCCGCTGTCTCCACCTCGAAGAAATCGCGCTTGGTGAAACCGAACATGCCGGCCACGATGCTCGACGGAAGCATCTGTGTCTTGTTGTTGTAGAACAGCACCTGATCGTTGTAGTTCTGCCGGGCAAACGCGATCCGGTTCTCCGTGCTGCTCAGCTCCTCTTGCAGGGCCAGGAAGTTCTGATTCGCCTTCAGCTCGGGATAGTTCTCCACGACCATGAGAAACCGGCTGAGCACTTCGCCCAGTTGCCCTTCGGCGCGGGCCACCTCGGGCACCGTCTTGGCGCCCATCGCCGCGCTGCGGGCGTTCGTGATAGCCTCAAAGGTCCCGCGCTCGTGCTGCATATAGCCCTTGGCAGTCTCGACAAGGTTGGGAATCAGGTCGTGACGCCGCTTCAGTTGGACGTCGATTTGCGACCAGGCATTGTCGACCTGATTGCGCGAGGCCACCAGGGAGTTGTAGATGGCGATCGCAAGCAGGGCCAGCACGACGAAGACGGCGATGATCACGATCAATGCGATGAGCGATGCTGACATGGGTTTTCCCTTCTGTCCGACGGACGGTTCTTACGTTAGGATGACTTCTTCTTCAGAACGAGGGCCACGACGATCAGGACAGCAGCGACGGCGACGAGAATCAGTGTGTAAGTGCCCATAGTCTACTCCTTTCATCAAACGATTCCCCTTATTGTTGTTTCGCACCCGACTTCTCTCTGTCCTTGCCAAATATATCGGTCAACAGGCGTAAAATCCTGCTGTCTTCATCGAGTTGTCCCCGTTTAAGAACCTCCTGAAGCTCGCCCCGGTCGAACCAGAGGCCGTGGCTGCGACGACATTTGTCGATGAGCAGCGTCGGCTGGGACCGGCCGATGATGATTTTGACCATTCTTTTGTCGCAGATGGGACAATTTCGGGCTTGTTCCGCCACGGACGGGTGCTCTTGAAAGGAGTTGAGAAGTCCTCTGGCCTTGGACGGGTCGTCCAGAAGGAACTCCAATTCGCCGGCATCGAGCCAGGTACCCCCGCAATGGACGCAATGGTCGATCTCGACGTCGGCCAGTTCGAGAGTGATCATGGCATTCTTACACGCAGGGCAGTTCATCCCAAAGCTCCAGGCTCATCGGTTTACTCGAACCCAGTGTAACAACTGTCGGCCCATCTGCAACTGTCGTTCCCTTCGCCATGGATGACGAATTCCCGTGCAGGTCCGATGTTCAATGGTATAGACGCCCGGCTCGGTAGAATATTCAAAAGCGGCCATTTCCAGCATGGCAGAACCGCCTTTGCCGGCATAAACCCGCATCACACCCTCTCCATGACTGCCCAAGGGCACTTTCGCCCTTGCCAGTGAGATAGTAACCGCATCGACTGGAGTGGTCAAGCGGCTTCCTCGACTTTATAGATATCGCGCGTTGGCGCGGCAGAGGGCCTCAAAACGGGGGGCAAACGCGGAAAAACTCCGGCGTTTCGCATTTTTTCATCTACATCGGCCATTCGAGAACCGCCTTCGTCCAAAAGGAGTGAATCCCTTACGAGGGTGGCCCGTGGATTATGCGAAGACGCAGGCAGCGGACGGGCTGCGTCTTCGCTTCTGTTGTTGTGCTTGTGCGCCATGTGGTCGCCCATCTTGCGATACCTGCCCCTGGATTCATGGGGCCGGTCTGCCGATTGTCAAATCAGCGTTGTTGAAGGGCGGTCTTTCTCTGTAAATCTACCCCGTGAACCCGCAAGTGCTTGCAGGAGCATAATCTGCGTATCTGTGGATACCACGGGGGGCATTAGTTGTTCCTGATGAAGTGGTCGGCTTATCGGCACAATGCCTGGGCCTGTTAATCATGGATATTTGCTCTTGACGCTGGAGAGACCGGGACTTAACATGACCAGTTCTGTACCGGGCTGTGAAGGGGGCGGCCCCAGAAGCAGGACGGAACGATGATCGTTGATTGTCACACACATGTTCGTTCGTTAGAGGGTGCCGAGGTATCCGAGCATTTGGCGGCTACCGAGACGGTGGATGCGTGCATCGTTTTGGCCTCTCAGAATGGCTCACGGGAGGAAATCAACAGAAAACTGGCGGATTACGTCGGCCAGCACAGGGAGAAGATGATTGGTTTCGCCGTGACGGACCCCACGGAGGACCGGCTCAACGACAAGAGCTTGACGACCCTGACCGACAAGCTGGGCTTCAAGGGTCTTGTCCTCTATTGCTCCGTGTGCGGCTTTCACCCGACCCACAGCCAGGCGATGCGGCTTTACGCGGCTGCCCAGGAGATAGGATTGCCTGTTTTCTTCCACAACGGCAGTCACGCCCTCAGTGCCGAGGCGATCCTGGAATATGCCCAGCCCTATCTGCTGGACGAAGTGGCCCGGGCCTTTCCCAGATTGAAAATTGTGATTGGGAATATGGGTGTGCCGTTTTTCGAGCAGACATTGTCGATGGTGGCGAAACACGAGCACGTCTTCGCCGACCTGACGGTCCGGCCGGCCAAAGTGTGGCAAACCTATAATATTGTTGTGGCGGCGTACGAGCGCGGGGTGATGGACAAGCTGTTATTCGGCAGCGGTTTTCCCCTGGGAAATGCCGGCGAATGCATCGAGACCCTGCTGGGGTTCAACATGCTTCTGGCGGATACCAAGCTGCCGACCGTTCCCCGGGGCAGCATCCGCAACGTGATCGAGCGAGACTCGTTCGAGTTGCTGGGCATCCGACACGCGGCCGCGCAGTAGGCCGCCGAAGACAGAATGCTTCAGGTCCGGCGGATGTGCCCGTGCCCGAATCGCAGGACCGGCCTGCTTATCTACTTGGGTTTGAAACCCTTGACCCGGTCGCTGGTGTATTTGCCGCAGGCTTTCTCCAGATCGATGTCCGTAATGTTTGCGAGGGTGCACAGCCACGCGAACACGTCGGCAAACTCCTCTTCCATGTTCGCCCTGTTTTCGCCGGAGGCCAGTGCCGTAGCGAGCTCGCCCACCTCCTCCACCAACCACATGAACGTGCGGGGCACCCCTCGCTCCTGGTCCCTGGCCTTATACCGCAGGGCAATCAGCTCCTGAAATTCACGGATCTGCATGGCACGCGCGCACCATCATCCTCTCTGGAGAAACGATACTGAACGTACTTCGGGGTCTCGGGCCGGCGACTCGGGCCAGTCCCTTACTTGCCGCTGAGCAAGTTCGACAGCTTGGCCTTCTCAAACACGCCCCTGGCCGTGGCGATGGCCTTGTTGTATACATGCTCGGCCCGGATGCTGTAGGGATCGTTGCCGGCCTGCTCGGCCAGACTCAGCTCACCCGTAAGGGGACCGTCCACCGCCTCAATGACCTCGAGCATGGTAATTTTGTTGGTGGGCTTGGCCAGCGAGAATCCGCCGCGGGGCCCGCGCTTGCTGCGCAGCACGTTGGCTCGCACCAATTGCTGAAGAATCTTAAGCAGGTATTCTAACGGGATGTCATACTGTTTCGAGATATCCTGGGATAGCACCACGCCGTTACCCTGATGCTTGGCAATATAACCAACCGCCAGTAGGGCGTATCCTGTGGATCGACTCACTCTCATTTTGTTCTCCTTCTGACAACAGGAACGTTTCAACGGCCCTTGTTCAATGGCCGTCATGACCTCTGCACTTACTCTATGAACATTGCGTCGTCCGCAACGTCGCGTGCCGAAAACCGTCGCCCTGCACGAGCCGTGTAAAGCGACATCGGACGCTGGAGTCTCTTATGAACCCCATAGCGGTCTGTCGATCGCGGAAGACCGAGCGAATCTGACAAACCGCGCTACGAATACTGGTATTATTATCCATTGTGTACTTTGAATGGCAAGAGTTTTTATCAGCAAAAATCAAAAATTTGTGAATCTGACGGCACAATTGCCCAAATCCCCGAACCGTGAGTCTTGCCGCCTCGAACTGGCTCCCTTTGGCGAAAGGTGTACGACAAAAAGTAGCAGGAGAGGAGGGATGGATCCATTTGGGGCTGCCGACTCTGAGCTTATGTTGCGCTGTCTGTCATGGCGAGCGAAGTGCAGCGCAGTCGAGACATCTGGCCGCAAATCTGGCGTGGCGCTCCTTCGTGGCCAGATTTCTCCACGCGGCTTTCGGCCTGGGTCGAAATGACAACCAACGGCCCCAAGTCATTTTGAGCCGCTGCCCCAACCGATAGCGTATTTGGCCTGCCACAATCTTGTCGTGCATCCTGGTGAAAGGCGGCACGCAAAAAGCTTGACACGGGTGGTTAGTACTCTTAGGATTGTCGCGTCTTTTTTTGTCCTAATATGGGGAGACCGATATGGCTGCGATTCAGCCGCGAATTAGTGTTGAGTATAGGGATAATGCTACAGTAGTAGCTTTTACAGATGAGAGGATTCTCGAGGAAACGGATGTCCGCGCGTTGCGCGAGGCCGTCGAGTCGGTGGTCGAACAGGCCCCCGGGATCCATCTGGTTCTGGACTTTCGGCACGTGAAGTTTCTGTCATCGGCCGTTCTGGGGTTGTTGATCCGAATCAGCAAGCGAGTCTACGAACAGGAAGGCGAGTTGCGGCTGTGCAACATCCATCCGGGTATCCACGAGGTCTTCAAAATCACCCGCTTGACGAACGTATTCGAGATCTATGAGGATGTTGAAAGTGCGACGCAGAGTTTCTCCGAGCACCGGCGGGCGGTCGGCTCCGAGGACGAGCAGACTCCCCCCTGAGCCGAGGGCACGCGGCTGGGATGGCCCTGGAAGATCTCCGGGGCGCGTAGACAAGAAGGTAGTGCTTTATGGCCGCTGAAACGCCGGTCCGATGTTCGGTCGTGGTGGAAAGCAAACCGGCCGCCCTGGGCCAGTTGTGCCAGCAAATCCTGTCGGTGCTGGAGGCTCACGGGTTCAGTCCCGACGACGTCTTTGCCGTGCATTTGGCCATGGAAGAGGCGTTCTTGAATGCGGTCAAGCACGGCAACAAGATGGATGCGACCAAGAAAGTGACCATTGAGTACCTGGTGGACCAGGAGAAGGTCGAGATCCGTGTGATGGATGAAGGTGAGGGCTTCGATCCTCACCATATCCCCGACCCGCGCGTCGGAGAGAATCTGTATCGTCCGGAGGGCCGCGGCCTTCTGCTGATCCGCTCGTACATGCACGTTCTCGAATACAACGAGCGAGGCAATGGTCTGCGGATGATCCGGTACAAGGGTCGGCCGCTCCCGAGCGGGGCCACGTCGCCGTCGCCCGTTCGTTGAAGGCAAGGATGCTGATTATCTCATGGAGAGAGTATGGTTAGGCGGATATTGATGGCGCTGGCCGGCGCATTCATGCTGGCAGGATGTATTTACGAGAAGGAGCCGGCGCCACGGATCACCTCGATCCAGACCACGCGGGACGAAGCGCCGCCGCCCGCTGTGCCGGAAGTCATCGAGAAAGTCCATCCGTCTGCGCCTGCACCCGCCGACGTTCCCGCCGCGTGGATACCTCCGGCCGACCTGCAGCGCCAGTGGACGGCGATCGTGATCCACCACTCCGCGACGCCCGCGGGCAATGCCACGATCTTCGATCAATGGCACCGGGAGGGCAAGCAGTGGGATGGTGTCGGCTACGATTTCGTGATTGGAAACGGCTCGGACAGTCCGGACGGCGAGGTCGAAACGACGTTCCGTTGGACGCAGCAGCGCACGGGTGCTCACACCGGCGGCACCGCGAACAACTGGGCCAACGAAGAGGCGGTCGGAATCTGCCTGGTCGGCGATTTCAGCCAAAGCCGGCCGACCCCCGCACAGATGCGATCCCTCGTTAAGCTGGTCCGCTTTCTCCAGCAGCGCTACCACGTGCCCAAGGATCGTATCTACGGCCACGGCACGACCCCCGGCGCCCGGCCCACCGATTGTCCGGGCAGCGGTTTCCCGCTCTCCGAGCTGCTGGCCATGCTGGAATCCTGAAAAGGTCCCCGGCGAGGTCCCGGGACGGCACGTCCCATAAGCGCGCCGGGTCGATCGGAGAGGGGCTTTACCGGATAGAAAACGAGTGGTTTCCTCGACTCGGTTCCGCACGCGCAAAGTCCTTGCCCTTTTCGGCCGAAAATCCCTGTTGTCGATTGGGTTTGCCTGTTGTTGTGAAGGAGTCGGCCAAATGGATACGTGCGATGCGATGTTCTCGGCTTCCCCCACGCTCAACGAGCAGATCGCCCAGCAGGTCTTTGAGATGCTTCCCGAGCGGGGACCCGTACTGGTCATCATGGATCGCCACGGCAACTGCTGGCCCAGCGATTCCGAGGAATTTGCCAAGCTCAATCTGGGCGAGGCGCTGCTTCGGGAGCTTCGGGCCAAAGTGGACGACGGGGCCGAGCCGGTCATTACGCAGGTGGGGGACACGAGCGTGACGGTGGCGCAATTGGCAACGGACCGGACGAACTGCGGGTACGTGGTGATTGCCCTTCCGCGCTACAGCCCGGAATCCACTCTGACGAGCATCGACCTGGTCGAAGCCCTGCTCAACCAGATCACTCTGATCGCCCGGCTCATCGAGAAGAGCAGCACGCTGAGCCAGGCGCACGCCGACCGCTACAGCGCCCGGGGCGCCGGCTCCAACTGACCGCCCGCCTCGACTCGATTCCTGACCCATCTCTCCGCCGGGCCGGTGTGCGACGGCGTCTCGTGGCACGCCGCAACCAAACGAAAACCGGCACTTGGTCGCGCCCCCGTGCGATGGTCTTCCTTTTTGATTGCGTCAGGACATGCTCCTGTTATAATGCGGGGCGCATTTCGCGGGCGTCAGCGGGTGCACGATTGGCAGTATGAGAATTGGGATATCGGAGTGAAGTTTCAGGTTTTCAGAGACGGAAAGATCGTACACGATTTCACGCTGTCCGGCGCCTACCTGTTCGGCACGGACG
>Ga0315281_10015011_pt1 | contig 10407 bp, 15 predicted proteins | sample YL17G07_0_MG_FD_204540 | JGI IMG/M metagenome (GOLD analysis project Ga0315281, IMG submission 204540) | Sediment microbial communities from Yellowstone Lake, YNP, Wyoming, USA - YL17G07_0 | ecosystem: Environmental > Aquatic > Freshwater > Lake > Sediment | place: USA: Wyoming | collected...
CTGCGCGCAGCCGAATCCGGCCACGCGGCCGCGCAGAACAACCTGGGCGCGATGCATTATGACGGCCGCGGCGCGCTGCGCAATTTCGACGAGGCGGCGCGCTGGTACCAGCTGGCCGCCGATCAGAGCCATGCGGTAGCGCAGACCAACCTCGCCCTGATGTACGGCATGGGATTGGGCGTGCCCCAGGACGACATCAAAATGGCGGCCCTGCTGCAGCAGGCGGCCGAGGCGGGAGAGGTGCGCGCGCAAGCCCAGCTCGGGCGCCTCTACCTCGACGGCGAGGGCGTGGCGCAGAGCGCGGCGGAGGCGGTGAAATGGTTTCGCAATGCCGCGGCGCAGGGCCACGACGGCGCGCAGTTCTTTCTCGCCGTGCTGTTGCAAAAAGGCATCGGCGGGCCGCGCGACATGGAGGCGGCAATGGCATGGTTCCGCAGGGCAGCCGAACACGGCCACCGGCTGGCGATGCTGGAACTCGCGCAGGCGCTCGAACTCGGACTCGGGGTCGCAGCCGATCCCGAAGGGGCAAAGCAATGGCGCGAGCGCGCCAAAGCCGCGCAAAGCGCGGCCGCACGCAGTGCTTCCGAAGAATCGCGCAGCAGCCAACGTGTCGATCCTCATCGTTCAAGGCCCTGACGCCACCGCGCTCAGCGTTGCGGCGCTTGCCGAGCTGAGCGGCGCGGCCGCGCCCGAGCCGCTCGGAGACGCCGGGGCTCCACTCGCCTGGCGCCTGCGCGGCGCCACGCGACCCGAAAAAGTCGCGGCCTGGTGCGAAGCGCGGCGGGTGGATCACGCCTGGGTGCCCGGAGGCCGCTGCTTCAAGGACCTGAAGCTCCTCGCCATGGATATGGAATCCACGCTAATCACTATCGAGTGCGTCGACGAACTGGGCGGCTTCATCGGCAAGAAGGATGAAATAGCGGCAATCACGGCGCAGGCGATGCGCGGCGAGATGGACTTCCCTGCAAGCCTGCGCCAGCGCGTCGCGCTGCTCGCCGGGCTGAACGAGGACGTGCTGCAGGACGTGCTTGACGAAAAGCTGCGCCTTTCCCCCGGCGCGGAGCAGCTCGTCGCGCACTGCAAGCGGCACGGGGTAAAGCTCCTGCTCGTCTCCGGCGGCTTCAGCTTTTTCACCGAACACCTGAAAGACCGCCTCGGACTGGACGACACGCTGTCCAACGTGCTCGAAATCGACAACGGCAAACTCAGCGGCCGCGTGCTCGGCACCATCGTCGACGGCGATGCAAAGGCCGCGAAGTTCCGGCACATGGCGGAGCGCCTCGGCGCCGCGCGCGAACAGACGGTTGCCGTCGGCGACGGCGCCAACGACCTGAAAATGATGGCCGAAGCGGGCGTCTCCATCGCCTACCGCGCCAAACCCGTCGTACGCGCCCAGGCCACCTACTCCCTGAACCACTCGGGCCTCGACGGCATCCTCAATCTTTTCGAATAGCGCGACGCGAGGAGCCTTCGGTTTCGGGGTTTGCTCCCTATGTCCCATAAGCGAGAGCGTTGCCCAAGGTATTCAAAGCGTTATCGTGATGCGATGCTGATATGCAATGGCACCCTCGCACCATTCATGCATCTAGACCACTGATGCAAAAGAAGAACCCGGGCATACTCCGAAACATGCTGAACAAGGATATCCAGCGTTTCTGCTGACTTATCAGAGATAGGCCGCAATACTTCTTATGATTGAACGTTAGAGCGCGCTAAAGGGAGGTCCGATGCCGCTTCATGATCAGATGGCGCTAAACGCCCGTTTGGACGGACAAACATCAGGGCAGTATCGGCATGCAGCTCAACGGCATGCGAACGCGATGTGGATCTACATCATTATCGCGGGAGTGGTTTGGTATTTCGCAAGCTGGATTTGGGCCCTGATACCCTTTGCGTTAGCGGCCTTCGTAGCAACTCAAAGTGTCAGCGCGACGCTTATCGCCCGAAGGCTTGAGAAATATGAAAGCCGCTAGGAGACATCGCTCTAGCGTGATGGCGGCGGCACTGGACGCGCCACGAGCTACGCCACATCTTCGATCGTCGGGCTCGGCGCGTCGCAAGTTCCCACGTTAGAGCATGCGATCTATGGACCCGTTGCGTATTCTCGATCGATCTGACATGGGTCAGCCCCGCCGCCCTAGCGAGTTCTACAAATGGGTCATGGCGAAATTCTCGCAGCTGGCAGCTACTGATGAAGCCAAGGCATTCGCGCGTTCAGGTGCCGTGCTGCCTAAGAAGTTCTACGACGAGGTATTCCCTCTCGCCATCTTCGCGGAGCGTGAGTTCGCAGCTCGAGACGACGTCCTGGTTCAGCCCAATCTAGATAACGACAACTTCGATGGCCGGATCACGGTCGGGACAGGGTCGAATGCTAAAACCATGTTTGTTGAGATCACGTACGCGAAGGTCGGTTACGACGAGTCGCTGCGCATGGAGTTCCTTTGTCGGGAAGGCCATGTAAGCTTGACCGGCCCAGTGTCGTCGTCAGGGCGCAAGGGTTGGCCAAACCGCAAAATACATGTTGAGGACGAAGCAGTCTCACACCTCGCCATGCTAGAGAACTACTTGGTCATTGTTAGGGAGAGACTCAAAGAGAAAACACGGTCCTGCCACGGGAGGAATCACGTTTTGGTCGTTGCGGTTGACGATCACTTACCTCTTCGTCAGCCGTCGGATGTTGATCAACTTCGCAGCGCCGCCTCATCCTGGTTATCAGAGCTTACGCTCGACTTCGGCCGGTTGGTCTTTCTTGGAATGGCTGGGAATCTCTACTTGTCCTATGACCTCGAAGACTGATACCTCGATTGGCCTGCGCTTCGGCAACCTGCGCGCAGATTCGAGCCCGTCTACAAGGGTATGGTGGCGACAAATGTGTTGTGCCTTGGCTTTTTTCTCTTTATTTGCTGCAGAACGCATATCCGCTCAGGATATTGAGACGTATCCCGCAACTAGTATTAACGCGTCCCAAGGAGAAGCCACCCTGCTTTCCCACGAGCGGGTTTTGTTGGGACTTTCGTGCAAGTCCGGTCCTATTGCCAAGATGTCAGGGCTATCGACAGTGAGTATCGGCGATACGCTGGCGCACGGTAAGTACTCCTTTCGCGTCGGCATCATAGAGGTTTCTCGATACAAGAAGGACGTTCGATCGGGCGGCACTACGTATGCGCGAGCAGGTGATGTAATTTGTGTACTGGCTGCTAATCGGCGAGCCCTTCCATACGAGGACGATTGCGACGCGCTATGGGTGCGCATCGTCAACTGTCAGCCAATCCGATAGCTACGGCAATGGCGCGCGCTCTAACCACCGGTTGCAGGCGACGCGCATGAAGCCGCGCGCGCCTGAACCGGGACGTTATGCCTCATTGAAAAGGTGTTTCAGATGACACAGACGGCAGCGGGGTTCCGAGCGCAGTTGGACAGGATGCTGGCTGAGGCGGCGCGCCTCGGATTTGTTGCGGTTGAAGTGCATGCCGGAAAGCTTCACCGCGCAATCGGCGGCTACCCCGGTCCAGGGCACAGTATGCCTCTCTGCTGCGAAGTCATGCGTAAGCGTATGACCTCTTCGGACCGCATCGTAGCTCAACCTCCGAAGGGCAATGGCGCGAGCCTTACTATTCGGTACCAATTGCCGCGAAGCTAGACGCATATGAGGCATAACCTGGCAGCGCACTGGAGCGGCCTTCAGGTTTTCCGCCATCGGCCCTCGCGCGCTGCTGAATGGAAACGTTAGCTGCCGCCATGAACATCAGCCCGACAATGACGCCCAAGGAGGAAGCGCGGCGGGCGTTGGCGTATCACGAGGCAGGGCACGCAGTAGTCGCATGGAGCTATCGAGTCCGCATCCTTTATATCAAGATTGAGGGACTCCGAGGTCGCGTTTGCGATTCCATTCGCCAGAGCCAACTCCACCCTGAATCTGACTATCAGAAGATAGTGCAGCTAGCCGCGATTCTTTGGGCTGGCGAAGCCGCAGAAGAATCATTGCTTGATGCCGGTGACGTTACATCTGCCGAGGACGATCGCTCTGAACTAGACTCAACTGTCGAGATGTTATTCCCCGATTCCCCACAAGACGCACGGAAGTGGCTCAGCATGACGAAAGACGAGGCGCGGACTCGGGTTATCGAACACTGGGCGCGCGTGGTGACCTGCCCAGGTTCTTAGGACCAATCGTAACTTGAGAGAATGGCTCCCGCCTACCAGCGAGGAGCCCATGAAGAAGAGTCGTTTTACTGAAGAGCAGATGGTCGCGATCCTGCGTGAAGCCGACAAGGCGCCGGTCCCCGAGGTCGCCAGGAAGCACAAGGTCAGCGCCCAGGCGATCTACACCTGGAGGCGCCGTTTCGGCGAATTGCAGCCCGCCGATGTCAGGCGTCTGCGCCAGCTGGAGATCGAGAACGCCAAGCTCAAGAAGCTCGTCGCCGAGCGGGATCTTGAGATCGACACCATGAAGGAAATCAACCGCCGAAAGTGGTGAGCTCGCAGGCGCGCCGCGAGCAGGTTGCGCTCGCGTGCGAGCGCGGTCTGTCGAAGCGGCGCGCTTGCGAGCTGATCGAAATCGCCCGTTCGGGCCTTGGTTATGTGTCGGTGCGCGCCGAGCGTGATCGCCCGGCGCTCGAAGCAATGAAGCGCCTGGCGGCGCAGTATCCGCGCTACGGCTACAGGAGGATTCGCGTGTTTCTGAGAAGAGAAGGTCATGGCATGAGCCGGCACCGCGCGCATCGCCTGTGGCGCCTGGAAGCGCTGCAATTGCCCCGTAGACGCCCTCGCCGGCGTGCAGCCGCATCACGGCCGCGGCCCCTGCCGGCATTTGGTCCCAATCACGTCTGGGCCTACGACTTCGTGTTCGATACCAGCGCGAGCGGCCAGCAGATCAAGTGCTTGACGGTGATCGATGAGTTCACCCGCGAGTGCCTGGCGATCGACGTGGCTGGGTCGATTCGTTCCGGCCGCGTGATCGAAGTTCTGACCCGGCTCGTCTCGGCGCGCGGCGCACCGCGTTTCCTGCGCTCGGACAATGGTCCGGAATTCGTCAGCCACGCGATCCTCACCTGGCTTGCCGACTCGGGCATCGATACCGCGCACATCGATCCGGGCAAACCGTGGCAGAACGGCGACAACGAGAGCTTCAACGGCAAGTTCCGCGACGAGTGCCTGTCGCTCGAATGGTTCCGCAGCCGTGAGGAAGCGCGTGTCGTGATCGAAACCTGGCGTCGTCACTACAACCATGTCCGTCCGCATTCGAGTCTGAAGGACCTTACACCGATCGAGTTCAAGACGCGTTACGATTCCACCAACCCGGGGGCCATCCTCAAGTAGCAAATGGTCCGAAGATCCCTGGGCAGGTCAATATCAGGTTGAGCGATTGCTTGACGGTAAGCGTGGCAAAGGTTTTCATTTCGGCAATCATCCCATTCGGCAACAAGAACTCATTCGACAGTTTGGCGAGGCGCAAACGATCGGGATTTTCGAGGCGCGGATTGATGCTGAGGAGGTAGCTTACCTAATGAACGGTAGTCACCGGACTGCTCAATAAGCATGTACGCAATGATTGGCAACTTGATGCCCAATCCTGCACCGCAGCGGACGCCCACAAGCGGGCGCCGCTGGGGTCGACGTTAGACGCACCGCCGATGCGTGCCTTTGTAATGACAGAGCTTGATCAAGCTGTACAACGTTCATTTAGCGCCTTCCTCGCCTACGTCCGTCAGAACGGCTGGAGCGGAAGGGAGAATGAAGCTGTGAGCCTCTACGCGCTCGGTTTCCTTCAGCACCAATGTAAACCGGACACCTTGCTGAAGGATCCGATGCAGATTGGGATCGAAGTCGGCGCAACGGACTCGACGAACAAGGGCCCCAATTCGCAGACCCGCAAGGACCTCGTCATCTGGCCTCAGCCCGGTGCGAATCGGTGGTTCCCTCCGGGCGACCGAACCGAGCCCTTGGTCATCATGGAATGGAAGGTCCGTCGCGCCGGCTTCCGATCCGGAAGTTCCAACGCTGCCGACAAGGCCTGGCTAGCGAATCACTGCAAGCACCATCCGGGGACTGTAGGCTATGCGGTCTGGCTCCTTCTCAATACTCAGCCGACGCAGCTGCATGTTCATCGAATCGACCGCAACGGCAAGAGAGAGTTGACATGCTGATGGCTAACCCTTCAGCCAACCCGGACGGGCGCGCAAGCGCCGCGCTGTCCATCGAATGTTGGGCGTGCGCCGGTTTCTGGAACCGTTAGCGGTCAACGACTTGGCGCGCTACACTGTGCGAGCCGGCAACACTATCGGGGGTAACTATGTCAACTGTCGTCGCCGAAATCGAGGCCAAGATTCGATCATTGAGCCTCGAAGACAAGACAGATCTGGTCCGCGCGCTGATCGCTGAGCTTGATGGTCCGGCCGACCCCGGTGTCGAGCGCGCGTGGCTTGAAGAGGCGCAAAGGCGATATCGAGAAGTGGTCGAAGGGAAAGTGAAACCCGTTTCCGGTGAGCGCGTCTTCGAGAATCTCCGCGCACGCCTGAAGCGATGAGGCTTGAGTTCCACCCCGAAGCGGAACTGGAACTTATTGAAGCCGCGGCGCACTACGAACTTCAGGTCACAGGCTTAGGCCATCGGTTCGAAGCCGAAGTCCGGCGCGCAACTGATATTCTGCTTGATCATCCCGACATTGGCTCTCCTGCAGATCCCCACCTCCGCCGGTTCTTCCTGAATCGCTTTCCCTGCACGCTGTATTACAGCGTCACATCCGATGTGCTGCGCGTCGAGGTCGTCGCCCACCAAAGCCGCCGTCCCGGTTACTGGCGGTCAAGAATTGACCGCTAACCGCCAGCTAGAGAACGACGCACGGCAAGTGTCGCCAGGCAAATGCTGACCAGGGATCAACCAATCACGCAGCACACTGGAGGAGCACAGGATGAAAATCGGAATGTTAGGCTTCGCGCTTCTGCTGGCTACGGGAGCGGGCGTGAAGGCAGCTGAGATCACGGTTTTCAGCACCAACGCGGTCAAGACCGTGCTGGAGGAACTGGGGCCCCAGTTCGAGCGCGCAAGCGGCCACAGGCTCGCATTTCGTTTCGCGCCGACTTCAGTGCTGAAGGCGCAGATCGAAAAGGGCGAGGCGTTCGACCTCGCGATCCTCACCGCGGCCGCGGCGGACGATCTCATCAAGCAGGCAAAGCTCGCGGCCGCGACGCGCGTCGACGTGGCGCGGTCCGGCATGGGTGTCGCTATCAGGAAAGGGGCGGCGAGGCCCGACCTCTCGTCTGAGGAAGCATTCAAGCGCGCGCTGCTGCAGGCGAAGTCGATCACCTATACCGGTGCGGGATTTTCCGGCCCCAACCTGAGGAAGATCTTCGAGCGCTTCGGCATTGCCGACGAAATGAAGGCAAAGACCCGGGTCGCGTCCGGCAACGCGGCGGAAGCCGTGTCCCGAGGGGAAGCCGAGCTCGGCTTCACGCAGGCGAGCGAAATCCTGCACGTCACGGGCGCGGAGTTCGCCGGCCCGGTTCCGCCCGGCGTCCAGGTGCATACGGTCTTCCCCGCCGCCGTTGGCACAAGCGCGCGCGAACCAGCGGCCGCACAGGCTTTGATCAGATTCCTGACCTCCCCGGCGACGGCCCCGGTCATCAAGGCAAACGGCATGGAGCCCGGATAAGTGAAAAAGCTTTTGAACGTAGGGGGCAGCAGCAAGGCGATCCCGCTGCCCCCTCAATATGCCGGCTTCAAGCATTTGCTGCTCGACATAGACCCGAAAGTCTCGCCAGACATCCTGTGCGATGCGCGCACGCTTGCGACCCTCACAGGCAATCAGTTCGACGCGGTTTATTGCTCGCATAACCTCGAGCACTATTACCGGCATGACGTGCCGCGGGTGCTGGCCGGGTTCATGCATGTCCTCAAGGACGGTGGCTTCGTAAATATCGTGGTACCGGATATCGGTGCATTGATGCGCGTAAGCGTCGAGCGCGGTCTGGACATCGAGGACGTGATCTACGAATCAGTTTCCGGACCGGTAATCGGCTTGGACATGCTTTACGGTTATGGCATAGAAATCGAGCGTAGCGGGCAGGACTTTTATACGCATAAGACCGGCTTCACCGAGAAATCGTTGCTCGCAATCCTGCACCGCGCGGGATTCCAGGAGGTATTCAGCAGGGTCGGCGGATTTGATATTGATGCCCTGGCGTTCAAAGGCAGGCCTGACCAGGCAACGCGCGCCCTGCTCGACATCTGAGCCGCAAGCGAATGACTACCGGAATCTCCAGGCAACAATGGTCACGCTGAAGGACGCTCTTCCCTTTCTGCTTCTGGACCTGGAGTCCGCGCTCGCGCACATCGGGCGAGGCGACGTGGTGGACCAGCTGCGGGAAGCGATGATCGTGCGGTGGACCTACGACGAAAATGCAGACGCCGCCTACCTGCATTTGCGGGCGCCGGGCAGCGTGGATGGCGCAAGCGCAGGCGAGTCTCCCGGGGAGACGGTATCGGTCTACGACGAGCTTGGCATCAACCTGGATTCCGACAGCCAGGGCCGCGTTACGGGCATGGAGATACTTGGCGGCAAAGCCATCATCCTGCGGCTCGAGGAAGGCACCGCCGCCTGACTTGCTTGTATGATCGGTCTCAAAGGGAGGAAACAGACATGTCAAGACTGATACTCGCCGCAATGCTTTCGGTCACGCTGCTGCCCGCTCTGGCACAGAAGAAATCCTGCGACGAACTCAAGGCCGAAATAGAGTCAAAAGTGAAGGCCAGGGGGGTGAAGGCCTTCAGCGTCGATATCGTCGCCGCCGCCGACGTGAAGGATGCGAAAGTCGTCGGCAGCTGCGACGGCGGCTCGAAGAAAATCGTCTACAAGAGAGGGTAAAAAGCGTGGATCCCCGCCTGCGCGGGGATCGCGGCCATGTCTCTATTTCGCCGCGGTCACCATGATCTCGACCAGGCAGGCGGGATCGGCGAGTTTCGCCTCGACACAGGCGCGCACCGGCAGGTTCTTCGGATCCACCCACGCGGTCCAGACTTCGTTCATCGCCGCGCGGTTGCGGATGTCGGTCACCCAGATGTTTGCCGTCAGCAGTTTTGCCTTGCCGGAGCCCGCTTTCGCCAGCAGACGGTCGATTTCAGCGAGCACTTCCGCGGTCTGGCCCTTGATGTCGTTCTTCAGGTTCTTCGGCACGATGCCGGCGAGGTAGACGGTATTGCCGTTTTCGACGGCGAGACTCAGGATCGGGCCGGGCTCATGGCGGATGATGCTCATTTTGCGTCTCCTTTTTCTGACAGCAAGCGTTCGATTTCCTTGAGGAGCTTCGGGTCGGAGGGCTCGACGCGCGTGTCGAAGGCCACCGCTTTCGTGCCGCGCCGGTCCACCAGGTACTTGTGGAAATTCCAGCCCGGCCGGCTGCCGGTCGATTGTGCGAGCTTTTCGTAAAACGCGTTGGCCGAGCCCTTGGCGACGCTGGTCTTGGTGAACATCGGAAAGGATACGCCGTAGTTGGCCTCGCAGAATTTCGCGATCTCCTTGTTCGATCCCGGCTCCTGGCCGCCGAAATCGTTCGACGGAAACCCGAGCACCACCAGGCCCTGGTCCTTGAAGCGCCGGTAGAGCTTTTCCAGCCCTTCGTACTGCGGCGTATAGCCGCACTCGCTGGCCGTGTTCACCACCAGCAGGACTTTGCCCCTGTACTGGCAGATGGACTCGGGCTTGTCGTCCGACAGGGTCGGAAAAGCGGCATCAAGGAGCGGCGGGCAGCCTGCGGCTTGCACGTGGGCGGCGATCAAAAAGAAGGCGGACGCGAAGTATCTCATCGTCAATCGACCCAGCGCCGGGCGTTGTAGAACATCTGCATCCATGGCGAATCCTCCCCTGCATGATCCGGCGCCCACGACATCTGCACCGTCCGGAAAACCCGCTCCGGGTGCGGCATGACAATGGTAAAGCGCCCGTCCGGCGTCGTCAGGCCGGTGATGCCTGCGGGCGACCCGTTCGGATTGAGCGGATATTTTTCAGTGCTCTTGCCATGATGGTCGACGAACCGCAGGGCGACGTTCGCCTTCTCGAGATCGAGGCGATTGTCGAAAAAAGCCAGGCCCTCGCCGTGCGCGGTGGCGATCGGCATGCGGCTGCCTGCCATGCCGCGCAGCAGGATCGAAGGACTGTCGAGCACCTCGACCATCACGAAGCGGCCCTCGAATTGCGCCGAACGATTGCCGCTGAAAACCGGCCAATGCTGCGCGCCCGGGATGATCTCCTTCAGCGCCGCCATCATCTGGCAGCCGTTGCACGAGCCGAGCGCGAAGGTGTCGCCGCGCCCGAAGAATGCCTCGAATTCCCCGCGCGCCCTGGCGTTGAACAGGATCGACTTCGCCCAGCCCTGCCCGCCCCCGAGCACGTCGCCGTAGGAAAAGCCGCCG
>Ga0315281_10015012_pt1 | contig 10406 bp, 9 predicted proteins | sample YL17G07_0_MG_FD_204540 | JGI IMG/M metagenome (GOLD analysis project Ga0315281, IMG submission 204540) | Sediment microbial communities from Yellowstone Lake, YNP, Wyoming, USA - YL17G07_0 | ecosystem: Environmental > Aquatic > Freshwater > Lake > Sediment | place: USA: Wyoming | collected...
CGATGTAGAGGAAGATGATGGACGAAGTGAGATAGGTGAAAATCGCCATCGCATCCCACAGCAGCGGCGACTGGAAGTTAGGCCAGACGCCGCGCTCGTTGGGGTAAGGCAGCGCCCAGTAGATGTTCCACACGCGACCCAGGTGCACCGCCACGAACAGGCCGGCGGTCATGAGCGAGAAGGTGGTCATGGCTTCGGCGAAGCGGTAGATCGGCTTGCGCCAATCGGCGTGCATGATGTGCAAAATCGCCGACAGTAGCGTGCCGGAATGGCTCATGCCGATCCAGAAAATGAAGGTGGCGATGTACAAGCCCCACACGTGGGAGTTGTTTTTGTTGGACACGCCCATGCCGGTGTTGTACTGGTAAATCTCGCAGCCGATGCCCACCGCGAGCATGGCCAAAGCCCCCGCGACCATCACCCAGAATATCGGCCTCGGGCTTTCCAGACTCTTCATGACGTCTTTGTTGATCTGCGCCCACGCAATGTCTTCGCGGATGTCTTTTTCTTCAGGTGTAGTTTTCATTCTCTGCTCTCTGAGGCTAAGCCAAAATCCCAATGAACCCGGCGGTTCTGCAAGCAGCCGGGTTCAGCGCTGCATCAAACTTCGGTTTCACGCACCCGTTCCATGTACATCACCGACGGATACGCCCTCAACTCCTCCAGCACGCGGTAGCCGCGCACGTCCTCGCTCTTGAACTGCTCGTCCTTGGCGATGTCGACTTGCTGCCGCTTCCACATTTTGTGGATTTCGGACTCGGGGTCCAGCATGTTGCCGAAGGTGATGGCGCCGGTCGGGCAGGCCTGGGCGCAAGCGGTGGTCACCTCGCCCTCCCGCACCAGCCGGCCTTCGCTGCGCGCCTTGTTTTTCGCAGAATAAAGGCGCTGCACACAGAACGTGCACTTCTCCATCACGCCCTTGCTGCGCACGGTAACGTCGGGGTTCAGCTGCTGCTCCATGGGTGCTGTCCAAGCGTAGTGGCTGCCGCTGGCGTCCGAAAAGTCGTACCAGTTGAAGTAGCGGACTTTGTACGGGCAGTTGGCCTCGCAGTAGCGCGAACCGATGCAGCGGTTGTAGATCTGCGAGTTGAGGCCGTCCGGCGTGTGGTTGGTGGCGCCGGCCGGGCAAACCGTCTCGCACGGGGCCGCCTCGCACTGCTGGCACATCATGGGAATGAACGAAGCCCCCTGGTCGGGGATTTCGCGGTCGTCTTCATCCCAGTAACGCTCGATGCGTATCCAGTGCATGGACTGACCATGCAGGAAAACTTCCTTGCCCACCACCGGCAGGTTGTTCTCGGCATAGCACGCGGTGGTGCATGCATTGCAGCCGGTGCATGTGTCCAGATCGACCGCCATGGCCCATTTGTAGTCCTTGTGCGCCAGCGGCGAAAGCGGGTCGGTCGAGGGGTGCGCTTCGCGCTTTTCCGACCAGTGATCGATAAGGGTTGTGACGGACAATTTAGACCTCTCTTGCTAGATTGACTTTGTCGGAAGGAAGGGTCGCGACTATCTTGGTGCCAGCCTGCTTGCCGTGGCTGTCCCCCTCGTCCTTCACCATCTTTTCATGCTGGCCTGTCCTGCTCACCTTGACGCGGGTCGCATACATGGCCAGTTCGCCGGTGTCCTTGTCGAATACCGGGGAAAGAATCTTGAAGGGGTTCACGCCCACGCCCTTGGCGTAGCGCCCGAGCTCCTCATGCCCTTGGCCGACGGGGACGGAAATCGCGTCCGGATGGATGCCGGGGAACACATAGGCCTTGACCTTGATGGCGCCCTTGTCCGAGGCGATCTCAAGATAGTCGCCCTCCTTTACACCCAGCCGCGCCGCGGTCTTCGGATGGATTTCGGCCCACGAATCCCACACCACGGTGGTGAGCGCGTCCGGAGACTCCTGCATCCACGGCAGGTTGGCGTGCCTGCCGTCGCGGAACGAATGGCGCACGGAGGGAACCAGGTGGAACGGATACTGCGCATTGGCCGCCTCGGGCGCTGGCAAGCTGACGCCCACGCTGGCTGCCGCGAGCGGCGCGGCCTGCGCCGGTGCTGCGACGTTGAGGACGCCTGCGCTGAGCGCCTCGCGCCAGAACACCTCGTCCTCGGTCGCAGCCTGGCCGAAGGCGTTCTTGGCCTGCACCACGGAGGTCTTCAGGTAGGCATAGTAGTCCGGCCACTGTTTGTATTGTTCCGGCTGGCGTTGTTTGAGCAGGTCCAGCACGATGTCGCCCATGGTGCGGGTGTCCGCATGCAGCTTTTCCATCAGCGGCTGCTGGATGCCGAGCTCGGTGCCGGCGGGCTGATAGTGCGCCACGTGTGTGCCCCAGCCTTCCAGCGCCGAATCCAGGGGCAGTACCAGGTCGGCCATCGCCGCGGTCTCGTCGATGGCGTCGGCGAACACGACCTTGAACGCAGCCTTGCCGAGGTTCTCGCGCACGCCCATGAAACCGGGGGCGGTGAACACGGGGTTTGCACCATGGACAAACACTGCCTTGTACTGGCCCTTCGCCAGGCCGTCGTTAAAATCGCGCAGGCCCGCGTAACTGCCGCCCTGCGGCGCGATTTGCGGGAACGGCAGCGCGGCCGGCGCGTCTATGGTCTTGCCGACGTTGCCCAGGATCACGTTGAGCAGCGCGATGGCCGCCGCTGTCTGGAAGCCGTGCGCGTGGCCTTCGGCGGAAGGGCCGGAAAGCACCAGGCTGGGGCTGCGCTCCTTGAGCAATTTGACCAGCTTGTCCAACTGCTCGATGGACACGCCTGTGGCGGTACTCACCACTTCCTTGTTATAGGGCTTGACGATGGCGGCCGCGGCAGCCGGGGCCTTCTGCGCGTAGGCTGCATCCTGCAACAGCAGGTTGGCGATGCCCAAAGCCAGCATCCCTTCGGTCCCGGGACGCGCGGGAATCCAGCGGTCGGCGTTGGCGCCGGTCAGCGTCATTTTGGGTTCCACCTGCACCAGCACGCCGCGCGGGGCTTTGCGGAACTTCGCATACTGGCCGGAGAAGTGCACGGGCGAAACCCAGCTTCCCAGGAAATCCGCGCCGAAGGAGAGGATCACCTTGGCCTTGTCGATGTGCAGACGGGGCGACTCCACGCCATAGATTTTCCTGTTCGCGGAATGGGTGACGGCCGGCGAAAGCGCTTCGTAGATAAAATGATTTTTCGAACCCAGGCTGTCCACGTAATTCTGCAACAGGACCTTCAGATGACCGCTCACGGCGCCGCTGAGCAGCGCGAACTCACCGCCCTGCAGGCCGCTGGCCGGGCCAACCTTCTGCGCCAGCAGCGTCATTGCCTGCTCCCATGTCGCGTCGGCGAGCTTGCCGCCCTGGCGAATCTGCGGCCGCGTCAGGCGGTCCGGGTTGTAGTGGGACTGCACCGCCGCCTGGCCCAGGCCGCAGATCTTGCCCTTGTTGATGGAGGAAGCCGGACTGCCTTCCAGCTTGAGGATGCGCCCTTCGCGCACCCGGCCGTGCACCGCACAGGCGGCTTCGCACTGGGTGCAGGTGGAGGCGTAGTAAACGGCGATGCCGGGAATCACGAAGTCTTCCGGCTGCACATAGGACTGGACCAGTTCGGCACCGGATTCGAGGGAGGCGTTGCCGCATCCGGCAAGCGCCGCAGAGGCGCCGCCCCAACCCATTACTTTCAGAAAATCTCTGCGCTTGATACCACCGTCATTCATAACAAACCGTCCATTCAGGAATTATGCTTCAGAACCAATGTGCGTACCGCGGGCACCACACCCGCTATTTGTGGCACACCCAGCAATCGCTCGGGCCGTTGGTGGTTTCCTTGCTGCCCTTGGTCACCTGGTGGTCCTGCTGGTGACAGGACTTGCACCACCCCATGGTCAGCGGCTTCACCTGCTGCGCCACCGTCATGGTTTTCACGTCTCCGTGGCAGTAGCCACACACTTCCTGCACCGGCTTCTCCTGCTCAAAGTAGAAGCGCTGGATGTGACGCTCGTGGTTGAAACGGACGAAATCGGGCAGGTCGTGCACCTTTTTCCAGGGGATGGCCTGCTTCTTTTCCCAGTACTCGAACAGCTTCTTGATGCGCGGCTTGTCCTTGACCGACTCGATGTTCTGGTGGCAGCCCATGCACTTGGCCAAGGGCGGGATGCCGGACACGATACTGCGGCGGGCATAGGTATGGCAGTACATGCAGTTGATGCCCATATCCCCGGCATGCCTGTCATGGGGAAACTCAATGGGCTGCTCGACAATCGTGGTCGGGTCGGTGGCATAGGCGGACGGGACGCCGAAAATCCCCAGGACAGCAAAGAAAAGCAGGGCTGTTAGACGATGCATACTCTTGATCATTCCTAAATATTGTTGTCCGAAAGGCAGATACCGGCCACGCAACTAGTAGATTGCGCCTAGTACAGACCTACTAGGGACGAGACATTATCCATAAAAGGAATTGGTGTCAACCGTCGAATGGCGCGCGGAAAGCGCATGGTGCGAGAGATGTCGCAGGATTTCAGATATTGCCATCCGATAACTGGCGGCTAGCATCTTGATCTGTCGACCGAAAGAAATGCGGCCGATGCGACAGGGTCAGGAATGGCTGTTCAAACGGGGTTGGGGATATCGATGAACGAGTGTTTCAGGCCAAAGTGGCGGGCAAGATGATCGCCCAGCGCTTTCACGCCGTAGCGCTCGGTGGCGTGATGTCCGGCGGAGATGAAAGCCACGCCGGATTCGCGCGCCAAATGGACCGTGCGCTCGGACACCTCGCCGGTCACAAACGCGTCCACCCCGAGGTTAACCGCCTCGTCGAGATAGTCCTGTGCGGCGCCGCTGCACCAGGCAATACGGCGGATGATCGCGGCGTCGTCGCCGATCACCAGCGGCTTGCGCGCAAGCCTGTGCTCCATTTCCGCGGCCAGGCCGGACAGCGGCAACGGCTGGGACAAGCGCCCGTAGGCCGCGATGCTCTGCTCGCCGAACCAGCCCTCGGTCTCGAAACCCAGCAGGCCGGCCAGTTGCGCGTTGTTGCCGAGTTGCGCGTGGGCGTCGAGCGGCAGATGGTAGGCGAGCAGGCTCACTTCGTTTTTCAGCAGCAACGCCAGCCGGCGACGCTTGAGTCCCACGATGGGCGCGGGCTCGTTGCGCCAGAAATAGCCGTGGTGCACCAGAATGGCATCCGCCCCCGCTGCAATGGCGGCCTCCAGCAGGGCGAGGCTGGCGCTGACGCCGCTGACCAGGTGGCCGACCTGGGGCCGCCCCTCCACCTGCAGGCCGTTGGGGCAGTAGTCGCGGAAGCGGGCGGCCTCCAGCAGTTGTCCTGTATAATTTTCCAGCTCCACCAATCCGGTCATGAGAGACCCCTCCATGCGTAAACTTTGGCTCATCTTTGCACAAACCGCAACCGTTGGTCTTGCCGTGCTGCTGGTCCTCTCCGCCCTCAAGCCGGAACTCGTTTCCTGGCGTGGCACAACCGTCACCGTCAAGGAGGCGGCGCCGGCCGGCCGCGCGCAGCTCGCGGCCTCCTACAGCGATGCCGCCAGGAAAGCCATGCCGGCGGTGGTCAACATCTTCACCAGCAAGGAAGTGCGGACACCGCGATCGCCGTTCATGGACGACCCGCTGTTCCGCAGGTTTTTCGGCGATCGTCTCGACACGCAGCCGCAGCGCGTGTCCAGCCTGGGCTCCGGCGTCATCGTCAGCGCCGCCGGTTACATCCTGACCAACCATCACGTGGTCGAGGCGGCGGATGAGATACAGGTGGCGCTGGCCGACGGGCGCACGCTGGCGGCGCACATCGTCGGCACCGATCCGGACACCGATCTGGCAGTGCTGAAAGTGGACGTCAAGAACCTGCCCGCCATCACTTTCGGGCACTCGGAGCAGGCGCGCGTGGGGGACGTAGTGCTCGCCATCGGCAATCCCTTCGGGGTCGGGCAGACGGTCACCATGGGCATCGTCAGCGCACTCGCGCGCAGCCACCTCGGCATCAGCACCTTCGAGAATTTCATCCAGACCGACGCCGCCATCAACCCAGGCAATTCCGGGGGCGCCCTGGTGGATGCGACAGGCAACCTGCTCGGCGTCAACAGCGCCATATACTCGCGCAGCGGCGGATCGCTGGGGATAGGCTTCGCCATCCCCGCCAGCCTGGCGAAGCAGATCATGGAGCAGATCATCGCTCAAGGCGGCGTCACGCGCGGCTGGGTCGGCGTGGAGGTGCAGGACATCACCCCTGAATTGGCCGAATCGTTCAAGCTGCCCGACACCCGCGGCGCTTTGATCGCCGGCATCCTGCGCGACGGTCCGGCCGACCGCGCCGGGATGAAACCAGGCGACATCCTGCTGGCGGTCAACGACAAGCCAGTCGCCGATTCCGCCTCCATGCTCAACCTCATTGCCGCCCTGCCGCCGGACAAGGTCGCCGCGCTCAGGGTTTTGCGCGGCAAAACCGAAGTGCTGCTACAGGTGAGCGTGGGCAAGCGGCCAAGGATTGCGCAGCCACAGTTGCAGGAAGAGCAGAACTAGGCGAATCAGCTTCGGCCCTGCTCCTGCAGGCCGTTCATCGCGGCGACCTGGCTGGCGAACCAGAACACGCCCTGGTCCAGTTCCGCGTAACCGGTGTTGAGGCCGGCAAGCGCCCTGGCGCGCAGCTCCTTGCCGCCCAGGCGCCAACTGGTGCGGATCAGCACGGCGGACGGTGAAGGCGCCGGGCCATCGGCCACGATGGCCTCGTTTAGCTGCGTGGCAAGCAGGCTCGTTTGCTGCAGCCTCCAGCCGGACCCATCGTAAAACTTTTCCCATCCCCGGCGTGCGAGTGCGCCCGCCAATTCCCGGTCCGACGGCTTGCCGCTCAACTCGGCGTAGCTGGACAGCCCTGCAGCGGCATAGGCGTAGTCCTCCAGTTCCGCCGGGCCCAGATCCTTGCCCGCACTGACGCCCTTGCGCAGCTCCTGCCCGCGCCACAGACCCGCCAGAAAATCGCGCACCGCCAAAGCGGCTTTGGCATAGCGCACATCATCCCGCGCCGCTGCGCTGAACGCCTGCAATGCCAGGCCGTTCTGCGCAGCCAGCAGCTTGCGGTCCTTCGGCAGCGAGCGCTGGCTGCGTGCTTTCTTCAGCCTGGCATGGATTTCCGCCAGCCTGGCGCGCTCGTCTTCACGCGGCGCGGTCTTGTGCATAGGCAGGTAGCCCAGCTCGAATTCCGCGGGGCTGTCCAGCCCCCAGACTCTGGCGGCCAGGGCATAGTCCCCGGGAGCGAGCAAGCGGCGCAGCTCCTCCTTGTCCCACAGGTAGGTGCCTCCTTCGCGGTTCCTGTCGTCGATCGCGGAAGTGCTGGCGATGAAGGCGCCGCTTTTGTCGTCGCGCATTTCCTCCAGCATGAAGTCCAGCGTGGCGTAGGCGATCTCGCGGTAGCGCGGCTGGTTGAAAACTTTCGCGGCGCGCAGGTACAGCAGCGCGAGCTGGGCGTTGTCGTACAGCATCTTTTCGAAATGCGGGATATGCCAGTCCGGGTCCGTGGTGTAGCGGAAAAAGCCGCCGCCGACATGGTCGTACAGGCACTGGCTCGCCATTTGATTGAGCGTGAGCTGCAGCAGCTCCGCCAGCTTGGGCTGCGCGTCCTGGCTGTGTGCTTCCAGCAGCGCGGCCAGTTGCGGCGTCATGGGGAACTTGGCGACGCTGCCGAAGCCGCCGCGAAACGCATCGGCTTGCGCCAGCGCCTCGCGCACCAGCTGGGCGCGATAACGCTCGCCCACGGCCGGGGCGAATTTGGCTTCGGACGGCTTGCGCACGGCCCGGGGCACGGCGGCGCCGCGCGCCAGTTGCGTGAGCTTGTCGGCGTCCTTCAGCCAGCGCTCGTTGAGTTGCGCAACGATGCGCAGAAAGTCCCGCGGCGGCGAATACAGCGTGGCGAACAGCGGATAGCCCTGCGGTGTGATGAATACGTTGAGCGGCCAACCGGCCCGCCCTGCGGTGCGCTCCGCGAAGGCCTGCATCTCGGCGTCGAGCGCGGTGTTGATCTCGCGGTCGACTTTCACCGGGACAAAACGCTCGTTCAGCAGCCTGGCAATCTCCGCATTGCGGTACGACTCGCGCTGCATCACATGGCACCAGTGGCAGGAAAAATAGCCGATGGAGACGAACAACAACTGATTGCGGTTGCGCGCCAGGGCCACGGCGCCCGCATTCCATTCCTGCCACGCCACCGGATCCTCGCCATGCAGCGCGAGATAGGGGGAAGGATGATTGTGCAGCCGATTGATGAGCACCGATGATGGCATGGAAGCCTGAAAGCGCTGTTAACAGAGGCACGCCGCCAAGCCCGGCGGCGTGCCTCCGATGAGGTTATCTCATTACTTCTTCAGTTCGGGGTGATCGAGATAACGCACATCCTTGGTCGGCAAAGGCAGCGGGTTGATGAAACGATAACCCTGCTCCTGCAGGTAGGCAAGCTCCGGATACCCTGCCGGAACGACGGTAACGAAACCATGCATGTCCGCCGTCACGAAGCCGGCAGAATGCATGGCGTTGTTGCACATGCGAAACTCCACGCCATCTTTGGATAATTCCGCCATTTTGTCCACGACGCCCTGGTACTTCATGTAGTTCTCCTTGGCGAAGACGCGCACTTCAGGGCCATGCGTAACCACCACGACCTTTCCGTTGAGGTTCTTGGCGGTATTCTTGATGTAGTTGTAGAGCAGGTTCAGCTGCGCCGGGTCGGTGTAGTTAACGTCGAACACAGTATTGATCCTGGTAAAGCCGTGCATGTCTTCCTTGGCCGTGCCATAGGGACTGAATGGCTCATCCGCCGCGAATACCGCGCCAGTGGTGAATAGGGCAAATACTGCCAGGGCCATCACTTTGCTTTTCATGGAACTCTCCTCTTGGTGGTTGGACTACGGTTATAGCTCTTTTTGCCGCGCCTCGACCTCGTCGAGCTCACGGTCCATTTGCTCGTCGGTCATGATGTGGTACTCCTCGCCGGGTGGCGCCCGTTTCGTCAGGAATCCGGCGAGCAGGATACCCAGTTCGTACAACAGCCACAACGGCACCGCCAGCATGATCTGCGACACCACGTCCGGCGGGGTGAAGATGGCGCCGATCACGAACGCGCCGACCACCACGTAGGGGCGGATTTCCTTGAGCTTGGCGACGCTCACCATGCCCATTTGCACCAGCACGATGACCACCACCGGCACTTCGAAGGTAACCCCGAAGGCGACGAACAGGGTCAGCACGAAATCGAGGTATTTGTTGATGTCGGTCATCACCGCCACACCCACCGGCGCGGTGCTGCTGATGAAGCCGAACACCACCGGGAACACCAGGAAATAGGCGAACGCCATGCCGATGAAAAACAGCAGCACGCTGGACACGATCAACGGCAACGCCAGGCGCTTCTCATGCTTGTACATCCCCGGCGCAACGTAGGACCAGACCTGGTACAGCACGTAGGGCAGCGCGATGAGAAAGGCCGCCATCATGGCCACCTTCATCGGCACAAGAAACGGTGTGGTCACGTCGGTCGCAATCATCTGCCCGCCCTTGGGCAGCGCTGCCAGCAGCGGCTGCGCCAGCAAGGCGTAGAGGTCGCGGGCGAAAGGAAACAGCGCTACGAACACCACCAAAATCGCGATGACGGAGCGCAGCAGGCGGTTGCGCAATTCAATGAGATGGGAAATAAAGGTTTCGGATGCTTCAGGCGTGGTCATGCGATACACCGATGGATTTCTTCAGCGCGGGTCACGCGCGCTGGTCCCCGTGGCCGGGAAGGGTGGTTTCGAGTCCGAGCTCAAGCTGGGGCGAGGCGGCTGCCGGCTGCATCTCGGCTGGTTCCGTGTCGGACTGAGGCGGCGCGACGGCTATCGGCTCCGCATCGCCCTTTACAGCCGGCGCAATCGCCCCGACGGCGACCGAACGCAACTGGGCTTCCGTGTTGACCATCTCTTCGCGCACGGTTGCTTCCGCCTTCCTGGCGGACTCCTCCAACTGTGTCTGAAGCTTGCGCAACTCGTCCAACTGGATCTCGCGGCTGATGTCCGACTTGACGTCGCTGACGTAGCGCTGCAGCCGGCCCAACAGGTGGCCCATGGTGCGCGCGACTTTCGGCAAGCGTTCCGGGCCGAGCACAACCAGCGCGACCACCGCGATCAGCACGAGTTCGGAAAAGCCGATGTCAAACATTTGAGTGCACGCGAAAGGAAGGAGGAAAGCGGTAATGCCGCGGGGCGGGCTGCCCCACCAGCACCCTGCGGAGTCAGCCCCTGGCCTTGTCCTTGACCTCGCCCTCTATGGTCTGTCCGGCACCGGCCTCCGACTCCAGCTTGGGCGCGGGCTTCTCTTCTTCCTTCATCGCTTCCTTGAAATTCTTCACCGCGCCGCCGACGTCGCCGCCGAGATTGCGCAACTTCTTGGTGCCGAAAATCAGCAACA
>Ga0315281_10015013_pt1 | contig 10405 bp, 8 predicted proteins | sample YL17G07_0_MG_FD_204540 | JGI IMG/M metagenome (GOLD analysis project Ga0315281, IMG submission 204540) | Sediment microbial communities from Yellowstone Lake, YNP, Wyoming, USA - YL17G07_0 | ecosystem: Environmental > Aquatic > Freshwater > Lake > Sediment | place: USA: Wyoming | collected...
GACACGCGGTTTCTCCCGCGGCCCCGAGGGTTCGGGGGCGCCGCCGGGAGACCATTCGACCTTCACCCTGACGGCGAGCGCGTCGCGATCGCGCCGGTACGCGAGAACGATCGCATCGAGAAACAGGACAAGCTCGTCTTCATCTTCAACTTCTTCGACGAACTGCGGCGGCTCGCTCCGCCGTCGAAACCGTAGAATGAAACAGAATTCCCTCTTTCGCTTCGTCGTCGCAGTTGCCGTCGTCGGGCTCGTCGCGCACCCGCGGACGGCGGGACGCCCGTCCATTCCAGACGCGGGGCGCGCGGCGCTGTCCGAGTTTCTGCGTGCGCGCGTCGAGCGCGGCGATGCGCCCGCGATCGCGGCGCTCGTCGTCAACCGCGACGGCGTCATCTTCGAAGGCGCGGCGGGGAAGCGCGACGTCGCGAACAACAGCCCGCTGGCCGCCGACGCCCTCTTCCGCATCGCCTCGATGACGAAGCCGGTCACGTCGCTCGCGGTGATGATGCTGCGCGACGAAGGCAAGCTGGGCCTCGACGATCCCGTCGCGAAGTACCTGCCGGAATTCGATCGCGTCCGTGTGATGACGACGTTCAACGAGAACGGGACCTATGAGTCGCGGCCACCCAGCCGTCCAATCCTCATCCGACACCTGCTGACGCACACGTCCGGCATCGGCTACTCGTTCGCGGATCCGCGTCTCGCGAAGATCGACGATGGGAAGAAGACCACGGCCGAGATGCCGCTGCTGAACGATCCGGGCGAGAGGTTCACGTACGGACCAAGCACGGCCGTGCTCGGGAAGATCGTCGAGAAGATCTCCAGTCAGACGCTCGACGCGTTTCTGAAGCAGCGCGTTTTCGATCCGCTCGGGATGCGCGACACGTTCTACGTCGTGCCGCCGGACAAAGTCGGCCGCGTCGTCACCGCGCACACGAAGACGAACGGGACGCTCGTCGAGCGGCCCAATGCCGCCGCGCCCCGATCCAACGTCGCCGGCGACGGCGGTCTGTTCTCAGATGCGCGCGACTACGGCCTCTTCATGCAGATGTGGCTCAACGGCGGCCGCCTCGGCACCGCGCGCCTCGTGAAGGAATCGACCGTCGGGGAAATGAGTGCCAATCAGATCGGCCGGGTCGTCGTACAGACGCAGGCGGCGTCAGGCGGTGTGATCTCGAAGCCGTTCCCGATCGGCGCCGGCAAGGACAAATTTGGCTTCGGGTTTCAGATCGAGACGGCTCCGGCCGATCGCGCGCTGCGGAGTGCGGGAAGTTACAGCTGGGGCGGGATTAACAACACACACTTCTGGATCGATCCGCAGAAGCAGATCGCGGGCGTGGTCCTGATGCAGGTGCTGCCGTATTACGACGAGCGGTGCCTGGACGTCCTGCGCGGGTTCGAGCGGCTGGTCTACCAGCAGATTCGGTAGCTATATATAAAGGTGGGGCCTCGAGCGTGACAAATCGTGACAATTCATGACCATAAAGTGCCGCTTTTGAAGGCACCGAGGCCTATACTGAGCGGTGCTACAGCCAGCAAGACATAGGTTTAGCCGATAAAGGGCCTGCGGAAAGCATGAAGGCAGAAGGCAAAAGGAACAGGTCGAAGGGGATGCGGAGACTCGCGTTGATCTGTGCCGCCGCGGTGCTCGCGAGCGCTGCGTTGATCGCTGAAGGGCGGCAAGCCGCGAAGACGCCCACGCGCCCCGCGACGGCCGCGCCGAAGTTGGCGGCGTCGCATCCCGCGACCGCCGGTCTCCCGATTGACGCGCAGAACACACTCGTCGCGCAGTACTGCGCGACGTGCCACAGCGAGCGCGGCAAGTCCGGCAACCTCTCGCTGGCCGGCTTCGACGCGTCGAAGCTCGTGCAGAACGCGGACGTCGCCGAGCGCATGATCCGCAAGCTGCGATCGGGCATGATGCCGCCGCCCGGCGCGCGGCGGCCGGACGCAGACACGGTCAAATCGTTCTACACGACTCTCGAAAACAAGATCGACGCGGCGGCGCTCCTGAATCCCAATCCGGGCTGGCGCCCGTTCCAGCGGCTGAATCGCGCGGAGTACGCTGCCGGCGTGCGCGATCTCCTCTCCCTCGACGTGGACGTCAACGCGTTCCTGCCGCCCGACACGATCAGCGGCGGCTTCGACAACGTCGCCGACGTGCAGAGCTTCTCGCCCGCGCTGATGGAAGGCTACCTGCGCGCGGCGAGCCAGATCAGCCGCCTCGCGGTGGGCGATCGCAACGCGACGCCGACGTCGGTCACCTACAAGATCGGCCGCAACCTGTCGCAGATGCGCCACGTCGACGGCGCGCCCATGGGCACGCGCGGCGGCCTCTCGGTGATGCACACGTTCCCCGCCGACGGCGACTACGTCATCAAGATGGCGATGCACAACGAGCCGCTCGGCGGCATCTACGGCCGCTACTCGATGCTGACGATGAACATCACGGAGCAAGTGGAAGTCTCCGTGAACGGCGAGCGTGTCGCCCTGCTCGACGTCAGCCCGTCGATGAGCGAGACCGACTTCGGGCAGAACAAGGGCCAGAACGGCCTCGAGTTGAGGACGCCGCCGATTCACATCACGGCTGGCCCGCATCGCCTGTCCGCGGCGTTCATTCAGAAGATCGACGGTCCGGTTGACGATCTCGTGATGCCGCTCGAGAACACGCTGGCGGACGTCAACATCAGCTACGGCGTCACGACGTTGCCGCACGTGCGCGACGTGACGGTCCTCGGACCGACCAATGTCACGGGCGTGTCGGATTCGGTGAGCCGCCGGCGGGTGTTCACGTGCCGGCCCGTGGCCGCGAACGACGAAGAAATCTGCGCGACCCAGATCGTCAAGAACCTCGCGGCGCGCGCCTTCCGCGGCGAGGGGACCGCCGACGACATCCAGGACGCGTTGGAGTTCTACCAGCGCGGCCGCAAGGGCGGCGACGGCCGGGGGGCAGGGGCCTCTGGAGGGGATTTTGAAAGCGGCGTCCGTCTCGCGCTGCAGTCGATTCTGGTCAGCCCGCGATTCCTGTTCCGGCTCGAAGAAAGTCCGTCGGCGACGTCGGCCGCGGCGAAGCGCGCGACCTATCGGATCAACGATCAGGATCTCGCGTCGCGCCTGTCCTTCTTCCTGTGGGGCACGGGGCCGGACGCGGATCTGCTGAAAGCCGCCAACGGCGGTTTACTGCGGACGACGGCCGGCCTCGAGAAGCAGGTCCGGCGGATGCTGGCCGATCCGCGGTCCGAAGCGCTGTCCACGCGGTTCGCAGGCCAGTGGCTGCGGCTGCAGGACCTGGATCAAATCCATCCCGACTACCTTCTGTTCCCGCAATACGACGACACGCTGGCGCACGCGATGCGCCGCGAGACCGAGTTGTTCTTCGACAGCATCGTCCGCGACGATCGCAGCGCGCTCGATCTGCTGACGGCGGACTACAGCTTCGTCAACGAGCGGCTGGCCGCGCACTACGGCATTCCCAACGTGACGGGCAACAACTTCCGCCGCGTGCAGCTGCCGGAGGCGCGCCGCGGCCTGCTCGGCCAGGCCAGCATCCTGACACTCACGAGCGTCGCGGACCGCACGTCGCCCGTGCTGCGCGGCAAATGGGTGATGGAAGTGCTGATCGGCACGCCGCCGCCCGCGCCGCCGCCGAACGTGCCGGCGCTCGACGATTCGGTCAAGCCGACCGAGGGCGGCGTGATGCTGTCCACGCGCCAGCGCATGGAAGAGCACCGGAAGAATCCGACGTGCGCGTCGTGCCACCGCGTGATCGATCCGCTGGGACTCGCGCTCGACAATTTCGATGTCACCGGCGCGTGGCGGATCAAAGATAACGAGGTCCCGGTCGACACGGCGGGCGATCTCTACGACGGCACCAAGATCAACGGGCCCGACGGCCTGCGCGCGGCGCTGCTGCGGCACCAGGACATGGTGCTGCGCACGCTGACGGAGAAGCTGCTGACGTACGCGCTCGGCCGCCGCGTCGAATACGCGGACATGCCGACGGTGCGCGCGATCGTGAACGGCGCGGCGAAGAACAACAACAAGATGTCGTCGTTCATCCTGGGCGTCGTCAACAGCCCGGCGTTCCGGATGAGCAAGCCGGACACGACCGGGGTGCAGACGACTGATGCCAACTCGAGATAGCTGACGTAGGGCGGGTCCTGTTGGACCCGCCGGATTGCGGAGAGACGCGAATGCTGATCACGAATAGACACCTGTCACGCCGCACGGTCCTCAAGGGCGTCGGCGCGACGATGGCGCTGCCGCTGCTCGAGGCGATGGTACCGGCACGGCGCGTGTCGGGCGCCGCGGCCGCGGGAAAGCACGTTCGCTTCGTGGCCGTCGAGACGGTGCACGGCTCGGCCGGCAGCACCGCGATCGGCATCAAGAAGAACCTCTGGGCTCCGGCGCAGGTCGGCCGCGATTTCGATCTGAGTCCGACGAGCCTCCGCTCGCTCGAGCCGTTCCGCAACGACATCACCATCGTCAGCAACATCGACGTGCGCAACGCCGAGGCGTTCACGGCGCCTGAAATCGGCGGCGACCATTTCAGATCGTCTGCGGTGTTCCTGACCCAGACGCACCCCAAGCAGACGCAGGGGTCGGACGTGCGCGCCGGGACGTCGCTCGACCAGATCTACGCGCAGAAGTTCGGGCAGGACACGCCCATCCCGTCGATGCAGCTGTGCATCGAGAACGTGGATCAGGCGGGCGGCTGCTCCTACGGCTACTCGTGCACGTACACCGATTCGATCAGCTGGGCGTCGCCGTCGCAGCCGCTGCCGATGGTGCGCGACCCGCGCGTCGTGTTCGACCAGCTCTTCGGCGTCGGCGCGACGCCGGGCGAACGGCGGGCCCGCCGCGCGGAGGACCGCAGCATCCTCGACTGGCTCACCGCTTCGGTCGACAGGCTGAAGAAGGACCTCGGCGCGGCCGATCGCGCGCGCCTAGGCAGCTACATGGACGAAGTGCGCGAGATCGAGCGCCGCATCCAGAAGGTCGAGGCGTACAACTCGAGCGGCGAGCCGCGCGAGCTGCCGGAAGCGCCGATCGGCGTGCCGGACTCGTTCGGCGACCACGCGAAGCTCATGTTCGACCTGCAGGCGCTGGCGTTCGCGTCGGACATCACGCGCGTCTTCGCGTTCAAGCTCGGGCGCGACGCGTCGAACCGCACGTTCCCGGAGAGCGGCTTCAACGGCGCGTTCCACTCGTCCTCGCATCACGGCGAGCGCGAAGACCGCATCATGGACTTCGCGAAGATCAACGCGTATCACGTCAGCATGATTCCGTACTTCATGGAGAAGCTGAAGAACACGCCCGACGGCGACGGCACGCTCCTGGACAACACGCTCATCCTCTACGGATCGCCGATGGGCGACTCGAATATCCACAACCACAAGCGCGTGCCGCTGTTCCTCGCGGGCCACGCGGGCGGGACGATCAAGGGCGGCCAGCATCTGCGCGCCGCGGACGGCACGCCGATGGCCAACGTCATGCTCAGCGTGCTCCACAAGCTCGGCATCGACGATCAGCCGACGTTCGGCGACAGCACGAGCGAGTTCGATTTCAACGGCGCGTCGCCGACGACGACGGTGGCCTGATTCCCGTAGCGTCCGCCTTCAGGCGGACCCGGTCCGGCTGAAGCCGGACACTACGCCGGTCCCGCTGAAGCCGGACGTTACGCCGGTCCGGCTGAAGCCGGACACTACGAAATGAGCCGAGGGCTGGGGACTTCAAATATGCGAAGCAGGATGATCTGGGGAATGCGGTCCGGGATGCTGGGCGCGCTGTCGCTGTCGGCGCTGCTGTACGCGGCGGGGCCGGAGACGACCGCGCTGCCGGACGCCGCGATGGCTGGCGACAAAGAGGCGGTCAAGACGCTGCTGAAGCAGGCCGCCGACGTCAACGCCGCGCAGGGCGACGGCATGACCGCGCTCCACTGGGCGGCGATGAAGAACGACGCCGACCTCGCGCAGATCCTGCTCTATGCCGGCGCCAACGTGAAGGCGACGACGCGCATCGGATCGTACACGCCGCTGATCCTCGCGGCGCAGCACGGCAACGCCGGCGTCATCGCGCCGCTCCTCAAGAGCGGCGCCGACGTGAACGCGAAAACGACGAACGGCACGACGCCGCTGATGTTCGCCGCGGCGTCTGGTGACGTCGCGACCGTGAAGGCGCTGCTCGACCACGGCGCCGACGTGAAGGCGAAGGAATCGACGCGCGGCCTGAACGCCGCGATGTTCGCCGCGGCCTCGAATCGCGCCGCCGTCATCGCCGAGCTCGCGCACCACGGCGCTGATTTCACAGCGACCACGAGCATCGTCGACCTCAACGCCATCGACCGTGCGTCGTTCGGCGGCATTCTGTTCGGCAATCCCGCGCCGCCTCCGGCAGCGGGCGGAGCCCCCGGCGGACGAGGCGGACGCGGGGCTCCGGCGGAAGGCGCGAACGGCAGGGGAGCTCCCGGCGCGCCGGCCGATGCGGCGGCGCAGACCGCAGCGGGCGGACAGCCCGGCCGGAATTTCCCCGGCGGCGGGCGCAATGCGGGCAAGGCCGGCATCGATCGCAATTACCAGCTGAACGAGCTCGTCTCGACGCAGGGCGGGATGACCGCGCTGTTGCTGGCGTCGCGTCAGGGCTCCATGGAGAGCGCGAGCGCGTTGCTCGACGCGGGCGCCGACATCAACCAGGTGAGTGCGGGTGACAAGACCAGCCCGCTCGTCATCGCGACGCTGAACGGCCACTTCGATCTCGCGAAGCAGCTGCTCGATCGCGGCGCGGATCCGATGCTGGCGTCGGACAACGGCGTGACGCCGCTCTATGCGGTGCTCAACTGCGAATGGGCGCCCAAGTCGCTCTACCCGCAGCCGCGCGCGTACCTGAATCAGAAGACGACGTACCTCGATCTGATGAAGGCGCTGCTCGACAAGGGCGTGGATCCGAACGCGCGCCTGACCAAGAAGGTCTGGTACTCGGGCTACAGCTTCGACCTGTCGGGCGTCGACGAAATCGGCGCGACGCCGTTCTGGCGCGCGGCGTACGCGTCGGACGTCAACGGCATGAAGCTGCTCGTCTCCTACGGCGCGGACCCCAACATCCGCACGATGAGGGGCGCGGGACGGCCGCGCATCGGCCAGGACGAGCAGCGCGACGTCAGGGACATCTCACCCCTTCCGCCCGTCGCGGTCGGCGGTCCCGGCGTGACGGCGCTGCAGGCGGCGGCCGGCGTCGGCTACGGCGAAGGCTTCGCGGCGAACTCGCACCGGTTCGCGCCGGGTGGCATGCTCGCCGCCGCGAAATACCTGATCGAGGAACTGCACGTCGACGTCAACGCCGCCGATCACGAAGGCAACACGGCGCTGCATCACGCCGCCGCGCGCGGCGACGTCGAGATGATTCAGTACCTCCTGTCGAAGGGCGCCGACGTCAAGGCCGTGAGCCGCGAAGGACGCACGGTCGCCGACATGGCGAACGGTCCCGTGCAGCGCATCCAGCCGTGGCCGGAAGCGCTGGCCCTGCTCGAGAAGCTCGGGTCGAAGAACAACCACAAGTGTGTGTCCTGCTGATCGAGATGTGAGGATGTGAGGATCTGAGGATGTGAGGATGTGAGGATTTGAAGACGTTGCAGAGTCGCTCGATTCTTCGCCTCTTCAAATCCTCACATCTTCACTTCCTCACATCCTCGTATCCTTACATCCTCATATTCAGCGCCAGTCTTCTGGCGCAGCGTTCCGGTTTCTCCGACTCCTTCAACCATCCATCGATTCGCTATCTCGACGCGCCGCTGTATGACGCGGGGACTGCGCTGAATCAGCGTCTCCAGGACGGCAGCGTTCAGCTCTCGTTCGAGCCGCCCAGCGGATACCTGCCATCGGTGCTGAAGGCGCTGAACATCGACCTCGACTCGCAGGTGGCGGTGTTCTCGCAGGGGAGCGCGGATGGACCGCACATCTCGCGGACGAATCCCCGCGCGATCTATTTCAACGACACGACGGCGGTCGGCTGGGTCCGCGGCGGTGACGTGGAAGTCGCCGCGCACGATCCGCGGCAAGGCGTCGTCTTTTTCGTCCTGAAACAGGCCCAGGTGGAGCGGCCGCGGCTCGAGCGCAGTCAGCAGTGCCTGCGCTGCCACGTCGCGTGGGACACGTTCGGCGTGCCTGGCATGACGATGCTCAGCACGGGCCCGCCCGATCCGTCGGGCTACGCGACCGGCGGCGCCATTGACGATCGCACGCCGTTCGCCGAGCGGTGGGGAGGGTGGTACGTGACGGGGACACCCGGCGCGGTGCGCCACATGGGCAACGTCCCCGTCGAAATGCCGCTCCTGCGCCGGCCATCACGGCCGCCCGTCCTGAGTTCGCTCGACGGGCAGATCGACCGCGCCGCCGTGCTCTCCCCGCACAGCGACGTCATCGCGCTCATGGTGCTCGCGCACCAGACACGTGTGATGAATCTGATCACGTACCTCGGCTGGGAAGCGCGCGTTGGCCATGACGTTCACGCGATCGCGCGCGATCTCGCCGATGCGCTCCTGTTCACCGACGAGGCGCCGGTCTCAGGGAAGATCGAAGGCTCGTCGGGTTTCGCGGCGCGCTTCGCCGCGCTGGGCCCCCGCGATCGTCTCGGCCGATCGCTGCGGCAGTTCGATCTCGAGCACCGGCTGATGCGGTATCCGTGCAGCTACATGATCTACTCGCCTGCGTTCGACGCGCTGCCCGCGAACGCGCGGGACGATGTCTACACGCGCGTGTGGGAACGGTTGTCAGGCGCCGGCGGCAAAGCCGTCGTGGAGATCCTGCTCGAGACCAAACAGGGATTGCCGTCGTTCTTTCGTTGACAGCTGTGAGTTGACAGCTGGGCGCTGACAGCTGACAGCTCCGCTATGTCAAAATGGCGTGACGACCGATAACATTCCGGTGCTGACGCGGCTGCGCGGCTGGAAGTACGGTTTCGAGTCGCCGTTCAAGGCGGACGTGTACTTCGTGCGGACGCGGCTGTTCACCGGCAATAAGTGGGGCACGACCTCGTGATCGAGAACGTGTCGGTGCCGCCGGACGTGGAAAAGGCGATGGACACGCGCGGCAGCGTGCAGACGATCGGCAACCTCAACGACTACGTGAAATATCAGATCGCGCAGGCGTTTGCGCACGGCGGCGCGGGGCTGGGCAGTACGCCTGTGGGCGCGTTCGGCGCGGAGATGGCCGCTGGGCTTGTCATGGCGCAGCAGGTCCTCAAGCAGACCGGCGCCATCCTGTCGCCGGGCGACCCTGCACCCGCGAGCCCGGCCGGCATTCCGGAGACGCTCGGTCCGGCCGAGGCCGCCAAGGCGCTCGGCGTCGGTGAGGCGGATGTCGTGGCCAGCCTGGAGTCCGGCGATCTGAAGGGCAGGCGGATCGGATCGCAGTGGCGCATCACGCGCGCGGCGATCGCGCAGTTCCTGCAGTAGCGGTTACTTCGGTAGCGCCAGCAGGCGCGCCAGCAGCGCGTTCAATCCCGCGCTCACCAGATCGGTCGATCCGGCCGCCGTCTTCGCACCGCCATCATGCGCGGGCACCGCGCGGCCGTCACCCGCCCGGGCCGTCCCTTCGTCACCTGGCCGCCGATGATCGTGAAGAGCTTGAGCGTTGCGGCCGCCGAGAGCTGCAGGCTCTCGTGCGTGTCGAACCAGAACAGCTGACACGGGCCGCAGAGATCGACTGTCACCGTGCCGCGGCCGCGGGCGTCCAGCGCGTCGGCGGTCGTCGGCGAGGCGCAATGGGGACAGTCCATGAGCGTTACCAGTAGCGTCCGCCTTCAGGCGGACCGTTGCGACGCTAGTGCTCGTCGAGCCGATGCTGTTCGGCCTCGATGTCTTTGGCGACGTTATCGCGCCGCGCGACGGACGCGTCCCTGGTCCGCTTCTTCGAGGCGGCGGCCTGTGTCTTCTCCGCCGAACTGACGGCGAACGCCGACAGGAGCTTCTCGAGATCCCGGCCGTGGCACGCCGGACACGCGGGCGCGGCGGTGTCGGCCGGACGCACGAGCGCTTCGAACTCGTGCCGGCACGCGCGGCATTGGAAGTCGTACAGAGGCATTCGGCGCTTTTCTCCCGGCGGTTCACAGGATACCCTGAGTTTGTCTGAATCGATGGCCCGACTGATGCGCGTCCTCCTTCGCCGCCGCACCGTGATGATGACCGCCGCGCTCATCGTCTGTGTGACGGCGGCCGCCTTCGCGCAGCGGCGCGGCGGGGGCGGTTTTCGCGGCGGATTCGGCGGCGGCCCGCGCGGTCCGTTTCACCAGTACCCCAACATTCCTTATGACGGCCGGTTCACGTTCGTCCGCGTGAAGTACCGGCACGCGCCCGGCGGCAACTGGTACAGCGGGTGGCCGGCGTGGAGCCACGGCTACCCGCTGGGCGAATCGA
>Ga0315281_10015014_pt1 | contig 10404 bp, 9 predicted proteins | sample YL17G07_0_MG_FD_204540 | JGI IMG/M metagenome (GOLD analysis project Ga0315281, IMG submission 204540) | Sediment microbial communities from Yellowstone Lake, YNP, Wyoming, USA - YL17G07_0 | ecosystem: Environmental > Aquatic > Freshwater > Lake > Sediment | place: USA: Wyoming | collected...
TCCAGGCGTCGCGGTTGACCTGGGCGATGGATTCGGTGAGGGGGATGCCCTTGGGGCAGGCTTCGACGCAGTTCTGGGCGTTGGCGCAGTCGGCGATGCCGCCGGGGCCCATGAGGGCTTCGAGGCGTTCATTGGCGTGCATGGCGCCGGTGGGGTGCATGTTGAAGAGGCGCACCTGACTGATGATGGCGGCGCCGATGAATTTGCTGTGTTCGTTCACCTGCGGGCAGACCTCCAGGCAGTTTCCGCAGGTGATGCAATTGGAAAGCGGATAACCCTTCTCCTGAATTTCGGGAGAGACGCGCGGACCTTCGCCGAGGTCGTAGGTGCCGTCGATGGGAATCCAGGCTTTGACGCGCTTGAGGCTTTCGAACATGAAGTTGCGGTCGACGGCGAGATCGCGGACGACGGGAAACTTGGAGAGAGGCTCGATGCGAATGGGCTGTTCGAGATTGTCGATGAGGGCGGAGCAGGCCATGCGGGCCTTGCCGTTGATGAGCATGGCGCAGGAGCCGCAGATTTCCTCGAGGCAATTGGAGTCGTAGCTGAGGGGAGTGGTTTTCTTGCCTTCGCGGGTGACGGGAGTTTCGGCGATATCGCGCAGGGCGATGATGACGTTCATGGAGGGGCGCCAGTCGAGAGAGAACTCCTCCCAGCGGGAGGGCTGGTTGGGGCCGGGCTGGCGCTTGATCTTGAGGATGACTTTCTTTTTTTGCGACGTTTTATCCGACATGGAGCTCTCTCCGGTGCGAAAACGTTCGATCAGGATGCGGCGTCGTACCGGCGCGGCCGCGGTTTAATCAAGGAAGTGTCCACCGGCTCGTAGGTGAGCTGGATATCGTTGTTGATCCATTTGGCGCGGGTGGTCTTGAGCCAGTTGGCGTCGTCGCGCTCGGGGAAGTCCGGTTTATAGTGAGCGCCGCGGGATTCGTTGCGGGCCAGGGCGCCGAGGGTGATGACGCGGGCGAGAACGAGCATGTTGCCGAGTTCGCGGGTGAAGTTCAGGGTCTGGTTCGACCATTGAGTGCGGTCGGAGAGATTGACCTTCTGGAAGCGGGCGATGAGGTCCTGAATCTTGCGGTCGGCGGTTTCGAGGTTTTTGTTGTAACGGGAGACGGTCACGTGCTCGGTCATGACGTCGCCGAGTTCGCGCCAGATGGTGACGGGATTTTCGGAGCCGTCCTGCTTGATCAGGGCGTCGTTCATGGACTGCTGGCGCTTCTTTTCGCGTTCGAAAACGGAGGCGTCGGTGCTTTCACTTCCCTTTTCGAGGTTCTTGGCGTACTTGACGGCCGCGGGACCGGCAATGCCGCCGCCGAAGATGCAGGAGACCAGCGAGTTGGCGCCCAGACGATTGGCGCCGTGATACTGGTATTCGCATTCGCCGGCGGCGTAGATGCCGGGAACGCTGGTGGCCTGGTTTTCGTTGTCCACCCAGATGCCGCCCATGGTGTAGTGCACGCCCGGGAAAACTTTCATGGGCTCGACGCGGGGGTCCACGCCGATGAATTTTTCGTAGATTTCGAGGATGCCTTCGAGCTTGCGGTCGAGGGTTTCGCGGGGGATGTGGGTGAGATCGAGATAGACGGCCTGCTGTCCGGCAAGGCCGAGCTTTTCCTGAAAGACGATCTTGTGAATGGCGCGAGTGGCGATATCGCGAGGGACGAGATTGCCGTACTTGGGATACCACTGCTCGAGGAAATAGAAGCGCTCGGATTCGGGGATGCTTTTGGGGGCGCGGGTGTCGCCGGGCTTTTTGGGGACCCACACGCGGCCGCCTTCGCCGCGGGCGGATTCGCTCATGAGGCGGAGTTTGTCCTCGCCGGGAATGGCGGTGGGGTGAACCTGAATGAATTCGCCGTTGGCGTAGTCCACGCCCTGCTGGAAGAGAGCGGCTTGGGCGGAACCGGTGCAGACGACGGAATTGGTGGAGCGGCCGAAGATGGCGCCATTGCCGCCGGTGCAGAAGATGACGGCGTCGGCGGCGAAGGTGCGGACTTCCATGGAGCGGAGGTCCATGGCGCAGATGCCGCGGCAGACGCCGGAGTCGTCGAGGACGGCGGAGAGGAAGGTCCAGCCTTCGAATTTGCGGACGCGGCCTTCGGATTCGTGGCGGCGGACCTGTTCATCGAGGGCGTAGAGAAGCTGCTGGCCGGTGGTGGCGCCGGCGAAGGCGGTGCGGTGATAGAGCGTGCCGCCGAAACGGCGGTAATCGAGCAGGCCCTCGGGGGTGCGATTGAACATGACGCCCATGCGGTCGAGGAGATCAATGATGCCGGGAGCGGCTTCGCACATGCGCTTGACGAGGGGCTGGTTGGCGAGGAAATCGCCACCGTAGATGGAGTCGTCGAAGTGCTTGTCGGTGGTGTCGCCTTCGCCTTTTTGATTTTTGGCGGCGTTGATGCCGCCCTGGGCGCAGACGGAATGCGAGCGCTTGACGGGAACGATGGAGAAGAGATCGACGGGGACGCCGGCTTCGGCGACGCGAATTGCGGCCATCAGCCCGGCCAGTCCACCACCCACGATAATGATTTTTGGCTGTGTCATTTTGTTATGTAGAACTCGAAGGGATGCCAGTTCAGACGGAAGCTGGCCAGGATCAGAATGCCGACAACGCTGAAGGTAAAGCCGATGAGAAGGCCCAGGCGGCCCGCGGCGCGCTGAGCGGGAACGGTGGCGGCCAGGCCCCATTTGCAGAGGAAATTCCAGATGCCGATGCCGAGATGGAAGGAGGAGGCGACGATGCCGGCGGCCATGAAGGCCAGGGCGTAGGGATTCTGCAGGGTGTGTTCGATATCGGCGTAGGTGGATTTGCCGTGGGTGAGGAAGCGTTCGTTATAGACATGCCCGGCGATGTAGGCGAAGGCGATGAGGCCGGTGAAGCGCTGAAAGGTGTAGAGCCAGTTGCCGACCCAAGGGTAATCGGAGACGTTGGATTTGCCGCGCAGCCAGATATAGATGCCGTAGAAGGCGTGATAGAGGATGGGAAGCCCGATGGCGAAGGCTTCGACAAAAGGGCGGAAGGGGATGGTTTGCAGCTCGCGGGAGACGTCGTTGTACCTGGTGGCGCTGACCAGGGCGGAACTGTTGGACCAGAAATGTTCGGCGAGGAACGCCCCCACGGGGACGATGCCGGAGAGCGAATGAAGCTTTCTCAGGAGGTAACTCAGGTCAGGCCGGAATCCTTTGGACATGCCCTCTCCGCCGCGGAAAGCACGAAACGCTTTCAATGTGCGCGACAAAAAGAGTATAGGGAGTTCGCGGGATTCTTGCAAGCCGGCAAATGCGGGGATTATCTTTCACCGCAAGCGGCGGGGAAAAATTGCGCGGCGGGAGGGGAGGGCGATTACACTGGAGAAGCCCGGGAAAATGCGGAACGAAGGAAGAACCCCGCGAGCACGGGAACAGGTGAGCCGAAGAGATGAGCACAACTTTAGCCGCGGAACTGGAACGGCTGGCAGAGATGCTGGCGGCGCATGAAAGCGGAGCGCCGGAGATTTCCATGACGACGATCGCGGAAAAAATAGCAAAGAGCCTGGGGGTGGAGCCGGACGAGGTGGCCATCCTGGCGCTGGCGCAGAAATCGCGGCAGCTGCATTTTTTATTTCCGGAGAAACTGACGAAGGTGGGAGCGGTGCCACTCTCGAGCACAACGTCGCTGGCGGCGCGGACGATGAGGGAAGGGCGTGCGGAGGTGGTGAATAATTTCACGACGGTGCGGCATGCCTACGTATTTGAAGGGGTCCGGATCGAGGGAAGAAGCACAGCGGACATGATTCAGAAGATCATCAGCGCGCCGATTCAGGCGGGAGACAAGGCGGTGGGAGTGATTCAAGTGAGCCGCAAAGGACCGAACATCCGGAAAGCGGGACCGGACTTCACGCAAGCGGACGTAAACAAGGTGATGGCGCTGAGCGTGGCGCTGGGGAAACTGATCCAGCATTTCCCGGTGTAGCGAGGGAAGGCGGGAAAACGGAACGAATTGCGTTGACAGTGGCGGGAACTTCCTGTTATTTTTTCAAAGCTTCATAGTTTTTGTCCGACTCCACGGACGGAGGAACCGCAAACCGGTATTGCCCATGGCGTTCGTCGCAAAGAAAATTTTTCTCACCAAAGGCGTCGGAAAACATCGCGAGAGGCTATCGAGCTTCGAGCTGGCTCTGCGCAATGCGGGCATCGCGGCCTGCAACATCGTGCGCGTGTCCTCGATTTTTCCGCCCAACTGCAAACTGATCTCGCGCAGTGAAGGACTGAAGCACATCAAGCCGGGACAGGTGGCGTTCACTGTGATCAGCGAGAATTCGACGAAAGAAGCGCACCGGCTGATCGCGGCGAGCATCGGGCTGGCGCTGCCGGCGGACAAATCCATGTACGGATATCTGTCCGAGCATCACTCGTTCGGCGAGACCGAGGAAGTGGCGGGGGAATACGCGGAGGAGCTGGCGGCGGAAATGCTGGCGACGACGCTGAACGTGGAGTTCGACCCGGACCTGTCGTGGGACGAGAAGAAGGAAGTGTACCGGATATCGAACAAGATCGTGCGCACGCTGAACGTGACGCAGTCGGCGGTGGGAGACAAGCGCGGGGTGTGGACGACGGTGCTGGGAGCGGCGATTCTGATTGGGGAAGACGACTGAAGCAAGGAAGAGAAAAGACGAAATTCGAAAATCGAAATTCGAAAGGAAAAGCCGCCCTGAGTGGGCGGCTTTTTTGTCTTTGAGGGGGCGGTTCCCTGCCCTTATTTTTTCTTTTTGAAGTGGCCGAGGCGTTCGAGGACGGAGCCGACGATGAGGGGGAGAGCGACGGTGGCGTCATCGAAGACTTCGGCGAAGCGGCCACCTTCCTCGGGGGGGACAAATTTGCCCCAGGAAACGGCTTCGGTGTAGGTGCTGCCGGAGAGGCCGCCCCAGAAGACGGGCTCGGGGCAGATGCGCAGGCCGTAGTTATAGCGCTTGAGGGGAAGATTTTTATAGCCGCGGCGGGCGAGCAATTCGGCGTAAACGCCAAACTGCTGGGACCAGTTGCGGGGAACGCCGCCGCCGACGGTGAAGATGCCCATGCGCTTGGTGGCCAGCATGGTGTCGGCAAACTTTTCGAAATCCTCGAAGGGGTCGAAGCGGAGCAGGGGGCGCTTCTGTCTTTGGCGGGCGATCTTGTGCAGGGCGAAATCGATGCCCAGTTCGGAATCGGTGAAGGCGGGGACGAAGACGGGGACATTGTGTTCGTAGGCGGATTTGAGGATGCCGCGGCCCTTGGAATTCTTGACGAGGAATTCGCCGATCTTGCGGTGGATCTTGTGGCTGCAGACGACCTCGTTGGCGTTCCAGCTGTCCAGGATGTGGTCCATGACTTTCTCGACGTGGTCGAGATTGACTTCGGGTTCGAGGGAGTCATAGACGCGGTTGTAGCCGGCGCGGAAGAGGGCGTTGTCGTCCATTTTTTCGTTGTAACGGAAATGGGAGTGGCCGGTGGCTTCGACGAGGCCGTGAGCCATGAGAGCGCCGGTGGAAACGATGGCGTTGACGACACCGGACTCGATGAGGTCGCAGAAGATGAGGCCCATTTTGCCGACGGTGAGGGCGCCGGAGAGGGTCATGACGACGAAGCAGTCCTTGTCGCGGGCCATGGCTTCGAGAACGTCGGCGGCGTCGCCGATCTGGCGTCCGGTGAAGGCGGTGTCGCCCATGGCGCGGACGAGTTCATCGATGGTGCGGCATTTGGAAAGATCCAGCGGAAAGATGGGACGCAGTTTGTCCTTCACGGGATCGTGAAGCACGCGTCCGGTTACGGTTTCTTTTCCCTTGTTTTTAGCCATTCCCTTTTCTCGCCTCCCAAGATAACGGCCGCGCGGATGGAGCGGCGCGGCGCACATTGCGGAAATCAGAGTATTGCAACATACGATTGATATTACAAACGAGCCGACAAAGAAAGCGGAAAAGGAGAGAAAACGAATTTTCCGGTCCGGCGGAGGGAAACGGGTACCGGGCGGGAAAAGATGTTGTATCATTCGGGCATGGCCGAAAAATTCACAATTGGACTGATTCAGATGAACTGCGGGGCGGAGCCGGCCGCCAATCTCGCCAAGGCGCTGGAGAAAATCCGGGAAGCGGCGCGGAGGGGAGCGCGGCTGATCTGCTTGCAGGAACTGTTTCGCTCGCAGTATTTCTGCCGCGAGGAGAACGCGGAGCTGTTCAACCTGGCGGAGGAGATTCCCGGGCCGACGAGCGAGGCGCTGGGAAAAATTGCGAAGGAGCTGGGCGTGGCCATCGTGGGGTCGCTCTTTGAGCGGCGGGCGGCGGGGGTCTATCACAACACGGCGGTGGTGCTCGACAGCGACGGGACGCTGCTGGGGAAATACCGCAAGATGCACATCCCGGACGATCCGCTTTACTACGAGAAATATTATTTCACGCCGGGAGACCTGGGATTTTTGAATTTTGACACCGCCAGCGGGCGCATCGGCGTGCTGATCTGCTGGGACCAGTGGTATCCGGAGGCGGCGCGGCTGGCGGCGCTGGGGGGGGCGAATATCTTGTTTTACCCGACGGCGATCGGATGGCATCCGTCCGAAAAGGCGGAGCACGGGGCGGCGCAACTGGACGCCTGGCGGACGATTCAGCGGGGGCACGCGATTGCCAATGGAGTGTACGTGGCGGCGGTGAACCGCGTGGGCTACGAGGGAACGAAGGAGAGCGGGCTGGAGTTCTGGGGAAATTCGTTCGTGGCGGACCCGTTCGGGCAGGTGGTGGCGCAGGCCTCGAGCGACAAAGAAGAGATACTGGTGGTGGAATGCGATCCGGGGCGGGTGGAAGATACGCGGAGGAACTGGCCTTTTTTGCGGGACCGGAGAATTGACGCGTACCAGCCGATCTTGAACCGGTGGAATGGGAAGTAAGGATTCGCCGAGAGAGAGCCCTGCCGACACGGGAAGTTGAGATTCTTCGCCCCGGCAAAAGCGCCGGGACTCAGAATGACAGCGCTTTCTTTTTGCGGCTGCCTGTTTGAATTTACGATTGCCAAGCTCGCATGGAAGGAACGCAGGTGAAACCTGCGGAATTGCGGAATGAGGATGCCCGGCGCATGACAGAGAAGATGGCGGTTCCCACGGCAACACCCACGGCAGTACAGACGACGCCCGCGGCGCAGGGATTCTGGATGCCGGCGGAATGGGCGCGGCACGAGGCGACGTGGCTGGGCTGGCCACACGAGAAGACGGACTGGCCGGGAAAATTCGCGCCGATTCCGTGGGTGTACGCGGAGATCGTGCGGCATCTGGCGGACGGAGAGTATGTTTATCTGCTGGTGCAGAACCGCGCGGAAGAGGCGCAGGCGCGGGAGGTGCTGAAGAAGTCGGGAGTGAAGATGGGCAACGTGGTGTTTTTCCGGGTGCCGACGGACCGGGGATGGATGAGGGATTCGGGGCCGATCTGCGTGAAGAACGCGGCGGGCGAAGTGGCCTACACGCACTGGGCGTTCAACGCGTGGGCCAAATACAACAATTACAAGAAAGACGCGGCGGCGGTGACGCAGGTGAACAAGCGGCTGAAGAAAAGGGTGTGGCAGCCGGCGCATCACGGGCGGCGCGTGGTGCTGGAGGGCGGAAGCATCGAGGTGAACGGACGGGGGACGCTGCTGACGACGGAGGAGTGTCTGCTCAGCCCGGTGCAGGCGCGGAATCCGGGGGTTTCGCGGGGCGAGCTGGAACAGATTTTGCGGGACTACCTGGGCGGGGCGCACGTGATCTGGCTGAAACGCGGAATCGCGGGGGACGACACGCACGGGCATGTGGACGACCTGACGCGGTTCGTGAACGAGACGACGGTGGTGACGGCGGTCGAAGAGGACCGCACGGACATCAATTATGCGGCGCTACAGGAGAACCTGGCGCATCTCTACGCGGCGCGGGACCAGGAAGGGCGACGGCTGCGCGTGGAGACGCTGCCGATGCCGGCGCCGATCTATTTTGACGGACAGCGGCTACCGGCCAGCTATGCGAACTTCTATATCGCCAACGGAGTGGTGATCGTGCCGACCTTTAACGATCCGAACGACCGCGTGGCGCTGAACACGCTGGCCAAGCTGTTTCCGGGCCGGCGCGTGGCGGGGATCAACTGCCGGGATCTAGTGCTGGGGCTGGGGACGCTGCATTGCCTGACGCAGCAGCAGCCGGCGGTGGGATAGGAAGAATTTCGGCGCAGGGAGCGCAAAGAGATGATGAACTACGCGAGTCTATCGATGGTTTTGATGGGCGGGACACAGCGAGGGCTGATCGGGTGGCTGGTGATCGGGCTGCTGGCGGGATGGATGGCGGGGACGCTGTCGCGGGGGCGGGGGTATGGGTGTTTTGCGAACGTGATGCTGGGGCTGGTGGGAGCGGTGCTGGGCGGATGGATCTTCGTGAAGCTGGAATTCTGGGGCGGAGGTTTTTTCTATTCGCTGGCCGCGGCGACACTGGGTGCGGTGATCCTGGTAACGATTGCGCGGCTGTTTGGCGGACACGAGCAACGATAGCGGAGACGGAACGAGAGTGGCAGAGGCGAAATCGTACGTGGAGAGGCCTGCTGTGATACGATAGTAGCTTACTGCATGGAGATAAACCTGCCTTGAGCAAGAATCCAAGTAAGAACAAGAGTTCCCTTCTCGCCATACCGCTGGGAGGTCTCGGCGAATTCGGGATGAACATGATGGTGCTGCGCTACGGCGACGACATCATCGTAATCGACTGCGGCATGATGTTTCCGGAGTCCGAGCTGCTGGGCGTGGACCTGGTCATCCCGGACATCACCTACCTGAAGCAGAACCGCGAAAAAGTGCGGGCCATTATCCTGACGCACGGACACGAAGACCACATCGGAGCGCTGAGTTACATCCTGCGCGATCTGAACGTGCCGGTGTACGGCACGCGGTTCACGCTGGCGCTGGCGAAGAAGAGGCTGGAAGAAGCGGGCCTGCTGGACAAGGTGAAGCTGCGGGAAGTGCTGCCGACGCGCAAGGCGGAGATCGGGCCGTTTGAAGTGGAATTCATCACGGTCACGCACAGCACGGTGGACTGCGTGGCGCTGGCCATCCGCACGCCGATCGGGGTGGTCATCCACACCGGCGATTTCAAGATTGACCAGACGCCGGTGGACGGGGCGCCGTTCGACCTGCACGCGTTCGCGCGCTACGGGGCCGAAGGAGTGCTGGCGCTGTTCAGCGACAGCACCAACGTGGAGCGTCCGGGATTCACGCCGACGGAGCGGGCGGTGGTGCCGCGGCTGGAAGAGCTGTGCCGGATGGCGCCGCGGAAAGTGGTTCTGTCCTGCTTCGCGTCGTCGATTCACCGCATCCAGCAGGTGATCGAGATTGCGCACCGCGTAGGGCGCAAGGTGGCGTTTGTCGGGCGCAGCATGGTGGACAACGTCGAGATTGCGCACTCGATGGACCTGATCAAGATTCCCGACGGGATCGTGGTGAGGCCGCAGGATATTCGCGCGTTCGACCCGAAGAAACTGATCGTGCTGGCCAGCGGAAGCCAGGCCGAGCCGATGTCTTCCCTTTCGCGGATTGCCGTGGACAGCCACCGGTTTGTCACGGTGGACGAGAACGATTCGGTGATTCTCTCGGCGCGCATCATTCCGGGCAACGACAAGGCGATTTTCCGCATGCTGGACCACATGTTCCGGCGGCGGGCGCTGGTCTATTACGACAACAGCGCGGGAACGATTCACGTTTCCGGGCACGGCAGCCAGGAAGAGCAGAAACTGGTACTGCAACTGGTGCGGCCGAAATACTTCATTCCGGTGCACGGAGAATACCGGCAGTTGTTCCGGCACGCGGCGCTGGCGCACCAACTGGGCGTGGTCTCGGGCGAAGTGCTGCTGATCGAAGACGGGCAGCCCATTGAATTCACGGCCGAGGGAGCGTATCGAGTCGAGCCGGTGACGGCGGGACGAGTGCTGGTGGATTCGGGATCGCTGGAAGCCATCGAAGAGTTCGTGATCCGCGATCGCAAGCACCTCTCGGAGGACGGCGTGGTGGTGCCGATCATTGCGATCGACAAGCACACGGGCAAGGTGGAATCGGCGCCGGAAATCGTGACGCGGGGGTTCCTGCCCAACGAGAACACGCAGGAACTGGTGAATGGAGCGCGGGAAGTGGTGCTGCGGACGGTGGAACAATCGAACGCCGAGGAAAAGAAGGACTGGGGCGTGATCAAGGAAAAGATCCGCGTGGACCTGAAGAAATACATCAACAAACACACCTCCAAGCGGCCCATGATCCTGCCGGTGATTCTGGAGATCTAGGCTGCCGTTTACGCTACTCCGTATTTACACCAAAAATTGAACAATACCCGCGGCCGGGGCAAGTAAGTTGGCAACACAAGTATCTTGCTTGAGACGGCCCGCGGGTATACGATGGGCA
>Ga0315281_10015015_pt1 | contig 10404 bp, 8 predicted proteins | sample YL17G07_0_MG_FD_204540 | JGI IMG/M metagenome (GOLD analysis project Ga0315281, IMG submission 204540) | Sediment microbial communities from Yellowstone Lake, YNP, Wyoming, USA - YL17G07_0 | ecosystem: Environmental > Aquatic > Freshwater > Lake > Sediment | place: USA: Wyoming | collected...
ACCACCACGAAGAACGTCACCATTTCCGTCGTATCGTCCTCCCCGATCACATCCCATCCACAGCCCCAGTCGATCTGTGCGGGACAGACCGCCACGTTCTCGACGACCGCAACTGCGACGGCCTATCAATGGCAGTTTTCGACGGACGGGATCAATTGGGTGAACATCAACGGCGCAACGTCGTCGACCTACACGACACCGCCCCATTACATCGACGCTTATTATCGCTGCATCGTCATTTCGAGCTGCGGCGCAATTGCGACAAATGCGGCGCGATTGACGATCACGCCGCTCCCCGCCTCGCCGGGCAATTCTCTGCGGGCCACGAAAAACTCTCCGGCCTCCGTTCACCTGAATTGGGCCTCCTGCACCGCGGCGTCCTCGTACCGCGTTCTCCGCTGCACGGCGTCGCCTTCACCCTGTACTCCAACACTGCTCGGATCGACGAGTGCGATTTCCATCGACGACCCGGCCGCATCGGCGGCAATTCTTTGGTACACCATCGAATCGACCAATACCTGCGGGGTGACGCCATGAATCCACCGAAGCACAAGAAGAATTCGTCGCTCGCTCGACGGGGTCGACTTCTCCCCACCATGGCTCTGATCCTTCTGGCGGGGCCTTCCTCCGGATCCGAAAGGATTGCCGGCCGCGCTGTGATCGAGCCGGTCCCAGTTTGTTCATCTCCGGACGTATCCCCATTGAACGCCCCCTGGCAGCTCGGGGATTTCCTCGTTTCGACCTGGTGGAACTACGACGGCACCAGTGGAGCGCCCTCCGGCATCGCCGTCTACGACCAGAATCTCGTTTTCAAGACGTGGGTCGATCCGAGCCTGTGGAGCTCCGCATCCCCTCAGCTCACGAGCGCCGGAAACGTCGTCTTTCACTGCGACATCGGGGGCTATCCGTCGTGGCGGGTCTACGAATACGCTCCGAGCGGGGTTCGCGTGCGAAGCCTCTCGACCGGCGAGTACATCGCGGACGCCATCAGCGACGGTCTCGATCAGGTGACGTACACGTCCCATCACGACGACGCGATCGGTGTGACGCAATGGGACGGAAGCGGGAACCGGGTCCGAACGTTCGGGACGTCGCACTACGGCGGACTCTGCGTGCTTCCGGGCGGAGTCCTCTGGGCGGCGGTCTCGTACGGCGAGTCCCCCAAGATTCACGTTTTTGATCTCGCGACGGGAATGCAAACGGGAACGATCATTTACGACAATGGTCAGACTTCGGGATGGGGACACTATTCCCCCTCTACCAACACCGTTCTTGTCAGCTCCCCGAATCACGCTCTCTTCGAAAGGACCACGACCGGCTCCTTCGTCCGAAAATTCGTCTATCCGTATTCGAACAATTGGTACGTCGCCGTCTATGCCGCGACGCGAGGACCGGGAGGGGACGTTTACGCCATCGTCGAGGTCGGAACCTCGACCTATTGGATCGGGCATTGGAAAGCCGACGGGACCTGGGTTGGGCAGACCTCGCCCAACCTGAACGTCGACGGCGTCATGGGAATTCTCTGGACCGGCCCCGCCGCAACTCACTCGGCGCCGACGATCCTCGCGCCGGATCAGGTCGCCTGCGTCCTCCCCGGCACTCCGATCTCGTTTTCGGTCACGGCGACCGATCCCGAAGGGACACTGACGACTCTCTCCGCGACGGGGCTCCCCTCGAGCGCCTCGTTTCCGACGGTATCCGCGATCGGATCGGTGGCCGGGACGTTTACGTGGACTCCCCTCGGAACCGATATCGGAACCTGGACGATCAACTTCAATGCGGTCGACAGCGGGTCCCCTCCACTGACTTCGACGCGCAAGACCGTCATTACCGTGGTTTCAGCCTCGCCGATCACCTCTCATCCCCAGCCTCAATCGATCTGCGCCGGTCAGACCGCGACGTTTTCGACGTCCGCCACAGCGACCGCCTATCAATGGCAGTTCTCCGACGACGGAGTCAACTGGGCGAACATCGGCGGGGCGACCTCGTCGAGCTGGACGACTCCCCCGTTCTACATCGACGGCTACGTCCGTTGCCTCGTGACCACCAGCTGCGGCGTCATTGCGACGAACGCGGCGCGACTGACGATCACGCCGCCACCGGGTTCTCCGGGGAACTCCCTTCGACTCGCGCGAACGACGCCGAGCTCCGTCCACCTTCAGTGGGGAATCTGTTCGGCGGCCTCGACCTACCGCATCCTTCGGTGCAACGCCTCGAACGGGGCCTGCTTTCCCTCCCTCCTGGCAACGGCCTCCTCGACCTCCGCCGACGACACGTCGGCCTCGGCGGCATCGCTTTGGTACGGGGTCGAAGCGGCGAATGCGTGCGGAATCACGCCGTAATCGGAGTCCCCCTCAGGTAAACTCCGCCGCGATGGCGCTCGCCCCTCTCCCTCACGTTTATCCGTTCCGATTCGTCGATACGATTCTTTGTCCCATCACTCCCGAAGGCGGGGGCTCGGTGCGCGCCGTCATTTCCTCCAATTCGCGCTCGCTCGCCGGACTTCCCTGGCTTCCGCTTCCCGTGGCGGTCGAGATGATGGCGCAGGCCGCGCTCCTTCTTCAGGGAGGAGATCCGGAAGTCGGACGAAAAGGATTTCTGGTGGGAGTCGATCGCGTTCGAATTCGAGGGGCGATTCGTCCTGGAGACGAGCTGCTCATCCGAGTGAAGATTGCTGCGCGATTCGGAACGCTCGTGAGGTTTTCGGCGGAAATTTTTCGCGGAAATCACCGAGTGGGGAACGCGGAGATCTCGGTCAAGACCGGGAGCTAGGCCCAAAACCAAGGCGAAAATCAGGTAGAAACCGAGGCCAGTCATGATCGAAGAAGACTTCAAAGACATCCTTCTCACTTCTTATGACACCGAGCGCCTGAAAACCTTGACGGTGTGGTCGACCTTTTCGGACGACGACCTCCCATTCCGGCCAGCGCCCCGCACCCGCACACCTCTCGAGCACATGGTTCATCAATGCGTGTCGGAAAACACCTGGATGAAGAATATGTTCGACGTTCAAATCGCCCGGCCCGCTCTGCCGGAATCAGAAACCCGGATCGCGTTTCTTCATCACTACGCCGACGTTTCGGAGGCGCGGCGCAACCTCCTGGCCACCCGGGACAACTCCTGGTGGGCGGCGGAAACCACGTTCTTCGGAGAGTCGCGATCGCGCGCCTGGGTGTTCATCCGCCGGATTGCGCATTCCGCTCATCATCGCGGCCAGTTGACCGTTTATCTTCGGCTCCTCGGGCGCCCGGTCTACTCCACTTACGGACCCACCGCCGACACGGGCGGATTGTTCCTGCAGCACGCACCCACACTCTATCGATACGCCTCCGTCGAAGCCCTTTTGGCCGCCGAAGATTCGGGCGGCCAGTGGCCCGACCTTCCCGGCCCGGGCCCGGCGCCTCCCACGGAACGGCCCTGAGCTCGGTCCGATGGATTTGAAAGTGCATTCTTTCCCTCATTCCCGTGATCGCGAGGATTCGGCGGTGCGACCTGAAGGCCGGATCCCCGGTTTCGCGGAAATGACGACGCGCCGATTTCTCTTCATCGCCACGCCCCGACGCGATGCACACTCCTTCGCCTGACCGGCGGACGGACGTAGGACACCTCGTTCCACAATCCCCGCTGAACGTCGACTGCGGGGCGATCTTCCTCGGCCGGAGGATCCATGTCGAGCTCGTGGATGAGACGACGCACTCTGGCTTGAATTCGTTCGCGCTCGGCTTCGAAGAGCGCCGGGTTGGCCTGGAAATTTCCGAACGGTTCGCGCAGCTCCGGAAACGTGTCGATGAGCCACACCCACCCCTCCGCTCTCCAGCCGGCCGGAACGAACATCGTGTTGCAAATCGCCCCGCGGACTCCATGCTCTTTCGCGGCGAGCAGCGTCTCCCTGACCCGTTCGTCGGAATCGGTGACCAGCGGGACGACAGGGATCAGGTTCAATCGAACGTCGATTCCGGCGCCGGCGAGCGACCTGATGGTTTCGAGGCGGCGCGTTGGCGACGGAGCCCGCGGCTCGAGCCGGCGGGCGAGGGCGTCGTCGCTGGTCGGAATCGAGATGTGAACCGAAAGGCGGCTCCGCTGAGCGATTCGCCATAACAAGTCGACGTCCCGCGCCACCAGAGGAGACTTGGTCGTTATGGAAAGACGGAGCCCCGGCACCTCGGCGAAGCGGGCGAGAATCCGCCGGGTGATCTGAAATTTTTCTTCGGCGCTCTGGTAAGGATCTGTGGCCGTGCCGATGGCGATCGCCCCCACCTCCGCGGCTCTCTCGATCTTGTCCACCGTCAGCGAGGATTCGCCGCCGATCTTCGCCCAGATCTCTCTTTCGAACGCCTCGAACACCTCGTTCCGCGGGTATCCGAGATACTCGTGGGTCGGACGGGCATAACAGTAACTGCACGCGAACTCGCATCCGCGATAAGGGTTCACCGTCCAGGCGAACGGCATTTTCGGGTTGTCGCATCGATTGAGAAGCTCTTTCGTCGGCAGCTCACGAACGACAATGCCGCCGCGGCGGCGCCTTTCAACGATTTCACTGCGTCGCGCGGCCGGACGCTGCCCGGCGCGGCGGCTGCGCGGTTCGGCTCCGCCAGGCCGAATCGAAGGCGGCGAATCAGAAATCCCGATCTCGGGGAAAAGTGGAAGCGTCGATTGGTCTTTCATGGAAGATAATTTACGCTAAACTTACGCCTTCGTCAATCCCGACGAATCATTCCCGTAAGTCACACAAAACAAGAATCTTTTCCCGTTTCTTTCGCCAGTCTGGGCGAAACGATCGTTCGAACGGACCTTTGACACGACCTGGCGGGACGGCTACCGTTCAGGGTCGGCGCTGCGCGCTCTTTCGAAAGGAATCGGGAACCCACATGCCCATGAAAAAGGTCACGCACGAAGAAGCCCTCGAATACCACTCGCGAAAACCCGCGGGAAAAATCGCTGTGGTTGCCACGAAGCCCTGTGTCACGCAGCGCGATCTGTCCCTCGCCTACACCCCGGGAGTCGCTTCCCCCTGCCGTGAAATCGCCGTCGATGAAGACAAAGTCTTCGACTACACCGGCAGAGGAAATCTCGTCGGCGTTGTGACGAACGGAACCGCGGTTCTCGGGCTCGGAAACATCGGGCCTCTCGCCGGAAAGCCGGTCATGGAGGGAAAAGCGGTTCTCTTCAAGCGATTCGCCGACATCAACGTGTTCGACATCGAGCTGGCCACCGAGGACCCCGACAAGCTCATCGAAGCGATCGCCCTCCTCGAGCCGACGTTCGGCGGAATCAACCTCGAAGACATCCGGGCCCCCGAGTGTTTCTACATCGAGGACGAGCTGCGCAAGCGGATGAAGATTCCGGTTTTCCACGACGACCAGCACGGAACGGCGATCATCTCGGCCGCCGCATTCTTCAACGCTCTCGAGCTCACGAATCGAAAGATCGAAGAGGTCAGAGTCGTCTTTTCGGGAGCCGGTGCTGCGGCCATGGCCTGCGCAAAGCTCTACGAGTCGTTTGGCGTCCGGCGCGACCACATCCTGATGGTCGACCGGGCCGGCGTGATCTACAAGGGGCGAACGGAGAACATGAACCCCTACAAAGAAGCGTTCGCTGCCGACACGAAAGCCAGAACGCTGGCCGAGGCGCTCGTTGGGGCCGACGCCTTCGTCGGAGTCTCCAGCCGCGGCCTGGTGACCGGCGAGATGCTGCTCGGCATGACGGCCGACCCGATCGTCTTCGCCATGGCGAATCCCGATCCGGAAATCACTCCCGAGGAGGCCCGGGCCGCCCGTCCCGACGTCATCATGGCGACCGGGCGATCGGACTATCCGAACCAGGTCAACAACGTTCTGGGGTTCCCCTTCATCTTTCGGGGAGCACTCGACGTCCGGGCCACGGAGATCAACGAAGCGATGAAGCGGGCAGCCTCGGAGGCTCTCGCTGCCCTGGCCAAGGAAGACGTTCCCGATTCGGTCGCCAAAGCCTACGGAGTCGAAGGATTCCATTTCGGACGGGAATACTTGATTCCCAAGCCGTTCGATTACCGCGTGCTGCTCCGGGTGCCGGTCGCGGTGGCTCGCGCCGCCGCGGAATCGGGAGTCGCCCGCAAGCCCATCACCGACTACGACGCCTACCAGCGCAGCCTGGAGAGCCTCCTGTCGAGACGGCGCGAGGTCATGCAGACCGTCATCGAAAAGGCCAAGCAAAATCCGAAACGGGTCGTCTTTCCGGAGGGGGAACACCCCAAAATCATTCGCGCCGCGAAGATCCTCGCCGACGAAGGAATCGCGAAACCGATCCTTCTGGCCCGAAAAGAAAAAGTCGCCGAACGCCTCGCAGAGCTCGACCTCGAGCTCGCCGAAGACTCGGTTTCGTTCATCGACATCGCCGACGATTCGCACGTCAGCGAATACGCCGAACGGATTCACGTCGCCAGGCGCCGCCGGGGCGTCACTCGCGAGGACGCGCTCAAGCTCGTGCGCGACAAAAACGTCTTCGGCTCGATGATGGTCGAAACCGGCGCCGCCGACGGACTGATCTCAGGGCTGACCCAGTATTACCCCGACACGATTCGTCCCGCCCTTCAAATCATCAAGACGCGAGCCGGAATCAGCCGCGTCGCCGGCCTCTACATTCTCGTCCTCCGGGATCGAACGCTTTTCTTCGCCGACACGACGGTGAACATCGATCCCGACGCCGAAACCCTCGCCGAAATCGCTCTTCTTTCTGCGGAGACGGCGTGGCGATTCAACATCGAGCCACGCGTGGCGATGATCTCGTTCTCGAACTTCGGGTCGAACGATCACCCCTCCTCGCAGAAAGTCCGCGACGCCGTCCGGATCGCGCGAGCCCGCCGGCCCGAGCTCAAGATCGACGGCGAAATGCAGGCCGACACGGCCGTCGTCGAAGAAATCATTTTCACCGATTACCCCTGGTCTCATCTCGGAGGCCGCGCCAACGTTCTGGTTTTCGCCAACCTCGAAGCCGCCAACGCCGCCTACAAACTCGTTTGGCGCCTCGCCGACGCCGAAGCCATCGGCCCGATTCTGATGGGAATGAACAAACCGGTGCACGTTCTGCAGCGCGGCGTCGAAGTCGGCGACATCGTCAACATGGCGGCGATTGCCGTGGTGGATGCGCAGGAAGCCGAGAAGCCGAAAAAGGAGAAATAGCCGGCCTCCGCAGGGTTCGACCACCAGTGCTACGATTTCGCCATGACAAGCGGCTTGGATGCGGGTCGGCTTCTCGATCTCCAGTGGCAATGGATGAATGGCGAAATGGAACGAACCAAACAGCCGACGCTGGCGCTGCTCGCTCGCATTTTCGAGGGATCAGGAATCGACTGGGCACTCATCGACGGCCTTGCGCTTCAAATTCACCGCTCCGACCCCCGGACGACCCTGGATATCGACATCGCAATCACCGATCGGAACGCGCTTCCTGCAACAGCGCTCGAGACAGCCGGCTTCACTCGAACGGGGCGCTTCGAGCATTCCGAAAATTGGGTGTCTGGAGATGGAGTCCCGGTTCAGCTCACCGACGATCCAGCCCTCGGAGAAATGATCGTTCGTGCGGAGTCGGTCGATGCCGGCGGGATGAAACTCCGTGTTCTCACGCGGACGGATCTGCTTCGGGAGAAAATTCGCGCTTCGCGCGATTCTGCGCGCCGACCGTCGAAAAGATTACAGGATCTCGCGGATGCGACGGCACTCCTCGAGGACGATCCGACCCTCGGCGAGAAACTGACGCCGATCGAAAAAGAGATCGTCGAGAAGGCGGGCCCGTAGCCCGCTACTCTTCCCGCTACTCCTCCCCCTTCTCCCCCACGAACCAATCGTCACGCTCGGCGAACATCACGTTGAACGTCGTGAGAGACCCGTAGATCTTCGTGATGTATCCCTGAAGATCGATCTTGTCGGCCGGCAGGAGCTTCGGGTTCGAATTGATTTTCTGTTCGAGAACCCGGAGGCGGTCCCGCGTCATCACGATCTTGGCGAAGAACGCTTCGATGGGAATCGATTTCTCTTTGAGCCCCGGCTTTCCCGGGCGAAGAACGAGCTCGCCCCCGGCCCATTTCTCCCCGATTTCGACGCCGCCGATTCCGAGCTCCTCGCGCAGAACACGGCGCAGCTCGGCGGCGATGCTGCCCGGCGGGTCGTACGATGCCGGGCTCGTTGGTCGAGGGCTGCTCGAATTCGGAACGGGGCCGGAGGTTCGAATCGCCGCCCTCGCCTGCACCCGGTCCCCTGCTTCGCGGCGCTCCTGTTCGTCGGCGGCGAGCCCCTCCTCGCCACGCTCGAGCAGCTCCAGCTTCACCTGTACGGGGTTGACGACGTGCCGGCCGGATCGCTCGAAATCGACGGTCAGGGTCTGGTAAGGAACCATTCCATCGACCTTTGCGACGCTTCCTTCGCCAAACGCACCGGCGATGACACGATCTCCAACGTGAAATTCGATGTTCACCATTTTCCTCCGTCGAATCAGGGTTTTCGCGCCACGAGCGCGGCAGTGAAAAATTTGGGATAGCTCTCGCGAAGGCGGGCGATGTCGGGGATCGACTTGATGCCCGTAAATCCTGCCGCGACGAAATTCCGCTCCCACTCTTCCGGCGTCAGAAACCCGTGGGTCGCGCGATTCGGCCCCGTCGCCACGCGGCAAAAATTGGCGAGAAAGTTGAACACGAATTCGGTATAAAGAATCTGGGCGGGAAAAGGCCGAACGCACTCGCCGATCACGACGACTCCGCCCGGACGAAGAATGTCGAAAATGTATCCGAGGGATTTCTCGAGATCCTTCGCGACATGAAGAGTGTTGACCGCCCAGACCGCGTCGAACGACTGAGGCGCCAGATCCTGTTCCACGAGCGGGCGATCGAGATCCGCGTTGCCGCTCGCAAGCTCCCATCCCGCAGGAAGGCGTCCCTTGAGACTTCGCGCTCCCCGCCGGCCGAAAGCGGCAATCGGTTCCGTGAAAACGTATCGGATCGGTCCAGGAGCGCCGCCCCCCCGCGATTCGACTTCGTCGAGAAACGCGAGCCCCGCACTCCCCGCCCCTCCGCCAAATTCGACGATGGACCGGACCTCGGAGCTCCCCGGCCCCGTCGACAGCTCATCGGCGAGGACCAGAGCCGCGAGACGGTTATTCACGGCGTAAAGAAAATTCCGATTGTCGAAGTAATCGAACCAGAGGTTGAGCGCCGAAAGCGCGAAGACGATCGACTCGCCCGACATCTTTCCCTGCAGAAATTCCATGGCGCCGTCGACGCAGCGATCGACGATCGCGTAAGCCGCAGCTGCGCTGGGCTGGACCAGAATCGCCCTTTCCCGGAGGACACTCCGCTCTTCGAGTCGGGCTCCGAATCGGGGGACGTACCGGTCGCCTTCCTGCCCGAGATCGCCCTGCGACTTCGAGAATCCGAGCATCCAGTCGAGCAGTGGCTCCGCCGCAGGAGCCACAGGCGTCCGCGAAACGATCCCGGCTCTGGTGAAACCCGTTTCAGTTTCAGGAACCACCCGGAAAATCCGTTCGAAAACTTCGCGCACTCCCACACGGGTGTAGAGCTCCATCGCATCGTGTGCGGCGACGAAAGGTTCCCCGAACTCGCGGGAAATCTTTTCCGGGACGAGCTCTTCGAGAAGATTCCTGTTCGCTAACGGGGAAGTTGGTGTCATGAAAGCCTCGCTTCGGTTCGGGAAGGATTCTACCAGCCCCGGCAGCCTGACCCGGCCATCGCGCGGCCGGGATGGCGGTTTCCGACTTCCGACTGATGTAGAATTCTCGCCGTGCCGGCCCCGTCGACCTCAGCCCCGTGCGCTCTTTCCTTTTTGGAAAGCGGAGCCGGATTGCCCGTCGTTCTGATCCACGCATTTCCGCTTTCGCGAGAAATGTGGGGAGTCCAGATCCCTTTGCTTCGGGAGCATTTTCGAATTCTGGCTCCTGACCTGCGAGGATTCGGGTCAACGCCCGCCGTCGCGGGGTTTTCCGGTGACGGGATTGCAACCGTCGCCGATCACGCCGCCGATATTCTCAATCTGATGAAGAAGAACCGCGCTTATCCTGCGGTGCTCGTGGGGCTGTCACTCGGAGGCTACATCCTGTTCGAAATCCTTCGCCAGGATCCGGAAGCCGCCCTGGCCGTCGTGCTGGCCGACACGCAGGCTGTCGCCGACACCGAACCCCAGCGAGCCTCGCGAGAAGAATTCGCCAGGATCATCGAGGCCGAGGGCATGGAAGGAGTTGCGGACACTCTCGTCGCACGCCTTCTCGGAGCCTCGACCATGACCCGCCGCCCGACGCTGGTCGCTCGCGTGAAGGAAATGATTCTGAGCGCGCCGCCCACCGGAGTCGCCGCCACATCGAGGGGAATGGCCCTCAGGCCGGATTCGACCGCCGATCTGGCCAACATCAAAGTTCCGGCGC
>Ga0315281_10015016_pt1 | contig 10403 bp, 10 predicted proteins | sample YL17G07_0_MG_FD_204540 | JGI IMG/M metagenome (GOLD analysis project Ga0315281, IMG submission 204540) | Sediment microbial communities from Yellowstone Lake, YNP, Wyoming, USA - YL17G07_0 | ecosystem: Environmental > Aquatic > Freshwater > Lake > Sediment | place: USA: Wyoming | collected...
TCCGAGTCCCAGCACCCAGACCCGCGAAGGCAGATATCGGAGCGGCGGGCCGACCGCGCCGGCACTACGCCAATCAAGCTCGGGCCGCCACAGCGAGAGTCCGACGGCGCGTCGCAACCGTCCCCTACGGCAAGCGTACGCCCGGCGGTCAAGCGCTGCAAAGAACGGCGGCGAGGGGGAGTGGGCGAGACGCTACCACGACGCGAGCACCCCGACGGGACGCCCGAGCGTGGCTTCCATGCGCTCGGCGAGTTCCACGAACTCCACGAACTCCCGCAGCGCCGGGTGCCCCTCACCGCAGTCCTCGTCGTAGACGGCGCGATAGCGTCGTGCGACGGTGAGCAGCGTCTCGGCCAACCGCGACCGCAGGACGGCGGCGGGGATCAGGGTGTAGCCCCCCGCGTCCGTGCTAACCGCGGCGCTCTCGACGCCTGGCATGCCGAACGCCTGGGCGACGCGGAGCGGATCGCCGAACGCTTCGGGCACGAGCACGACCGTGGCGTAGGGACCGCCGTGGTAGGCCTCGCGCAGGTAGCCGTTGGCGCCGCGATACGGGTGCGCGTCGTTCCCCTCGAACGACGGCCCGCTGCCCCAGCTCATGAAGACGTCGATGCCCATCGCAGGACTCCTTTACGCGCGCACCGTGCCGTCGAGGCCGACGCTGGCGTCGCCGAAGAGGATGGCCGCCCAGGCCTCGGCGCCCGCGCGGTGGTCGCCGAAGGTGGTGGCGTGCTCGGCGCAGTAGTTGACCAGGGCGAGCCTGCCCTCCGTCGTGTCGGGGAAGGCCGGCGAGATCGGTGTGCCCTCCGACACCGTCTCGTACGCGGCGATCTCGGTCGCGCCGGTCGGCTCCGGCATGAGGTCGACGTGTTCGCCGTCGTCGGAGACGTAGCCGGAGGGGAGCACGGGCACGTAGCGGCCGCGCGCGTCCCTCGGGTGCTGCCAGCCGGCGGGGACGACGCGCACCTCGCGGTTGGGGACGAAGGCAAGGCTGGCGTCGTCGGGCATCGCGGTTGCTCCTCTCGCTACGCTGATCGCTTCGGAGGCGGCGCCTGTCTCAGCGCACGTCGACGTACTCCAGCACGAGCCGCAGCACCTCGTCGTACGACCCGCACCGGAACGCGCGCTCCACGAACTCGCGCGCCTGGTCCTGCAGCCCGGCCTTCAGCAGCGCGCGGCGAACGCGTCCGATCACGTTGAAGACGTTCCCGTCCTCGCCGACCAGCGTGCACTCCGGCCTACCGGCGCCCCCGTCCCCTGCGCGCATCTCACGCTCCTCCTGCGACGCGGTGCCAGGACCGCGCGGCGTCGCCCGTCATACATGGCTTGTCCGCGGCGACAAGTCAACGGCACGGCGATGCTCGTTAGGCGTGAAGGAGCAGGACTCGAAGGGCAGTCGGCGTAACGCGCGCCTTACCGCTACGGCCGCATCGCCGATGACGTCGACGCACGCGAAGCCGGTGTGTCGGTCAGCGAGCTGAACACGCCGAACGTCAGGGCGCTCTACCGCGGTAGACTTCAGACCATCATGAGCACCAGTTCTGACGCAATCACCGCGCTCAAGGCGCTCGCCGCGGCCGACCGCAACACCTATCCGTCGAACGAGGAGATCGCCGGCGCGACCGGACTCGATCCGGAGATGGTCAACGACGCCATCGATCTGCTCGAGGTCCGCGGGTGGGCGAACGTGACCCGCACGATGGGCGTCGCGCCGTTCAATTTCCTCTGCGCCTCGATCACGGCCGAGGGGCGGCTCACGTTGGAGCAGGTGTCGGCGTCCGCCGTCGAGTCGGTAAAGGGGGTCGCGGTCGACGACTGGGGCGCGCCGTCCTCCAAGTGGGACGACGTCGAGATCCGGCTGCAGGCGCTGAAGGATGAGTTGCGCAAGGGCAAGGACGCCGAGGACTGGCGTGACGTCGGCAACCGCGGGCGCCTCATCATCATCGATGCGATCAACGTTGCTTTCGATGGTTCCATGGTGGTCGACGGACAGACGACACCCAAGCTGGACGACGCCAAGAACCGCATCGATCTGTACCTTCGGGCGCGCGTGCCCGGCAGCTCTCACGAGGCGCTGCGCCGGCTTATACGCAAGGCTGTCGACCTAGGCCATGCCGTGACCCACGCGCGCGGGGCGACCGGCGTCGACGCGTTCGCCATCGCGCAGGCGACGGTCCTCGTCGTGCGATGTATTCAGGCGATCGAGGGCGATGCCGCGGCTGGCACCGTGCAGGCGGCCGGGCTGCGCGTACAGGTTCGCGACGCGAAGCGGATCGGAGGCGAGACTGACCCTGCGCTCTGGATCAGCGCCGTGGCAGAGAATCCTGGGACAGACCACGCGTTCGTCGCGGCGTTCGAGGTGGAGATGCTCGAACCGTTCGTCGCGCGCGCCGTTCGGTACGAGTATCGGTCCGACGCGAGGACGCCGATCGATGTGCTGGCCGAGAACATCGCACCTGGCGGCGTGGCCCGCAGTGTGATCGTGCTCGGTTTCTTCGACCGCCCGCTAGCCTACCCGTCGGCGTGCCGAGCGAGGATCCGGGCCGTTGGCTCGACGAACAAGCCCGATGCGACCTGGACGGAATTCAGCTGCCTCTCGCTGTCCAGTCCTAGCGCGTGATGAGCGGTGCGCCTTCGCGGTAGCAGGCGGGCCGACGCCGTGGGTTGAAGGAGCGCGATGTTCGACGCGATAAAGAAATCGAAGATCCTCGTCCTAACCGGCGCTGGTGCGTCGGTCGCCCTCGGCCGCGACACTACGAAGCAGTTCCTCAAGCGCTTCTCGACCGAGGCGCACCGACGGCTCGCCGAGAGAGGCGGGGCATTGGTCAGCCAATTGTCGTTCGTGCACGAAGCGGCAACGGGCGGAAAGCTAGACATCGAACACGTGTTGAGCCTGCTGGAAGAACGCAGGGACGCGGCACGCAGCTTGATAGACGACGGAGCCTTCAAGGCCCAAGTCGCCGAGGACGTGCAGTCCATAGTCAGGGGATACGCCGAAGCGAACGACACGATAGCGAGGGCGATCTACGACATGGTGATCGAGCACTACAGCGCGGTCGATGAGCAGCAGGCGGGCGAGCTGTACCGCGAATTGCTGCGGGGGTTCCCGGCGTGGTTCGGCGACGTGCCCGACCTTGGCCTGACGCTGCCATTCTTCACGCTGAACTACGATACGGCGATCGAATCAGCCGTGGCGTCGTGGCTCGACGAGCCCGATGGCGGAGGAGGGCATATGGAGGTCAGGCTTGTCAACGGCCTGACTCAGGTTCGCGGTGGAACCGAGCCCCGTTGGAGCGAGCGGGAGTTCGCGTCCTATCGCGAGGTTCCAAACAAGGCAAACATCGTTCTTGTCAAGCTGCATGGATCGGTCCTCTGGGGACGGCGTGGCGGCGTCCGGCAACCATACGTCGCACAGCTTCCAATCGGCGTGCGCCGCGATCCGGGCGAGGACTTCCGGCACGCCGTCCTCTATCCAACACTCGCACCCAAGCCCGTCGCGGACGAACCCTTCCGTACGGGCTACCGGTGCCTTCGAGCCTGTCTGCACACCGCGCAACTGCTCGTCATCATCGGGTCGTCGCTACGTGATCCGGAGATCGTCGCGGAACTGCGTGACGCGATGGAGGCGAATGAGCGTCTTCACATCGTCGCCATCGATCCCAACCTCGACCACAACACCGTCGCTACGCGCGTTACCGCCCCGCCTGCCCGCGTCGCTGCCATCGGCGTGGCGTTCGAGGCCGCGATGGTCGTGGGACTCATGGGGCGGTTGCGCGACTTCGCGCGGCTCGCGAGCGGGGTCGAGACGCGGGCCAGCGTGCGCTTCGGCAAGACGTTCGACGCGTCGATCCTAGACGCGGACACGCGAGTCGTGCCGCGGGTCCCGCTGCCGCCCGGCGAGAGCTAGTTGGAGGCGGCTGGGCGTGGCGGGGGAAGACCGGGGTGAAGTAAGTCGAGATCCAAGCTGTCGCGGGAGATGTCCGTGAAGCGATGGAGGTCCCGCCGCATCTACATCGATTCCGGTCACGGGCGCTGGTACCCCAGACTGCTTCGCGCGGACGCCGAGTCTATCGCCCTGTCTGCCGCCAATTCAGCCCGGCCGCACGCCGAGCGTCAGATCGCCATGCCCGTACGGCTCACAGACGCGTAAGTTACGGGGCACGCCCGTTCGAGCCAAACATGCGCGTATAATCCGCAACACGGGGGAAGGATGAAGGTCCGCAATCGTCATGGATGAACAGGAGATTCGCGAAGTTCTCGACGAGCTTGAGATTAGCTTGGGTCAAATGGGACTGAGCTGGATCGCTGATCAAGCGAGACAGGAGATCATCCGCAGGCAACTTGGCGAAGATGTCTACGATACGACAGGCGTCCTAGAGAAGGAGATGGAGTTCGTTCAGCCGGCGCCGCGAATCGTCAGTGAGTACGAGCGTCTCAATGTGCTCGTCTCAACCCTGCGCAAGATCGCAGAGGATGCCCAAAGAGTGGAACTCGCGGTCGTCGATTTCCTCGAGCCCGTTCGCGTAGAGTTCACATCAGAAACATCAGAACGTCAAACACTCGTCGTCTCGCGCGAGACGACGAGCAACCGACTTGCCAGCGTCAACTCCCTCTCGGAGCTGTTGGAACAGTTACTTGAACGGGCGCGCGCATGATTCAACCGAGCACCGCGTTCTGCTCAATGCGATCCGCGCGACTATACCGGCTGCGATTCACCCCGTGCTAACGGCTGGTCCTGACGGTTCGGACCTGTTCGAGCTCTTCTTGGCCACCCGTGTGGCTAGCGTAGCGCGGACCGCGAGCGCCTCAGTCCACTACGAAGATTCGGCCGGCGTAACCGTCAGTAATCTGCACTTCCGAACCAGCCCGGGGCCCTTCCTTCCTCCGAACCCCTACACTCACTTCGTCTTGGACTTCGGTGGGGGCCATGGCTTGGAACTGCACCTGGGCGCGCGGATAGTCGGTCGAGCAGGGGTGGCAAACGAGTACGACCTGGCACTCATACATCGAAGCGCGGCTGAGCGCTGCCGTCAGAGGCGCATCCCCCCGAAGACGGGTAAGGTCGAGTGGGTGGGCGAAGCCAAGTTCTACTCAAACACGCTCGGTATAGGGGTCGCCCGAGCTTTCGTGGGGCTTGCGCGCGACACGACCGCGAAGCAGCGGGCAACTCTATTGACCAGTAATTCGCTGTCATGCGACGCCGCCAAGCTACTAGCTGGTCATAATCTTCGGTGGGATGAACTCGTCGTGCCGGGGTCGGCTGCGGTCGCGGGATTCGACGAACGTATCCGCGAGGTATTGCGCGTGTTTCGAGCGAAGTAGGCACTTTCTCGGGACGCAGCTCAGTGGATGCCGTGCGACGCGCTGGAGTTGCGCACGATTATTTCGGCGTTTACGCGCGGTGCCCCGAATCTGTGAGCACAACGCATACGCCTTCGGTCGTCAGGACAAGAGGTGCGCCTTCAGCTCGTGTAGGTTAGGCAACACGGTCGTGTTGTAGCGCTTATCGAGCCCGGCACGGCGGATCATGTCCGTCCAGAACTTCTCCGTTACCACAACGTCGCAATAGACGACAGCCACGCTCAATGCCGCCAGATCGATCAGATCGGAATCTCTACGAGGCAGTTCCGCGTTGTCATGTCGCAGCCGGTGCAGCTCGAAGTCGACGTGCCGACTCGGAATCTCGGCGAGGAACGTGAGCTGATCCTCGCCCAACCGCGAGAACTCGTCGGGGGCGATGCCCGCCCGCAGCAACGCTTCGTCCAGCGGCACCTTTAGGTCCTCAGCGCTGAGGACGGCAAGAGCGAGATCGCGGACGCTCTTCTTGGCCCCGTACTCCTTGAACAGCGCCACCAATCGTTCTTCGCTCCGGCGGTACGTGAGAGAGGGCAGCTCGTATAGCTCGGGATCGATCGCGGGGGCGGAGGAACCTTCCGGTGCGACGCCGGACAGCAACGCCTGCCGCATGATCGGTCGCATCTCCGCCTCGCATCGATCGCGCTCACCGGGCGGCAGTTGGCGCGCGATCTCCTCCGGTAGGTGATACGTGCCATAGCCGGGTTTCCCAATGGCGTGCCCAAGGCCTTCTCCGAAGGCAGGGTGATCGCGGGTGGCGTGAGGCCGTCCGAAGCGGGCTTGTAATGCCCGATCGATCTCCCCCGGCAGGAGCTGCTGCCCCGCTGCGATCGTCACGTTCTGCGAGAGCGCCAGCATCGTCTGGGCGAGCCGCGTTCGCCTCTCAGGTTGCTTCGCCTTCCACGTCTCCATGTAGTGGCAGGAAGACAACGGGAAGCGCGCACGATTCAATCGCACGGCGCCCTTGGCGATAGCGAGCACATCCGCGAACGCCTCCCCGTCGTCGCGGCCGTGCTCCGCCCTCGACAGGTAAACCCAGTCCTTCTGATCGAGGTAGATGAACTCCACTGGCCCTCGGTTCTGGCTATAGTCAGCATGCCGAGTCGCCTGATCGCCGCCCGTGGTCAGTCGGCTTTCGTACTCCGATTGCAGCGTCGTGATTGAGGAACTGTTCTAACGGGCGGGGCAGATCCTCCGCCTAGCGCTCTCGATCGACTGGCACGTAGTCAACGTAGATCCACGTCGAGGCGCCCGTCTTGGGCGCACTACACATTACGGCGAGGCGGCCACGCGAGCGCGCCACGAACGGCGTTACCATCACGCTAGCAGAGCCGCCAATGGTCAGTGAAGTCGTGCGATCGAGTGTACCCGGACCGTCAATCGTCCACACGACTTGCTCACCGTCGGGAACGTTCACGCCAAGCGCATCGGTGATCTTGGCACGAATCGTCGCCGACGTGCCGTCGGCAGCGACGACTGCTGGCGAAGCCGTGAGTGCGATCGCCACGGGGACTCCGACGATCATCGACGAACTAGGAGATGCGCCGAACTCCAGCGTGGCGAGTCGTGCGTTGATCTCACGAAGTTCGTCAGCAACCAAGCGAAACGCAGCTGCGCCGTCGTCGCTCTGATGCCGCTGCTCGCCTCCGACATCATGCCACTGAATCGCCCGAGCGATCGGGGTTCGCTGACGATACTCGGGTTCCAGCATCTCTTGCATCTGGTTCCGCAGCAACTCCTCGGCCGCCTTCGCGCTGGCGAGGTCGTGGTGGTCCACTGGAATCGCTCGAGCGTCATAGGCATCGAATGGCATCACGTCGTTGGGGGCGATCAGGTGGATGACTGGCTTGCCGATGACATGGCGCAACGACAGCTCATAAAACACGTTGACGTTCCATCCGTGGCAGTCTGCAACGACGATCCTGTCATCGAGGATGTGCTCGATGATCTGTTCGGTGATGAGGCCAGGGAGATGAATACGATCGGGGCGTTCCGCTCGCAGCCCCACGCTACGTGCCGCGGGCTCGATGACGTAGTCGAAGAGGTCATCGGCGCGTTTTCGTATCGCCGTGCCTTCGTGCCCAAGGGGCGTGATCATGAAGCAGACGTCGTTCACAGTTCCCTCTCAGTCCACTAGACTCTGGTCTGATCGTACGCCAAGCCGGCTCGGCCCGGAAGCCTCTCGAGACGCAAGCGGATCACCGTGGCAGACACGAGCGCCATGTTGTGGCCTTATGGCTGTTCGTCCTAAGAATGCTGCCCGCTCGAACGCCGGCCGGCGAAGGCTTGGTGCCGCGATGGGCGTCCCTCACCAATGCATCGCCCATTGGATCAATCCCCCAATGCCTGACTGATCTGTTGGCGCACCGGCGCGGTCGCGTATCCATACATCTGTCTGAGCGCGCCCTTCGCGTTCTGTGCGAGCTCGGAGGCCCCTAAATCGTCGACCGCCACGTTGAGGATGCCGACGAGGAAGTTCACGATTTCCCGCGCCGACTCGTCGTCCTTCTTTGCTGCCTCCAGTCCCATCATTCGTGGTCCGTCTGCAACGCTGCGATGGTACCCGTTGGCTGCCAGATAAACTCGGCAGACCTCTAGCCCACCAGCGACGATGTCCCTAAACAACGCGCGGTCTTCATCGGAGTCCGTATCGAGCTCGTATAGCGCATAGTGGACATCGAATTCGGGCAACGCTCCGGACGCGAGACCGCTGGCCGCCGCCAGCGTTGCCATTGTGGCGATGTGCGAGAGCGTCGTCCGCACCAGATACGTTCGAATTCGAGGCTGGGCGGATAGCTTCTCGGCCAAATCTGAGATGAGCCCGGCGGTGACAGCTGCCGAGAACCCTACGCTCCACTCGCTCTTGGATCGGATGCCTTCCTCGAATAGCCCCTCCAGCGCCGGAACAAGCCGGTCAGCCACCAACGTGATCGCATCTTGGTTGCGGTGGAGTCGCTCCAGCTCGTCTTTGGGCACCTGCCGCCAGTGATCTGGGTCTGGATGAAAGTCCTCCGTCTCGTCGTCTTGCGGGAGGAACGGAAGGGTCGCTTTGATGTGTTCCGAGAGAGCCCGGATGCCAGAAGTAACGGCATCCTCATGACCTGCCGAGATCGAGCAGATCGTTGCCCGCATAAGCACTCGCTCACCTGGAGGGCTGCGATCGAAGCGGTCGCCGCGTTGGATGGCCTCTAGAGATTCAGCGTCTAGCCACGACCCGCCCAACTCAGCGGCGAGCGAGATCCAGGCGGAAGCCAAGCGCTCGAACTTGGACGATGAGAGCTTAATCAGTTCGCCCATCTTGTCGTCGAGGTACGCGTCGACCGCCGGCCAGTGAGTGGCCGCATCCAGAGTGCTCAGCCTCATACGAAACTCGACGATTGTCGTCTGTGCTGTCTCGATGTCGCCGCGAAGGACCGCCATCCGTAAGAATTCCTCGCAGTCCTGACTGGGTTCGTCATAGGAGACCGTCTGAACGAAATGCTGCGGCCAGCTCTGCTTGACCCATTGAAGCCATGTGCGGTCAAACTGTCTCAAGGCGGCCGCTGCGAGGCGGGCGGGTGCGAGAACGGAAAATGCCGAAACTGAGGCAATGATCAGAACAACGAGCGCGATGGCGGCGGCGAGGAGGGCTTCGTCGATGACGATCGCTCCTCGGCTGGGGTGTTGAACGAGCCAGTCTTGGGCGCGAGCAACGACCACAACGTCGAACGATGCTGAAGCCGCGACTAAAAGGAGCGCGAAGACGATGGGCCTGTGGAAGAGCACGCGGCGAACGAGCCTGGGCGCGTAGTTTGCCGACACCAGTTGGACAACTATTAGCCACGCTGAGAGAGCGAGGACGCCCCAAGTTCCTTGAACTCCTGCTACGGCAAGCAGAAGACTCTGCGCATCGCCGTCGTTTCGAAGCGACGCGAACGCCCATTCTCGCGTTAGCAGAGCGACAGCGGCAAAGACCACGAACGTCGCCATAGCCAGTACAACGTTCGTAGACAACGGAGCAATGACCGCGCGCCTCCGGACTCGCTCGATCAATAGCGAGCGCGCCGCGTGGGACTGCGGCTCGTTCGCCCATCGATCGAGGAGAGAGCGTTCTTGGCGATCTTGCGCCCACGTTAGACCAATCAGGCCGGCGGGAATCGCGGCAACCGCGCTGACCGGGCTTCCCAACGCTAGGCAGATGCCACCGGCGGTTAGGACGAGTCCATACCGCATCGCATTCCGCACCGGCAGGGCCTGCTCGACCCTCCAGAGCAGATCATCGGGCAATCGAATGTGCTCGCCGGCGTAAACGTAGTCAGGTTCTCGGGGGCGGAGGTCACGCTTCAGGGAGGTCAAAATACGAGCGTAGCGCCATGGGATCACGAACAACCGACGGGAGCGCCATCGTTCGCTGCTGAGGATGTAGCGAATTGCCAGCCCATTCAGGAGAAGCAGAGCACCTGCAGAAAGGCGCGCGCTCGTTATTGCGCCTGAGCCATCCTTGAGATCGAATGTGGCCGCGACCACGACTAGGAGTAGGTATCCGACGTCGTAGTAGTCCGCGCGTAGCCACGCTGCGGCTCGCTTTAGGGAGCTCACTGAGAGAGCCACTCGCCGACCCGATCGAGACGGCGAATCAGCAGCGCGGCACTCAGCTGTGTATACAAGCGCTTGGACTTCACATGCCTAACGTATCATCTGAAGCGGACCGACTTCTACTATCCAGTTCTGTCCGAACGGCAGGCTTCCTGTGGAGTTGGCAGCGGGAAGCCGCGCACACCATCGCGGAATACCGTTGGATAATCCCAGCCATGTGACCGGGACGTTCCCTCGCCGGGCGGATTGCCGGCGCTCCGGCGCCGATCCTGTCTGAATTGAGCGCCGACGTTAGCAAGGTGCCAACGCTCGCTAATTACGAGCCATCACAAAAATGCTTGACAACCCGCAAGGTTCGGGTGTAGCGTAGCGCAATCGACGTACTGCTTCGTACGTTGGCATCTCCGGCGCCCAATCTCGGCCCTTCCGGATTCAGCGGAGGTCTCTATGGCTTGGCTGCGCTGCCTCGCGCT
>Ga0315281_10015017_pt1 | contig 10403 bp, 11 predicted proteins | sample YL17G07_0_MG_FD_204540 | JGI IMG/M metagenome (GOLD analysis project Ga0315281, IMG submission 204540) | Sediment microbial communities from Yellowstone Lake, YNP, Wyoming, USA - YL17G07_0 | ecosystem: Environmental > Aquatic > Freshwater > Lake > Sediment | place: USA: Wyoming | collected...
TCGCGGTGACCGTCGCCGAAAAGAACATCGCCGCCGTCACCTCGATGGACGTGCGCGAGGCGCAGGACTGGTTCGAATACCTCGCCTCGCCCGAGACGCCGCTGAACGAGCGCGAGCAGACCATCGCCCGCCAGATCCTCAAGGAGATCCGGGCGCGGCTGACGTTCATGTTCGACGTCGGCCTCGACTACCTCTCGCTCGACCGCACCGCCGGCACCCTCTCCGGCGGCGAGGCGCAGCGCATCCGCCTGGCGACGCAGATCGGCTCGAGCCTGATGGGCGTGCTGTACGTCTGCGACGAGCCGAGCATCGGCCTCCACCCCGTCGATGACGCGCGGCTGATCCGCACGCTGGAGCGCCTGCGCGACCTCGGCAACACCGTGCTGATCGTCGAGCACGATGAGGCGATGATGCGCGCCGCCGACCACATCATCGACATGGGGCCGGGCGCCGGCGAGAATGGCGGCCGCGTCGTGGCGGCGGGGACGATCGACGCGATCATGGCCTGCGAGGAGTCGATGACCGGCGCCTACCTCAGCGGCCGCCGCTCGGTGCCGCTGCCCGATGCGCGCCGCCCCGGCAACGGCAAGGCGATCCGCATCGAGGGCGCGCGCGAGAACAACCTGAAGAACATCGACGTCGAAATCCCGCTCGGCATGCTCGTCTGCATCACCGGCGTCTCCGGCTCGGGCAAGAGCACGCTGATCAACGACCTGCTCTACAAGAAGGCCGCGCTGGACCTCTACGGTTCGCGCGAGCGGCCCGGCAAGGTCGATGCCGTCCGCGGGCTCAACTACATCGACAAGGTCGTCGACATCGACCAGTCGCCGATCGGCCGCACCCCGCGCTCGAACCCCGCCACCTACACCGGCACGTTCACCCCCGTGCGCGAGCTGTTCGCCTCGGTTCCGGAGGCGCGGCTGCGCGGCTACACGCCGGGCCGCTTCTCGTTCAACGTCAAGGGCGGCCGCTGCGAGGCCTGCTCCGGCGACGGCTACATCGAGATCGAGATGCACTTCCTGCCGGACGTCACCGTGCCGTGCGAAGTCTGCAAGGGGAAGCGCTACAACCGCGAGGCGCTCGAGGTGACCTACCGCGGCAAGAACATCGCCGAAGTGCTCGACATGACGGTCGACGAGGCGCTGGTCTACTTCGACAAGATCCCGAACATCCGCCGCAAGCTCGAGACGCTGCGCGATGTCGGCCTCGGCTACATCCGCCTGGGCCAGCCCGCCACGACGGTCTCCGGCGGCGAGGCGCAGCGCATCAAGCTGTCCACCGAGCTGTCGAAGCGCTCCACCGGCCGCACGCTCTACATCCTCGACGAGCCCACGACGGGGCTGTCGTTCGAGGACACGCGCGCCCTGCTCGAAGTGCTGCAGCGGCTCGTCGACGGCGGCAACTCCGTCGTCGTCATCGAGCACCACGTCGACGTGATGAAGAACGCCGACCACATCATCGATCTGGGCCCGATGGGCGGCGACCGCGGCGGCCTCGTCATCGCGCAGGGCACGCCGGAGCAGGTCGCCCTCGTCGAGGCCAGCTACACCGGCCAGTACCTGCGCAAGAAGCTGCCGGCCGAACGCATCGCGGCGGCCAGGCGCGAGGCGAAGCGCACCGCCAGCGCCGCCGCCGCCACCGCCGTGAAGCAGACCAACGGAGCGAAGCCGGCGAAGCGCGTGGCCTCGACGAACGGCGCGAAGCCCGCGAAGCCGATCGCGGCTACGAACGGGAAGGCCGCACCGCGTGCTAAGAAGACCATGCCCGTGCCGACGAGGAAGGTCGCTGCGAAGAGGCGGTAGTGGCGTGGGCGGCCGTGGGCGAGCACGGCGATCGGACGCAGGAGGCAGCCTATGGACAAGCTGGAACTTCTGGCCGCCATCCGCAGCGAGCGGGCGGCGCTCGACGCCCTCGTCGCCTCGATCGATGATGCGGCGCTCACCGCGCCCCACGTCGGCCACGGTGCGCTCGCCCCAACGCTCGACGACGGCCACTCGGTGAAGGACCTTCTCGCCCACATCAGCCTCTGGGAGGGCATTTGCGCGCGATGGCTCCAGGCGGTCGCGCGCGGCGAGACCCCCGATCGGCCCGAGGTTATCGACGTCGACGCCACGAACGCCCGCGCCCATGCTGCCGCGCAGGGCACCCCGCTCGCCGGCGTCCTCGACGAATCGCGCCGGGCGCACCAGTCGCTCCTGGATGCGGTCGGAGCGCTCTCCGATGCCGATCTCGCGGACGAGGCGCGATTCGGCTGGCCAACCTGGCGGATGGTCAGCGGCAACAGCGACGAGCACTACCGCGAGCACATCGACCAGATCACGGCGTGGCGGCGAGGCATCAGCGGATGATCGACGGCGCGCAGGCGGTCTTCTTCGACATGGACGGCACCATCCTCGACTGGCAGACCGGGATGGAGCAGTCGTGGCGTGCAGCGTGCGAAACGCACGCCGACGGCGCTCACACACCGGAGCAGGTGCACGACGCCATCCGCGCCCGCCGCACCTGGTTCTGGTCCGACCCCGAACGCGGCTACCGCGGCCGCATGGACCTCGACGCCGCCAGCCGCGAGATCGTCCGCCTCGCGTTCAGCGACCTCGGCCGGGACGACCTCGCCGTCGCCCACAGCATCGCCGACGACTACCGGGCCATGCGCGCGCACGCCATCGCCCCGTACCCCGGCGCCATCGAGACCCTCGACGCGATCCGCGCTCGCGGCATCCCGATGGCGCTGATCACGAACGGCGAGGCGCGCAACCAGCGCCGCAGCGTCGAGAAATACGCGCTCGAGCGCTACTTCGACTGCATCGTCATCGAGGGCGAGTTCGGCTGCGGCAAGCCGGATGAGCGCGTCTTCCGCCACGCCCTCCAAGCGCTCTGCTGCGACCCCGCGCACACCTGGATGGTCGGCGACAACTACGAGGCCGACATCGTCACGCCCCACCGCCTGGGCATGCGCACGGTATGGGTGGACGCGGCGGGCGCCGGCGTGCCCGCGGATGCCCCCCTGCGCCCCCATCGAGTCGTTGCCTCCATCGCAGAGCTGTTGTAGCCGTCAAGCAGCGGCTTTCGCCGGCGTTGTAGAATAGCGGCATGGACAGCGGCGTCTTTCACATCATCAAGGGCGGCATCATCTACGAACTGGAGCCGGAGGATGAGGGCGGATACGTGATCAGCGTGCCTGCGCTCCCCGGCTGCATCAGCACGGGCGACACCATCGAGCACGCGCTCGAGATGATAGCCGAGGCAATGGAACTCTGGCTCGAGGTCGCGCGGGAAAAGGGCTTCGCCATCCCGACCCAGTTCGATCTGCTCCAGCAAGCCTGCTAACCTACCCCTTCTAGCCGCATCGCGCGTTCGTTGCACCTGGTGTGCGCAGCGGGTGTGCAGAGAGCGCAGCGCTCTCTGCCGGGGGTCCGGGGGTGTCCCCCGGAACTCTTCTTCCTCCTCTTCTTCTCTCTTGCAGGGTACGCGCCAGCGGACACTGCCGGCTGGGCACACTGACCAACAGCCAACAGCCAACAGCCAGCCCCTACGCCGGCATCAGCTTCGCCGCGTCCAGGTGCTCGATCGCGGCGGTGGCGCGGCGCAGCCACGCGTCAAACAGCTTCAGCCCCCGCTCGTTCGCGAAGTCCAGCGTGCCCAGCGAGATCACCACGTACACCAGCACGTACAGCGACATCCGCCGGTACTCCGTCCAGCACTGCTCGAAGCCGTAGCCCGTCACGCCGTTGGCGACCAGCGTGTCGTGGTACAGCCGCACCAGCCGCTCCTCGTTCGCCGCGCGCAGCTCGGCGTCGAGGCCGCCGCACAGCAGGTACGCCACGTCGAAGATGCCGCGCCCGCGGCAGGCGATCTGCCAGTCGGCGACCGAGAACGGCGCGCCGCCCGCAGCCGTCTCGAAGAAGAGGTTGTCGGTGCGATAGTCGCCGTGGATGATCGTGTGCGGCCGGTCGGCGATCGACGACTGCAGCTTGATCACGTTCTGCGCGATCTCCTCCGCGGTCTTGCGCATCGCCGGCGTCATCCGGTCGCCGAAGTTCTCGATGAACGGCGCCCACGCCTGCTGGTACGAGTTCTGCGCCGACTGGTGCACCGGCGCGTCGATCATCGGCATCCAGTCGGCGATCTCCTCCAGCCGCGGGCTCTCCCACCACGTCGCGTGGAACTTCGCGATGTTGCGGAGCGCCAGCTCCGCCTCCTCCAGCGTGCAGCCTTCGGCGTGGTCGCCCACGCGCGCCGGGTGCATGTCTTCCAGCAGCAGGATGTGTTCGCCCGTATCCAGATTCGACGCGCTGTAGTAGCGCTTCGGCGTGCTCAGCTCGATTTCGTGCGCGATCTCCTCGTAGAACTTGATCTCGCGGCGGTAGAAGTCGAACAGGTTGCCGATCTCGCGCCCCGCCGCGCCGGCCGCCGGGAACTTCGCGATGAGCGACGCCGGCGCGCCCGCCTCGGCCGCGTCATAGTGCAGCTTTACGCGCGCGAGCTGCCCGATGAAGCCGCTCCCCTCGCCGATCACCTCCGTCTCGAACGACGTGACCTTCGCGGTCTGGATGATGCCGGTCGAGCGCAGCGCGTCGGTCAGCCACTCTGCGCTCAGCGCTTCGGGGCCCGCGGGGATGGTCAGTGTCTTCATGGTCGTCTCTGCTTTCTGCTCTCTGCCTTCTGCTCTCTGCTCTCTGCTCTCTGCCCCCTGCCCCCTGCCCTCCCGTCAGAACATGTTGCTGCAGGCCGGCGCGTATTCGGTGCGCCAGGCGGCATCCCAGCGCGCCAGCGGCGCCCCGTCCGATGCCTCGGCGCGCCCCGCCCGCACCGCGTTCGTCGGCGAGATCTGCCCGAACAACAGCTGCGCCAGCGCCGACACGTCCAGCGTCAGCTCCGCCGATTCGCTCGTGCGCGCGATCGTCGAGCCCCCCGGCGACGCGTCGAGCGCCCAGCGGCCGGCGTTCCACGGGCACATCTCGTCGCGCAGCTCGAACACGAAGCGCCCCTCCGCGCCGTACGGCCGCAGCGGCAGCGCCCGCGCGACGTCGATGACGCGCCCCAGCAGCCAGTCGCGGTGCGTCGCGTGCAGTTCGCGCGGGTCCAGCATGATGTGCGGCGCAGGGTCGTCCGTCGCGGCCAGGTCGATGATCACCCGCGCCGCCAGGTCGAACGTGCGCAGCAGGTCCCACATCGCGCGGTACGCCGTGGGCGTGTGCCAGGCGAAGTCGCGCACCCAGACGCGCTGGCCCGGGCCGCCGTCGTCGAGGTGGAACGACGGCAGCCACTTCGCCGCCCAGATGACGTAGCCCTTGGGCTCGCCGCGCTCTTCGTAAATCGAGATCAGGCTCGGGCCGAATTGCGACGAGTCGCTCTGCTCGCCGCCGAGCCCGAGCACCTGCTGCTCCCACATGTAGCGCCCGCGGTGCAGGTAGCCCGTGCGCGGCCCGATGAACGCCCGGTACATGTCGCCCAGAAGCGGCAGGTCGTCCTTCGTCCCCTCGCGCCACGTCCCCTCCGCCTTCGGGATCGACGGCGCGATGTTGATCGCGCGCGGGTCGATCTGGTACCGCACCGCCGTGCTGACGACGGCGTAGCCGTACCGCTGATAGATCGCCGCCACCGACGCCAGCAGCACCGCGATCGGCTCCATGCGCTCCTCGTACCGGCGCTTGAAGTCGGTCTCCATGATCTTCCGCAGGTGCCCGCGCCGCCGGAACTGCGGCAGCGTGCCGACGAAGCTCACCCCCGCCACCGAGACCTTCTCGCCGTTGAGCCGCATGCCCAGCGGGAAGGCGCCGTACGCCGTCGCCAGCTCGCCGTCCTCGAACGCGCAGAGCGACCACGCCGGCGGCATCGGCGCGCCCCGTTCCGGGTCGAATGGCTGGCCGGTGTAGTTCCCGAAGACGATCGCCGGCACGCGGTAGAACGCGGCGGCCTCTTCCTCTCGATACGGGCGGATCTCCAGCGTCACGCGGCCTCCTCTTTGTAGGGGCGATGATACCAAACCGCCGCTGTACGGCGGGCCGGCCGGCGTCGTAGAGTAGTGCCTGCCCGCACCAGCGCGAAAGGAGCCGCACCATGCCGCGTTCAGGACCAGAAGGCGCCGACCCGACGGAGATCTTCCCGTTCCCGGTGGGCCAGACGCCAGCCAACGACCGCGCCTACTTCGAGATGCTCTCGTGGTTCGTCTTCGGCTCCGGCCTCAACTGGCGCGTCATGCGCGCCAAGTGGCCGAACTTCCTCCGCGCCTTCGCGAAGTTCAACATCAACAAGGTGGCCATGTTCGGCGATGCCGAGGTCGACCGGCTGCTGGCCGACGAGGGCATCATTCGCAACGGCCGCAAGATCACCGGCACCATCGCCAACGCGCGCGCGGTCGCCGCCATCGTGCGCGAGCACGGCGGCATGACGCCGTGGCTGCGCGGCTACCGCGGCGACGTCGACGCGCTGATCAAGGACGTGAAGAAGCGCTTCAGCCACATGGGCGACACGACGGCGCGGATGTTCCTCACCTGCGCCGGCGCCATCGAGTACCAGACGTGGGAGCCCACGGCGCGCCAGCGCCAGGGCAAGCCGTAAGCTGCTCCGGTCTAGCGCTCCCGAAGTTCGCTTCATGCGACGCCTGACGCACGGCGTGTCTGTGCCCTCGTTACCGCGCTCCCCTTCCCTCCCAGGGAAGGGGCCGTCGAAGACTCGCCGTGGCGAGGGGGTTAGGTCACCCGCCGTCAGCGCCTGGCGTCCCGAACAGCGCCCCGTACACCGTCGACGGGATGCAGAAGTGCGTCGTCGCCACCAGCGCCGCCGTCGCGATCAGCGCGACGCCAACCACGTAGCCCGCAATATCGAACCCCGCGAAGAACAGCGCACCGGTGCCGAGGAGCCAGACCGAGCCGATCCCGCAGGCGAACCGGCGGGGGGCGCCGTTCGGCGGCAGCTTCGGCGTGCCGGTCAGGCGGCGCACGCCGAGGTTGTAGATCAGGTCGAATGGATGAAACGGTAGGACCGCCCCGAGCGCGGCAAACACCGCCAGACCCCACAAGATCGAAGGCGACGCGACCGCTATGCCGGCCGCGGCGATCGTCCCGCACAGCGCCGGCGACATCCGCAGCCACTGGTGCGTCTGCGCCAGCGTCCGGTCGTCCACGCAGGCGAACCCCTGCACGTCCAGCCGGTGTCGATGCGTCTTGGACAGGGCCATCGGCCACACCTCCCTACGCGGGCTTCACGCCGGCGAACGTGACGCCGCGCGTCTCGAACTCCTTCGCGTCGGATTCATGCTGCGAGCCCGAGAACACGTCCACCTCGCGCCCCCAGCGGACCTCCCGGAACCCGAGGTGGTCCAGGACCCAGTTCCACTCTGCATACAGCAGAGCACCGGCAATTCAGCCGGACCAGAGGTCGATGTCGTCCTTCGCGTCCTGCGGGACTTCCTTGTGCACCACGATGTCGCCGATCTGGAAGCGGCCGCCCGGCCTGAGCGCGCGGAACACCTCCCGCATCGCCCCGACCTTGTCGGGCGTCAGGTTGATGACGCCGTTGCTGATCACGACGTCCACGCTGGCGTCCGCGACGGGCAACGCTTCCATGTATCCGTCGCGGACATCGACGTTCGTCAGGCCCAGCGCGGCGGCGCCCGCCTGCGCCTTCTCGCGCATCGCGGCGGTCATGTCGATGGCGATGACGCGCCCGCCCGGGCCGACCTGCAGCGCCGCCTGCAGCGAGTCGAAGCCCGCCCCGCACCCGATGTCCAGCACCGTCTCGCCGCCGTTCATCCTGCCCATCGAAAACGGATTGCCCGTACCGGCAAACGAGCTGACCGTCGGCGCCGGGAGCGCGTCGACCTCCGGCGCCGGGTAGCCCAGCATCATCGCGAGCGGACGCCCGGTGTGGAAGTGGAAGCCCTTCTCGGGCGCCAGCGCGACATCGCTGTACTTCTCGCTGATCTGCCTGCGGAGTTGCTCGCGGTCGACCTTCGCCGGTCTGACTTGCTGCGCCATGGTCACCTCTCCTTCGATGCTCCCAGCCTGCGTGCCGCCGCACGCTCGGTCCCCGACGAAACGAGCATCGGCTGCGCTACTGCGGCTCCCGCTGCTGCTGCGCGCGCAGCGCCGCCTGCTCCCGCATCCAGCGGATGATCGGCGAGGGCTCCTTCGGGTGCCAGGCGCGCTTCCAGATGTCGAAGTCGCCCGGCCATGGCTCGTCGAAGTGCGCCACCACCGGCGGCGGCGGCTCCGCGTGCACCAGCAGGTCGAGCGCGGCGCGGACGACGCGCATCTGCATGTCAGGCTCGTCCGGCAGCCCGATCGGGTGCCCGAAGGGGAACTCCACGCCGAGCGTGCGCGGCGTGCCGAAGCGCGTCCCCCAGACGGGCATGATGTTCACCACCACCGTGGCGAGGCCCGCCGCCTCGAACGTCCTTGCCAGCGCATTCACGGCGCGGCAGCAGTCCGGTCAGACGGGTGTGAGGAGCACGGCGTCGACCGCCTCCGCCTTCATGCGGCCCGCCACTTCGGGGGCGTAGCGCTCGCGCCACTCCGTCGTGTCCGGCTGATACCCCATGAACGAGTAGTTCGTCGGCGCCAGCGAGCCGATCACCCCCTGCGCCTCCAGCTCCAGCATGCGGCTGATCGGGATCGCGACGTTGACGTCGCGGGCGATGTCCTCGTTGTTGATGTGGAGGTGCCCCGTCTGCACGTGCTCCTGCCGCAGGTCGCGCGGCAGCGCGCGATACGTCGGGTCGCCCCAGTCCGGGTGCGCCTGCTCGCGCTCGTAGTCGAACGGCGGCTCCACGTCGCGCACGTTGATGCCCGCCGTCGTCACCAGCGCGATGCGCGCTTCGCTCAGCGGCTTCGCCAGCGGCGTCCACGGCATCGACTCCGGCGCCGGGATCTGCATCGCCTCGAAGTACCCCTTGAGGGTGGGCGGGAGCCACTTGAAACTGTCGACCATGGGGGGAAGGTTATAGGTTTTAGGCGTGGATGGGCAGTGATTTTGTCAGTGGGTAAGCGGAAGCCGACAGCACCCGTAGGGACAGGTTCTTTTCGAAGAGCCGCCGTCGGCGACAGACATGCCCGCCCGGCGCCACCCGCGTCTATCCCGCGTATACGAAGAGCTTCTCCCGCCCCACACGGCTGCCGGATCGGGTCGGCGATAGAGGTATCCGATACCGCCTGCCGCTCTACCTCAGACGGCACCCGCGAAGTTGACGTAAAGGCCAAGATCGTGGCCCTGATGTACATAATTCTTCGCCGAAAGTGACACCGCGGCCTGCCGCCGAGGGCCCTCCCGATGTAAGATGCCCCCAGGCTAGACGCGTCCCGCGGCGGCCGCCCGGAGCCCCCGCTCCGCAGTGGCAATCCGGCGCTTTTCTCCGATGATCACAGCACGGAGCAGGGCGCTTCGACGTGATCCCGTAGCCAGTGTGAGGACGACTTGGTCAACCGCGCCATCAACGCCGAAGGCTACATGCTCCCGCTGGGCGGCCCCGAGTTCTGGCTCCAGGCCCAGCTGCAGGACGTCATGGACCGGATCATCAAGAACCAGTTCCGCGACGTGCTGGCGATGCCCCGCGCCCCCTATCCGAACCTGGAGCTGAGCGCGCGCATGACCTCCAGCGCCGGCCGCTGCTACCCCGACACAGGCCAGATCCGCATCGCCACGCTCTACCACCGCGACCACGGCATCGACGAGACGCTGCTCGTGCTCAAGCACGAGCTGGCGCACTGGGCCGCCCGCTGGCGCTACGGCAGCAGGATCTCCCCCCACGGGCAGGAGTTCCGCACCATCGCGCACGAACTGGACCCGCGCATCACCATCACCTGCCCGCCCTTCGCCTCGAAGGAGCGGGCCCAGCGCAAGTACTGGCACATGTCGTGCCCGCGCTGCCGCCGCACGTACCGCCGCGGCCGCCGCGACAAGGTCGCCTGTCGCTCCTGCTGCGACACCTACGCCGGAGGCCGCTACGACCGCCGCTTCCGCCTCGTCGTCGTCCCCCGCGGCGAATAACCCCGCCGGCCGCTTCGATATGGGTGCGGCGTAACGCCCGGCCCGCGCCCCTCTGCTCCCCGCGTTCTGCTCTCTGCTTTCCGCAGGTTAGCTGTTTGCCGTAATTTTCCTGTCCTCTGTCCTCTGTCCTCTGTCCTCTGTCCCCTTCCCCTATCCCAGCGCGTACTCCCGGATCGCCCAGGCCACGCCGTCGTCCTCGTTGCCGGGACCGACGACGTCGACCTGCGCTTTGACCTCCGGCGGCGCGTTGCCCATCGCCATGCTGATGCCCGCCACCCGCATCATCTCCAGGTCCGGCGCCGCGTCGCCGATCGCCATCGTCTCGGCCAGCGGCACGCCCACGTGCTCGCAGACGATGCCGAGCGCGCGCCCCTTGTCCGCGCCCGCGTGCACGATGTTCAGGTACGGCGGGAAGG
>Ga0315281_10015018_pt1 | contig 10403 bp, 10 predicted proteins | sample YL17G07_0_MG_FD_204540 | JGI IMG/M metagenome (GOLD analysis project Ga0315281, IMG submission 204540) | Sediment microbial communities from Yellowstone Lake, YNP, Wyoming, USA - YL17G07_0 | ecosystem: Environmental > Aquatic > Freshwater > Lake > Sediment | place: USA: Wyoming | collected...
AGCGCCGCGTCGATGGAAGCCGTCGCCTCCGCGATCAGCCGCTCGATCGCCTCGGCCACCGAGCCCGACCGCGTCAAGAGCAGTTCCGCGTTCATAAGTGTCTGCGCGTGCGCCCGATTGTATGGGCAGTCGCCGCCGCTTGCAAGCGAAAGCGGGAAAGACGGTAGGTGGTAGATGGTAGGTGGGGCAGGGAATGGTGAATGGTGAATAGTGAATGGTGGACAGAGCGCACGGCCTGCGCCACCTGCGCGGATGTTATTCTGATCTGGTAGCGCGGACCTGATTTGTCGGTCCGCGCTATCGACTGCCCTTCTTGTCACCCCCGCGCACGCGGTCGATTGTCATTCTGAGTCCGTCACTTGTCATCCTGAGCCCGCCTGCCTGCCCACCGCAGGCGGGCGGCAGGCAGGCGTAGCTGTAAGTCCTGAGCGTCGCCGAAGGGCGAAGGATCCTTGTCATTTCGTTCAGGGTAAACTCCGCGAAGAATCCCCGCATTGCGTGAGAGAAATACAAAGACCCTTCGTCCGTCAGCCGACGGACTCAGGGTGACAGCATGAGGGTACTCGCAGACATCAAAAATCGATGTCTGCGCCACCCGCCAAACCCATGCTCACGGAAGCCGCGGCGGCGGGCTTTTACGAGTCCAAGGATTTTCCGGGCCGCTATCCCCGCCTGCAAATCCTCACCATCGCAGAACTATTGGCAGGCAAGAAACTGGAATATCCCGCCCACCGCGACGAAACCTTCGCCAAGGCCGAGCAGAAAACCAAAAGCCAACAGGAGGGGCTCTTCCAGCCACGCCGTCACGCCGTTGCCCTCAACCGCTTCAGGCGCTATAATCCTGCCCGCCCTTCGCGCCTGGAATCCCCATGCCTGAAAAACTACCAGCAAAGCTAGAGATTGCCCGAAAAGGCTCGCCCTGCCGTTTCTGTGAAGGCGGCACGCTCAGCCGTTCAGCGAGCGGGAAGAACCTTGTCTGCCGGAAGTGCGGGCGCGTCGTCGTCAGCCCAAAACCCAGACGCGCATGATCTCAAATCGTGGTTATCGCTCGGCAGCCGCACATAGCGCAAAGATCGGGATGTATGCACTACCCGCTAGAATCTCAAAAGCCGCAGACCTCCAAAACAGACCAGGGGTACTCGCTACAGGAGGTAAGTATGGTAAACGCAAGAAGGTTCCTTGAATTGCTTTTCTTAGTTGCTTTCATTGCTAATGGGGCTCTGGCCGGAACGCTGAAGATGAAGAACGGCCAGATCGTTCGTGGAGAAATCAAAGGTAAGCTCGTCTTCAAAAGCCTGATCCACACCGACGTGGGCGGTGGCGGATACGGATTGATCTATTACATGCTCGCGGGTAACGAAGTGGACTCGATCACCGAGGAGGGCGTTCGCTGGAAGGATGGGAAGTCAGCCTTTCGGCACATGCTTGTCCAAAAGAAAGAACCCCCCGACGACGTCGAAGCACTGACCGCGCTAAAGGACACCGACTTCATGCCCATGGACTACATGATGAAATACGGTGGCAGCAATTGGGAAGGTAAGCCGGGGGTTCCGGATGTGAACCCGATTCCGGTTAGGCTGCTAGGTGAGTTGCGGTATGAAGAGGGCAAGGCGAAGATCATTCCCTCGCTCGATGTGGAAACCCCGAAGGGAATCGTCAAGGTTCCCGTCGAGGATATCGTGGCCGTGCTGGAGAAGCAGAGCATGAAGAAGGGAGCGCCCGTTACCTCGAAAGCCGAATCGGAAAAGCCGGGCACGAAGCAGGCTGAGCCCATTGCCTCGAACGCCGAAGGTCGCGCGCTGCTCGCGACGGTGGTCGAGGCTCTGGGTGGGACTAAGAAAGTGAACTCGGTAAGATCCCTTCGCCAGAAGGGGGCCCTTCTACTTGTCACACCGGTGGCTGATATCTCCATGGCCTTCGAGCGGATTACAGTCTTCCCAGACCGTATGTGGCAAAAGAACACGACCCCGAAGGGAGAAATGACCGCGACCGTTTCTCCCGCGACAGCCTTCACGAAAGGGCTGATGGGTGACCGAGACCTCAGCGCATCGGAGAAAGCGGGGCTCCTCGCGGAGTTGAAGGTCGAGCCGCTGTTCGTTGCTCAGCACGCGGACGACCCGAAGTTCGCATTCGCGGCCACAGGCTCCGAAAAGATCGGAGACATGGAAGCTCGAGTCCTTGACGTGAACGCGGACGGCGTTCAGGTGCGCTGGCTTGTTGACCCCAAGACGGGCCACATTCTGCGTGTTACGGATCGTCGAACGCGGGCGATTGATTTCGCCGAATGGAAGCTGGTCGAGGGTCTTTCCCTGCCTTTCAAGCAAACCACGCGGGAGGGAGCTAACGGAGCTACGCTGGAGATTCACGAAATCGAAATCAACCCGAGCGTGGATCCGAAGCTCTTCGAGAAGCCGGCAGCCAAACCCGCCGCGGAAACGAATTGACTGTATACCATGCGGCGCGCGTGGGTGGCGGAGACATAGTTTTATGATGTCTGCGAAGGGCGCGGACCCGTCGGGCGACGGGTTGAAAGTGAATAGCCGCGGGTGGCGCAGACATCGCCCTTGATGTCTGCGATCTCGGGAAAGCTCGGTGGTGCGTGCGCGGTTGGCCTCGCGGCGTGCTATTTCCCCGCCCGCCGCGCCACCAGAGTCGATCCCCTGATTGCCTTGCGTTACGAGTAGCGCCGGGCTTTAGCCCGGCATGCCGCCCTGAAGGGCGCCGCTACGTTAGCCTGCTGCCCTGAAGGTCGCCGCTACCGCTTCAGGTAAGCGCGCCAGGGCTTCCAATAGTATTTGGGCCAACCTTGGGTGACGCCCCGATGGTCGTGAGCCGGGACGCCCACGTGCACCAAATCGATTCGGCCGCCGCCCGGCGCCTTGGAGAACCTCAAGGTGAGGATGGAGTCGAGGTCCGATTTCTTCCAGTGGGAGGCGCGCCACGCCTGGACGATCATGCGGCCGGGGACGACCAGCAAGTTCCTGCCCTCGAGCATGCCGTCGAATGCCGTGAACTTCGCGCCGACTTTGGCGCTGACCGAGGCCTTGGCGCCTGTCGCCGCGGAGTGCCGCGCGGAATCGGTGTAAATCGCGAACAGCTTCGCGGGCGATGCCGGGAAGATTACCGACTGCACGATGGGTCTGGTCATGCACTCCCTCCTTGGATGATGGTGCCCTGAAGGCTCTGATTGTATCAGTTCGCCCCGCCGGGGGAGGGAATGCTTCCGACAAGGAAAGCGGGAACAGGGCTCCCGCACTCGAAAGCTGATGGTGCTGGTGCGCACGTCGCGAGGGCGCAAACTCCGAAGAGCCAAACGGGAGCAGAAACCCCGCACTCCAAGATGATGTGAAGTCGCCGCTACAGCTTTCAATCCAAAATCCGAAATCCAAAATCCAAAATCGTCTGCCCCTAATCCCCAACCTGTGAATCCCCAGCCCCTTTCCTCAGCAAGTAGAAACACCTTCCGTCTGTCGCGGCGCTGGGCGGGAGGAAATCGTCGACGCGGTAGCCGGCGGCGAGGTAGCCCTGGAAGATGCGGCGCGATTCGAGCCGCCAGCGACGCGCCAACGCGAGCGCACTGGCGCGCATGGCGTCGGTATTGGGCGGGATCTCGACCAGCAGGCGCGGTGCGCGCAGGTTGAGATGCAGGCGCGCGTTCACAAGCAAGCCCTGGGCGTTCCGCTGGGTCTCGTTGACCTGCGGCCAGCGCGCGGCGTCGGACAGGCGCGGGGGCTTCTCGCGCAATCGCCGCGCGACCGCGCGGGAGCCGATTCGCCAATCGACGACGAAGCGGTCGCTCGTGAGGCCTCGCTCGATGGCGCTGGGGAAACGGCCGTAACAGTTGGGAATGAATTCCACCACGCGCGCCCCCAGCCGCGTCAAGTTGAGCGCAGCGTTGCGGCTCTGTAACGGATCGTACGTCCAGCAGATCGATTTCAGGCCCTGGGCGAGCGCGTACTGGCGGTGCGCGAGCTTCATCCGAAAACCCAGGCCGAGATCGCGATGGCCCTCGTCGACCGCCATCATGTGCGACCAGTGAATCAGCCGGCCGTGCCGCCGCGCCAGGAACGCGTAGAGGAACCCCACCACGCGGCCGCGCGCCAACACGCCAAGAACCGCGCCGCCATATTTCTGCGTCACGCCCAGGAGTTCCGCACCCACGGCGAGGCTTCCCCAAACCTCGAGCTGGAGGCGCTCGCAGGCGCGGAATTCTTCCAGCGTCTTGAGCCGACGGATTTCGGCACGGACCATCGCTGCGCTCCGGGGGCGGCGCCCGAGAGGCATAACATATCACCCCGCGTGGGGTTCCGAAAGCCGCGAGCAGGGGGAATAGAACTTCATTATATGTGTATTATCCACTTATGAATATAACTATGCCCCCTCCTGAGGAAAATGAGAGCAATGAGACCAGTGAGATGGTTGAGACACTTTTTTCAAACCATTGAGGGCCCGCAAGTTAGGGTGACTTCCGGCGGGTGGGGAGCGGGCCCGCAAGGCGCGAGTGTGGCTTTAGGGGACAGCGCGGCAGTGGCGTCAGCCCTGCCCGTGCATCCGTTTCCAGACGTCGAGGAAGAGCGCTATCGAGCCCGGCGCATGGCCGGCGTAGTGGTTATTGAAGTAGGCATAGACGCGCAGGCGCCGTTCGAGCAGCTTGTCGATGGCGGGAACCCATGATTCCATCTCGCGCTCCCGGTTGACGATCAATCGGTCCCAGTGCTGGGTCTTCTCTTCGATGCCCTTGCGGTCGCCGAGCCAGCGGATGTAAGTGAAGTCGGTGGTAGCCACATCGAGTTTCGCCATCAACTGCTGCGCCGGTGTCATCCACGGATGGTCGATGAGCGCCAGGGCGATCTTCCGTTGCCGGAGCGCGTCGAGGAAGCGCTCGGTGATCCAGGCCTTGTTGCGGACCTCGAGGGCGAAGGAATAACCCGAGGGAAGTTTCTTCAGAAAGGGCTCGAGCCGCGCCAGAAAATCTTCCGGCCGCGCGAAAGCCTGCTTGTTGAAGTAGGGAAACTGCAAGAGGAGAGGCCCGAGCTTCTCGCCCAACAAATCCATCGCGGCGAGGAATTCCTTCAGTTCCGCGTCGCAGTCTTGCATCACCTTGTCGTGCGTGATGGTGCGTGGAACCTTGGCCGAGAAGACAAAACCCGGTGGCGTGCGCCGGTGCCAGTTCTTTACCATCGCGGGAGAAGGCGCGCGATAGAAAGTGGAATCCACTTCGACCGTGTCGAAGTGCCGAGCGTACTCGCCGAGGAAATCCGAAGGCGACGCGTCCGGCGAGTAAAACACGCCCACCCAGTCTTCGCTCGACCAGCTCGACGTACCGAGGTGCAAGTTGGGGATTTCGGGGCGCTGCAAAGGTTGATGGAGTCACCAGGGATGCGCGCCGGCTATTCTCCGCACATTCCCCGTCGAGGCGCGCCGCAAGCGCCGCAGGGGCCGGATTCCGTCGCCGCCGTGGAGCGCGATGCTCCGACCACGGCAAACACCGAGAGCAGCTTTTCCACGCGCGCGCTTCCACACTGTTTGCAAGTAGCGGTCGCCTCGGCGGAGCTGACCAGCTTCTCGAACCTCGCTCCACACTTGCGGCACTGATATTCGAAGATCGGCATCCCGGCCCTCCTCCGAGGAATATATCCGAGTCCGTCCGCAGTTTCAACCACGCCCGCCTTGAGGGAGTGCGAGGGGCTTGCCAGCAGGCGCATATTCTGTGGCTTTGCTCAAGGTCGCGCGAAGAAATTGGCTTGACAGCCACCTTCTTATTGCGTAGAGTGTCCCCCGGCCATCATGCGACGGTCCCCACAAATCTTACATCAGGAGAGGAGCAGCAAATGGCGAAGGCGATGACAAAATCTCAAGTGGTGTCCCATCTCGCGGAGAAAGCGGGCATCCAGAAAAAGGCGGCGGCGGCGGTGTTGGAAGAGATCGCCGCTCTGGCCACGAAAGAGTGCAAGAGCAGCGGTCAGTTTGTGATCCCCGGCTTGGGCAAGGCGGTGAAGGCGAACCGCAAGGCTCGCATGGGGCGCAATCCTCAGACCGGCGAACCGATCAAGATCCCGGCCAAGACGGTAGTCAAGTTCCGGCTGGCGAAGTCCTTCAAGGACGCGGTCGTTCCCCCCAAGAAGAAGTAGCTTTCGGTGAGAGTGCGGCGGGCTGCCTGAACGCGCCCGCCGCACGCCTGCCTGTCCACGCTTGCGAGCTTCTTCCGCTCTCGACCGCGGCCCGGCTGGACGTGTAATCAGATACAGACCTTCTTCTTTGAAGTGGACGCGGCTAATCCTTCCACTTTATTTTTGGTGATCTTCCTGAAAGGAAGGTGGGGGTGTGTGTGCGCTGCCTCAATAGGCATGGGTAGGGGGCGCGGTTGCGGCCCCGGTTCGGACTAGCGAGTGTAGCGTGTAGGCATGGGGCCTTCTTCGAGCATCGGGCGGTCCCAGATCATGCCTTCGCGGTTGTAATGGGCCAACTCGAAATCCTGCGTCAATTCCAGCGCGTCCACCGGGCAGGCGTCCTCGCACAGCCCGCAGAACATGCAGCGCGAGGTGTCGTAGGTGAACGTCGTCAGCCGCTTCTTGCGGTCTTCGGTCCGCTCCCAGGCCACCACGATGAGATTCTCCGGGCAGGCGAGCGAGCAAAGATTGCAGGCGATGCAGAGCGTCTCGCCGGTCTCGGGATGGTTGTTCAGGCGCGGCGCGCCGCGATAACGCTCCGCCACCAGCGGCCGCTCGAGTGGATATTGCTCGGTGTAGGTGGCGCTCGGACGCTGATAGGAAAACGTCAGCCGCAAACCCTTCAGCAGGTCCACGAGAAAAATCCGGCGCAGGAGTTCATTAATTGCCATAATTCTGCCCTAATCTGCCCATCCTAATTCCGGACCTAACAGCGCTTGCCAAAGATAGCGTTGCCCACACCCCGTTACATTTCATAATATACGCTTTCGGTTTGCGGTCAAAGACTTAAGTCGGAGAGACTGTCGCGGCGTGCCGCTTTGCGCGATTCGCTGATTTCTACTAACGGCGGTCATCGACCGCCGCTACAGGATGAGGGCATGAAACTCAGCGGGAAAGTTGCAATCATCACCGGCGCAGGCTCAGGCATCGGCCGCGCCACGGCGGTTCTCTTCGCGAGTGAAGGGGCGAAGGTAGCGATCGTAGGTCGAACCGCCGAGAAGCTCGACGAGACTGCGCGAATGATAGCCGGTGATGGCCTGTTTTCAATCGTGGCCGACCTAAGCCGTCGCGACGAAGCGCGACGCGCCGTGGATGAATCCGGCGGGCATTTCGGCGGCCTGGATATCGTCATCAACAATGCGGGGATTTCACGTCAGCGCGCACTTCTCGAGACCGACGAGCTTTTGTGGGATGAACTGATTGCCCACAATCTGAAGAACCCGTTCTGGGTGGCGCAGGCCGCCGTCCCCTGGCTGGCGCGACGGGGGGGAGGCGTCATTGTCAATATCTCCTCCAGTCTCGGCTTCAAGCCCTCACCGGGCTTCGGTGCTTACGCGATGACCAAGGCGGCGCTGCAGATGCTGACGCTTTCGCTGGCGCAAGAGCACGCGGCCGACCGTATTCGCGCCAATACCATCTGTCCAGCGCTCGTGGACACGCCGATCCACGAGACCTACCTTACGCCCGATGGAGCCGAGCGTCGCAAAGAAGAGATGGGGCGGTTCTATCCCCTGGGCCGAGTCGGCACCGCCGAGGAAGTGGCGAAAGCCGCGCTCTATCTCGCCTCTGACGACGCTTCGTGGATTACTGGTTCAACGCTTTTAATGGACGGCGGCCGTCTGGTGAAATAGTCCGAGGACGTTCCATCGCGCGTTTTGGCAGCACTCAGTTGCAAGCAATCTATTCTGAGGGTGTCAAATGAAAACTCTTCGGATCATTTTTCTGAGTTTGATCTCGTGCGCCCTGTTCTCTGTTCATGCGAGAACCGAGGAAAAACGCACCCTTCAGCCTGAAGACCTCGTGGACATTCGCAGCCTCGATGACATCCGGATTTCGCCGGACGGTCGCGCCGTGGCGTTCGTGGTTGGGGAGCCTGCGTCCGACCCCAAGAAACCCGAAAAACCTCGGGACACGAACATCTGGATGGTCCCGGCGGATGGCAGCGAGCCCGCGCGGCCCTTCGTGACCTCGCCAAAGAGCGATACTCACCCTCGATGGTCGCCCGACGGTCGCTATCTGGCCTTCCTGTCAGACCGTGGCGAGCCGATTGGTGAGGATAAGGAAGCCAAGAACCAGCTCTATCTGATTCGCGCCGACGGCGGCGAAGCCGAACAACTCACCACACTGAAAGGCGGCGTGGAAAACCTCGCGTGGTCGCGTGACGGCCAGATGATCGCCTTCACCGTGCGCGACGCCGTGAGCGATGAGGAAGAGAAGAAGCGCAAACAGGGCGGCGATGAAACGTATGTGGACCACGACTACAAATTCGCACGCTTGTGGGTGATGAACCTTTCCGACCGCAAGCCACAGCAGGTAACGAAGCAGGATCTGGAAGTCAACGGCATGGCTTGGTCGCCCGACGGCCGCGAACTTGCCCTGCTGGCCTCGACGACGCCGCGGGCCGACGATCGTTACTGGCACACGAAGCTCGTTGTGGTTCGAAGGGAGACGGGCGAGGTCGTTCGCACACTCAGCGAGCGCGCGGGCGATGATGTCAAGTGGTCACCGGACGGCTCCACTCTTGCCTTCGACGAATACACGCCCACGGTGATCGCGACGTGGCTCGCTGTGGTGCCCGCGGCGGGGGGCTCGACGCGCTATTTGCTCAAAGACTACCCGGGCACGGTTCGCCGCTACGAGTGGGAACCGGGTTCAAAACATTTGATCGCCGAGGTGAACGAACACACCCGGGACAAGTTTGTCCGCATCGACGTGGCGAGCGGCGCAGTAACGGCACTCGTGGCGGAAACAGCCTTGGCAGGGCCGGAATTCACCCTGAGCCAGGATGGCCACACGATCGCCTACGAATTTCAGGCGCCGGACATGCCCTCTGAGGTCTGGAGTTACACGATGGGCAAGTCGCCTCGCCGGCTTACACACTTGCACCCGCAGGCCGCTTCATGGCGTCTGGGAGAGGTCAAGGAAGTAAGCTGGAAGAACAAGCGAGATGGCCAAACGCTTTACGGCGTTCTTATCACACCTCCGGAATACAAGCCGGGACAAGCCTATCCGACCATTGTCGAAGTGCATGGGGGTCCCGAGTGGGCCTGGTGGACCGGCTGGTTGGGCTCGTGGCATGAGTGGGCGCAACTGCTGGCGTCCCATGGCTACGTCGTGTTTCTGCCCAATCCTCGCGGCTCGACGGGCCAGGGCTGGCAGTTTGTGGAAGCCAACCGCGATGATTGGGGCGGAGGCGATTTCCAGGACATCATGGAGGGCGTCGATTATCTCGTCGAACAGAAGATCGCCGATCCCAACCGCCTGGGTATCGGTGGGTGGAGCTATGGCGGATTCATGACCTCCTGGGCCGTGACGCAGACCAACCGCTTCAAAGCTGCGGTGGTCGGCGCCGCGGTCACGAACCTTTTTAGCTTCAATGGCACGACCGATATCACACCTAGTTTCTTGCGGAACTATTTTATAAACCTCCCGTTCTACCGGCGCCCGGCGTATGACAGCCACTCCGCCATGACGTACCTGGACAGGTGCAAAACGCCTTCACTCGTCCTACATGGCGAAGCCGACGAGCGTGTGCCCGTGACCCAGGGCTGGGAGTTTTATAACGGCCTCAAGATGCTGGGCGTGCCGACGGAAATGGTGGTTTACCCGCGCGAGCACCACGGCTTCAAGGAGCGCACCCACCAGATTGATTTGCTGACCCGAATTCTCGCGTGGTACGACAAATACCTGAAGAATTGATTCGATGACTCAATGAACCAACGCCTCTGTTCCTGGCAGAAATGATGGAGTCAACGCCTGCAATGATGGCCGTTCATTCGCTCCACCTCCCGAATCTCCAGGTGTGCGGGCGGGGAATGGAGGAGGGGAGTGGCGGAGAGGGTGGGATTCGATGCCAATGGCCCGAGATTTCCCAGGAAAAACTATAAAATTCCACCCGCGCTGATGTCAATGGCTTTTTGCGCCATATCGGAGTTTCGGCAGGATTTCCTGGAAGATTTGCCATCGCCGTTTTTGCAAGTTGCCTTAGGAAGACTTAGGAAGGAAAGTGCGAACCCAAAGGGCCTGCGGGAGCCGATCCCAATTAAGTTGCCCCCGGTATACGTCTCTCACAAAGAGAAGTCGCCGTTTTCCCAAAGGCACATGGACAGAGGCATAGGCCCCCTCGCGTAGTTCGCAAATGGCTTTTGACGCCGGCATGGATGCATTTGCTAGATAACGGGAATGGTCTCGCCCAGCTCCCGGAGTTTGGACTCCAGCTTCTCGGCGGCCCTG
>Ga0315281_10015019_pt1 | contig 10402 bp, 4 predicted proteins | sample YL17G07_0_MG_FD_204540 | JGI IMG/M metagenome (GOLD analysis project Ga0315281, IMG submission 204540) | Sediment microbial communities from Yellowstone Lake, YNP, Wyoming, USA - YL17G07_0 | ecosystem: Environmental > Aquatic > Freshwater > Lake > Sediment | place: USA: Wyoming | collected...
GCGATGGTCAGCATCCTGACCCTGAACTTGTTCGGGCGACATATAGCCTGCCGTTCCGACCGTACTCCCTTCCTTCGTCAATCGTGAAACACCCTTCAATTTCGCGAGACCAAAATCCATTATCTGGGCAATGCCGTCCTTACGGATCATGATGTTATCGGGTTTGATATCCCGATGGACAATATTCTTCTCATGAGCCGCTGCAAGTCCGTCGGCTATCTGGATGCCAATCTCAATTGCCTGTTTGAAACTTATCGTCCCTTTCTTCTCTCCCAGTGTCTGCCCATTGACAAATTCCATTACGATGAACATCTGCTTGCCCGCCGGAGCGCCAACGGAGGCGGGTCCATCGTGTTCCTGAATGTCGTGGATCGTGCACACATTCGGATGATTGAGCGCTGATGCTGATTTGGCTTCCTGAATAAATCTCGCTTTGTCTTGTTCGGAAGCGGCAAGATGCGGAGGCAGAAATTTCAGCGCGACAAACCGGTCGAGTTTGGTGTCTTGGGCTTTGTAGACTACGCCCATACCGCCTTCACCCAACTTTTCAATTATTTTGTAGTGTGAAATTGTTTGTCCAATCATAATTGGATCCTTCCGCTCCCGCCAAAAAACGGCGGGATTCTCAAAATCACTTCCACTCGTTGAAAAACGCTCGTGGGTGATTTTGGAACTTCGCCGAGTGCCGTTCCGTCCGAAGAACGGAACGAGCATCCTCGTCCCGACCTATGTTCGGAACGGGACTTTTCTATGATTTTGCCCGCCAGAGGCGCCAGCCAGCCATCGGTCGGGCTGGGATGCGCCTTCGGCGCATAATGAGAAATTGTCTGGCTCATAATTTCTTCAACCCTATCAGGCTATTTTTCAACAGAGGCCAAATTCTTTATTTCATCAGTCCAATGCAACACCACTGAAACGGACTTAAACGATATTCCTGATACAGGCTGAGTTGTGATGAAATAATTGCCGTCCGAAGAGATATCATAACTGATTCCGCTGTCAACATTCACTACTGGAAAGCCGTTGATCAAAGCTGTTGGCAATCCCGCCGAAAAAGTTGATCCGGTAGAAACCGGAACTGACATCATTTGCGAACTTTTGCGGTAATACAGAGTCTTTCCATTCGGTGACCATCGTGGCTCTTCTGCAACGTCCGTGGATATCTGCCATTTCCCCTCTTTATTGGGAAACGATCGTACATAGATCTGATAAGAACCTGATTCGTCTGAGAGGTACGATAACCATTTGCCATCGGGAGAAATACTTGCTTCGTATTCATCGGCCTTCGAATCTAAATATTTCCACGGTTTTTTATCTCCAGTTAGTGGAACAACAAGAAGGTCGGATTGAGCATTCGAAGTCAAATCATCAAGTACTAAGTACTTGCCGTCACTTGTCCAGCAACTCAGGTATAGCCTGGTATCCCCATTGTATATATTAACTTCGTCACCACTCCCATCAGACGGTTTTGTAAATATCCCCGTCTTTCCGTCTTTTGTTCTTTTCATGAAGGCAATAGTTTTGCCATTAGGCGACCATTGAGGTGTCCGGTTCAATCCTCCAAACGTCAACTTGCTTAGCGTTCCTCTCGTGATATCAAAGATCCAGATGTCATAGTCTTCCCCCTCGCGAACGACGACAGCAATTTTTCGATTGTCTGGTGAAAGTTTGGGTTCCATATACGGATGGGCCCCTGAATCCAAAATTGTAGTCCCCCCTTTCATGTCTATCTTTACAATTTTGCGTTTCTCCCCCTCTATGGCGCCGGGAAGATACGCTAGCGTACCGTTCTCCGAAACGACATAGTTTGTAATTCCTGTCGTTATTCCGCTATAGACTCCTTGAACGACGGGAACAGGCTGCCCTTTCACTTCAAGTTTGCCTGCATCAAACGGTACGATATACAGAATGCCGGAACGTGAGAACAGGAGATGGCCGGAGTTAATATATCTGGCTGTGCTTGCACCATGAAGAACCGTCTTTCGTTCGCCCGTTTCTATATCAACAATATCGATAGTTGCATTTTCATAGTAATCAGGGCTTGAAACTATTCCAACGGTGAACAAAACATGTTTGCCGTCGGGCATGCATAGAGGCCATCGATGGGTTCTTTCTCCTTTGGTGGAATCAATTGTTGTAATATTCTTTATCAGCCCGCCATTTTCAGGAATGAGTGATAATCCTGTTGTAGGGGATGGAGAAAAGACGATGATTCCATTTTTACTCCACGTTCCACCCCTGTTATCGCTGGCGTCTGCCAATGAAACCGGGGTTCCGCCACTCAAAGAGATCTTCTCCAGCTTGCCATTTCTGAAAAATGCAAGCCATTTATCATCCGGGGAGAAGAAAGGAGTTGAACAATTTTCTATCCCCGGGATAACAACGGGTTCCATAGAATTCATTCTACGCAGATAAAATTTGTTGTTCGCTTTAAAGACTAATTTGGCCCCGTCATGAGAAAGTGCTAGTGCAGGATAAGCATTGATATCGAGCAATTTGTCTGCGCCGATATCCAGTGAAACTTTTGTCACGATGTTTTCGGATGAGGGTGCTTGCAATTCCAGCCACGTTGCAATAAGTGCAAGAGTGAGAAGTATTGAAAGTGACCACGGGGCAATGGAAGAGCGAAAGAACCGTGCTAGGTCAATCCTGCGATTCATCACTTCGATGATGAATGATCCTGACGGAGCAGTATTTGATGCCGGTCCGGCATTTGAATGAACGGCTATGTGTGGCACAGTATAGATTCTGCTTTTTGAATATCCCGTAGATTTCTTTATTTTTCGGAGATCTCTGGCCAATTCCTTTGCAGATTGACATCGCTCATCCTTGTCTTTTTCAAGACATTCTAATACGATCAAATCGAGTTGCGGATCGATCCCTTCTTTCACCGTCGAGATCGGTGCGGGATCCACATTCACTATTTCATACATTATTGCGGTGTCATGCACTCCCTTGAAAGGGGATCCCCCGGCGAGCATTTCATACAGAACCACACCGAGAGAAAATAAATCCGTCCGATGATCGACATCCAATCCTTGCACCTGTTCCGGGGACATGTACCCTATTGTTCCCATCGCCGTGCCGGCTTTTGTCAATCGTGAGGCATTCCCTGACGTGTACAATTTTGCAAGACCGAAATCCATGATCTGAACAATACCGTCTTTCCGGATCATGATATTCTCGGGTTTTATGTCTCTGTGGACTATTCCTTTTTCATGAGCAGCCGCCAGTCCTTCGGCGACCTGGATCCCGACTTCCAATATCTGTTTTTGTGAAAGAGAGTCTTTGCTCTCTTTCAGAGATTTTCCATCAACAAATTCCATCACGATGAACATCTGCTTGCCCGCCGGAGCGCCAGCGGAGGCGGGTCCGTCGTGTTCCTGGATATCGATGATGGAGCAGACATTTGGATGATTCAACGCTGCGGCGGCTTTTGCCTCCTGAACAAATCTTGCCTTGTCCTGTTCCGATGCAGCAAGATGCGACGGAAGAAATTTTAGCGCCACAAACCGGTCGAGTTTGGTATCCTGGGCTTTGTAGACAACGCCCATTCCGCCTTCGCCGAGTTTCTCAAGAATTTTGTAATGTGAAATTGTCTGTCCTATCATAATTGCATCTTTCCGCTCCCGCCGGAAGACGGCGGGATTCTCAAAATCATTGCCACTCGCTGAAAATCGCTCGTGGCTGATTTTGGAACTTCGCCGAGTTTCTCAAGAATTTTGTCCACCAGAGGCGGATGCGCATTTGGCGCATAGTGAGAAATTGTTTGATTGATCATTCAGATTGTCCCATTTTCTTCAACAACAGAGTGAAGCGTGGATCAGGTCGAAGACTATCAAAGAACGGATCGACCTTGATAAATAAAAGTCCGCCGGCGTGTTCCTCAACTGCCCTATCGAGCCATTCGAATGCTCGATCATTATCTTTAAGTCCGGCATAGATGAAGGCAATGCCTACTGGCGGGACATACTTTGTTGGAGGGAGAGACAATAGACTCTTTAGAATTCTTTTTGCCTCCGAGATTCTCCCGGCTCGGGCATGGCAATACCCCAGCATAATTGTTCCCAAAGTACCTTCCGATAGTCGCGACACTGCTTCAAATTCCGGGATGGCTAGTTCAATATTGTTCTGGTGGATATACGTCTGGCCCAGAATCAGATGGGCCCGCATGAAGTTCGGATCCATGTCCATGGCTTTCTTAAAGAACTCGACCGCTTCATCGTACCGGCGAGCGAAGTACAACATCCAGCCTACGTCGCGAGTGATGATCAACGAAAGGGGATCAAGCTCAAGTGCATGTTTCATCTCGACAACGCCTTCATCCAGGCGCCCACAAGCAGTCAAGTATTCAGCGTACCATTGGTGAGCCGTTGCATAGGAGGAATTAAGTTCAATTGAATGCTTGAAGTTTCGTTCGGCGGCCCGCCAGTCGCGATCATAGTTCGCGTTAATCAGTCCCAGCGATGCGTAGGATTCCGCGCGGTCGGGATCAATCTCTACTGCCTTCTGCGCTGCCGCCTTTGCTTTTGGGAACGCGTATCTCGGAGCCATAACGCTGTAGTCAAACACCCCAAGCACAGAGTACGCATCCGCAAGCCCGGAGTATGCAACTGCGTAGTTCGGATCCAGGTCGACCGCTTGTTGGAAATACTCGATCGCTTTACGCAGTCCTTCAGCCGAACGTTTGTTCCAGTGATATCGGCCTTTGAGATACTGTTGATACGCTTCAGTATTCTCCGTCGAACGCTTGGCAAATCGTTCGCTGTCTTTGTTGCCGAGGCGTAGTTTCAGCTTGTCCGAAATCTCCCTGGCAATCTCATCTTGTACAATGAGGATGTCGACGGATTTCCGATTGTATTGTTCACCCCAGAGATGACTGTTGTCCAAAACATCGATGAGCTCGGTACTGACCTGAAGATTGTCGCCGCGCTGCAGCACACGTCCCAGAAGCACCGCTCGCACCCCCAGCTTTTGCCCAGCTTCCTGAGGATCGGTACCCTTGAAACGGAAAACGGAGCTCCGTGACATCACTTTCAGTTTTGGCAGTTGTGAGAGTTTGTTGATGAGAGACTCTGTGATTCCATCGCCGAGATACTCCATGCTCGAATCCACGCTGGCATTCACAAACGGGAGTACCGCCAATGATTCAATTGATTCTCCGTGATTCTTGTTCAGGTACAAGCCAATGATTATCAGAATGAATAATAGAACGATGGAAACTGTGAGCATTACCCATCGCGAGATGGGCATTCGTTGTCTTTTCGTGTTGCTATCATTGACCGAGGATTTTCTGACACGCATTCCTTCCGAATCACGTTTGAATCTTCTCAGATCTGCAGCGATTTCTCGAATTGATTGATAACGGGTTTCTCGATCCTTTTCGAGACATTTCATCACAACGCGGTCCAGTTCACCATTGATTTCGGGTCTGACAGTTGATGGAGGTGAAACATCGACATTCACGATCTCATAGAGTATTGCACTTTCATGTGCGCCATTGAATGGCGAACGTCCCGTTAACATTTCATATAATAGAACACCAAATGAAAAAATATCCGAGCGGTGTTCGGTCTCTTGTCCTTGTACTTGCTCAGGCGACATATATCCAAGCGTTCCAACCGTACTGCCCAGCTTTGTTAATCTTGAAACTCCTGCAAGCTTTGCCAAACCGAAATCCATTACCTGAACGATTCCATCCTTGCGGATCATAATGTTTTCAGGTTTGATGTCCCGATGCACAATTCCTTTTTCGTGGGCAGCAGCGAGTCCTTCTGCTATCTGTATTCCGTAATCGATCGCTTGTTTTTGCGTGAGGGATGATTTCTTTTCCTGAAGTGTTTGCCCGTCAACAAATTCCATCACGATGAACATTTGCCCATCGTGTTCCTGGATATCGATGATGGAGCAGACATTTGGATGATTCAATGCTGCGGCGGCTTTTGCCTCCTGAACAAATCTCGCCTTGTCTTGTTCGGATGCGGCAAGATGCGGAGGAAGGAACTTCAGCGCGACAAACCGGTCGAGTTTGGTATCCTGGGCTTTATAGACGACGCCCATACCGCCTTCCCCTAACTTCTCAAGAATTTTATAATGGGAAATAACCTGTCCGATCATGCGCCCCGCCTCCCGCTTTCGCTTTGCTTCAGCGGGATTCTCAAAATCACTTTCGCTCGCTGAAAAACGCTCGCGGGTGATTTTGGAACTTCACCGAGCTTCTCAAGAATTTTGTAATGTGAAATTGTCTGTCCTATCATAATTGCATCTTTCCGCTCCCGCCGGAAGACGGCGGGATTCTCAAAATCATTGCCACTCGCTGAAAATCGCTCGTGGCTGATTTTGGAACTTCGCCGAGCTTCTCAATTATTTTGTAGTGTGAAATTGTTTGTCCGATCATAATTGCATCTTTCCGCTCCCGCCGGAAGACGGCGGGATTCTCAAAATCATTGCCACTCGCTGAAAATCGCTCGCGGCTGATTTTGGAACTTCGCCGAGCTTCTCAATTATTTTGTAGTGTGAAATTGTTTGTCCGATCATACCTGCTACCCGATCATTTGAAGAGATTTTCTATTAGGATGAATTTACCATTAGCTTGCTGAGCAACATAGGCAAATTCTTTATTGTTTGGCGATACATTTCCAAGCGAATTTAATTCAAAACCGGAATAGTTTCCTGTGAGATTCTCAATAACTCCCGTCGTATAGTTTTTACGGAAGAATTTGTTGTTGAGATCCCTCCAATAAAGGAATTGATCTTGTATGTTTGTCCTTGTTATAGATTTAAATATCTGATCCGGAATAAATTGCTTTGGAGGAAACTTGCCCGGATTTGTTTTGTATTCTGAGGACCGAATATAGAGTCCAAGCCTTCCTTCTTTGCGTTCAAAATAGAGTATCATTCTACTTGAATTGACCGGTATAGCAAGCGTCGAATCTTCATAAAAAGGGGACGTTGTCTTCGATTCCATGTTGTAGAGACAATTTTGTACCGAATTTGGAAAACGTACTTGAATCAGTTTCTCATTCACCCAAAGATAGCCTAAAACGCCATGGATAACGTGCACTGGCGAAGCTGCAATTGATGATTCCAGAATGATCAAGTCGGAAGAATCAGGTGAGCTATTAAATTTATGTTCGATATAGCCAACATATTTCCCACCAGGGGACCATTGTACGCGCTGCAGTGTATGTTTTCCATTCGTCAATTGTTGACGACTTGAACCATTCCTATCCATGACGAACAACTCATTTCCTGCGCTAATATCTCCCTCACTCACAGACGCAATGTATGCTACTTGTGCTCCGTTTGGTTGAAGACTTACGTCATCGATCTGCCGATCATCAAACGTGATTTGTTTACTCGTCCTCGAATTTATATCACCGATCCAAATCTTGCCTGTTTTTTGTTGTTGATAATACAAAACTGTTTTTCCGTCGGACGAGGCACTTATTCCAAGGTCAGTGCTGGTTCCAGTTGTTACCTGCTGAGACTCGCCGCCATCCTCGGGAACCATCCACAAGTTTGAATTCCCATTTTTATTTGAAGAATAGAGTATCATGCCATTTTGTAGCCAGCAGACATCATCGATATTTGATTTTTCGTCCGTTATCTGTTTTTCTTTTCCTGTTACAAGATTCTTAACAATGACTTCTTGATAAGAACCTTTCATTGACCGTATCCATGCAATGGAACTCCCGTCGGGCGACCAACAGAAAGAGAATCTACCACCGACTGCGAGTGAATCAGCAAATTCAAGTTTATTGTCACTCCCATCAGCATTCACGGACCATAGGTTGTACGGTGCATTTTTGGGATTTCGAAACTGCATATAACCGATTCTTGTTCCATCCGGTCTCCATCGCTGAAGCGCTGAATTGAGTGCGACAAGTTTTCCGGTCCCTCCAAGAACAGAAACAACAATTGCTTCAAAGCGTTGTTTGCCAAGATTAAAATAGTTGTATACTATTTTGCTCCCGTCAGGCGAAATATCCGAACTTTGTTCCACAAAAATACTTGAGTCATACGTGACTCTTTTCGGTTCACCTCCGCCGGTATGCATATAGTAGACATCCCATTTTCCATTGATGTCGGCCGCAGCAAATGCGGTCCATTTTCCATCCGCAGAGAGGCTGGGATACGAAACCTGAGAAAATGGTATCTGTAGTTTTCTGAATTTTAGATCTGCGTTGATATGAACCCTTGAATTAAACATTGTAAAGTATGCTACGAGCGCAAGAACAATTGGAACTAATACAAACCCAATCGTTTTCTTATTAAGCGCAAACCCTGATCGTTGTTCCCGAAGCGGTCGTTCCGGTGTTGGCTCCGGTCTTTGGATTGTTTGTGTTAATCGCGAAACACGAGTAGAATCTTTCTTTGATCGGCGCAGATCGACGATCATATCCTGAATGGATTGGTAGCGATCGTTCGGATCTTTTTCCAACGCCTTGGAAAGTGTATGAACAAGTTCAGGAGAGATTTCAGGGAGATATTTTTGGATCGGTTCCGGGTCTTCATTGACGATTGAATAGAGCATGGCAGCTTCATGGTCACCGCGGAATGGTAAACGCCCCGTCAGCATCTCAAAGAGCAGCACCGCAAAGGCAAAAATATCACTCCGTGTATCAACTTCTCCTCCCTGAATCTGTTCCGGCGCCATATAGGCAAGTGTGCCAATGGTGCTCGATGTTTTCGTCAGCTTGAGAGAACCTTTTAGCTTCGCCAATCCAAAGTCCATCACTTTCACTTGTCCTTTGGAGTTGATCATAATATTGTCGGCTTTGATGTCTCTGTGAACGATGCCCTTATTGTGTGCTTCCTGTAACGCTTCTCCGATCTGGATACCATATCTCATCGCATCATCAAACCTCATCGGACCGGATTCCAGTTTCGTGCGGATCGTTCCACCATCCACATATTCCATGACGATGTATGGCTGTTCAGAGTTTTCCATAATATCATGGATCACGCAAATATTCGGATGATTGAGCGCAGCAGCAGCTTGAGCTTCTTGGAGGAATCTTTCCCGCTCAACTCCGCCGGTTGAAATGTGAGGCGGAAGAAATTTGAGGGCGACTTCCCGGTTCAGCTTTGTGTCCTGGGCTTTATACACAACGCCCATTCCGCCTTCGCCTAACTTCTCAAGAATCTTATAATGCAAGATTGTTTGGCCGATCATTTGTTTGCCACTCCTTTAAGTTTGCTCAAGCGGATTTTCGCGTCCATCAACTCGGGCAAATCTTTATCTGCATTTCTCCATATTGTGAGAAATTGTTCGTAGGTTTTCACCGCTTTCATCATCTGCCCTGTCTGCTCGTACAATTTCGCTAAAGTGTAGAGAGAATATGGGTAGTAGAAAATTAATTGATAGTCTTCCAGGCCGTTAAGCGTTAGTCGAGCCTTGATAATATCTTCCAGCACCTTGATCGCGTCGAGTGGATTATTGTTCAGAATGTATGCTCTGCTTAACGGGTAACAGTAGAGCGAACTCTGAAGAACCACGTCGCCACACGATTTTGTCAAAAACGTGATGGCTTCTTGATACTTTTTCTGCGCTAAGAGAATCTCTCCCATCACATGGTTATAATAGCGATGGTTCTTCCCCGCGCGAAAAACCAATACGCTATCAACAATTTTTTGGGCTTTTACGATTCTTCCCATCCGGGCATTGGTTGCACCGAGATCACGATAGATCCGAAGCGTGGTTGGACTGAACTTGAGCGATTGTTCAAAATGTCTGACTGCCTCATCATAATGCTGAAGCCGATCCTCGAGTAATCCAAGGCACAATTCCAAAAAGTAGCCGTTCTCTTTCTGCGCCGGCGTTTCGCTTGTGTTCGCCTTGAGGGCTTCGAGATATTCGTGCCGTGCCTCTTTGAAGCGTCCCTGATACACTTTCGCTCCCGCGCGATGATAGTAGACGCGAATAGTCCTCTCCAAAGATTTTGTGAATGTCCGCGCCGAATCGTATTCCAGAAAGCCGCTGCGCTCATCACCGAGGATGATATGAGAATCAGCAACGATCAGTCGAGCTTCTACATCCGACGGGTTGATCGAAAGACGCCTCATCCCTTCGGCGAGAGTTTTCTCATATTCACCCGAAGAAAAAAAGATTTGGAGAAGCATGTCTCTCGCCTGATCGAAAGAGGGGTCGATCTTCAGCGCTTTTTCGATATACTCTTCTGCTGTCGCGGTCTGATGTGCAAACCAGTAGTACACCCCGAGGTCATAGAACAATTCTTTATCGTTTGGAAAAGAGGGCTCGATTGTTTTCAGCACTGATACTGCTGCCGATGCACCCTGTTCAAGCAAAGCGTCGAGTGCGCGAACAGAATACTGCTCTCGTGATGGTATTCGGTCGATAAGGGCGATAGCTTTCTTCAGCGGCTGTCGGGCGCGCTCA
>Ga0315281_10015020_pt1 | contig 10402 bp, 9 predicted proteins | sample YL17G07_0_MG_FD_204540 | JGI IMG/M metagenome (GOLD analysis project Ga0315281, IMG submission 204540) | Sediment microbial communities from Yellowstone Lake, YNP, Wyoming, USA - YL17G07_0 | ecosystem: Environmental > Aquatic > Freshwater > Lake > Sediment | place: USA: Wyoming | collected...
GCTCGGCCCGATCTACGACACGATTTCGAAGATCAAAGTCTAGGCCATGGCGCAAAGGCGGCTACTCTATCTGACCGTGCAGCAGCTCCGGGCCTACAGTTGGAAGGCCGGGAAGCTTGTCGCCGATGGCACGTTCGAGACGGGTGATCAGGGCGTAACCGAATTCTCGCACTACGTGGCGGGCTCGCCCAAGTCGCTCTACTACGTGGTCGCCGACGTGACCGAAGAGGACTTTTTCCAGGAAAACATCCCCTACGTGCGAGGCAAGGACCGCAGGACGCTGCTCGGGCGCAAGATCGCCCAGCGCTACCGCGACACCAGCCTTGCGCTTGCGCTCTCGCTGGGCACGCAGAAGGGCGTGCGCCGCGAAGAGCGGATCCTGTTCAGCTCGTTCACCAACACCCAGCAGTTCCAGCCGTGGCTCGCGGCACTGAGGACAAACGAGGCAAGGCTGGTCGGTGTTTATTCGCTGGCTTTGATCGCGCCTCTGGTGGCCAAGCGTCTCAAACTGACGGCGCCGCGCTATATACTCGAGAGCCTTCAGCACGGTGGAATGCGACAGAGCTATGTGGAGAACGGCCAGATCTGTTTCTCGCGCCTCGGCCGCGCCGACCCGGCCGACCCGCGCGCTGCCGCCGAGGCCTGTGCGGCGGAGTCAAACCGCATCTTGCAGTACCTCATCAATCTGCGCATCCTGCCGCGCGAAACCGGCCCGCTCGATGTCGTGGCGCTGGCGCCTGCGTCGCACAGGCAAGCGTACGAGGCCGCGTGGGGCGACAACCCGCGGCTCACGCTCAATTTCGTCGACCTCGAATCGGCTTGCAAGACGGCCGGGCTGAAAACGGCGCCGCCCGAGATGCTCGGGGAGCGCCTGTTTCTTCACGTGCTGGCGCTCGCGCAGCCGGCCGAGCAATTTGCCGGTGATGCGCTGCGCCGCTTCTATCACGTCTGGCGCGCACGACTCGCGCTGCTCGCAGGCGGTGCGGCGGTCTGCGCTTTTTCGCTGCTGCTATCGGGCCTTCGGCTCTTGGAAGTGCAGGGCATCAGCAGCAAGGCAGAGACGGAAAGCCGGCAGGAAGCCGACGTAACAGGCGAGTACGACAGGCTGCAGGTCAGTTTTCCCAAGACGCCGCTCCCGCGCGATACGCTCAAGGCGGCCGTCGGCGCCGCCAACGAAATAATGCGCCAGACGGCGTTCCCGGACCGGTTTTTCGCGGAGATCAGCCAGGCGCTTTCGGCCGTGCCCCAGATCGAGTTCGAAAAGCTCGACTGGGAAATCAGCAGCAATCCGCGCGCACGCGCCGCCGCTGACGCGCCCAAGGCCCCCGCCGCGCCCGCTGAACCGGCCGCCGCCGCGCCGGGCGATGCGGTTCGCCACTACGAGGTCGCACTCATCTCCGCCCACATCAACGCGGTGAAGGCATCGGATTACAGAAGCATCAAAACCGTGGTGGACCAGTTTGTCCAGGCGCTGCGCCAGCGCCCGGGCCTCGAGGTGGTCAGCACGCGAACGCCGTTCGATACCATTACCGAGAAGGCGGTCGCGGGCGACGTAAGCGATCAGGATCGAAACGACGTGCCGCAGTTCAGCGTCACGGTGATCCGGCGGATCGGCGCATGATGCTCGAGCGCCCGGACCTCAGGCGACTGCGGGTCCCGTTTGTCGCGGCGCTGCTGCTTGCGGGCATCGGAGCCGCGGCGCTGGTGTTTTCCGAAAACAACCTCGCGGAAGCCGAAAAACTGAAGAGTGCACAGCACGACCGGCTCGTGGCCGCCAGGGACCGGCTTGCTAAGGTTTCGGAGGAAGAGCAGGAGATCCGAAACAATCTTGTTCAGTTCAAGAAAATTGCCGACCTTGGAATGGCGGGTGCCGAGAAACGACTGGAGTGGATCGAAGCCCTTGTCGATATTCAGAAGAAACGCCGCCTGTTCCAGGTTCAATACACTTTGGAGCCGCAGCGCGCTGTGGACTACCCGGGAATCACCCAGAATCCCAAAGGCGGGCCTGGGATTTTCATGGCGAGCAGGGTGAAACTGGAACTGTTGCTGCTGCATGAGGAGGATCTGCTCAACTTTCTTGCCGACCTGAGAGCGGCCGGCGGATCCTTCGTGTCAGTGCGAAGCTGCAGCGTCTCGCGGACCGAAGGCGTGTTCGCGGCAGGCGGACCCATGCGCCCCCGGCTGCGCGCAAGCTGCGTGGTCGACATGATCACCCTCAAGGCACCGGACAAACCATGAAGCCGCTTCTGATGCTTGCCCTGCTCGCGGCCGCAGCCGTGATTGGCGCACCGCGCTCGGCTGCAGCGGAGGATCTCGGGCGCCTGTTTTTCACCCCGCAGCAGCGCCAGGATCTCGACCGGCGCCGTGCTGCAAACGTGCACGAGGCCGCCACGGTCCCTCAGGAGAGCACGCTGACCCTGCAAGGCCAGGTGTCGCGGTCCGGCGGCAAGACGACCACCTGGGTCAACGGCATGCCCTGGCACGACGCCTACGACAGTTCCGACCCTGCTCGGGCGACCATCCAGACCGGCGAGGATGAGCCCAAGGTGGAGCTCAAAGTGGGCCAGACTTTCGATAGGGCGCGCGGCGAGACGCGGGACGGCCTGGGCGGCGGAAAGATCAAGGTGAGACCCGGCGCGGAAGGACGGCGCTGATCCGTGGCGCGCCTGATCCACCGGCGGATCTGCCTGCAGCGCCGAGAGCGCGGCTTCGCCATGATCGCGATCATCTCGCTGATCATGCTGATCAGCGCGTACCTGATCGCGAATGTGCTCAGTCGAACCAGCGCCGAGCTTTCGAACGAGCGCGAGCGGCGTTCGATGGACGCCCTGAGGCAGGCGAAAGCGGCGCTCATCGCCTACGCGGCGTCGGAGCAGTGGCAGCTATACAAGGGCCAGGTCACAAACCAGCCCGGCGGACTGCCCTGTCCCGATCTGAACAACGACGGCGCCTCGGAAGGCCTGTGTTCGAACGCATTGAGCCGGCTCGGCCGGCTGCCGTGGACAACATTGGGCGTCGATGATTTGCGGGATTCCAGCGGCGAACGGTTATGGTATGCCGTATCGTCGAATTTCCGCAAGCTTTCGGGGACGACCATCATCAACAGCGACACGCAGGGGCTACTCACGGTCACCGGAACCGTCCCTGCCAGCAACGTTGTCGCAATAGTTTTCGCGCCGGGACCCGCGATTCAGGACTCGACGCTACCAGGACAAATTCAAGACCGCAGTCCGGCAAACATCAACAGGTTGGCGAGCTATCTGGAATGCTTCACCGCCGGCGCGAACGATTACAGCGTTACGTCGAATTACACTGTTACGCCAATTTACCCCCTCCCCACTTGCACCTCGAGCATACTGAGTCCGGACATGTTCAACGACCGGCTGATTGTCATCACGCAGGCAGACCTGATGGCTGCGGTCGAGCCGGTCATCGCCGCGCGCATCGAGCGCGACGTCAAGCCTTATCTCCAGACCTATTTCAGCCAGTGGGGCGGGTTCCCCTTTCCCGCCAAATTTGCCAATCCCGATCCGGGCACGGGCGGCACCGGCACCACTCGCCCGCGGAGCGCGTACGTGGGCGATGCGACCCAGCCCAGTGGGCTGCTGCCGGTCATCAACACCGTGTCCTACGCCTGGGTGGCCGGGTCAGGTTCAGTCACTCAAACGGGCGGTCCCGGCACCATCAGCAGCGCACCCTCCTGCGCGACATCCGGATCAAGTTGGCAATGCGCCTTCAGTGCGTCGGGACCCGACTGCGGACTACCTTCCTGCCCGACCAATCTCGGCATCACGGTGGAAGGACAAGTCTCGAACGCAGGTTTAACCTTTGCGAACGCCACGAATTTCCTCATCCCCGCGGGAAATGTTATGGTCAACCAGACCGTGCTGCCCTCTCCTGCGGCAACGCTCGGCCTCGCGCTCGCCATGTCGGGAAACGGAAGAGTCCTGTATGGCGCAACGATTCAATACAGCTACACTTGCGTCTCTGGGGTGTGCGGTTCGGTTTCGGTCACGGTGACCATCCCTATGGACCCGGCGAATCTTTTCGTCAGCACGCTCACCAGCGCTTCCGATCCGCAGGCCGGCTGGTTCATCGCCAACGAGTGGTACCGCCAGACCTACTACGCGGTCTCGCCGGGTTATCTGCCGGGCGGCGGCGGATCCTGTACGCCGCTGCCGGGCGCGCCGTCCTGCCTGACGGTGAACAAGCTGCCGCCCTCCTATGCGACGTCGAACGACAAGCGCGCGATCCTGTTGCTCGCAGGGCGCGCGCTGGACGGAAGCGCGCGCCCGTCCCCAAACCCGGCGAACTATCTGGAGGGCGCCAACTTAACCGCGCTCGGCGCAATTCCGAATGAGTACGAGAACCGATCCGGTGCCCCCACTTCGATCAACGACCGGGTCGTGGTCATTTCGCCTTGAGCGCTTTCTGCGATGAATCGTAGCAAGGGCTTCACGCTCGCCGAACTCGCCGTGGCGCTGGTTGTCATCGGCCTGCTCTTTGCCGGCGCCTTGATCCCGCTATCCACGCAGATCGAGGTGCGCAACGTGACCGACACGCAACGCACCATGGACCAGATCAAGGAGGCGATCATCGGCTTTGCCCAGGCGAACGGGCGACTTCCTTGTCCGGCGAATGGAACGATTGCCGCAGGCGGCACCAATGCGGGCACCGAACAGTGCGCCGATTCCTTCGGTGTCGTGCCCTGGGCGACGCTCGGCGTGCCCGAAACCGATGCATGGGGCCGACGTTTTTCGTACTGGGTATCGCCGATCTTTGCCGACACGGTGGGAACCACCTTCAATACGACCGGCCAAAGTCCAAGTTGCACGCCGACACCCACACCGACCCAATCATCGTTCGCGCTGTGCTCACTGGGCCTTCTGACGGTCAATACCCGCAGCGACAGCACTCACGCGCCCACCGCCCTCGGTTCGGTGCTGCCCGCGATATTCATCTCCCACGGCAAGAACGGCTACGGCGCCTACGCTTCCAGCGGCACCCCGTTTCCTGCTCCGGCGGCGGGCACCGACGAGTTCGCCAATGCGACCCATGCCAATACAGCCACCGTCTTCTACAGCCGCTCCCCGAGTTCCTCCGCATCGGGATGCGGCGACGCTACCAGCGGCGTGCCTTTTTGCGAATTCGACGATATCGTCGCCATGATTTCCGCTCCGACGCTCATCGCGCGCATGGTGAGCGCAGGCCGTTTGCCGTAAAATTCTGTCGACCCCGACCGACCGACCAAGGCAATCCGTTTGTCTGCGGCAATGACGCACTCGCAATCCTTCGTCGCCCGCCTGCGAGTCGCCGGCGTCGAGCCCGGGGACTCGAACGACCTGCGCATCAGGAAATCGATCATGGTCTTCGCCATGGGCCTGATGACGGCGGCGCCCATGTTCTGGCTGGTGCTGTACCGGCTGCTCGGGCTGCAGCTCTCGGCCACGCTGCCTTTCGCCTTTCAGGTGATTTCGGTGGCGACGCTGGTGATTTACATCGTCACCGGCGCTTTCCGCTTCTTCCAGTACACGCAGCTCGGCCTCTTTCTGTTCTTTCCGTTCGTGGTGCAGCTGTCGATCGGCAACTTCATCTCCGCGAGCGGCGTCGTCTTGTGGGGAATCCTCGCGCCGATCATCGCGATTCCCGTGCTGGGGCCCCGCGAATCGATACCCTGGTTCACGTCGCACGTGATCATTCTGGTGATCTGCGGCTACATCGACTTCCAGCTTGCCGGCAGCGTCGCGTCCACGCCCAGGGTGCCGCTGAATGTGAGCGTTGTCTTCTTCACGCTGAACTTCATCGCCATTTCCGGCATCAGCTACTTCCTGCTGCATTACGCGGCGCAGCAGAAGGAAACCTACCAGTCGGAACTGGAACAGGCGCACCGCCTGCTGCGCCTGGAGCAGGAAAAATCCGAGCGGCTGCTGCTCAACATCCTTCCCGGCCCGGTGGCCGAACGGCTCAAGCGGGATGACGCCGCCGTCGCCGACGGCTTCGCCGATGTCACCGTCATGTTCGGCGACATCGTCAATTTCACCCACATCGCCGAAGGCATGGCCCCGAGCCAGATTTTCACCATGCTGAACAAGGTTTTTTCCGGATTCGATGCGCTCGCAGACAAGCACGGGCTGGAGAAGATCAAGACCATCGGCGATGCGTATATGGTCGCCGGAGGGCTCAACGCCGGGGAAGGCCCTGACTACACCGCCAAGATCGCGGACATGGCCCTGGACATGCGCGACATGCTCGCGCGGGACAGGGCGATCAACGAACCGGGCCTGGAAATCCGCATCGGAATCGGCACCGGGCCGGTAGTCGCCGGCGTGGTGGGCACAAAGAAGTTCATCTATGACCTGTGGGGCGACACGGTTAACATGGCCAGCCGCATCACTTCCGAGGGGGTCCCCGGCATGATCCAGACTGACGCCACGACCTACCGCCGGTTGCAGGGGCGGTTCGACTTCCACCCCCCCCAGACCCTGTACCTCAAGAGCAAGGGCGAGACGGTCGTGCACCGGCTGATCGGCAGGACGGCGCACGAAGGCACCGGCGGCTCGCTCACCGAAACATGAATTCCTTGCAGAAGACAATCGTCATCGTCGCCGCGAACCGCCGCAGCGGGAGACCGATCAGTCCTGACGCCGCCTCAGCCTCAGGACGCCGGCCTCGGCCGCTTCGCCTCGCCCTTTAGCGTGAATCCAACTTTGCCCTGCTCGTTGGACGACAGCGCAATCGAATAGCCCGAGATCTCGGCCAGGCGCGCGGTCTGGTACAGACCGATCCCGTAGCCAACCTCCGAAGGAACCGGCCCGCGAAGCAGTCTGTGCAGGACCTCATATGCGACCGGATTTCCCGTGTCCGACACGGTGAGATCGATCGCCCCGCTGCAGTCGAATCGTGCCCGTATCTTCACCATGTCATCGAGTCTGCGTTTGCGCAGGGCGTTCTGCAGGAAATTGTCACCGGCGCTGTCGAAGAGCTCCTTCGGCAACAGTATTGTGTCGTCGATCTCTCCAGTCTCGAACACGATTCCCCGATTCAGGTAGCTTTGCTGGAACGTGTCCCACCAGGCCCGCGCAGTGATGAACCGGCCGGTATCCGTATCCGGCTTTTTAAGCTTGTCCGCGCTCTGCTGCAAGCGCTGCGCGATCGCCGGCAACTGCTTGCGCATCAGGGCCGAAAGCACCGCAGCGTCCGGCTCGCGCTCCGCAGCGATGCACAACACGTTGAGCGACTGCAGGAGATTCTTGACTTCGTGGGTCATGCGTGCGCCCGTTTCGTGCACGGCCTGCAGGTAAGTCTGCTGCTGCAGCTTCTCCTCGCGCAGCTTGGCGACATAGAACTCCCCGAGCATCTGCCCGAGCAGGTGAAAGTGCCAGATCAGCGACGGCGATAGGGCGGTGCGCGTGAACACCCGCAGGTGCATTGCCTGGTTGGTGTACTCGACCGAGTTCCTGGAGACCGTGCCGAAATCCCCCGACTCACCGGCGGTGTGCCAGAATCCCCCCGACACCCAGGGCAGCCGAGCGAGACCGGCACAGGCCTCTTTCAGGAACCGCTCGGGCCGGGTTTCCAACTGCGAGAGCTCGGCGAGAAAATACAGCCATTGCTCGAAAGGCAGCCCGATCGACAGCAGGTAGCGCGAGAAATACATCGAAAGGCCATGGAAACCGGCGCGCGGATTCCACGCCAGCGACAGCAGCAGCAGGACGGCCGATATGGCGACCAGGCTGTAGCTGAGCGCCTGTGCATAAGGAGCGTTGCCGACACGCATGAACGCGAACGACCCCAGCACCAGCACTACGAGCAGCAGGAAAATCAGGGTCGCGTAAAAAAAATCCACCATCTGGGGCGTCTCGGCCGAGTCGGGCTCGGCAGGAATGCCCGCCATGAACAGGAACAGCACCGGCAGCCCGTATTCGGCGAGCAACTGGATCTCCTGGGGCAACCCCTGCTCCAGGAACGTGTTGGGAACGATCCACAAAAGGAGCAGCGCGATGAGGTAGAACAGCACGACGAGGTAGAACCGCCGCAGCCACCGCGCCTGGTACAGGAACACCTTCCCGCCCACGATACCGGCGAACACGCCGACCCACAGGGCCAGCAGCCACCAGTTGAGGAAGAACAACATGGCGACCGAGATCACCAGCATGCCGATCGTCTGGCCTGCGGTCAGGCGCTGCTCGCCGCGCATGAACGGCTGCCAGATGATGAACAGGCCGAAGTGTGCGAGCATGAGCGCCCTTGCCCAGGGATCCCCTGCGCCGCGCATGGCCGACAGGTGCAGCACCACGAGCATCGCGAGGAACAGGACGCGCCAGAATCGCGTGGTCACCAGCTGCGAGACCTGAAGGAGATTAGTGGTCGCCATTCGTTGATTCGGTTGATCCGTCCCGGGGCCGCGGCGGGCTGCCCGGCCCGCTGACCCACGGAGGTGCCCAGTTCGCGGTCACAGGCACAATTTATGCCACCCGCATGATCAACCGCATTATCATCCGCATGGTGAAGCTCATGTTCAACCGCGACGCGCCTGCACGATGATTGCTCTGCATTTCCATTTCATATTCACGCTTGCGGGAACCACCCTGATCGAGGCAGCTCGCAACCGCCTGTTCTGGCTCGCCGCCATTGCGGTCGGCGTCGCACTCGGGTTGGCGCAGTTCCTCAACCAGGTGGCCATCACCGAGTCGCTGGAAATCCAGGTGGCGCTGCTCGCCGCGCTGCTGCGCGTGGCGGCGGTCTTCATTGTGTCCACGTTCATCATCACCAGCATGGTACGCGAAGCGAACGACAAGGTCACCGACCTCATGCTGTCGCAGCCGGCGCCGCGGTCGAGCTACTTCCTGGGCAAGTTCGCCGGCTATGCGCTGGTCGCGGTGATTCTCGCGCTGGCTTTCGCGCTGCCTCTGGCCTTGTTCGCCCCGACAGCCGGGCTGACGGCGTGGGCGGCCTCGCTCGTGTGCGAGCTCCTGATCGTCACGTCGGTGAGCCTGTTCTGCGTCATTTCGCTGACTCAGGTGCTCTCAGCGTTCGCGGCCACCGCCGGATTCTATTTCCTCTCCCGCTCCATGGCCGCGATGCAGGTGATCGCGGGTGCGTCGCTCACCTCCGAGCACACGTTTGCCGACACCACCATCAACTGGATCGTCGATGCGATCGCGCTGCTGCTGCCGAGCCTTGATCGAATGGTCCGGACCGACTGGCTCGTCAACGCGGGGCCAGGGATGGGCGAAACGCTGGGCCTCGTCGGCCAGAGCGCAATCTACGTCGTGCTGATCGCCTGCGCGGCCTTGTTCGATCTGCACCGCAAGAACTATTAGCCAGCCGAACGGTGGCAGATGGCTGAACGTTCGCTCAACGATGTCCCGAAGGCCGTGCTGGCAATTCTCGCCGGCGCCCTCGCACTACAGATTTCCCTGAAGATGGCCCACCCCGTGGTGCCCCCGGCCGCATCGGACCTGCGCCCGCCACCCAGCCAGGCTAGCCTGCGCCTTGCCTCGCTGGGGGATCCGATCCCCCTCGCGAAGATACTGATGCTCTACCTGCAGAGCTTCGACTACCAGGCCCTGAATCGAATCCCCTTTCAGGACCTGAACTACGACACTGTGCAGCAGTGGCTGCTGCGCATCCTCTGGCTTGACCCCAAAGGTCAGTACCCACTTCTCGCCGCGAGCCGCCTGTATGCGGAAGTGCCCAACGAGGGCAAGGCCCGCCAGATGCTCGAATTCGTATATCGGCAATTCACGGATGACCCCGACCGCCGCTGGCCCTGGCTGGCACACGCCGCCGCCATCGCGAAACACCGCCTGAACGACCTGCCGCTGGCCAAGCGGTACGCCGCCGCCATCCAGAAGCACGCCACCGGCCCCAACGTGCCGTTATGGGCGAAGCAGATGGAAATCTTCATCTTGGAAGACATGAACGAACTCGAGACCGCGCGGATCATGATCGGCGGGTTCCTCTCGAGCGGCACCATCCGCGACCCGGGAGAAATCCGCTTTCTCGACCAGCGGCTGCGGGGTATTGAGGCGCGTTTGAAATCCCAGCGCTAACCGCCATGAAAACAAAGAAGATGTCGTGATTTCGTCAGATTCGTCAAGTTTCCGACATCAAGGCCGCCTGAAACAACGTGAAATAGTGCATAAACACGGGGGGTTTAGAACTTTTAATTCAGGCACTCTTCTTGCGCACGTCCCTGCCCACACCAATTTGCGTGGAGAACGTACCAATGAAACAGATCGGTAAACACCAGGCAGGTTTCACGCTCGTGGAAATCGCGATCGTGCTCGTGATCATCGGCTTGCTGCTCGGCGGCATCCTGAAAGGCCAGGAAATGATCACCCAGGCCAAGATCAAGAACATCGTCAACGACATGAACGGCATGTCGGCCGCCATCTAT
>Ga0315281_10015021_pt1 | contig 10402 bp, 11 predicted proteins | sample YL17G07_0_MG_FD_204540 | JGI IMG/M metagenome (GOLD analysis project Ga0315281, IMG submission 204540) | Sediment microbial communities from Yellowstone Lake, YNP, Wyoming, USA - YL17G07_0 | ecosystem: Environmental > Aquatic > Freshwater > Lake > Sediment | place: USA: Wyoming | collected...
GACGCGGCCGATCCAGCCTGGCTGCTGGAGCGCGTGCGCAACCTGGCGGGCGGGTTGTCCCGGCGCGCCCGCGCGGCGGGTGTGCGCGGCCGCACCGTCACGCTGAAGCTCAAACTAGCCGACTTCAAGATCTTCACCCGATCCGATACGCTTCCCTCGCCGACCGACCGCGCCGAGGACCTGCTGGAGGCGGGGACGCGGCTGTTCCGGCAATCCGGCCTCGTCGGGCAGAAATTCCGCCTGCTGGGACTGGGACTGTCCCAACTCGACGACGGTTCCGCCCCCGCGCCGCCGCCGAACGGTCAGCTGAGCCTGCCGCTGGAAGCGGACGGAGCAGGGCCGGCGTAAGCTTCGCGTCCGGCACGGGCTCATCCGGCGAGAGCGATATCCTAAGGATGCGGCATGTCCGAATCGTCCCACGTCCCGAAACCCTACGCGGCCCAGGCCGTCGTGCTGTTGAGCGGCGGCCTGGATTCCGCCACCTTGCTGGCGCTCGCGAAGCGGCAGGGCTACGGCGCCCACTGTCTCACGTTCGCCTACGGCCAGCGGCATGCGGTCGAGGTGGAGGCGGCGCGCCGCGTCGCCCAGGCGCAGCGGGCCGCCGCCCACCGCGTCATCGAGATCGACCTGCGCGCCTTCGGGGGCTCGGCGCTTACCGCTGACGTAGCCGTTCCGAAGGATCGCTCGCCGGCGGAGATGACCGGGGACATCCCCGTCACTTACGTTCCGGCGCGCAACACGATCTTTCTTGCCTATGCGCTGGGCCTCGCGGAGGTGCTTGGCGCCGAGGCCATTTTCATCGGCGTGAACGCGGTGGACTACTCCGGCTATCCGGACTGCCGCCCGGAATTCGTCCGCGCCTTCCAGGGCGTCGCCAACGTGGCGACCAAGGCGGCGGTCGAGGGGCGGCCCACCCGGCTGGTTACGCCCTTGATTCACCTCACCAAGGCGCAGATCATCCGCACGGGCGTCGAGCTCGGCGTGGACTACGGCCTGACGCACTCCTGCTACGACCCGGTGGGCGAGCTGGCCTGCGGACGGTGCGATTCGTGCCAGATCCGCCGGCAGGGCTTCGCGGAGGCGGGCGTGGCGGATCCGACCCGCTATGCAGCCGGCGGCCGCTAGCGACGCGCCCCTAGCGCTCCGGCCGCCGCGGATCCTGCAACGCCCCCAGCACCAGCTCGACCAGGGCGTCCGCGCGCTGCTCGAGCTCTGCCTGGGACAGCCCCGCGATCGGATGGGGCGTCTCCACGACCGGGAAGTCGCCCACGCCCCAGCTTTCCGCCATGGCACGGCCTGTCGGGCGGAAGGGCGCCGTGATGATGGGGACGGCGGGCACCTGCTCCTGCTCCACCAGAATCGCGTCGAGCACACTGCTCGAGCTGCACGACCCTCAGTCGCCGATGCCGGAGACGACGAAGTCTGCCTTGGTCTTGAATTCGCGCACGGCGTCCGCTTCCACCTCGTGACTGGGCGAGCGCTTGCGGTTGAGCAACGTAACGGTCATGCCGTGGCGTTGCTCGAGCCGCTGCGCCACCTTCAGCAGCAGCGCCTTCGAGTTGAACTTGGTGTTCTCGATCAGGCCGACGCGCAGCCCTTGCAGGCTCTTGGGCCGCGGGGCCAGCCGCACCTGGGCCGCCTCGGGCTGCGCGGTGGGATCCATCAGATTCATCGGGCATCTCCCGTTCGAGTTCCGTCAGCTCACGACCTGCGGTTCCGCCCGGCCGGTGACAATTTCGACCGTAACGGCGCGGGTCCATTTCTTCCCCCAGCCCGGCAGGCACGCCGACCAGGCGCCCGCCTCGCCGCCCGCGCACACGATCAGGATGTCGCGCGGATCGGCGAACACGCGGCGCCAGGTGGTCTCGTCCGACGCTCCGATCTCGCCCGGCAGGCGTGCCGCGCGCTTGAAGTCGGCCACACGGCGCCGCGCATGCTCGACGAGGAACTCCTGCGTCTGGGCACGGCTCCAGCCGGCGTTGCGGAGGATCGCCGAGTGCTCCCCTGCGAAGACGACGAGCGACTGGTTGAACCCGAGTACGTTCGGCGTGCCCAGGTGGCAGAGCGCGTCGGCAAAGCACAACAGGAGCGGCTCGGGGCGCGTGGCCAGCTGGTTATACACCTGGTTGAGGCTGTTTGACGCGTACACCGTTACCGCGCTCTGCTCGGGCCGGAAGCCGCGCTCGACGTGGAAGGGCTCCCAGGCCAGGTGCCGCTCCGTCTCCGCGAAGCAGAAGCTGTACTTGCCGGGATTGCCCAGCGTCGCCCGGTCCAGCAGCCCGGGCCGGGTATTCATGGCGTTCATCATCGTCAGCCGGACGGCGCGGCCGATGGTGGCGTTGGGGCGCCAGCCCTGCCCGAAGGCGTTGTTGTCCGCGTTGACGCCGAGCGTCCGGGCCGCGGGACCGCTCACGATCACGACCATCGCCGATCCGCCCGTGCTGCTCGCGGGGCCGTGGTAGGCGAACGCCGGGTGGCAGAGCGCCCGGATCGCGGCGAGCACGACGGGCAGGTATTCGGGGCGGCATCCCGCCATCACAGCATTGACCGCCACCCTGCCGGCTGTGACCCGCACATTGCGCCCCGCAATCGCGCCGATCGTCTCGCCGCCGTCCAGCCCCGCCGCGGCCAAGGCGCGGGACACCGCCGCCTCCGTGGGTGGCACGACGGGCATGCCGTCGGTCCAGCCACGCTCGAAGTACGCTTCGATCAGGGCCGACGGATCGCCGGAGGGAGCGGAGGCAGCATCGGCTTCGGATGCCGGGGCGGGAGGTCGCATGGGATGCTCGCGGCAAGGGGTGGCGCATTCGCTGCTGCGCGGCGATCAGGCGCGCTCGCGCTGCAGGGCGGCGATCTCGTCGGCGCTGAGGCCCGCGGCCGCCAGCACTTCCGCCGTATGTTCGCCGAGCGCGGGCGGCGGGCGCGGCGCGTGGGGGACACCCGACGACAGCCGGAATCCCGTGGTCAGGATCTCGAAGGGCCGGGGCACGCCGGGCGCCCCGTCGAAGCGCTGCAGCAGCCGCCGCGCCGCCACGTGCGGATGGCGCAGCGCCTCGCCGAGCGGCAGGATCCGGCCCGCGGGGACGTCCTGCCGGTTGAGAATCTCCTCCCACTCCGCCGCCGGGCGGGTGGCCAGCGCGCGCTCGATTTCCGTGCGCAGCTCCTCGCGCCGGTCGATGCGATCCTGCAGCGTGGCGAAGCGCGGATCCGCCGCCAAGTCGGGCCGCCCGATGGCCCCGCACAGGGCGACGAATTGGGCGTGGTTGTTGGCGGCGATATTGATCGGCTGATCCTGCGTACGGAACGCGCCGGAGGGGCTGACGACCGCGTTGTCGTTGCCCCCGGGCCGCGGCTCGGCGGCGCCGACGAGGTAGCTTGAGGCGACCCAGCCTAGCATCGACATCAGGTTGTCCAGCAGCGCCACGTCGATGGTCTGCCCTTCGCCGGTGCGGAACCGGTGGCACAGGGCCGCGGCGATGGCGAAGGCGGCGTTCATCCCACCGGAGGTGTCACCGACCGGATAGCCTGCCCGCAGCGGCCGCCCGCCCCGCTCGCCCGTGGTGCTCATGGCGCCAGACAGGCCCTGAATGATCTGATCGTAGGCCGGGTTGTCCCGGTACGGACTCTCCTGGCCGAAGCCCGAGATCGCGCAGTAGATCAGCGCCGGCTTGCGCGCGCGGAGCGTCGCGGCCCCGAGGCCCAGTCGCTCCATCACCCCCGGCCGGAAATTCTCCAGCACGACGTCTGCCGTGTCCACCAGCCGCAGGAACGCCTGCTTGGCCAGCGGGCCCTTCAGGTTGAGGGCGACCGAGCGCTTGCCGGCGTTCTGCGCCAGGAAGCTGGTGCCCATGCCGGCGCGGTTCAGGGCCGGATCGGCGCCCTGAATGCGCGATTGGTCTCCCTTGTCGGGCTGCTCGATCTTGATGACGTCCGCGCCCAGCAGGGCGAGCTGGTAGGAGCAGAACGGTCCGGACAGGACCGCGGTCAGGTCGAGAACGCGGATGCCGGAGAACGGGAGCGCCATAGGCCGGGGGCACGGGTGCACGAGGTGGCCGGCTGGGCGATCCGGCGGGTCCGCGTCAGTCGCCCCTATATACGCCGCGGCCCGCGATTCGTACAGATCGCGGCTCGGCGCCCGTCTCCCGTGCGTTTACAAGTCGGCGATGCACCGGTACAAGGTCGGAAACGACGAGCCCGGCGCATGAGGGGTGCGTCTCCCGGCACGCGGCAGCGGAAGGATCGCGCGAATCCCGCTCCCTGCCCGCCCCCCGCTCGCTCCGTCCGGGCGGGCAAATCTGCGCCGCCAGCGCCCGCCATCCCATCGCTGCGATGCCCAACGCCCGCCCCATGCCCAACGGCCGTTCGATGCCCAGCACCCTGGACGCTGTCTCGCGCATCGAGCGGATCGTGGCCCGCGATCCGGCCAAACGCGGGATCGCCAACCTGGTGCAATGGGGCGCGCTCGACGCGGCGGCCCGCGCACTCTGGGGAACCCGCAATGCGGAAATCATCAGCGGATTCTACCTTCCCTCCGCCCAGGTCGGCGAGACCGACGGGCCGCCGGGCGCCAAGGCGCTCGGCCGCGCCCTGGAGAAGCTTGGGGCGGACGTCGTGTACCTCACCGACGCGTGGAACGCACCGCTGTTCGCGGCGCTGGGCTTGGCCCGTGTCGAGGTGTACCGCCCGAACATGCTCGCCGGGCTGAACGTGACGCACCTCGTTTCCATCGAGCGGCCGGGCCGGGCGCAGGACGGGCATTACTACAGCATGTCCGCCCGCGACATCTCGGAATTCACCGCCCCCCTCGACGAGCTGTTCCTTCAGGCGCGGGCGCTGCAGATGACGACGGTCGCCATCGGGGACGGCGGCAACGAGATCGGCATGGGCAACGTGCGGGAACGCGTCCGCAGCGACGTGCCTCACGGCGAGAAGATCGCCAGCGTGGTGGAATGCGACCACTTGGTGGTGGCGGGCGTGTCGAACTGGGGGGCCTATGGCCTGGTGGGGGCGCTCTCCATCCTGGCCGGGCGGGACCTGTTGCCCGGCGCCGCGGAGGCGGAGGAAGACATCCGCGCCATCGTGCGGGCCGGCGCGGCGGACGGGCAGACCTTCCGCAACGAGCCGACGGTGGACAGCCAGTCCCTGGCGGACAACCTGGCCGTGCTGGAGGAGATTCGCGCCATCGCGCTCTCGACGCGCGGCGGCTGACCCCTGGCGGCCCTTCAACGTTCCGGAGGATGCGATGCCGTTGCCGAACCCCGCTCCGCGCGAGCCCATGCATACGCGCAGCATCGACTGCAAGGGCTACAAGCGCCAGGACGGCTTGTGGGATATCGAGGGCCACCTCGTCGACGTGAAGGCCTATTCCTTCACCAACGAGTGGCGAGGCGAGGTCACGCCGGGCATCCCGCTGCACGAGATGTGGATCCGCCTCACCCTGGACGACCAATTCGTCGTCCACGACGTGGAGGCCGTGACGGACAATAGCCCGTTCCACATCTGCGCGGAGGCTCCGCCGAATTTCCGCGCATTGAAGGGCCACCGCGTCGGGCGCGGCTGGAATCGCACGGTGAAGGAATTGCTGGGCAACACGAGCGGCTGCACCCACATCGTCGAGCTGCTGCCCCAACTGGCGACGGTATCCTTCCAGACGATTCGGGCGGCCCGGCGGGCGGCCAAGAGCCGCGCGCAGAACGAGGTCACGATGGGCGCGAAGGAGCGGGCGCCGCAGCTCGACTCCTGCTATGCGTGGTCCACCGATCGCGCGGTCGTCAAGCGGTGGCTGCCCCAGTTCTACACGGGCAAGCCCTAGCAGAGGCCCGCCCTGCGGCTGCACGGCGGGGGATCTCCAAAGCAGGCGGTAGGCACGCGCGCCTGGGGATGACAGCGGATGGATGCGGCAGCAGCTCCCGGCCTCGCAGCGACGCCCCCCGACCCCTACGGCGCGGTCGAGACGCTCTACCACGCCTTCCTCACCGGCCTGATCCTCTCCACGGTCCTGCACCGGGGCCGGGCCGGGGCGGCGGAGCTGGTGTATCGCACATTCCGCCGCCAGCATCTGGAAAAATTCCTGCCTGGGCTGAAGAAACTCGGACTGGACCGGCTGCCGCACGCCGTCGCCTGTGCCCAGTACCACTACCTGGCCAACGCCCTCGGGGGCGTGAAGGTCGAATACATGCCGGAGAGCGACCGCAAGGCGTGGGTGCGGTACGTGCCGCCGCGCTGGATCTACCAGGGTACCGCCATCTGCGGCGTGCCGACGGAAGTGTCGCAGGCCATGCTGCGCGCCTGGCACGCCCACAACGGCGTGTCCCTGGGCAACCCGCGCCTGGGCTTTGTCTGCACCAAGCAGACCACCGACGGCCAGCCCGGCCTGGAGGGCTACTACTACGAGTACGAGCGCGACCTCGCCGAGCACGAGCGGCTGCGCTTTGCCCCGGAGGAAGAAGGGCCGGATTTCGCGCCCGAGCGAGCGCCGCGAGCCGAAGGCGCGGAGTGGCCCGCGGCGCGGCTGCGCAAGGTGCTGCGGAACTACGCGATGGACTACGTGCGCAGCATGCTGCCGGCGCTGATGGACTTGTTTGGACCGGAGTCCGGCGGCGCGCTGGGGCGGCGCTGCGCCAAGCTGATCGGCATGCAGTACTACGACGAGACCGCGCGCCAGCTCGGCATTTCCGGCCGGGGCGCCGCGGAATTCGGCGAGTATCTGACGCGCCTCGGCAGGGCCCAGGACGATGAAGTCGCCTGGGAGCCCGCCGGAGCGGCGGCGATCGTGATCCGCCAGCGGGGCTGGCGCCTGATGAGCGGGGTGAATCCCTCGCCGCCTGAACTGTTCGCCGCGTGGAACGGCCTGTGGGAAGGCGCGTTGGCCGTGCACAACCGGCACCTGCGGCTCAGCGTGACCGAGCCGCCCGGTCAGGGGCGCGAGACGATCGAGTGGACCGTGACGCACCACAGGGCCCAATAACCGGCGACCGAACGCCGCGGACTCCCGCACTGCCTTGCGCCCCGGCCTTTCCGCCGTCTAAGATGCGTGAACCCCGGCCTGGGCGACGGCGATCGGCCAGCCCCCAAGGACCCGGGACGGCCTCCCCGACCCGCGAGGACGACTCATGGCCAAGCGCAACGGCAAGGCGGCAGCTCCCGAGTCCGGAGTCCCCGTCGGCATCAATCACATCGTGCTGAACGTCCGCAACCTGGACGAGTCGCACCGCTTCTGGTCGGAGATCGTCGGATTCAGGCAAACCGGCGAGTGGCGGGCGCGCGCGCCCAGTCCCAACCGCCGCATGCGCTTCTACAGCGGCAGCCATGGCGGCAAGGCCTACCACCACGACATCGCGCTGGTGGAGAATCCGCGCCTGCCGCCGCCGCCGGACTGGGGGATCGACAGCACGCCCTTGGCCATCAATCACATTGCCGTAACGCTGCCGGATCGAAAGGCCTGGCTGGCGAAGCTGGAGTTCCTGCAGCAACGCGGCGTGAAATTCCACCGCCGCGTCAACCACGGCATGACCCACAGCGTGTATATCGCCGACCCCAACGGGTACGGCGTGGAACTGCTGTACGAGCTGCCGCGGAAGGTGTGGGAGGGAGACATCGACGAGGCGCTGAACTACGTGGAGAACGCCCCCTTGGAGGGCGAGGCGGCCCTCGCCGACCCCACCGAATATCCCGTGTTCGGCAAGGCCTGACGGGCGGCGGACCGCGGCGGCACGGCGCTTCCCGGTGCGGCTCCGCTCCGATCGGTGCGGCCCGCGGGTTAGCGCTCGACCCGCGGCGCCACGTCGCCCATGAACCGCTTCATCCAGTCCAGCAATTGTGCGAGATCCGCGCAGCCCGTGAAGTTGATCTGGAAGGCCTCCACCCCGCACTCGCCGCGATACCGCCGCAGGTCCTCCGCGACCTGGGCGGGCGTACCCTGCCCAGGCGGCCGCTCTGCCGAGCCCGCGGCGGCGGACGGAAAGGCTACGCGGACGCTCATGCGGATCGTGGGCACGTCCGGGCGCCCGAGTTCGGCGCAGGCCACACGCAGAAACGCCTGCCGTTCCCGCAGCGCCTCCGGAGTCGTCTGCATGGGCTGCCACACTTGCGCAAAGCGGGCGGCCCGGCGCAGCGCCCCATCGCTGGATCCGCCGATCCAGATCGGCGGGTGCGGCTTCTGCACGGGCTTGGGCCGGATATGCATGGCGTCGAAGGAGAAGAACCGCCCGTGAAACGTGGCCGGCCCTTCCGCCCAGCACGCCTGCCAGATGGCGAGATACTCGCTGGTGCGGACCCCGCGCTCGTGGAAGGGGACGCCCAGCGCCGCAAATTCCGCCTCGGCCCAGCCGACCCCCACGCCGGCGATCACCCGCCCCCCGGAGAGCTGGTCCAGCGTCGCGAGCATTTTCGCGGTCGCCATCGGATTGCGGTACGGCATAATCAGCACGGAGGTGCCGAGACGGATGCGCCGGGTGCGCGCGGCCAGGTAGCCCAGCGTGACCAGGGGATCGAACGTATTGGTCCACGGCGCGGCCCGCGGCGAGCTATCCACGAGGATGTGGTCGTTCAGCACGATCGCATCGAAGCCCAGCTCCTCGGCCAGTGCCGCGGCTGCGGAGATGCCTTCCACCGTGGCGGAAAAGCCGAGGTAGTCCGCGCTGGGCGGCCGGAAGGAATAGAGAATCATCGGGCTCTCCGGAATCGGCGGCCGCATCTGGCGCGGGCGTCTGGGAAAGACCGTATGGCGAGGCAGACCTTGCCTGCCGCGCGCAGGGCGGGCAGCGCATCCCTTCGTCCGCAAGCCCGGGCGCGCCGACCGCGCAAACGCGCGGCGCCGGCCGGAATGCGCGGCTTCGGCTCTCACGCCAGCCAGCGCTTGCGGCGGCGATAGTGCTTGCCGTTGCGGTAGCTCTTGCGCCCGCCGGTCTCCAGGCCTAGGTAGAACTCCTTGACGTCCTCGTTGGCCTTGAGCGTAGCGGCATCGCCTTCCATCACGACGCGGCCGTTCTCGAGGATGTAGCCGTAGTGGGAGAAGCGCAGGGCGACATTCGCGTTCTGCTCGGCCAGCAGGAAGCTCACGCCTTCGTCGGTGTTGAGCCGCTGAACGATCTCGAAGATTTCCTCGACCAGCTGCGGCGCCAGCCCCATCGACGGCTCGTCGAGGAGGATCATCTTCGGCCGGCCCATCAGCGCGCGGCCGAGGGCGGCCATCTGCTGCTCGCCGCCGGAGACGTACCCGGCCTGCGCGGCGCGGCGCTCGTGCAGCCGCGGAAAATAGCGGTAGACCTTGTCGAGGTCGGCGCGCACCTGCCTAGTGCCGTCACGGCGCGTGTACGCGCCGGTGAGCAGGTTTTCCTCCACGGTCAGATGGGCGAAGCAGTGGCGGCCCTCCATCACCTGCATCACGCCACGGCGCACCAGATCGTTCGGGGTGAGGCGGTCCACGCGCTCGCCCCGGTACTCGATGCTGCCCTTAGTGATGTCGCCGCGTTCGGCGCGCAGCAGGTTGGAAATGGACTTGAGGGTCGTGGTCTTGCCGGCCCCGTTGGCTCCGAGGAGGGCGACAATGCCCCCCTCGGGGACCTTCAGGGAGACTCCCTTCAGCACGAGGATGACGTGATCGTAGATCACCTCGATGTTGTTCACGCTGAGCAGCGGCGCGGCCTTTGATTCGGCCGCAGCCTCCACCGCTTGCGCGTGCGCGGCCTCCGTCACGGTCGGGCCCTCCTTACGAGCAGCTGCGCGTCGCGATGTTGTTTTCCTTCCCATACGCCGCTGCGGCCTGCTCGATCATCGGCCGCACGACGTCCTGCATCGGCGCGATCCAGTCGCTGACATAGGTCCATTGCTTGCCGTCCCACTGCTGCACCCGGATCGGATGGGAGGACTCGTGATTGGTGCAGGTGATCTTGATCGGCTGGACGAAATTCTCCATGCCCAGGGCTTTCAGGCGCTCGGCCGTGACGTTCAGGTTCTCGAAGCCCCAGCGCACCTCGCTGCCTTTCAGTGGGCGATTGCCGTAGTGGGCCATGGCCGTGCGGATCGCCTCGGTATCGAACATGGCGTTGACGAGGCCGCGATTGTAGTGCACCTCGCCGAAGTTGTTCGCCCCGGCCTTGGCCCGGTCGCCCCCATAAACGAGCTTCAGGACGTCGTCGTGCACCTGGAAACCGGTGCCGATGCCGTGGAAATTGATCGCCTTGTAACCCTTCGCCGCGTCTCCCGCCGGGACGACATCCGCCTCGGATCCGGACCACCAGACTCCAATGAGGTGATCCATCTTGAAGTCGATGGCGGCGGCTTCCTTGACGGCGACCGAGTTCATCACGCCCCAGCCCCACAGGAGCACGTAGTCCGGACTGCTGCGACGCACCTGCAACCAGGTCGCCTTTTGTTCCTGGCCGGGGTGGTCCACGGGCAG
>Ga0315281_10015022_pt1 | contig 10402 bp, 10 predicted proteins | sample YL17G07_0_MG_FD_204540 | JGI IMG/M metagenome (GOLD analysis project Ga0315281, IMG submission 204540) | Sediment microbial communities from Yellowstone Lake, YNP, Wyoming, USA - YL17G07_0 | ecosystem: Environmental > Aquatic > Freshwater > Lake > Sediment | place: USA: Wyoming | collected...
CGACCGCATATCGTAGATGATTTTTAGAGGTAGATAATCAAAGTAGTGTTTCAATAACAGATCACTAAAAATAAGGCAAGCAGGTTCTTTATATTATGTATAGCTTATAAAAAAGGCCGCAAACAGGGGATTTTTGCTATGTTTGGAAGAACAAGGCTTTAAAATATGACGATGATGCAAAAAACAGTCCGTTGGCAGACAGAAGAAACGCCGGTTGCCTATGACCGTGCGGTTGCTTTCATGGAAGCGAAAGCCGGCGCCATTCGCGACAGGGGCGAGGATGATCTTGTCTGGCTTCTCGAGCATCCGCCGCTCTATACCGCCGGCACCAGCGCGAATGTGCGTGACCTTATTGCCCCGGCGTTCCCTGTGTATCAGACCGGGCGCGGCGGCCAATATACCTATCACGGCCCGGGCCAGCGCGTGGCCTATGTGATGCTGGATCTGCAAAAACGCGGCGCCGACCTCCGCCGCTACATATATGACCTGGAGGAGTGGCTGATAACGTCGCTCAGGGTTTTTGACGTGAAGGGCGGGCGGCGCGACGGCCGCGTCGGCATCTGGGTGGCGGCGAACGGTGCGGAGGCAAAAGTCGCGGCCATCGGCGTGCGGGTGCGGAAGTGGGTGACTTATCACGGCGTTGCGATCAACCTTGACCCCGACCTGACCCATTACCAAGGCATTGTCCCCTGCGGGATTAAAGAATATGGCGTGACCTCATTGAGGGCGCTGGGCATCGATATTTCGATGGCCGAGCTTGACCGCGCCCTGCGGCGGAGCTGGGACGGTATTTTCGGGCCGGCGCCATGAACATTACCGTAGAAACAAAATCCTGGTCAGCCACCACCGGAATCCTGAAGATCGGCCCGCATATTTTTAACTGCACGCTGGGGAAATCGGGCGTTATTTCCGCCGGGGCCAAAAAAGAAGGCGACGGTAAAACCCCGCTGGGGACTTTTCCTTTGCGTCAGCTGCTTTACCGCGCCGACCGCGTATCCAGGCCGGAAACCGGCCTCCGGGCGGAAATCCTGACGCCGGAAACCGGCTGGTGCGAAGACCCGGCGCATCCCGACTACAATAAAAAAATCACCCTGCCGCATCCGGCCGGCCATGACCGTATGACGCGGGAAGACCATCTCTATGATTACACGGTGGTGATCGGGTATAACGATGCGCCGGCCGCGGCAGGCCTGGGCAGCGCCATATTCATGCATCTGGCCCGCCCCGCATTTACGCCAACCCACGGCTGCGTCGGACTCCGGCCGGAAGATATGCTGGCGGTGCTGAAACTGTGTGATGCTTCGAGCCGGATCACGATTTTACCGCCGCCCTGATTCTCTGTATTGACCTCCTTCCGGAAGGCTTTATTGTCAGGGCTTATTGAAAAAATGAGGTAATAAATATGGCAAAACCCATCCAAAAACAAAAAGCAACCGGCAATGTGCATGATATTTCCGGCAATCGCCTGAAATCATTTATCGAACGCGTCGAACGCCTGGAAGAAGAGAAAAAAGCCATTGCCGAAGATATCCGCGATGTCTACGGCGAAGCGAAAGGCACCGGCTTTGACCCTAAAATCATGCGCAAAATCGTCTCCCTGCGCAAAACCAATCTCGAAAAGCGCCGTGAGGAACAGGAATTGCTGGACCTGTATATGTCGGCCATCGGCATGGCCGAGTAACTGTGCAAGGAAAAATGAAACACAGGTTTCTAGTGCCGGCGCTGATGATGGGCGTGGTTTGCCTGTGCCTGTCATTGACGCCGGTGCATGCGCAGGATGATAGCGGCGAACCGGGATTTGAAGAGGGCCTGGCTGATTTTAGCTACGGCGATTATGAGGGCGCGGCGAAAATTTTCTGGCGTCTGGCCGGCAATGGCGACGAGCGCGCGCAATATTATCTCGCCGTCATGATGGATACGGGACAAGGCACGGGCAAGGATATTTCCGGCGCCGCCAATTGGTTTCGTAAGTCAGCGGATCAAGGCTACCTTCCGGCCATGTCCTCTATGGGCTATGCCTACAGTACAGGCCGCGGCGTCACGAAAGATGATAAACAAGCCTTCGACTGGTACACCAAGGCGGCACAACTGGGCGATGCCGCCGCCCAGAATAATCTGGGCGTGATGCTGCGTGACGGGCGCGTCTACAAAAAAGATTTCAACCTTGCGGTGCAATGGTTTTTGCAGGCGGCGACACAGGGTAACGCCCGGGCGCAATATAACCTGGCCGCCATGTACCGTCTCGGGCAGGGCGTCAAGGCGGACGGCGCCGAGGCCCTGCGCTGGTACACTTCGTCCGCCAGGCAGGGCGACATCTATGCGCAGAATACGCTGGGCGCCATGTACCGCTTCGGGCAGGGCGTTGATAAAGACCCGGCGCAGGCGCTGCTATGGTATAAACTTGCGGCAGATCAGGGCCGGCTTGATTCAATGGTCAGCATCGGGCAGATGTATGAAGTCATGGAGGGCGACAGCACCAAAGGTCCGGCGGATGCCGCCGTCTGGTATGCCAGGGCCGCCAAGCAGGGCCATGTGCAGGCCGCACACTGGCTGGCTTCCCTTTACGAGATGGGGATAGGCGTGCCGCAGGATTTCAATGAGGCGGCGCGCTGGTATAAAAAGGCCGGCGAAGAAAATAATTTCATCCCTTCAGTTGTGGCGCTGGCCCGGCTTTATGAAACGGGCAACGGGGTTACGAAAGACCTGGAAAAAGCCCGCCTCCTCTATCAAAGGGGCGCGGATGCGGGAAACCCCCTCAGTCAGTACGACCTTGGCCGTTTTTACAAAAGCGGCCTGGGGGGCAATACGGATCTTGTCGAGGCCTATCAGTGGTTTGCTTTGGCGGCAAATGCGCTGCCGTCCGGCGAAACCAGGAATGCCGCCGTGGTCAGCCGTATTGAAACGGCGAATGCCCTGTCGGAAGCCCAGCTCCGTGACGCCCGGCGGCACGTGATCGACTGGAAGCCCGCCGGCCAACAGCCGGCGCCGGCCCTTCAGTAACCGAAAGAGTTATATCAGTTGATACTGCTGGTGATCGCCGGGCGGGTGGTTTCCGTGAGGGTGCGGTGGAGCGGGCATTTGTTGGCAATTTCCAGCAGGCGCTGGCGCTGGGCGTCGTCAAGATCGCCTTCCAGGGTGATGCTGCGGGTGATGACGTCGATTTTTTTATTCCCGGCGGCAGCTTCTTTTTTGTGCGTGAGCCTGACCGCGACATGTTTCAAGCCCCATTTTTTCTGATCCGCATACATGCGCAGCGTCATCGAGGTGCAGGCGCCGAGGGCGGCAAGCAGAAGATCATAAGGGGCGGGCCCCAGGTCGAGCCCGCCGACGCCTGCCGGCTCGTCCGCCGTCAGAGGATGGCCGGCGGCTTTGATGTTCTGGGTGTAAAGCCCCTGGCCGCTTTCTTCAACCGTGACGACAGTTTCTGTCATGATCAGGGCTTCGGCGGCTTGCCGGCGTCCGGGGCATTATTGACCGGCGGCGGCGCTTTGGGTTTTTCTTTGGGGGCACGGGCGCTGAGCTTTGCAAAAAACGACCGGAGAGATATTTTTTTGTCAGTTTTTTCCCCTGCGGCGGCAGGTTTTTCTGTAGCCTGTTTCTGCTGCTGGTTTTGCGCGATATGTTTTTTCCATTTGTCCACCAGCTGCGGGCCTTTCATATTGATATAGCGGACGGTCATCTCCGCGCGTATTTTAGGAAGGACGGCGGTTTTAAAATTTTTCCAGCAGGCATGCAGTTTTTTGCCGAAGACCAGCGCGCCCGTCAGTGCCGCAACGCCAATGCCGGCGGCAAGTAAAGGACCGGCCACGGCCATGCCGGCAATACCGGCGCCGGCCGTTATCACGGCGAGGGCGGAAAAAATTCCGATGCGGCCCAGATTCTTCCGCAGCTCCCGGTCGGTTTTCAGGATGTCGGCGGCATTTTTGAGGATCCAGCGGTCGCCTGGCAGCAGGGTGGAATTTTTAAGCCCTGCCGGCGCAAATAATCTGGCAATGCGGGTTTTTTCACGGGGTGTTTTTTGCGGCAATGCAGACGACATGGTTCAGTGACACCCGATATTTCAAAAATGACCAGACGTTACTTTACCATTTTTTCATAGAGCAGCAAGTTTTTTCGTCCTCAGTTGTATCTAAAAGTCTTAAGGCGCTGGCGGCGGGGGCTGCGAGACGGGCTTGAGCGGAACTTTTTCTGTTTTTTCCTGCGCCTGCGTGAAGGCGGGGGTCAGCTCTGCGGTGAGCGATTTTTGTGACGGCGCCATCGGCTCCGCCGTCAGTTTGGCGCTTTCGGCCGGCTTCTTTTTTGCGCGGAACGACTTCACCAGGCTTTGGGCGCTGAGATAAATACCATAGGCTCCGCTCATAAAACCGCCCAGGGCCAGGACGGTGCCGAAGGTAAACAGGCTGGCCGCTGTCACGACCGGCAGGACTGCGGCAAGAGCCACGGCGCTGACAGTGCCCCAGAAAATGGATCCGGTTCCGGCCAGGCCGGCCAGAAAAACATCCTGTGGTTTTTGGGTGAGGGTGCGGACGGCTTTCCAGGGGCGGCTACTGAGAAATTTCTGCGTCAGCGGCCGGGCGAGAAACTTTTTAAAGCGCGGATTTTCGAGCAGCCTCTCCTGCAGCCGTTTTATGGAGGGCTTTTTTTGCCGGGGCGGCTTGTTGAGTATGGTTTTGGACCAGATCGCCGCCAGTTTGTCTTTGGCGCCGGCGGCGCCGAGAAAAACACCATAGAGGCCGACGCCGATGAACCCTGCACAAACGGAAATCCCCGCCGTTGCCAGGAGAAGAGGCAGGTGAGTGACATAGGAGATGCCGACTATTCCTGCGACGACCACGCCGCTGGCGGCGCCTTTGACAGCGAGGGCGCGAATCCAGAAATCGTGATCGTTCCAGATTTCCTTGCTAAAATTCCACAATCGCCGCCAGATGTTTTGGACGGGCGCGGCGACTCCGGTTTCCGGCTGAGGGGTTTCTTGAATATCCATTCCTGAAAAACCTGTGTGGTTAAAAATAAAGAATCATCATGGCGAAGGATCAATTTTATCCCTTTGAAAGCCTTCACATATTAGTCATATATGTCAAAAGAGCAAGGGAAAAAACAGCATCCTGAAGAGGGTAAAAAGCTTATATAAATCAAAAACTTTTATCAGGGTAACCAATTATTAACTTTGTTTGCATAAAGTACTATATAGGGTTCGTGATGAACACTGAAAAATAGATGCAATTTTAGGGACTTAAAATAACAGAAAAAAACCAGGGAGACTAAAAATGAAGGATAGGTATGTTTTTTTGAAGACGGCCGAACATAACGGGGAGATCGTCGCTCTTTTTGCCGATAGGGAGAAATTGGGCGATTCCGATATCAGCGCTTTTCAGCTTGCCTTTAGGGCGCACGCGTCCCCCAAATCCAGGGCGGGCATTTTAACCATGACGGCAGAGCAGCTGCAAGAGCGTCTTCCTGAGCTTGAAAAACATGAAATGACGAAAAGTGTGGCTGCCTTCAAACGCGCCATAGAATGCATCGACAAAAAAAGCGGCCACCAGCCGGAGCACATGTCCGGTTCCACGAAGACGCCGACACGCAAACGCGCTGTGTAATCTCACAAAAAGGTCGGGAGTCTCCCGGGATACCTGGTTTTTTATCTAAAAAGCTGCAAATCCGCCAGATTGCAGCTTTTTATTATTTTTGTATAATTATTCAGCTTTTTCAGTCAGATAAATAAAAATCCATTCTATCTGTTTTGCCAAGTCTGGAAAACTGTGCTACCGATATGACGGTTTACATCCATAAACGCGCCATCACGTTTAAAAGAATAATAAAGGCAAGAGCCCCCATGCAGAGTTTATCCGAACACCTGAACCGCAAGCTGGAGCAGGAGCGCGCCAGCGCTCACCACCGCAGCCCTTTGCCGCTGATGATGCTGGGGGCGCTGGGCGTTGTGTTCGGGGATATCGGGACGAGTCCCTTGTACGCGATCAGGGAGTCCTTTATCCAGACAGGGCTGGCGGTGTCGCCGGAAAATATTTTTCGCTTTCTGTCGATGATTTTCTGGCTGCTGCTGATCGTGGTGTCGGTCAAGTACGTGACGTTCATCATGAAAGCCAGCAATAAAGGCGAGGGGGGCGACTTTGCCCTGCTGGCGCTTGTGCTCCGGCTGACGCGCCCCAGCCCGACGCTTTTTTATGCGATGGGCCTGCTGGGCATCATGGCCGGCAGCCTGTTTTATGCCGATGCCGTGATTACGCCGGCGATCTCTGTGCTGTCCGCGGTGGAAGGGCTTGAGGTCGTCGCGCCGCACCTTCATATGTTTGTTTTACCGCTCACGGTCCTTATCCTGTTCGGCCTCTTCGCCATGCAAAGACACGGCACCGGAAAAATGGGCAATCTGTTTGGCCCGGTGATGCTGCTGTGGTTTGGAACGCTGGCGGTTCTGGGTTTAACCCAGATCATTGCGGCCCCGGCGGTGCTGCAGGCGATTAATCCGCTTTACGCGCTTAAATTTATTTTTACGAGTCCTTTTGTCGCCTTTATCGCGCTGGGGGCGACGGTGCTGTCCGTCACCGGCGCGGAAGCGCTTTATGCCGATATGGGCCATTTCGGCGCCAAACCCATCCGTTATGTCTGGTTCTTCCTTGTCTGGCCCTGTTTGCTGCTCAATTATTTCGGACAGGGCGCCTTGCTGTTGCAAAATCCCGAGGCAATCAAGAACCCGTTCTATTTACTGGCGCCCAAGGCCCTGTCGCTGCCGCTTTTGTTTTTGGCGACCGCGGCGACGATTATTGCCTCGCAGGCCGTTATTTCCGGCACTTATTCCCTGACGCGGCAGGCTATTCAGCTGGGATATCTGCCGCGCATGCATATCATGTATACCTCCGCCAGGGAGATGGGGCAGATTTATATCCCGTTCGTGAACTGGCTGGTGTTGGCGCTGGTTCTTGCCGTGGTGCTGATGTTTAAATCCTCCACCGGCCTGGCGGCGGCTTACGGCGTTGCCGTGACGGGGGCCATGCTGATTGCCAGCGTTATGGTCGGGGTGGTGATGTGGCTCAAATGGCACTGGAGCTGGTGGCGGATTGCGATGACGGCGGGTGTGTTCATTTGTGTTGACGCGACCCTGTTTTCATCGTCAATGACCAAATTCGCCACCGGCGGCTATCTGCCGCTTCTGCTGGCCGCCATTCTTTTTACTGTCCTGACGACCTGGAAGAGCGGACAGCGCATCCTGACCGATAAAATGGCGCGGACATCGGTATCCATCGAAAGATTCATCAAGGAGGTCCACAAAAACCCGCCGCTGCGCGTGCCGGGCACGGCCATTTTCATGACGCCGTGGCATAACGTCATTCCCAACGCCCTGCTGCATAACCTCAAGCATAACAAGGTGCTGCACGAGCGCGTCATTTTCCTGACCGTCGTTTCCCAGGAAGTGCCGTATGTGCCGCCGGAAAACCGCATCCATGTCTACCAGCTGGGGCAGGATTTTTACCAGCTGGATATCCACACCGGCTTTAAGGACGAGCCCGACATACCGGCGGCGCTGCACCAGTGCCAGGTGCGCGGCATGGACTTTGACCATATCTATCAAGCCTCGTTCTTCCTGGGCAAGGAAACCATCATTCCGACCGATGGGGAGGGCATGGCCACCTGGCGCGAGCATATCTTCGCCTGGATGAAGCAAAACTCCTCCAGTGTCATTTCCTACTATAAAATCCCGCCGGACCGCGTGATCGAGCTGGGCGGGAGATACGAGATTTAATCCGAAGGATTGGGCAGATGGCGGCGGCGGAAAATAAAAACAAGGAAGAAAAGGCCGGTTATCGCGACATCCTCCGGTTCACCCTGCATTACTGGAAGCCGAAAAAATGGGCCGGCATCGCGGCGGCCGTGGCGATGATGCTGTCGGTGGTGACCGATTCCGTCGTTCCTGTTTATACCGGACGCATCGTTGACGCCATGACCGGACACGGCGCGGATGACGCCGCGGCCTGGGGCGGCGCCTGGGCGGCGTTCTGGGGTTTTGCGGTGCTGGCGCTGCTGCACCAGATCTTCCGCCTGGTTTCCATGCTCTACTGGAACTATTTTGCGACCCGGAACCTTTACCGGATCGTCACCGACGGCATGCATAAGGTCCAGCGCTTCAGCGCCGACTGGCATGCCAATTCCTTTGCCGGGGGAACGGTGCGCAAGATCACCCGCGGCATGTGGGCTTTTGATACGCTGGAAGACACGCTGCTGATGGGCTTGCTGCCGGCCGCCACCATTATGATCGCCGTCACGGTCATGCTGGGCATCAAGCTTCCCGTCATCGGCCTGGCCGCGGCGGTATTGATCCTGCTTTACTGCGTGATGAGCATCTGGATGTCGGTCAAGATCCTGGCGCCGAAATTCCAGGCTTCCGCCGAACAGGACACCCGGCTCGGCGCGACGCTGGCCGATACCATCACCGGCAACCCGACCGTGAAATCCTTCGGCGCGGAGCTCCGCGAAGACAGCCTGTTCAACGAGGTGGCCACGAAATGGAAAGACAAGGCCTATCATGCCTGGCAGACCGGCGTGGCGGCGGATGCCGTGCGCTCCATCTTCCGCATGATCATGACCAGCACCGTCATTGCCCTGACCATCTGGCTGTGGAAATCCGGCCGGGCGACGCCCGGCGATATCGTCCTTGTCATCACCACCTTTTTCATCATCGGCGGCTACCTGCGCGACATCGGCATGCATATTTCCCATGTGCAGCGCGCGGCGAGCGAAATGGACGACATTGTCCTGTTCTGGCTCCGCCAGGACGACGTGCTGGATATGCCGGAGGCGAAACCGATCGCCGTCAGAACGGAGCAGCGCGACGATATGATTGTCTTCGATCAGGTCGGCTTCAAATATGCCGGCACCGGCCATGCGCTGTACCAGGATTTATCCGTCCGTATCGCAACAGGCGAGAAGCTGGCGCTGGTCGGCCCCTCGGGCAGCGGCAAGTCAACCTTCGTCAAATTGCTGCAGCGCCTTTATAACGTCACGGAAGGCCGGATCCTGGTTGACGGGCAGGATATTTCCAAAGTCACGCTGGAATCCCTGCGCCAGGCCATCTCGCTGGTGCCGCAGGACCCGGTGCTGTTCCACCGCTCGCTGGCGGACAATATCGCCTACGGCCGGCCGGGGGCAAGCATGGAAGAGATCGTCGCTGCCGCCAGAAAATCCTATGCCCATGATTTCATCATGACCCTGCCGCAGGGCTATGACACGCTGGTCGGCGAGCGCGGCGTGAAACTGTCGGGCGGCGAGCGGCAGCGGGTGGCCATTGCGCGGGCCATTCTGGCCGATGCGCCGATCCTCATCCTCGACGAAGCGACCTCCAGCCTGGATTCGATTTCAGAGCATTACATCCAGAAAGCGCTGGAAGCCCTGATGGCGGGGCGCACGACCATCACCATCGCCCACCGCCTGTCGACGATTCAGCAGGCCGACCGGATTCTGGTCTTCGATCAGGGCAAAATCACCGAACAGGGCACCCACCAGATGCTGATGGCGCGTCCCGGCTCGCACTATAAAAAACTCTTTGAAATGCAGGTCCTGGGCCTTATTCACCGCGAAACAGAGGCCGTTGCCGAGGCCGGGGGCCGCTGCGTGAACGGCTGATTTTTACCCCCTTGCCTTGGGGCTTTTGTTTATGCTAAACAGGGCCAGATAAGGCGCGACTAGCTCAGTGGTAGAGCACTGCTTTGACATAGCAGGGGTACGCAGTTCGATCCTGCGGTCGCGCACCACCCTTCGCCCGTATTGCTTATAATACCGAAGACTGTCACGTCGAAGCCCCGCAGGGGCGTAGACGGACGGGTTGCCTGTAGATCGGGCTACGACCTGGCAAGCCAACCCATCTTCCGAACACAGCTTATTTCTTTTTCGCGGCCGCACCCTTTTTCGTGCTGGTGTCCGTGCCGGAACATGCGCCGGCAGGGTCGACCCAGCCGATGTTGCCGTCCTTGCGGCGGTAGACCATGTTGAGGCCGCCGGTTTTCGGGTTCTTGAACATCAGCGCCGGCATATTGCCCAGTTCGAGGCGCATCACGGCGTCGGAAACGGCCAGCGTCTGCACCTGCATTTCCATTTCAGCGATGATAACCGGTTCTTCCCCGCCTTCCACCTCGTTATCCTCCCCCTTGAGGGTGGTATAGGTGGCCGCCAGGTCGTCCGCTTCGTATTTGCGGTGATCGCGGAGCTTGTCCTTATAGCGGCTGAGGCGTCTGGCGACCAGCTTGGCGGCCACATCAAACGCGGGGTAGGGATCGTCCGCCTCATGGTTGGCCTGCAGCACGATGCCGCCGCCGACATGGATGGAAATATCCGCTTTGAAAAGGTGGTTTTTTTCCTTGGAGAAAATCACCGTCGCTTCAATCGGGTCGCGGAA
>Ga0315281_10015023_pt1 | contig 10401 bp, 8 predicted proteins | sample YL17G07_0_MG_FD_204540 | JGI IMG/M metagenome (GOLD analysis project Ga0315281, IMG submission 204540) | Sediment microbial communities from Yellowstone Lake, YNP, Wyoming, USA - YL17G07_0 | ecosystem: Environmental > Aquatic > Freshwater > Lake > Sediment | place: USA: Wyoming | collected...
CCCGGCGCCAGCGTGCGGCCCGCATCGTCCCGGATCTCGACGGCGACGTGCGGCAGCGCGCGGCCGGTCGAGCCGATCTTCGCGATCTCCATGCCGGCTTCCATCAACGTGTCGCCGGAACAGCTCTCGGTGAGGCCGTAGGCGTCGATGTACCGGCCGTGGCGGAACAGCGAGGCGAATTCGCGGATGCGCTCCTCCGGCGTGCGCTCTCCGCCCCCGATCGCCCAGCGCAGGCTCGACACGTCGTACCGCCCGCGCTCGGGCAGGGCGAGCATGCGGTTCAGCATTACCGGGGCCATCCAGGCGCAGGTGGCGCGCTCGGCCTGGATCATCGCCAGCGCCGCGTCCGGCTCGAAGTCGCGCAGCACGCACAGGGTGCCGCCCACCAGCAGCAGCGCCAGGCCCGGCAGGTCGAAGGCCCCGACATGGTAGAGCGGCCCGATCATCAGCAGCCGGTCGGCGGCGCTCAGCCCCAGCGCAGCGATGTGGTCCAGGCATTTCCAATAATAGTTCTCGTACGTGTGGGTCACGCCCTTCGGATGATCGGTGGTGCCGGAGGTGTACATCAGGCGGAACAGGTCGCCCGGAGCCAGCGCCGCCCCGCGGGCCGCCACCGGAGCGCCCTGGCCGAGCAGCCGGCTGTCGGACTGCGCCCGGGCGCCGACGCCGATCTTGGCCGCGAAGGCGCCGGCCGCGGGGAGCAGCTCTTCGTCCACGAACAGCAGCTTCGCGCCGCCGTGGTCGAGGATGTACCCCACCTCCTCCGCGGCGAGCCTGAAATTGACCGGCAGGAACACCGCGCCGATGTGGCTTACCGCCAGGGCCAGCTCGATGAAGGCCGCGCTGTTCTTCATCAGCGCCGCGACGATGTCGCCCTTGCCGATGCCGCGCGCCGTCAGCAGGCCCGCAGCGGCTTTCAGGCGCCCGTCGAGCGCGGCGTAGCCGATGCGTTCGCCGCCGTAGACCAGCGCGAGGCGGTCCGGGCTTACCCGGGCGTGATAGCCGACCGCGGCACTCAGCGCCACCATCTTGGCCCCCCTGCTAGTACGAGCGCGGCATGCCGAGGTCATGCACCGCGATGTAGTTGAGGATCATCTCCTCGGAGACCGGGGCGAAGCGGAACAGCCGGCAGTCGCGCCACAGCCGCTCGACGTGGAACTCCTTGGCGAAGCCCATGCCGCCCATGGTTTGCATCGCGCGCTCGGTGGCGCGGGCGACCGCCTGGGCCGCGAGCAGCTTGCCGATGTTCGCCTCGCTCCCGTACGGCAGGCCCGCGTCGCAGTTCGCCGCGGCCTTGTAGTTCATCAGGCGCGCGCTCTCGATCTCCGCATGGCATTGCGCCAGTGGAAACTGCAAGCCCTGGTAGGCGGCGATCGGCGTGTCCCCGAACAGCTTGCGCCGGTTCGCGTAGTCCACGGCGAGCTTCAGGGAAAGCTCGCCCGCGCCGACCAGCCCGGCTGTGGTGACGATGCGCTCGGTGTTGAGCACGTCGAGCAGCTCCTTCCACCCGCCGTCGAGCGTGCCGACCAGCTCCTCCGGCTCGACGCGCACATTGTCGAAGAAGACGCTGCTCGACGCCAGCGTATTCGTGCCCAGCTTCTCGATCGGCTGATGCGTCAGCCCGGCCCGGGCGACGTCGATCATGAACATCGACATGCCCGCCGTGCGCCGCCCGCTCTCGGCCGGCCTGGTGGTGCGGGCGACCACCAGCATCTTCTGCGCATCCGGCACGGCGGTGATCCAGGTCTTGTTGCCGTTGAGGCGCCAGCCCGTGCCGTCCCGCTGCGCGAAGGTCTTGATCTCCAGCGTGTTCGACCCCGCGTCCGGCTCGGTGAGCGCCATGCAGCAATTGATCTCGCCGGAGACGATCTTGGGCAGCAGGTCGGCCTTCATCGCCGGAGAGCCGTAGCCCGCGACCGACACGCCGCCGAAAATCGGGTTGATCATGAACAGCTGTCCCACCGTCGCGCCGCCCCCGCCCGCGGCGAGGTTCTCGACGATGAGCGCCATGCCCAACATGCCCTGGCCCGCGCCGCCGTATGCCTCGGGCAGCGCGACGCCGCACAGGCCCGCGTCGCAGACCGCCTGCCAGAATTCCGCCGGGAACGACTTGGCGTCGTCCTGGCGGCGCCAGTAGGCCAGGCCGAACCGCTCGCCGATCCGGCGCGCGGTCTGCGCCATCATCGTCTGCTCTTGCGTCAGCTGGAAATCCATCGTCTGGTCCCAGGGGGGTGATGGAACAGGGGCGCGGGCCGCTCCGGCCGCTCGCGCACGCGGTTCAGCCGTAGCCGGCCGCGCACGCGGGGCGGCGGGGCCTACGTCCCGTTGAATTGGGGTTTGCGGCTCTGGAGGAAGGCGCTGCACCCCTCGTGGGCGTCGCGGCTGTCCAGCACCAGGCTGATCATCGCCTGCTCGTAAGGCAGCGCCGCGGCGAGCGGCATGTCCGCCCCGTGCCGCAACGTGCGCTTGAGGAGCTTGAGCACGAGGGGGGACTTCTCCGCGATCTTGCCGGCCAGCTCCAGTGCGGCGCCGAGCACTTCCGCCTTCGGGACGACCTTGTTGACCAGCCCGATCGCGGCGGCCTCCTGCGCGGTGATGGGCTCGCCCGTGAACATCAGCTCCTTGGCGCGGCAGAGGGGAAGCTGGCGCGTGATCCGCTGCGTGCCCCCCGCCCCGGGGAACAGGCCCAACGTGATCTCCGGCAGGCCCAGCCGCGCGGTGTCGGCCGCGATGCGCAGGTCGAGCGCCAGCACCAGCTCCGTGCCGCCGCCGAGCGCCCAGCCGTTGACCGCGGCAATGGTCGGCTTGTCGCAGCTCTCGACGCGCGCGAAGACGCGGTGGATCGCCTCGGCAAACTCCAGGTAGTGCGGCAGTCCCTTGCGCGAATCGAGGTCGGCGATATCCCCGCCGGCGACGAAGGCCCGTTCGCCCGCGCCGGTCACGACGATCACGCGCACTTCGGGATCCGCCTCCAGGGCCGCGAACGCGGCTTCGAACTCGGTCAGCGTGGGCACGTCGAGCGCGTTGAGCTTCTCCGGCCGGTTGATCGTCAGGAGGGCGACGGCGCCGCGCCGTTCGGACAGGATGGCTGTCATGGGTCGGTCCTCGCGTTGCGTTTCCAGCCGAGCACGCGGCGCACCGCCGCGACGATATCCGCCTCGCCCGGCAGGCATTCCCGTTCGAGCGACCGCGCGAACGGGACGGGCATGAAGTCCGCGCCCACCCGCAAGACGGGCGCCGCCAAGGCGTCGAAGGCGCGTTCCGAGATGCGCGCGGCGACCTCCGCGCCGACGCCGAAGGGCGTCACCGCTTCGTGGACGACGACCAGCCGCCGCGTCTTGGCCACCGATGCGAGCACGGCGCGCTCGTCCCAAGGCTGGATCGAGCGCAGGTCGATCACCTCCGCCGCAATGCCTTCCGCGGCCAGGGAGACCGCGGCGGTCAGCGCGGCGGCGACGCTCGCGCCGTAGGCCACGACGGTCACGTCGCCGCCGCCGCGTGCGATGCGCGCGCTGCCGATCGCCACCGGCTCCGGCGCCTCGGCCAGCTCGCCTTTCATCGTGTACAGCCGCTTGTTCTCGGTGAACACGACCGGGTCCGGATCTTCGATCGCCGCGCGCAGCAGGGCGTAGGCGTCCGCCGGATTGCTCGGCACCACGACCTTCAGCCCGGGCACGTGCGCGAACCAGGCTTCCAGGCATTGCGAGTGCTGGGGGCCGGCGTTGAGCCCTCCCCCGTGCGGCGTGCGCAGCACCAGCGGCACGCTGCACTGCCCGCCGAACATGAAGTGCGCCTTCGCGGCCTGATTGACGAGCGCATCCATCGCCAGCGTCACGAAGTCCATGAACATGATCTCGACCACGGGCTTGAGTCCGCACAAGGCGGCGCCCACGGCCGCGCCTGCGATCGCGGCCTCGGAGATCGGCGTGTCGCGCACGCGCTCGGGGCCAAACTTGTCCAGCAGGCCGCGCGTCACCGCGAACGGGCCGCCCGGCGCCGCGACGTCCTCGCCGAAGACGATCACGGAGGGATCGGCCTGCATGGCATCGGCGAGCGCCCGGTTGATGGCCATGCCGAAGCGGGTCTCAGCCATGGCGGCCTCGGGCAATGGGGGTGTAGACGTCCGCCGCTGCGGCTGCGTAGTCGGGCTCCCGGCCCTGGCGTGCCGCCTCCACGGCCGCCTCGATCCTCGCTTCCACGTCGCGCTCCAGCGTCCGCACGCGGTCCCCGGAAATCCCCAGCGCCGCGAGCCTGGCCGCGGTCACCTGCAGCGGATCGTGGCCGCGCGCGGCGGAGAGATTGCCGGCGTCGCGGTACTTCTGCGGATCGCCCTCGTAGTGGCCGCGCCAGCGGTGGGTCAGGCATTCGAGAATTTGCGGACCGTCCCCCCGCCGCGCCGCCGCGATCGTGCGCTCCGCCGCGGCGCGCACCGCCTCGACGTCGCTGCCATCCGCCTGCGCCCAGGGGATGCCGAAAGCCTTTCCCAGCGCCCCCAGCTGCGCCGCGAACTGGCGGGAGAGGGGCGAGAATTCCGACCAGCCGTTGTTTTCGCACGCGAAGACGAGGGGCAGCTTCCACAAGGCGGACAGGTTGAAGCATTCGTGCAACGCGCCCTCCGCCATCGCGCCATCGCCGAAGAAGGCGACGGCCACGCCCCCGCTGTGGCGCACCTGATGGGCCAGCGCGCTGCCCAGGGCGAGCGCCAAACCGCCGCCGACGATGCCGTTCGCGCCCAGCATCCCGACGCGCAGGTCGGCGACGTGGATCGAGCCGCCGCGTCCGCGGCACAGGCCCTCCTCCCGCCCCAGGATCTCGGCGAAGAACTCGCGCAGACCGACGCCCTTGGCCAGGGCGTGGCCGTGACCGCGGTGGGTCGAGGCCACCGTGTCGGCCGCACCCAGCACGGAGCACACGCCCGCCGGGACGGCTTCCTGCCCGATGGACAGATGCAGGAACCCCGGCACTTCGCCGTCGGTAAACAGCCGCGCCAGTCGCTCCTCGGCCCGGCGGATCAGCACCATCGTTTCGTACAGCGAGAGCAGCTCCTGCGGGTTCGGTTCCATGCGCCCGGTTCCTAATGGGATCTATCCAGCGAGGTGCTCCGGCGAGCCGACGACCCACTGCTCGCGGGTGATGATGATGGGCAGATGGCCGTCGGGCAGAAAGTGCCGCTCGTCGGCCCGCGTGGCCGCGTACTCGGGCGTCGCCACCGCCGCCCTCATGTCGGCAGTGCTCGCGAACCAAGTGACGGCGAGCCCGTCGTAAGGCGGAGCGCCTCCGGCCGCGTAGGCGTCGGGCTTGAGATGATTCTGTTCGTAGCGCCGGATCGCGCGGATGCGGGAGGCAATGGGTCCATGCACGTCCCGCCAATAGGCGCGAAAGGGCTCCAGCGCCATGCCGGGCCTGCGGTTCACGAACTCGACGTTCTTGACCGCGTCGCCGGAGATGGGTCCGTCCTTGATGACGTGGACATCGACCGGCATCCACACCGTGCGCGACGAGTCCACGAAGTGCGCCTGGTCGACCGCGAGCGCGGCCGCCGCCAAGCCCCGCCGGAACGCCTCGTACGCCTGCGCCGAGTCGAACCAGGTCTCCGCGATTCCGTCAAAGAGCAGCTCGCCCTTCGCGTAGCCCTGCGGCAGGGCGCTGGACTGCACGTAGCGCCGGATGTCCGCCACCCGGGCCACCAGCGGCGCGTGGTTGTGCCGCCAGTAGTCTTGAAACTCCCGCACCGGCAGACCCGGCTTACGTCTGAGCAGCGCAATGACCTTGTACATGACGGATCCCCAGCGCAGCGGCCGCGCACGGCGGTCCGCAATCCCCTGGAAGCGATCGCGGCCAAGCGGCACCGCAATCCGCAGGACACGGCCGATCATGAGTGATGATTCATAATTCAGACCGGAATCTAAGCCCCCTGTGCTCCGCCTGTCAAGCGCAGGACGGCAGCCCTTTCCGGTATACCCGTGCAGGGGTCGGTACTCTGTTGCCCCTCGCACGCGGCCCCACTCATGCGGTCCCGGGTCGCGCGTCAGGCAAAACGCCGGCGCAGCCCGCCGAACTCGTCCGCCCGAGGCCGACCTTGCGAGCGCATGGCGACCGAGCGGCAGCCCCGCGGCCCGCTACGCCGGTCCCGGACGGGATGCGCTGCAGCGGGCTTGCGGGCGCGAATGCGCGGCACGAGCACGCTTGACAAAGCGTGTCCGGAAGCCGAAGGGAGAAACCGAATGGTGAGTCACACCTCGCCATGGCTCCGCCGGCGGGTGCGCAGGATCGCGGGGAGCTTTTGCCGACGCAGGATCCTTCCGACCGCCGGGGGCGCATGGCAGCCGACAAGGGGGCAACGTACAGGGGGGCAAAGGACAAGGGAGCCACGCAAAAAGGGGGGACAGGAAAGAGACGCGCGAGCGGTGGGGCGGCGCCAACCCGGCGCGCCGGCGTCCCCGGCCGGCCACCGGCCAGGAGCTGGCGGCACGGCAGCCGCGTGGAGAAATCGGAGCTGCTCCGAGACGCCCTGCTGCGCGCAGCCGCGGAGATCGTGGGCGAAGTCGGCTACGCCAACGCCTCGATCGCCCTCATCACTGCACGGGCCGGCGTCGCGCAAGGCACGTTCTACAACTATTTCGAGTCCCGCCAGGATGTGCTCGACGAGCTGCTCCCCACCTTGGGCGAGAAAATGCTCGCCCATATCCGGGAGCGCGCACGCAGCGGTGATGGATTCGCGGACATCGAGAACCGCGGATTCCGCGGATTCTTCTCCTTCCTCAAGCAGGCGCCGCATTTCTTCCGCATCCTGAACGAAGCGGAGAGCTTTGCCCCCAAGGGACACACGCGGCATTTCGAAAACGTCGCCCGCAAATACGTCCATCTGCTGCATCGCCTGAAGCGCGCGGGCGAGTTTCCTGCCTTCGCCGAGGAGGAGCTGGAGGTCGTCGTGTACATCCTGCTGGCGGCAAGGAGCTACCTCGCGCTGCGCTATGTGTATGGGAAGGAGCGGAACGACGATCTGCCGGAGTGGGTGACCGAGACGTACATGAAATTCATCCGCTACGGCCTGGAGGGGGTTCCGCCGGCGCCACCGGCTGTGGCGACCGGCAAGTGAAGCTGCATGCACCGCATGACCGCCCCCTTTTCCGATGCGGGCGCGGCCGGACGGGCAGGGGCGCACGCCTCCTCGGGTAGCCTGCGCCCGGCACTCAGCGCTGAGACCGGGACGGCGCTTGACAAGGGGCCACCACCGGTCTAGGTTCCGGCAAATATGAACAGTGAGTCATTTTTCGCCATTCGACGGGAGCGTGCGCGCAGTGCGCGAGGAGCGCGCCCGGATCAGGCTCATTACCGTGCTGATCTATTGAGTAAAATCGGCATTTTGGCGGCGTGCGGCGAAATGGGCCGGCCGCGCGACGTCTGCGGTGCTTGGGCCGGAATTCCGTCGCACCGATCCGCCCCGGAGTTCGCGGCGTCGCGGCGCTCTATTGATCGGCGCGGCGTGCATGGGCCGATCGTCCCGCAGCCATCGTGAGTGACCCCTGAACCGCAAATAACCTTTACACGCAGAGCTGCAGTGCCCAGTCCGGAGTACCGCACGGCGCGAACAAAACATCCCCGCATCCCTTACCGGCAAGGAGGAGACCCATGGCCAGGAAAGTGAACCGCAAGATCCCCGTCGGGCGGCGCGAGCTTCTGAAGGGCGCAGCCGCGCTCGGCGGGGCCGCGGCATTCGGCTTCCCGATGATCTCGCGCGCCCAGGCGGCGACGATCAAGGTGGGCATGCCCACGATCCTCTCCGGGCGCGTGGCCCAGCTCGGCACCTCCTCCCGCAACGGGGTGATGATGGAGGTGGAGAAGTTCAACGCCGCCGGTGGACTCGGGGGGCGCAAGATCGAGATGGTCGTGCGCGACTCCAAGGGCCAGCCGCAGGAAGCCGCCCGGGTCTCGCGCGAACTGATCAACAGCGACGGCTGCGAGATTCTTTTTGACGCCGAGGCCTCCTCCGGCGCCTTCGCCGTGCAGGAAGTCGCCAAGGACCTCGGGGTGTTGTGTCTGCACGTCAACTCGGAAACGTCGTCTCTGACGGCGGATCCGAAGATCCGCATCCCGAACGCCTTCCGCGTCACGCGCCAGGGCGTGCACGACTCCATCGTGGGCGGCAGCTACGCCGCCGGAGTGGCGAAAGCCAAGGGCCTGCGCAAGTGGATGACGTGCTCGCCGGATTACGCCTACGGGCGCGACACGACGGCGCAATTTGTCGAGTACCTCAAGCATTTCTATCCGGAAGCCGAGATCGTGGGCGAAGCGTGGCCCAAGCTCTTCCAACCGGACTATACCGAGGTCATCACCAAGATCCTGCAAGCCAAGCCGCAGGCCCTCTACTCGTGTCTATGGGGTGGAGACCTGACGTCCTATATCGACCAGGGCAACATCTACGCGCTGTTCGGCGCGACCGAGTTCTTCGCCGTCAACATGGCCGACTACACGGCGCTGACCGCGGTGAAGAACCTGCCCACCGGCATCCACTCCGGCAACCGCTACGTCAAGACCTTCCCGCGGACGCCGGCGAACGCCGCCTGGGGAGACGCCTACCGCGCCAAGTACGGCGAGTATCCGACCAATTGGGCCTGGCAGGCGACGACCACCGTCCAGTTTCTCGCGGCGGCCATGAAGAAGGTCAACAGCTCCGACGGCAAGAAGATCGCCGAGGCGCTGCGCGGGATGAAGATCGAGTCGCCGTTCGGCGCAGACGGCACCGTCACGATGCGGGCCGAAGACCAGACCATGATCGGCTACGCCATCGGCTGGGGCACGACTATCTCCAAGGAGCCGTATATTCCCGAGGTGAAGGCGGGCGACTGGAAGCAGATCCTCGAGCTCGAACTCGACTGGAAGAAGCGCAACAAGTACCTCTGATCCCGTCCACGCGGGGGCCGGGCGCATTCCTGCGCGCGCCCGGCTTTCCGCGGCGTGTTCCATTCCCCCACTCCTCCGGGCATCCGCCGTGGATCCTGCCGCGCTGGCCGAGTGCCTGCAGACCGCCTCGTGCATGGTCACCCAGACCACCAGCGGTCTCATCATCGGCATGCTGCTGTTCCTGGTGGCCGCCGGGCTGACGCTGATCTTCGGCGTGCTCAAGGTGGTCAATTTCACGCACGGCTCGTTCTACATGCTCGGCGCGTACCTGGCCTTGGGCGCGTACCGGTTCTCCGGCAACTTCGCGCTGGCGGTGGCGTGCGGCGGCGCGGGCGTGGCCCTGTTCGGCGTGGTGTTCGAGCGCCTCTTCATCAGCCGCGTCTACGGCTCGAATGTGTTGATGCAGCTCTTGGTCTGCTACGCCTTCATTCTCATCCTCGACGACGTGGTGAAACTGGTCTGGGGCGCGGAATTCCAGTCGATGGGCATGCCCTCGGCGTTTCAGCGGCCTCCGCTCCTCATGGCCGGCGGCGTCGTGCCCGTGTTCTACCTGTTCCTCATCGTGTTCGCGCTGGCCATCGGCGCCGTCCTGTGGCTGGTGATCACGCGGACGCGGATGGGCAAGATCGTGCGCGCGGCCGCGCACAATCCCACGATGACCTCCGCGCTCGGCATCAACAACGGCCTGGTCTATGGAGCCGTATTCGCCTCGGGCGGGATGCTCGCCGGCCTGGCCGGCGCGCTGGCGGCCCCGGTGCGCTCCATGTCCCCGGGCATGGGGGTGTCGATCCTGATCGAGTCCTTCATCGTGACCGTGATCGGCGGGATGGGCTCGGTCGGCGGAGCCTTGGTGGGATCGCTCTTGATCGGGCTGATCCGCTCCTTCGGATCGATCGGCTTTCCGCTGTTCACCGAGGGCATCATGTTCCTGTTCATGGCCATCGTCCTCGTCATCAAGCCCAGCGGACTGTCCGGCAAGGGGGTGTAGGGGTATGAAACGGCGCGGCCTTGCGTTCGAGCTGGGGATCGCGGCCGCCGCCCTGGCTTGCCTTGCCGTCCTGCCGCTGGTGTTCCCGTCGAAGGCGCTGGTCGATTTCGCCATCCGCGTGGCCGCGTTCGGCATCTTCGCGAGCTCGCTGAACATGCTGGTCGGCTATACCGGCCTCGTTTCCTTTGGCCACGGCATGTTCTTCGCGTCGGGGGCGTACGGGTTCGGGCTGCTGATGCAGAAAGCCGGCACCTCCGTGCCGCTGGCCTTCGTGCTGACGGTGCTGCTGTCGGCGGCCCTGGCCGCGGTCGTGGGCGCGATCTGCGTGCGGCTCAAGGAGATCTACTTCGCCTTCCTCACGCTGGCGTTTCAGATGCTGCTGCACAGCCTGATCATCTCCTGGCAGGGGCTGACCGGCGGCGACCAGGGCCTGATGGGCGGAATTCCGCGCCCCCCCTTCGCCGGCATCAACCTGGCCGAACCCTCGCACCTGTATCTGTTCGCCTGCA
>Ga0315281_10015024_pt1 | contig 10401 bp, 8 predicted proteins | sample YL17G07_0_MG_FD_204540 | JGI IMG/M metagenome (GOLD analysis project Ga0315281, IMG submission 204540) | Sediment microbial communities from Yellowstone Lake, YNP, Wyoming, USA - YL17G07_0 | ecosystem: Environmental > Aquatic > Freshwater > Lake > Sediment | place: USA: Wyoming | collected...
TTTGAACATGAAGTGGTGGAAGAAGAAGAGTGTTCGCCTGAAACTATCCTTGCGGGCATTCCCAAGTTCCAGAAAAAGGCGCTTGCCGGGTATAATGCAGTCCTGGATAATACCGTTACAGAAGAGCGATGGCAGGAGGCACTGGAGCCAAAACATGTAGCGATCTCGCTCTCCGGCGAACCCACACTCTACCGGCAGCTTCCGGAACTCATCGACCTGTTCAACCGGAACGGCTACACAACATTTCTGGTGAGCAACGGGACAAATCCCGACATGCTTGCCCGCTGCCACCCGTACCAGATGTATGTCTCCCTCGATGCTCCTGAAGAGGAGACGTATATTTCACTCTGCCGACCGCTGGACGATTACTGGGAACGGGTTAAGGAAAGTCTTACCCTTCTTGGATCATGTCGTTCCGCAGTCCGGATCACGCTTGTCAAAGGATTGAATGATTTCAATCCGGAAAAATACGCAGCACTCCTGCAGGACTCCGGTTCGATGTTCGTTGAAGTAAAGGGATATATGTATCTGGGATACAGTAGAAAACGGTTGGTACGGGATAATATGCCGGAGCATGAGCTGGTTCGCTCATTTGCCGAAAAGATCGCAGCTGCATGCGATTACCGGATCAAAGATGAGAATGTATTAAGCAGGGTGGTTTGCCTGGAGCGTGTGATATGAGGTTCAATCCTGATGACTGGAAGAAAAAAACGCATGAGAATTTCGAAGAGGCATGGCATGAGGGGCCTTCGGTATTGACTCCTGCCGGGCATGCGGGAAAATATCCGTTTCTTACTTACAAGAGGGCACATGCGCACCCGGTCTTTGCTACGATTAACCGTCTGCGTGAGACCTATCTCTCGCTTGGGTTTGACGAAGCGGAAAACCCGGTGATTATCGATGAGAAAGACATCTACCGCCAGTTTGGTCCCGAAGCGATGGCTGTGCTCGACCGGGTGTTCTACCTTGGGGGGCTCCCAAGACCAAACGTGGGGATTGCACGAAAGCAGCTCGACGAGATCAACGAGATCCTGCAGAGCCACCGGAGTCCGCTCACCCATCACGACGCAATCCCTGCCAGTCAACACCATCATCATGCACCGTACCAGACGATGACAAAAGAGACCGAAGAGCGCTTACGGGAAACCCTCCATGCCTACAAGAAATCTGAGATAGATGGCGATGAACTTACCATAGAGCTGGCAAAGGTACTCGGGGTGGATGATGCGCTCGTCGTGCACATTCTCGAAGCAGTCTTCCCGGAGTTCCGGGCGCTCGTCCCCGAGTCCTCGCGCAGTACCCTGCGCAGCCATATGACCAGCGGCTGGTTCATGACACTCGGCGCCATATGGGAACGCACACCATTACCCATCCGGCTCTTCTCGGTAGACCGGTGCTTCCGGCGCGAACAAGCCGAGGGGCCCACACGACTCATGACGTATCACTCTGCGTCATGTGTCGTTGCTGGTGAGGACATAACCAACGAAGAGGGAAAAGCCGTCAGCATGGCGCTCCTCTCCGCATTCGGGTATACCGATTTCCGGTTCCAGCCGGATGAGAAGCGCTCCAAATACTATATGCCGGATTCCCAGACTGAGGTCTATGCACGGCACCCGGTGCACGGCTGGGTGGAAGTGGCCACCTTTGGCATGTACTCTCCTTCCGCTCTCTCTGAATACGGCATCGGTGTCCCGGTCATGAACCTCGGGCTCGGGGTGGAACGACTCGCAATGATCGCATACAATGCTGACGATATACGGCAGATCTGTTTCCCGCAGTTCTTCCCCCGAACACTTACGAGTCAGGATATCGCCCGTGCAGTAAGGTTGCGCGAAGAACCGGTATCCCCGGAAGGAAAGATGCTTGCCGCAGCCATTGTTCACGTTGCTTCAGCGAATGGAACTGCCCAGGGGCCATGCTCGTTTGATGTATGGGAGGGTATCCTTGGAGGAGCGATGCTCAAGGTAGTAGTGGAAGAGCCGGAGTCCAACGCGAAGCTCTGCGGTCCTGCCTGTGCCAACGAGATTTTTGTCCACGATGGCTCGATCCTTGGTGTCCCGGACGCTGAAAAGTGGAAACAGGTGCGCACCGAAGGGGTATCAACGGGTATCACCTATCTCTCCGCGGTGGCAGCGCTTGCAGCAGCACGGATTGAAGAGGCCGCCCGATGCAGGAAATCCACGGTCGTCCAGGTAAAGATGGCAAAACTCCCCAGCGATATTAACTTAAAAATCGATGAATTCGCCATGCGGGCAGTCACCGATAACAATAAGAAGGTCGATGTGCGGGGGCCTGTGTTTCTTTCTGTGCGATCGACCGTGCAGGAATAATTTTTTCACTTTTTTATCTGGCTGTTTGATTCAATCTTCAAGACAGGGTGTTAGAAATACATAACATTAATTACCATGAATGTTAGAAATATATAACACAGGAAGTGAGGAAAATGAACAAGAGAAATCTCATTCGTATCATGATAGGAGCACTTTTGCTGGTGAGTGGCCTCATAGGTGCCGTATTTGAACCGGCCGGATTCATTTTCAGCACAATGCTCATCACGGCAGGATGTGCATTTCTGGCAGTGGGAATCCTCCGGTACCACCAGTACTGGGATAGCCCCGAATCTGATGAGCGATCGGAGAAAATCGCGGCTTATGGGTTCTCCTATGCATGGCAGACAGGTGTTTTGTTTATAACAGTATTATACTGGCAGGATGTCATGGGCATCTTCAGAATGGGAACACAGGGTGCACTCGGGCTTATCCTGATGGTGCTCACAATATCTGCCGTACTCTATCAGATGTATCTGTTCCGGAGAGGGGATGTTGCATAACATTTTTTGGAGTGTATACCCGTGCAGACAAGGATAAAAGAGTACCGTTCCCGCTTATCCATGACCCAGGATGACCTTGCCAGAAAAGTTGGCGTGCGTCGGGAGACAATCGTCTTTTTGGAGCAGGGAAAGTATAATCCGTCCCTCAAACTCGCTCACGACGTTGCCCGAGCCCTGCATGCGAGGATAGATGACCTGTTCATTTTTGATGATGACCCCGGACCTGAAAGCCCGGAACTCCGGGAAATACTCGTTGATTAAAGAAAATCCCCGGATTATTGGAGAACCTGTCCGGATTCCGCGGACAATCCGGGACATTCGCTTTTTTCCGTTAAGGTACACAGGTCCCTGAGAATCACTATCGTAGCCTCCTTGTCGAGCGGCTGGTTGTCATTCCCGCATTTGGGCGAATAAATGCAGGACGGGCATCCCTCGTCGCAGCCGCAGTCACGGACCAGTTCGTGTGCACTTGAAAACACGTCAGGAAGAATCTCGTATGCTTTCTCGGCAAGTCCAATCCCCCCTTCGTACCCGTCATAGACAAAAACGGTGGGTTCGCACTTCTCACCAAATGCAGGTGACGATAATCCACCGATATCCCAGCGATCACACATTACATGCAGGGGCATGAGAGCGATAATCGCGTGTTCAGCACCATGAAGCCCGCCAGCGAGATCGAGAGATGAACGTATAATGTGTTGTTCGGCATCCGGCGCCGGAATAAACCAGAATGCCTTGGTCCTGAAGGTAATCGGCGGCAGATCAAGGGGTTCCACACCAATGATAGTGTCTTTGCGTTTGATCTTGTAGCCGGTATACTGTTCAGTCACCTCCACATCGCCAAACGCACACCGTGCACCGTGTATCATTCGTGTCTCCCGGATCTCAATAACAGAGAGATCAACCTCTTTGAGCGGTTGTGTATAGTAGTCGACGTCAGTCTCTGTTACCCGGACGGTATGCGTCTCTAAGTCCATGTCGTTAACCACATACGTTTCGCCCTGGTGCAGCATAATCGCCCCTTTATGTGCTTCACGGTAAGCCTGAGCCCGGTCCATGGTCTCGAGCAGCCGCCCATGACACAGGATCCGGAAGGTTGAACCGGGAATGCCATCAAGCCTTACTGCATCCGCAGCCCTGCCCCGCCCGGAATACACCCATCCTCGGCTTGTTTTCCTGATAAGGTCACTGGATGCAAGTTCAGAAAGGAGCTCAGGGAAGGTCTCTCCGAAATACTGCCGGTCCTGATCCTCACGCAGGGGCATCTCGGCAGCAGCGCAGAGCAGGTGCCCGGAAACAATATAGGGATTTTCCGTATCGATAATTGCATGTTCGTGCGAACGGTTGAAAAAATGGTGAGGATGATGCATGAAATACTGGTCGAGAGGGTTTGCAAATGCAACAAGAATCGCAAGTGACTCTCCGCCTTTTCTTCCGGCCCGGCCGGCCTGCTGACGGGTTGACATCATGGTTCCTGGATACCCGGCAATGATAACGGCATCCAGTGACCCGACATCGATACCAAGTTCAAGCGCATTGGTGGACACAACACCCTTCATTGTACCTTCTTTCAGCTGGCGTTCGATAACTCTCCGTTCTTCGGGGAGGTAGCCGGCCCGGTAGGCAGATATCGATTCTGCGAGCCGTGCAGATGACCGGCGAGCATCCTCCCGTGCCCAGAGTGTTACCAGTTCTGCCATTTTCCGGGATCCGGTGAAACAGAGCGTCTGGAGATCCTCTTTTACACATGATACAAGGAGATCCTTTGTCTCCTGGTACGTGGAGCGTTCACCAATACCATCGTAAAACGGGTTATACATGACAAAGTGTTTCCTGCCATGCGGAGATCCATCCTCGTCAACAAGTTCGAACGGCAGTCCCGTGAGCTTGCCTGCAAACTCCAGCGGATTTGCCAGTGTTGCAGTCGAGAGAATGAACTGCGGTGATGAGCCATAAAAATGGCACAGGCGCACCAGCCTCCGGAGTAATAAAGCGATATGGGATCCAAAGACACCCCGGTACCGGTGCGCCTCATCTACCACAATAAATTTCAGGTTGGAAAAAAACGGGCGCCACTTCGCGTGCCAGGATAGCACCTGGTGGAGTTCATGGGGATTGGAGATGATGACCCGTGAGTTCTCACGAACCGCTGCCCGTTTTGACTGGGGGGTGTCTCCATCGTAGATCGCCGGCCGGGCTGAGATACCGGTGAACTGCGCCATCTGTTCAAGGGTGGCGAGCTGATCGTGGGAGAGCGCCTTGGTCGGGTACAGGTACAGCGCACGAGCCTCACTGTCCCCTTCAAGCCTTTCGAATACTGGAAGGTTGAACGCAAGCGTTTTGCCACTGGCTGTGGGTGTGGTGATGATTACGTTTTTCCCGGACCGTATGCGGTTGATGGCATCGCACTGGTGGGAATAGAGGCGAATCCGGTGCTGGGTGAGATACGACGCAAGGGTATCTCCAGGGGGTACCTCAAGTGTCCCGAATTGCGGGGGTTCCGGTTCACTTATTTCTCTGTGGACCACCCGGTTCCGGTACACCGGGTTCACACCGAGAAGCCGGATAACATCAGCGACAGCCATATGACTCCCCCAGCAGGTGGAAAAAGAGCAGGGCGAGCGATACCACGTCCTGCTTATTGTGCTCTACAATCGGGATGAGCGGGCCACAATTTCCTGTCCGCAGGTACGTTTCGTAGAATTCCGGGACCATCTGCCCGGGGATATCATTTTCACGACAAATGCCAAGAATTGCTGTTTCCAGCGCGGCAAGGCGCAGGGACGGGAGTTGATCCTTCCATCTCCTGCGGCTGAAATGAAGTACATCGAAATGGGGTATTCTCGCCAGAGAGCCCATGCCATAATAAGCGAGCCGGTCTGAAACATAGGGAACATCAAACGATTTGCCGTTGAACGTTACCAGTGCCGGGCGGTCACCCGACAGATGACCGAGTGCTGCCATAAGTGCAGGCTGTTCCTCATCGATATCACGCAGCAGGTACTGGTGGACTTCAAGATTGCCGTTCTCGATCGTACCGATGCCAAAGAGGATAACCGGTCGGGAAAAGAGACCGAGTGTTTCAATGTCAAGAAATATATAATCTTCCGGTTCGTGGAGTCCGGCCGTCCCGAGCACACAAGGATGGGATTTTGCATGCCTGCAGCCGATTAAATCCATAATTTCTGCAGAACCACCGCCGTGCAGGCATTTAAGCACCTTGTGGGTATTTGACCGGAACTTCGGGTGCTGCATCAGATCCGGTAATGTCCGGAATCCTTTTGACCTCAGCCGGGTTTGTGTTCTTGGCCCGATACCATGCACAAGCGTAAGGTCTTCCATAATTTCGGATCTGAACCGATCGCGATCAAGTGAAGGTAGTTTAAGAGATTGCCGGCTTTTCAGTGAAAAACATACTCCGCATTCATTGAAAATTTCAGTGCCCGAAAAGAGGGTATCGAACCGGACGTTCCGGTGGGTCTCAATCAATACATCGAGCTGGTGGTGCGCCTGTTCAAAATCCGATGAAAAAACAACATTATTCGAAAAACTGGTCCCAAAAACATTCCCGTCACGGACAACTTCGTATTCCCGCATCGTTTCCATGCGCTGCTGCCAGAGGGCACCAATCCGTGCAGGGGCATGTGTGGCCGACATCGTCTGAATACAAAAACGGTGTCCGGGATTTAAACATCCCGCCGCGGGGGGTGAAAGTAAAGATTGCCCCCCTGGTAAAGGAACATGACCGGGCCCGGTACACAGTCAGCAACCCATGATCCCAATCCTGTTTTCCTGAGTCATTCTACGGGTATAATGAGTGTGTTTAATGTTCACAGCGGAGCAACTCTGCTTATCCAAGGTGCTCGTCAACAACCCTGCATGCAGGCCTAATCCGTCCTGCCTTTATGCAGTTCAACCCGAAATATCGTACCTGAACATCTCACCAGGAGAGAAGTATCCTCACGATACTAAAAAATGCCCTATGCACCAGGATATGAAAACTGCTTCCAGGCGGGATTTGACGGCGCTGCAGGTAAGGGACTGGAATGAAAGATATCAGGGGTTTTCTCATCGATCTTGACGGGGTCCTGTATGTCGGCGGCAAGGCAATCAAAGGGGCTCAGGAATCCATCGATCTTCTCAGAGACAGAAAATATGTCTTCAGGTTTGTTTCAAACACCACCCGTACATGCCGGAATACCATAGCAGGGCAGTTATCCTCAATGGGGTTTGATATTCCCGTGGAGTATATTTTCACCCCCCCGCTTGCTGCAGTTGCCTTTATGAAAAATGCCGGTAAACACCGGTGTTACATTCTGACAACCGGAGATGTATACCGGGACTTTGAGCACGAATGTTTCTGCGATACCGGTACCATGATCGATTTCGTTATCATCGGCGACGCAGGAGACAAACTTACTTATGACAGCCTGAACACTGCATTCCGTCATCTTATGAATGGTGCTGATATGATTGCGCTGGAGAAGGACCGTTACTGGATGGCACCGGACGGTCTTTCCCTCTCTGCGGGTCCCTTTGTTCAGGCTCTCGAATTTGCGACCGGAAAAACAGCGACAGTCGTGGGAAAACCCTCAAAAACATTTTTTAATCTTGCCCTCCGCGATATGGGGCTTCGTGCTGATCAGGCAGCAATGATCGGCGATGATATTCTTACAGATATTGGCGGGGCCCGGACTATGGGTATGCAGGGCATTCTTGTCAGGACCGGAAAATACCGTAACGATGCAGTCGTCAACGCAGTGATTAAACCCAGCTGTGTTATTGACTCCATTGCGCAGTTGCGGGATATTTTGTAATATATCAGACAAGTAACACGAGTATAATAGGTGAATAATGGATAACCGGTTCCTCAAACTCATTCGTGCAGGGTTATTCATTATTATCCTGGTATTATCAGCGGTACTGGTAAGCACAGTTGTTTTTCCCAAAGAAGCGGTAATTGTGCCTCATATTACTCCTGATCTCACCCGTCTCCAGTCATCCCCGGTAATTATTTCCCATCAGTTCCCGTTTGAAAAAACCACGGTCAGCCTGGAACTTCCCATTAATGTCTCAGTGTACGAAGGTGCAAAGCAGGCAGAAAAGGCTACAACAGTGTATGGTAACATCTCAGAAACGGTCTGGCTTGCGCAAAGTTACCGTGCAATGGTGCAGGATCCGGCACAGGACAGTTTCTATACAGCATTTCTCGCAGAAGCTGACAAAATCCGGCTCCAGCAAAAACTTTCCGATGACGAATATCTTGAACTTATTGTAGTTTATATCCAGTCACTGCGGTATGAAACCCGGGAGCAGAACCCGGCAAAATTCCCGGTAGAGACAGTTGTTGACCGTGCAGGAGATTGTGATGACAAGAGCCTGCTATTAGCCGGGCTGTTATCCCGGGAAGGGTATCCGGTTGCCCTGCTCCTGTTTGGCCCTGAATCACATATGGCAGTTGGAGTTGGATCAGACGATTATCTCTACAAAAACACCGGCTATACCTTTGTGGAAACGACCAATTACTCATTTATCGGGGTGCCGACTGATAAACTGGGGGGAAACCTGACCCTGTATTCAGATCCTGTTATTATCCCCATCAGCAATGGCACAAAATTTTACCGCAGTGGAAGTGAGACCCGCTCTATTCACGATATGTATGTGCTGTCTGACCTGAAAGCAAAGGAACTCGAACCACAGGTAAAAAGCAGGGGGTCTGATCTTACATTCCAACAGGAAAAAATTGCACAGCTCGAATCACAAATCCATGAGATATACAAACCCGGAAATAGTGGCAGTTACAATACACAGGTAGCTGTTCATAATGCACTTGTTTCAGACTACACCACCCGGTTGAACGCGTACAGGCAGCTCTTTGACCGATATGAAAAATATACTCTCATTCACAATTATATCCTTGAGCATATGTACGACAGGAAAGGCGTGTGTGAATATGTAAAAAAGAACATGCCTGTAATGACGGGGACCCGGACTAACTAATTCTTTTTCATGGGTCCATTACCATAATCGACGGCAGGGGGTATTCTGGTGAAGACGGTACTCCATTTTCCGCCGCGGTGACGAGTCGCTGTAACGCCATATCGCAGTATTGTTGGGATATGTCAATTCCGATAAAGCGCCGGCAAAGTTTCCACGCGACGAGAGTCGTAGTCCCTGCACCGTTAAACGGATCAAGCACGATATCGTTTTTATACGAGAAAAGTTTCATCAGCCGCCGGGGCAACTCCTCGGGAAACATAGCGGGATGGCTGTAATCTCTCATCCGGATCTCCGGGGGAAACGACCATTTGCCAAGCACCCATTCCTTGAATTCATCAGCAGTGATGTCAATATCCTCGCGCCGCCCACTTTTCTTGTGGGTCGTCTTGTCAAAGACTTCGATAAACTCCCAGGTATATTTTATATAGGGCATCGACGGGGATTTCCAGCTCCCCCATGCTGTATACTTTGCGTTATAGTTATTCTTCTCCCAGAGAAACTCTGCTTTCCAGAGAAGACCAAGGCTCGCAAGCTGGTGAGAAATTACGTGGTGAGTGGGGACGTAATCCGAGAAAAGGGGCTGGATATTTACTGCCATCCGGCCACCAGTCTTGAGAACCCTCTCACACTCACGCCATACATTAAGGAGTTGTTCAAAATACCGGTTCCACTCGTGAGTATCACCGTGGGGATCCTGTGCATACGCATGCCCGAAATTATAGGGGGGTGACGTGATGATCAGGTCGATACTCTGGTCCGGTATGCGTGCCAGTGCCTGGAGGGCATCCGCACATATGATACGGTTGACAAAAGGTAAAATCTCATGCGGTTCGCTGGATAAAACTGAATTTTTTGCACCTTTCGAACCCTGTCTGACAATCGACTTTCCCTTTTTGTCCTGTACCTTTTCAGGTCTCATGATTAGTATCCTGTCTGTACATTACCAGATGATGTGTTAAAAGATCCGAAATACTATTACTTTTTCTGGTACCTTGAAAAGCGTTTAATGCAGTAATCGACATAATCTCTACGATTGTTCTATGCTGCATATTGAAGACCTGCACGTGAAGATCGGCGACAAAGAGGTGTTGCACGACATAAATCTCCATATCGATGAAGGTGAAACCCATGTCCTGCTCGGCCCCAACGGGTCGGGTAAAACAACACTCCTCATGACCATTATGGGATTTGCCAACTACACGATCACTGAGGGAAAAATCATCTTCAAAGGAGAAGATGTGACAACGATGAAAGCCAATGAACGGGCGAAGCGGGGGATTGGTATGCTCTTCCAGCGCCCACCCACCATATCCGGATTGAAGCTTGGCAAAATGCTCACCGCCATTTCCCGGAGCAAGAAAGAAAACATCCCGGAACTTGCCAAATCGGTTCATATGGATAAATTTTTAGAGCGCGACATCAACAAGGGATTTTCGGGGGGGGAGATCAAACGCAGTGAAGTATTGCAGCTGATGATCCAGAACCCGGACTTTTTGATGCTCGATGAACCGGAGAGCGGTGTTGATCTGGAAAACATCTCGCTCATCGGTACTGCCATAGGTGCATTGCTG
>Ga0315281_10015025_pt1 | contig 10400 bp, 11 predicted proteins | sample YL17G07_0_MG_FD_204540 | JGI IMG/M metagenome (GOLD analysis project Ga0315281, IMG submission 204540) | Sediment microbial communities from Yellowstone Lake, YNP, Wyoming, USA - YL17G07_0 | ecosystem: Environmental > Aquatic > Freshwater > Lake > Sediment | place: USA: Wyoming | collected...
TTGCCGGCGGCGGCAGCGCAATGGTCGGCAACAATGACGAACAGGGTCTCGGCGAACCAGGGTTTTTTGCGCGCCTGATCGATAAAATGCCCAATCGCGTAATCGGTGTATTTCACCCCGCCATTGCGCCCGCCGGGCGAAGGAATATCGATGCGCCCATCCGGGTAAGTATAGGGGCGGTGGTTGGAGGTGGTCATGATCTGCGCCAGAAATGGCTTGCCTGCGGCATGAGTTTTATCGAGCTGCACGAGGCTGTTGTCGAACAAAAATTCATCGGCCACCCCCCAGACATTTCCAAAGCCGACCGATTCCTTGGGGAAATCGGCGCGGTCGACGACGCGATAATCGTTGCCGGCGAAATAGGCGTTCATGTTGTCGAAGTAACCGTAGCCGCCATACAGGAAAAGCGTCTCGTAGCCCTGGCGGCGCAAGACCTCGCCGACTGTCGCCAGATGTTCGTTGCCGGGGCGGCGGACGATGGACTGGCCGGGGATCGGCGGCGTACCGAGCGACAATGCCTCCAGCCCGCGCACCGTGCGCGTGCCGGTAGCATAGAGGCGGGTAAACAAGAAACCTTCCTTGGCCAGTTCATCCAATCGCGGTGTCAGCCCGGACCGGTTGCCGAAGCTGCCGAGAAAACTGGCGGACAGGCTTTCCACCGAAATCAGCACCACGTTGCGCGGCGGATATTTGAGCGGCAGGCGCTGCGGGCTAAATGCCTCGTTCTCATCCGGGTCCGGGTTAAGCGCCTTCGAGAGCGGTTCCCGTTCGACACCGAGTTCGCCCAGTATGCGCGCCGCTTGCGCTGGCGGCATGGTCGCGTAGAAACGCTCGTAATCCAGTTCGTTGCGCCGAAAGGCGGCGGTGAGCGTCATCAAGCCATTACCGGACAACTCGTTGGCATAGGCGTTGCCGGAAAATTGCATCTGGTCGATGTCGGCCAGATACCAGCTTCCCCAAGGCAGCAGGAAGGCCAACGCGGCATAAATCAACCGCCAGCGAGCCTGCGATATTGGCGGGTGCGCCGCCCGGATGCGCCCGCGAAACAGCCAGGTCAGCAACGCCGCCAAGGCCACGATACCGGAAAATAGCGCCTTCAGCGGATAAGACTCGGCAATATTGCCGAGCACTTCATGCGTGTAAATCAGGTAGTCGACGGCGATGAAATTAAAGCGCGTGGCGAATTCTTCCCAGAAAGTCCATTCGGAAAGCGCGCCGAACAGCAGCACCGCCGCCATCAGGAAAAATAACGCCAAGCGCAGCCCGCCTTGCCAACGCGTATTCCGCCAGCGCGCCGGCCAAATCGCGGCCCAGAGCAACACGGGCGCGATCAACCAAGCCAGCGCCGCCACATCGAACCAAATGCCGCGCAGAAACAGGCCGGGCCAGAGCGAAAGCGGAGCCTGTTCCAAGCCGGTGCGCAACGCCAAAGCCAAGCGCGTCAAACTGGCAATGGTCAGAAACAGCGCCATGCCGGGCAAAAAAGGTAGTGTAGCGAAACGGTGGATGAGAGATTTCATGTGGAGATACGCCCGGATCATTACCGACAATAATTTTGTAGGGTATGTTTTACGCGCCCCGCCCAACCGGCGCGCGGAGCGCACCATACGCTATTTTCGTTCCTGTTGCGAATTGGAATTAGCCTCCGCTTATTGAGCTTTACATAAATGAAGACAGCGCACAAAACCAAAGAACCCGTCATTCCGGCGCAGGCCGGAATCCAGTCCGTCATACATATCCGCGTAGCGGACAAAGCCGTGTATCGGGCCTTGTCCCGCTGCGCGGGTACTTGATAATTGCCTGGATTCCGGCCTGCGCCGGAATGACGGTTGCTATATATGCCTCTGTCATGAATTAAGTAAAGGTCAATAATGGCGCGATGCGAGCCACTCTGCAAACAACGCGGGACAGACACCGAGAGCATTGAATTACGGCTCCGGTTTTCGGCAGCCGTCGAGAATATCCATTTTTGGGCGATAGACGGATGTCTCGATTTCCATAAAACCAAGAACCGTGTGAAAAAGATTGTCATGCGTGAATCGGGTATCGCGCTTCTGCAACAAGGCGGGCAGATCCACATCATCGAAACCGCGACCGAACCACATGATGGCGGGTATATGCAATTGCGCGTCGGGCGCGATAGCGCGCGGCAGGCCATGCAGATAGGCGCCTTTTTCGCCGAGCGATTCGCCGTGATCGCTGAAATAAAACAGCGCCGTCTCAAATTTTTTATCATTTTTTTGCAGCAGTTCGATGACCATGCCGAGAAAATAATCCGTGTAAAGAATGGCGTTATCGTAGGCGTTGCTGATCTCCTCGCGGCTGCATTGGTCGAGATCATTGCTCTGGCAGGCGGGCTTGAATTTTTCGAATGCCGGCGGATAGCGTTTGTAATAGGCCGGCCCATGGTTGCCCATTTGGTGCAGCACAATGAAAATATCTCCCTTGGGATGCGCGTCAATATATTTCTGCAGCGACGAAAGCATGCCCTCGTCGCGGCATTCCGGGTCGCATACCGGATTGACATCCGGCAATTTATAGTCCTGGTAAGGCACGCGTAGCGCCACGCCCTTCGAGTCGGAATTGTTATCCAGCCAGAGCACGTTTACCCCGGCGTGCTGCAACACATCGAGCAGATTCTCCTGGGAGACCGCTGTCTTTGCGTCGAATTTTTCCATGCCAATAGAGGAAAACATACACGGCACAGAAACTGCCGTCGAGGTGCCGCAGGCCCAAAAATCCGAAAAGGAGACAGCGCCGGCGCGGCGCAGCTGCGGATTGGTGTCGCGCGCATAGCCATTAAGCGAAAAGCGATCCGCCCGCGCGGTTTCGCCAATCACCAGAATGGACAACTCGCGGCCGACATCGCTGGCCGGGATGCGCGCATCAGAGCCGATCACGGTTACGGGTTGCACGCCTTTAACGGCAAGAGCGCCGTTGGAATATTTGACTGCCGAGTAAATAAAGTAGGCAGGGTTGGCGAACTGGCGCAATGATTTGTGCTCGCGGACGAATGAGGCATAAAACCCGCCGAACGCCAGCACGGTTCCCACCATGAGCAATACGAGTATCACCAGCAGTTTGGCGCGCGCAACCGCCTCGACCCGCATACCGCGCCAGCGGAGAGGAAACCTGCCGATGACGATTGCCGGGATAACACCCAGCGCAACAAAATAGGCGAGCAACCTGAAGTTGAGCAAATCACGCGCTTCAGCCATGTTGGTGTGCGCGACATTTTGCAGCATCTCATCACTGATAACCGTGCCATAGCTATCCATAAAACAGGCAGCAAACGACGAAAGCAGCAAAATGCCGATCAGCGCTGGCTTGGTCGTGCGCCCGAAGCACACCAGCGCCAGAAGCAAAATGGTTACCGCAACGAGCATGGCAGCAAGGGAGGCCAGCGCGAGCGCATTGCCGGCGGCGAGCTGATAGGTTTTCAGCACATTGTCGAAAAATGTCAGGTTGCCGGAAACGGCCAGGAACACGGCAACCAGGCATATCAGGGTATTACTCGTCAGCCCGTGCGCAGGCAACCGGAATCGCAAAGATTTCATGTCGCCAACACCAATCCCCACACCACCAGCACATTGATGAGGCTGACAAAGACTGCGGCGCTGCCGATGTCCTTCGCGCGTTTGGCGAGGTCGTGGTTATCCAGCGAGATGCGATCCACGGTAGCCTCGATGGCGGAATTGAGCAGTTCGACGATGAGCACCAATAACACGCTGCCGATCATCAGCGCCTTGCCGAGATTGCTTGACGGCAACCAGAAAGCAAGGGGGATGAGGATGGCGGCGAGCAGCGCTTCCTGCCGGAACGCATCTTCGTGTTGGTAAGCGGCGCGGATACCGGCCAGCGAATAGCCGAAAGCGTTCCGCAGGCGCGCCAAGCCTGTTTTACCTTTGTGCGGGCTTTCCGTTTTACCTTTGTGCTGACTTTCCATTGTGTCGCTCCTGACGGATTGTTTGGATTCAACCTGATAAACCGCAGTTGGTGATGAATGTTGTATTTATCCAGCGCGTTGCGTCGCTTTTGTAGGTGCGAATTCATTCGCACATAACCATTTATTCGTGCGAATGAATTCGCACCTACCTACCCCTCATATGCATATGCGTTTTTTAGGTTCACCGGGGCGCAACAAATTTTCGAGCGCCGGGAAAAGCTCTCTTTCCTCAAACCTGACATGCGCAGACAAACTCTTGCCAAAAAGATTCAATGCCTGCGCATCGTTCTGCCGCAGGCCGTTGAGCAGGGCGCGCATTTGTTGGTGGTCTGCCAGGGTATGCTGCACAAGCAGCCGGGCTTCCGCGTCATGCAGAAGCGGCAAAAACGACTGTTCTTCAATTTGAAAATGCGGCTCCAGCTCATCCGAAAATGCCCGGATTACGCGCTGGCAAATTTTAGTCACCTGCTCTTTATCCCCGGATTGCACGGCCCGCTCACAGGCCTTTGCCAGAGTAAGGGCGGTGTGATGTTCCCGCGACAGGGGTTGTAATGTTGCGCTCCGTTTCATGTAGCGCTCAAGCGGGCGTTACGACAAAAACATCCGGGTCGTCGCCATGCTCCAGCAGGATACGGCGCACCCGTTCCTGCCACAGGTGACGGAATTCGGTAATCTCCTGCTGCGTTGCGGTGTTGTTGATACAGTTTGAAATAAGTTCTGGCACGCGCGGCGAAGACGGAACGCGTTGCAAATTGGATGCCACGCTGACGGAACGATTCGTATCCAGCCGGGTGAAGCGTATTTCTCCCGGCATCTCCACCGCAAAAAATAATTTTTTACGCCTGTCGAAACGCCCGGCTATACCCTTGAAGCCGTTATCGGACATGGCACCCGTCAGCATACTCACCACATTCGCAATGACACCGGTAACGCCACTGGCGCTGTCCTGGCTAAATTCCGCTTTGATGTCACCGCGCACCGGCGTTGCATCAGGATAAAGAAAATCCAGCGCCTTGCGGGTTGACCAATAGGCTGAAGCCACCGTCGGGCAGGAATGTCCGGCCAACTTCACCGCATCCAAATAACCATATTGCAGTATCCCTCCCTCGGCTGCGCCAAGAAATTCGGCCAGCGGGTCGTACAAACTGATCGTTGGCACTGCATCATAGAAACTTGGGTAATCCATTTGATAAACCTCCTCACAAAACAAAATCTGAAACGACGGGTAGCGCAAAATAACGCGGGTATCAACCCGCGCGCGACTTCAAACAGAACGGCAAGTAACGCAGCACCCAAGGTGTAAAGCATAACAGCCAGACGACAGCGGCGGCCAAATACAACCCTATCCCGATTTGCGCGGGCAACATATCCGCCAGCACGCGCAAGATGGCAGCAAGCTGTATTCCGGCAAACATCAGTTTAATGACTGCATCTGCCTGTATCGGCATACCGGAGTGCCCCAAGGTGACGCGCGTGGACATGCCGATCAGCAGCGTGGCGAAGAACCCGATCGTCAGCGCATGCAGCGGCGCGAGCCCCCAGATATGCACTGCGCCATGGCTGATGAATAACGCCAGGCTTTGCGCCGCAAACAGCAGCATGGCAACACCCAGCCAAGCAAAGCCGATGTGCAACACGCCGAGCATCGGGTTGTGCAAATTACGGCGCAGCCCCCACACGTAGGTCAAATAAAGCGCCGCGACAGCCAGCGGCGCATCGCATAGCCACAGCCAGTCCGGGGCATTGGCAAGTTGCAGCGCTCCATGCATCACGCTGCCCGCCAGCATTACCCACCAGGCCCAGAAAGGGCGCGGCACCAGAGGATCCTGCAATGAGGTGCTGGTGAAAAACGGAATCATGCGGTGCGCTACGCTGGCGAATACGGGCAGCAGAAACAGCCACAGCCCGCCCTGTACGGCGAAATGCAACCACGCCGCGCTGTCATTCAGCAGCGAAATAGCATAGGCGGCAACGCCGCACCAACCCATGCAGAGCGCGATAAAAATGATTTTTGGATGCCGCTTGTCCGGGTTGGATGTGTCGAGCAACACACGCAGCAACGCATTCAGCGCGACACCCCACCCGGCCAGCGTGAAAAAAGTGGCGAGGATCAGTAGGCTGCGGCCGGTGAACAAGCCGACATAAAAGCTGGCGGCTCCCAACAACAGCAGCACAAAGGCAGGCACATAACGTCGTGCCGGTATTTCTTTTCCACCCATCCAGCGCGGGAAGGTGGTCATCAAAAAACCGAACATGAAAAACGGGAACAGCACATAAATCATCAAGTAACTATGTGCGGCAGCGGGAAGGATCGGCCAGTCGACGGGGTGTCCGATAAGGCCGTAGCGCGTCACCATTTCGGCCAGCCACCACAGCATCGCGGCAAGGGTTTGCAGCGCGCCGCCGAAAAACATGACACGATGCGGTGCGGAGGTAAAGGTACGCCAGCGTTCTGAAATTGACATGGTTTGTACGGGATCAGGTTGAGCGTTTTGGCATGGAATCACTATTGGGAACCACTATTCGAATTTCTCGCCCCGGTTTTTCTGCACGAAGGCAGCAAAGACTCTTCGAGCATCTTGCTGTTCTTTACCAAGTCGGCCAACGAAACTTGCCGTAATACGTCAAAGAATGCAGCTCGCGCCACAAGAAGAACACTCGTCAATCTGCACGCGCCGGAAATAACACACTGGTTCTTGCTCTCTCCAAAGCATTCCACCAGATCAAAATTATCCTCGGTTGCGTGCAACACTTCCTCGACAGTGATGCTCTCCGGCGAGCGGGCCAGGCAAACGCCGCCGTTGCGCCCCCGTGTGCTTACGATCAAGCCCGCCTTGGTCAGTTGATGGGAAATTTTGACCAGATGGTTCTTGGAAATCGCAAACCGGTCGCTGACTTCCTGAATCGTGACCGATTCGCCCGACTTCATGGACAAATACATCAACAACCTCAAACCAAGGTCAGCATACTTGGTCAGTTTCATATTTGCGTCAGCCTGTGCATTTGATGTATTTCAAGGTGTTTAACATGTGCAAATAATACATGTTTTGTTGTATAGTGCCAGAACTTTCCACCACCGCAAACCGATGCAACAGCAATACACATTACTTATGAGGATATCAACATGAAAAGCATTGCAGAATTTATGGCCACAGATCACAAGGCTTGCGACAACGAATTCGCCGCCGCAGAAGAAGCGGCGCTTGACGGCGATTGGGGCAAAACCGAGGCCGGCTTTAATTCTTTTCGTAACGATATGGCGCATCATTTCCGCATGGAAGAAGATGTGCTGTTCCCCACGTTGCAAGCTGCCGGCGGCCCTTCAGGCCCGGTGCAAATGATGCTCATGGAGCATGTGCAAATGAACGATCTCATTGCGGATATGGCGGCGGCGGTAGCCGGCAAAGACTCACAGAAATACAGCGGCCTTTCGGAGACCCTGCTCATCGTGATGCAGCAACACAATCACAAGGAAGAGCAAATTCTTTACCCCATTGCGGACCGCATTCTGTCGGGTGAGCGAGACTCCATCCTTGGCCGCATGCAGGCAGTTTAATCCCAGATTGCCCATTAGCAAAAACTACGTCATGCCGGCGCAGGCCGGCATCCAGATGATTAACAAATTCCCACATAAGTGGGACAACATCATGGTTTTGCCCGCTTTGCGGCATGTTTTTTTATGACTGGATTCCGGCCTGCGCCGGAACGACGGCCTAATGGATTATTTGGGTTGATAGCAATGCCGGATGAAAAAACACTGACCATCGACGTGCGCTGGCTGCCTCCGCCGGAGCCTTTCGAGCGCATCATGCAGGCGTTGCAAACGCTCCCCGCCAATTCAACCCTGCAAGTGCTCATTCATCGCGAACCGCTTCCACTGTATGAAGCGCTGCGCGGTTCCGGCTATGCGTGGCAGGCCACCGCGCTCGGGGATGACAGCTTTGAAATCCGGGTCAGTCGCGCCCCATGAAACTCGCCTCGCTCAGCACCGACCAGGCTCCGCCTATTTCAATACCGCTGCGTTTCTTTGCCGTCGCGCCACTTTTCCTGATATTGGCCGCGCTGATGTTGGCAATGAGTGAAGGCAACCCGTTTGCCGACATACACTCCCCCGCGCTACTCGCCGCCACCCATTGCATCACACTGGGATTCATGGCGATGATCATGTTCGGTGCCATACAGCAACTCCTGCCGGTAATGATCGGCAGCACGATGCCCGCGCCCCGTCTGGTAGCGTGGCTTCCCTTCCTGCTGTTAACGATAGGGACACTATTGCTGGCATTCGGCTTCATGTTGAGCAAAGCAGAATTACTCAATCTGGCCTGGCCGCTGCTGGGAACGGCTTTGCTGATATTCATCGGTGCCAGCCTGACCAGCTTGGCACGCGCCGCGGCACAGAACGTGACAAAAAATGCGATGCTGCTATCCATGCTCGCGCTCATCGGGGCAATCGCTCTGGGCGCGCTGCTGACCAGAGGCTACGCTGCCGGCTTGGCGTTGGATTACCCCCGGCTGGCGGCCTCGCACATCAGCCTGGCGCTGGGTGGATGGGTGATGCTGCTGATTATCGGCGTGTCTTACCAGGTCGTGCCCATGTTTCAGATTACGCCGCCCTATCCGAAATGGCTGACTACCGCTTTAACTCCCGCAATATTTGCCGTCTTGCTGCTCAACCTGTCTGTCATTCTGCTCGAACCGGCATCACGTTGGCCGGGGTTCATTGCGGAAAGCCTGTTCTGGCTACTGTCCGGCTGTTTTGCCGTGATGACACTCAAACTGCAAAACCAGCGCCGCCGCCGCGTCGCCGATGCCACCTTGAGCTTCTTCCGCTTGGGCATGTTCTCGCTGCTGCTGGCCGCGCTGTTTTCACTCGCATCGCTCATTCCATCCATCACCATCCCAAATTTGAGACTGTTGTCTGCCATCTCATTTTTGCTGGGTTTCGCGATGTCTCTGATTCAGGGCATGCTCTACAAAATCATCCCGTTTCTGGTCTGGTTCCACTTGTTCCGTGGCGGGATAAAGGCCGTAAAGGTCGGCATTCCGAATGTTAAAGAAGTCATCCCCGAACGCTGGATGTGGCGGCATCTGTGGTTGCATGGCTGCACCTTGCTGGCGGCGCTGCTGGCGCCTTGGTGGGATGTTGCGGTATGGCTGGCCGCGCTTGGTCTGTCGCTGCAAGGAGCGCTGCTGGGCTACGCGGTTTTTACCGGTATTTTGGTTTACCGCCGCACACAAAAACGTATTGAACAATTACCGGCATGAGTTTTTTATTGCTTAAAACTATCCATGTATCCTGTGCCATCGCCAGCTTCACGCTGTTCTTCCTGCGCGGCATCTGGAGCATGAACAACTCGCCCATCATGCGGCAACGCTGGATCAAAATCGTGCCGCACGTCGTGGACACACTGCTGCTCGCCAGTGCGCTTGCAATGGCCTTTACCATCCACCAATATCCCTTCGTGGATGCCTGGCTGACCGCAAAAGTTATCGGCCTGCTGCTGTATATCGGGCTGGGTTCCGTCGCCCTGAAATATGGCAAAAGCAAGGCCATTCGTTTTTCCGCATGGCTGGCAGCGCAACTGGTGTTCGCCTACATCGTGCTGGTTGCCATCAGCCATAATCCATTACCGTTTATTACCACCCCATTCATTCATTGAGGACTACATGATGCCATTCGCACAACAAGAAGCCGCTCCAAGTTTCGATCACCCGCTGGAAATGCTGCATGCCTGCCACAGCAAAATCATGATGCAGTGCAGCACACTGCGCAATTTGGCGATGCACCTGTCCGGCAAAGGCTGCGACCAGCAAGCCCAACAGGCCGCGCAGGCCATTCTGCGCTATTTCGACACTGCCGGACAATTTCATCACCAGGACGAAGAAGATGATTTGTTTCCGGTTTTACGTGCCTGGAACGGCCCGGAAAAAGCGCAAGCCGAAGCGCTGGTCGAACGCCTGCTAGCCGAGCATGTCGTCATGTTCGCCGCCTGGGCTGAAGTGCGTGCAATATTGGTGCAAATCGCCGCCGGCGTAAACACGCCATTGCCCGAGGCACTAACCGAGAAATTGATCGGCAGCTACTTCGCGCACATCGAGGGAGAAGAGAAAGAGCTGCTGCCGCTTGCCGCACATCTGCTCAACCCCGAGCAAATCATGCAACTCGGCAAAAGCATGGCAGAACGGCGCGGCGCAAAATTTCCTCCGACAACCGTTTAAGGAAGCGCTTTACTCAAATGTGCCGGTCACCGCAACGGGTGGTGGTTGTTTTTTAGGTTTTTTCGCTTCTTTGTTTTTTCGTTGCTGTCCTTTGGCCATGATCGTTCTCCTTGTGTTGTTACATGTAGGGAACCTCTATAAATTCATTTTGCGGGCGAATCGCTGCGTCGCGTGCTCGCTCATTCCTCGCCTATCAATTTGATATGTCTCGTCATTCGCTGCGCGGCTCCTTGCG
>Ga0315281_10015026_pt1 | contig 10398 bp, 9 predicted proteins | sample YL17G07_0_MG_FD_204540 | JGI IMG/M metagenome (GOLD analysis project Ga0315281, IMG submission 204540) | Sediment microbial communities from Yellowstone Lake, YNP, Wyoming, USA - YL17G07_0 | ecosystem: Environmental > Aquatic > Freshwater > Lake > Sediment | place: USA: Wyoming | collected...
TCTGAATTATTATGATATTAGCCGCAGCCGGGGAGGATCATGGCTGATTTAGCAGCAATCCAGCAAAAGATCATCGCATTCCGAAACGAGCGTGACTGGGCGCAATTCCACGATCCCAAGAACCTCGCTGAAGCCCTTTCTATTGAAGCAGGGGAACTGCTGGAAAACTTCCTCTGGAAGACGACCGAGCAGTCCCGCAATCTCACCGCAACAGAACTCGCCAATATTAAACACGAAATCGCTGACATATTCATATTTCTCACCTATCTGTGTAACGAGTATAAGATAGATTTGCTAAGGGAAGTCGAAAACAAGATCGCGCACAATGAAGCAAAGTATCCTGTTGAAAAGTCAAAAGGGTCAAGCAGGAAGTATACGGATTTGTAGGCAGTCAAAGGAGCACTTTTCGTGAAACAGGTCGTCATCGAAAATCCCATCATCAACACGCCTTTTAAGGAACCGAAGCGCCACTTCAAATTCACAGAAGAGGGTATAACGAACGAGATTGTTGAAGTGCGCAGGCCGAGCGCGTATTTCATTCCAATCGCACGCCCTCGCAGCAAGGGTAAGCAGGCGCAGCTGTCCCTGGATACCGAATGGACGGAAGATCGGTTAAAGGAAAACGATGAAATCAACCGCATCCGCGCTCGCGTTGACGCATGGCGTAAAGGCGGGTATGTGGGCGTCACGAAGACCACGTCTCGCCTCCTCGAATATTGGAATAATCCCGAACGCGAAAAGAAGCTCTTTTTCTGCCAGATTGAAGCACTGGAAACCGCGATATATCTGGCCGAAGTTGCAAATAAGTACGGCGATGCCTGGATAGAGAATAAACTCCGTGAAGTAAATGAAGACGCTAACCCGCTTTTGTTCAGGATTGCCTTCAAGATGGCAACCGGAAGCGGTAAGACCGTGGTCATGGTCATGCTTATTGCGTGGCAAGCCCTCAACAAGCTTGCTAATCCACAGAGTGCTCTTTTTTCAGATACCTTTCTTATTGTCACCCCTGGAATAACCATACGAGACCGGCTTCGCGTTCTACTTCCCAATGATCCTCAGAATTACTACCGTCAGCGAGATATATTGCCTTCCGAGCTCATGGCAGAGCTGAACAAGGCCAAAATTCTCATCACCAATTTCCATGCTTTCAAACAGCGTGAGAAAAACGGCGCAGGCAAGCTCACGAAAGCTATTCTTACCCAGGGCGGAGAAAGCCCGTTCACCGAAACACCCGCCCAAATGGTGCGACGGGTCTGCCGCGAACTGGGAAATAAGAAAAACATTATCGTCATCAACGACGAGGCCCACCATTGTTATCGCCGTCGCGCCGAAGACGAGGTTGTCAAACTCAAGGGCGATGAACGGAAGGAAGCGGAGAAACGAGAGGAAGAAGCCCGCGTCTGGATTTCCGGTCTCGAAGCGGTCAAGTCCAAGATAGGCGTCAAGGCAGTCTATGATTTATCGGCAACGCCGTTCTTTCTTCGCGGTTCCGGCTATCCTGAAGGCACGCTTTTCCCCTGGGTGGTCTCGGACTTTTCGCTCATCGACGCCATTGAATCAGGAATTGTCAAGGTGCCGCGCGTTCCTGTGGCCGATGATTCGATGACGAGCGAACAGCCCACCTATCGCGACCTTTGGCTCCGCATCCGTGAAGATCTGCCGAAGAAAGGCCGCAAGACCGATGCCGTTCATGGAGAACCCAAGTTGCCGGTGGAACTTCAAGGGGCGCTTCTCAGCCTCTACGGCAATTATGAAAAGTATTACCGTCTCTGGGAGCAAAATGCCGAGGCCCAGGCAAAGGGCCTTACCCCGCCCGTTTTCATTGTCGTTTGCAACAATACCAACGTATCCAAGCTCGTGTTCGATTACGTCGCAGGGTGGGAAAAACACTTGTCCGATGACAAAACGGTCCTCGTGCCCGGAGAACTGGGCATTTTCAGCAATGTTGAGAATGGCAGATGGAGCGCCCGGCCGAATACCGTATTGATCGACAGCGAGCAGCTCGAATCCGGCGAGGCCATGAGCGCTGACTTCAAGAAGATCGCCGCTGCCGAGATCGAAGAATTCAAACAGGAATACCGCACCCGCTTCCCGGGCCGCGACGCCGAGGAACTGACGGACGAAGACCTTCTCCGGGAGGTCATGAACACGGTAGGCAAGCAGGGGAAGCTCGGCGAGCAAGTAAAATGCGTGGTCTCGGTCTCGATGCTCACGGAAGGCTGGGACGCAAATACGGTAACGCATATTCTCGGTGTGCGCGCCTTCGGCACGCAGCTTCTTTGCGAGCAGGTGGTAGGTCGCGGCCTCCGGCGGATGAGCTACTCGACAAACGACCAGGGCATGTTTGAACCGGAATATGCCGAGGTCTACGGCGTGCCGTTCTCGTTCATCCCCTGCTCGGGATCAACGGAGCAACCCAAGCCCGGCCCGACACCCACCCGCGTGCGGGCACTTGAAGATCGAATCGCCTGTGAGATAACCTTCCCTCGCGTTGACGGCTACCGCTACGAACTTCCGGCGGAAAGACTTGCATACAGCTTTACGGAAGCTTCGAAACTGTCGCTTTCCACCGCCGACGTGCCTACGCGCGTTCAACTTGACCCGATTGTCGGTGAATCGAGCATTCACACGCTTGAAGAACTGAAGAACCGGCGCGAGCAAGAGGTTGAATTTCTGCTGGCAAAGCTCGTGCTGGAAAATTATTTTAAGGATGACCAAGGCGGCAGCAAGCCTTGGCTATTTCCTCAGATATTGAAAATTGCAAAGCAGTGGCTATCCGAATGCGTCACCTTGAAGGACAACACGTTTCCTCAGCTTCTCCTCCTTATAGAATTCGCCCACGATGCCGCTGACCGGATATATAAGGCCATCGTTGCAGGAGACACAGGGGAAAAAGCGCTTAAACCCATTCTAAAACCCTACGATACCATCGGATCTTCCCGTTATGTGGACTTCGATACCACGCGGCCTGTGTATTCAACCAGACCGGACAAGTGCCATGTCTCGCACGTGGTTGCCGATACAGTCTCCTGGGAACAGAAGATGGCGAGTTCCATTGAAGACATGGACGAGGTAATCAGCTACGCCAAGAACTATAACCTGGGCTTTACAATTCCTTATACCATGAATGGTGAGGAGAAAAATTATTATCCTGACTTCATCGTACGGATAAAACCACCCTCTACCCAACGGGGAGAGGGCCGGGGTGAGGGGGGAATTGCTTCTCCTGAGGGTGAACTGAACCTCATCGTAGAGGTCACCGGCGAGCACAAGAAGGACAAGGCGGCAAAGGTATCAACGGCGAATACGCTCTGGATACCGGCTATCAACAACCACGGCGGTTTCGGCAGGTGGGCGTTTATCGAGATCACTGATCCGTGGAATGCGAAGAATGAGATACGGACATTTTTAGCATCCCCGACAGGACAGAACAATGATGACGCTTAGGCAGCTTTCAGCAAAGTTAGAATCGATCCCGGCAAGCACAGCGTGGTACCTTGCAGACCTGGCAGAGGCGAAGGGCAAACAGGAACTTTTCACGAAACAGGCGCCGCAACGCCTTAAAGTGCTACGTGAGCATGCCCTGATCGAAAGCGCCGTGTCTTCGAACAGAATCGAAGGCGTGACGGTGGACCAAGCCCGCATTAAGCAGATCATTCTCGGCCGCGCACACCTGCGGGACAGAGATGAAGAGGAAGTCCGCGGATACCGTGATGCTCTCAGGCTCATTCACGAGCAGGGAGCAAAGCTGCCGGTCTCGGAAAAGACCATCCAGGAATTGCACCGTCTGACACGGGGAGAAATATGGGACGCGGGAAAGTATAAAGACAAGGATGGAGACATCATTGAAAAATATCCCGACGGCAGAACGCGGATACGGTTCAAAACTATCGCAGCGGCTAAAACCCAGCACGCCATGACGGAGTTGGTTGATCTGTGGGGCCAAGGCCTCCGCGAACGCTGGGCGCATCCCTTGATCGCTGTCGCGGCTTTCAACCTTGACTTTCTCTGCATTCATCCATTCCGTGACGGCAACGGAAGGGTCTCCCGGCTCATTCTTCTTCTCCAGTGTTACCAGCTGGGATACGAAGTGGGCAGGTACATCAGCATCGAACGCGTGATTGAGCAGAACAAAGATCGCTACTATGAAACCCTTGAGCAAAGCTCCGGGCGCTGGCACGAGGGAAGGCATGATCCATGGCCTTATATCAACTATGTGTTCTTTATCCTGAAAACAGCCTATAAGGAGTTCGAGGAACGAGTGGGTCAGATTAGCGCGCCCCGGGGAGCGAAAACAGACTTGGTTCTCAGCGCTATTGAACGCACAAGCCAGCCCTTTCGGGTCTCAGATATTCAGCGGGTCTGTCCCGGCGTGAGTGTGGACATGATACGGCGGGTCATGAAGGACCTCAGGGCGTCAGGCCGGGCGCAATGCCTGGGTCGGGGACAGCAGGCACAATGGGAAAAAACCGAGAAATGGTGAATTGGGTAATATCTCTTCAAATTGGGTAATGAATTAGGTATTAGCGGTAAGAGGCGGCAGCGAATCTAAGACTGATAAGATAATCATATCACGAAATCCTCTTCTGATAAGATTGCAGCCTGTGCTTCTTTGAAGAAGGCGGAGCGGGAGTTGGAAGGAAGAACGCGGGATGAGATGCCGGTGAAACCTGTTGACGGCAATATCGCAGACAGCCGTCACATTCCGTTCGTGTGACCCCCCGATTTCATGCTATAATCACAGCCGCAAGGGATGTGAAATATTCATGATGTGACAGGTCAAGTCTGAATTTATGCAACATACTCCAACTGTTAAACAGCGAGGTGACGATGAGCCCGAATACGTGGAATGATGTTCTGAAAGAGATCGAGGCGACGCGGAAAGACCCGCAGTCTCCACCGGATTTGGACGCTGTTCGGAGGGGCAAGATGAAGGCCGTTATGGAACATACCAAGCGGCCTTTGATCGTCTACGCAGTGGACTTCCTGAATGAAGCAAAAGCGCGGGCCGCGGGTTCCGGAATCCTGCTTGACTGGTCGGACAAGGAAGGATTCATCGAGGTTACCCAAGGGATAGAAGGCGACGAAGTCGATATCCTTCTGCACAGCCCCGGTGGAATCGCGGAGGCCGCCGACTCTTTGGTCGATATCATCCGCGGACGGTTCAAGCACGTCCGGTTCATCGTGCCGAACATGGCCAAGAGCGCGGCAACCATGCTCGCCCTCTCCGGCGACCAGATCCTTCTGGATATCGCATCGGAATTGGGGCCTATCGATCCGCAATTCAACTTCCAGAAAGGGGACGGCACGTTCGTGACCGCGCCCGCCCAGGCAATCATCGATCAATTCGAGTCGGCCCAAAAGAAGATCGCAAAAGACCCGGCGATCCTGGCGCCCTGGCTGCCGATCCTCCAGCAATACGGTCCCGCGCTCTATCAACAGGCGCAGAATGCCATTAAGCTTTCGAAAGACCTGGTTAAGAACTGGATCATGAAGTATATGCTGAAGGACAGTTCCAAAAAAGCGAAGGAACTCAAGGCGCGCGGCATTGCGAAGTATCTGAGCGACCATAACAACTTTAAGTCGCACGCAAAGCGGATCGGGCTGAACGAGCTCAGGGAAATCAAGGCCCTCAGGCCCATCAATGTTCTTGATTTGCGTGAAGACCCGGAGCTTCAGAACAGGGTATTGGGACTTTATCATGCCATCAGTCTGACGTTCGGGATCTCCACAGCCTATAAAATATTCGAAAATACCAGTGGGATGGCGCTTATCAGGAATGTCCATATGGTCCAGATCGCCGGACCGCTCAAGTGAGGCTTGAAGACGCGGGTTTTATGAGAGAGGTTCTTTTTCGGAAGGGGTCGTTGTATTGGACGTGTACGTGCGCGGCTCGTTCATAAAATTGTAAGCGCGCTTGTAATCGTCCATGCTCATCTGGAAGATTTCCATGGCCTTGGCCACGTCGGGGTGTTTTTGCTTGAACTGCTCTATTTCCTTGGAGATGTTCTTCATGCCAAAACTATACCCTATATGGCGCATGTTTGTCAATATCCCGAAAGGGGAAAAATAGTTTCTCCGCATGGAAGGACGGTCGCCGAAGAACCGTTATGTGCTTGCGGAGGAGCATTAGCAGGGTATTAACAATCAAAGCTATTTTGATGCCGTGCACGGCATGCACAAAAATCGCTGGAATTATAAGTAGTTATGCCCTAACAGGTATTAGCAGTATATTAACAAGCGTTAATATGGACACAAAGGCAGGGATTTTACGGTGTGCGGGGAGAGCGTTGGAAGGAAGAACGCGGGATGAGATGCGTTCTTACGGTTCGTGAAAATGGTAAAAAATAAATCGGAGAGAGCACTTGAACAAGGAGACATGAAATGGCTAATCTCAGTACTTTCAGCACGATTGAAGAAAAGGTCAAGAAATATAAGGATGATTACAGCTTAGACAAGTTGAGTGATGCCTTTGAATGGCTGGCATTAGAAGCTATTTTGAGTTTAAACGAAGATGAAATCGAAGATGCTGTAACTGATGGATCAATGGATGGAGGAATCGACGCTGTCCATATTAGTGGACGCGACGTACATATATTCAATTTTAAATATGCCGAGTCATTTGATAAGTCAAAAGATAATTTCCCGGGGAATGAAATCGATAAGATTCTCGCGACAATGACGAGTATATACGAGAGAACGATTACGGAAAAAGAAGTGAATCCTCTCTTGTGGGATAAAGTTATTGAAATATGGGATCTGTTTAAATTGGGTCCTTTGAATTTCAAATACTATCTGTGCTCTAATAAAGAAAAACCTATAGTGCAAGCGATTACTAAATTTGAAAGTGCTCTCGTAAAGTTTCGGCACGTGGATTTTTTCTATTACGATCAAGAAGATATTGTTCAGAAAATCCTAGAAAAGAAATACCCCAAAATTAGTGGAACGGTACGATTCGTAGATATGCAATATTTCGACAGGAGCGATGGACCGTTAAAGGGCATCGTCGCAACAATTTACGCCACTGACTTGATCAATTTAGTAAAGGACCCAACCAATCCTGACAAAATTAACGAGAATGCGTTTAACGAAAATGTCCGTGTTTACTTGAAGCTAAAAAATCCGATTAATCAAAGTATATATGAAACGGCACTTGCTGATCAGAATTATGAGTTTTGGTATTTGAATAATGGGGTAACTATTGTATGTGAGGAGTGCATCTATACGCCGCATACACCGACGCCAACGGTAAAATTGAATAATTTACAGGTTGTGAACGGAGGTCAGACAACGCATGCTTTGTTTGAAGCCTACCAGAAGGATAAAGAAAAATTAAAATCCATTCTATTGCTCGTCAGAATTTGTGAGACGAAGAAAGATTATCATATATCAGAAAAGATAAGTGAAACCACAAACAGCCAAACGCCGGTCAGGTCACGTGATCTACGTGCGAACGACCGAATTCAGAAAAAACTGGAAGAGCAATTCAAGGCCATAGGATATTTTTATGAAAGAAAGAAGAACCAGCATCAATCTGAGGCAAAAACAAAAAGAATTGATAGCGAATTGTTAGGACAGATCTACTTGGCGTATTATCTTGACATGCCCTCAGAAGCAAAAAATCAGAAGACCATCGTATTTGGCGAGAAATACGCCGACATTTTTGAGGAAAATGAAATCAGCGCAGTAAAAATGTTGTTGCCCTACAAGCTGTATTTGCCTCTTGAGGTAATGAAAAAAGAAATTCAAAAGAAAAAAAGAAATAAACAAGACATAAGTGAAAAAGAAGCATTTATTTCGCGTGCCATCTTTCATTTATTGAACGTCATTAAAATTATTGCTGAAAAGAAAGCGTTGGATTTGAACGAAGACAAGAACATCAACAAAGCAATGAAACAAGCGATTGGTGTCGTCAGTAAGATCGTCGCAAAGGAATCCAAAAAGAGGGGCGAACTGTATACGCATGATAAATTCTTCAAGGAAATCCAAACGAATAAAATTATCCGAGAGTTTGTTCACAAGCAATATGATTAAGTGCCTTATTCCGGAGAGGACAGCATAATGCCGCCGAAAAAGAAATCGAATAACACCACTCCCATCGACACCGTCAAGCACAAAGACAAGCGGGTGAACATCCCGACCGAGGAACTGCGGGACTTTGTGAAGGACGATGAGGCGAAGCCGAAGACGATCCTCTATCCTCGTGATACGTCGCTGGACCCGCAACTTGTATGGAAGGGGAAGGATGAGCAGGATGCGAAAGACCTTGCCGTGCCAGCCGTGCCGATCTATATCCAGGAAAAGATACATCCCCAGGCAGTCATCGAAAACGTCCGGGCCGAAGCGAAGAAAGACAAGCCGGAAGCTCAGGTATCTTTGTTTGCTGACTTCAACGGCATCAAGTTCGAGGACCTTATCGACTTCTACCAACACACACAGAACTGGTCGAACCGCATGATCCTCGGCGACTCGCTTCTGGTGATGACCTCGCTTGCCGAGAAAGAAGGGCTCAAGGGCAAGGTGCAGATGATCTATTTTGACCCGCCCTACGGCATCAAGTTCGGCTCCAACTGGCAGGTTTCCACGCGTAAGCGAGATGTGAAGGACAGCAAGGTGGAAGACGCCACTCGACAGCCCGAACAGATCAAAGCGTTCCGGGATACTTGGCAGCTCGGTATTCATTCTTATCTTGCTTATCTTCGTGACCGTTTAGTTGCGGCCAGGGAACTTTTGACAGAAACTGGATCTTGTTTCGTGCAAATTGGTGATGAGAATGTACATCTTGTACGCCTATTGTTAGATGAAGTTTTCGGAAGTGACAACTTTTGTGCACAGATTACTTTTAAGAAGACAGGATATGCTACATCCGAACTTATTCCAAGCACAACAGACATTAATCTGTGGTATGCAAAGAATCGAACGATAGTGAAATATCGCCAGCTCTATAGCACCAAGTCGGTTGGACTCGGTATTGGTGACAGATACAATCAATTCGAATTGCCTGATGGAACTTCACGTCCGTTGTCGTCGGAAGAATTCGATAGGCCCAATCTCATTCCCTCTTAAGTGGACCCCTCTGTCAAGACAATAAAGGGTCGAGATTAAGATGGTAACCAGTCAAGCCGCAGCGGAATGGCGCTGCCCCGGTTTCTAATACTCCTTGAGTGTTTTTTCGCTCTTTGAATTTATCCACAATCTTTGCTCCACCGCCGTTCGCTGTCCGATAGATCACATCCGGTGTGCTGTAGTCCAATGATTGATGTGTTCTTTCCGTGTTGTAGAACATAAAGTATTTTGTCAGCCCCAGTTGCACTTCAGGTACTGTGGCGTACCCTTTCAGATATATGTCTTCGTGTTTGACGCTTCGCCATAGCCGTTCCACGAAGATATTGTCCAGTGCACGGCCGCGTCCGTCCATGCTGATGCTAATGCAGTGGGCCTTGAGCACGCCGGTGAAGGCCTCAGAGGTAAACTGACAGCCCTGGTCGGTGTTGAAGATCTCGGGGATGCCGTAAGTCTGTAATGCCTGTTCCAGGCAGTCCACACAGAACCCGCTGTCGAGCGTGTTCGATAATCGCCATGCCAGCACTTTGCGCGAGTACCAGTCGATTACCGCTACCAGATACACAAAGCCTCGCGCCAGGCGGATGTAGGTGATGTCAGTGCTCCATACCTGGTTGGGTCGTATCACCGCCACGCCCCTGAGCAGGTACGGATAAACCACGTGCTGCGGGCTGGGACGGCTGGTATTCGGTCCTGGTGCCATACCTGCCAGCCCCAGGATGCCCATGAGCCGCTGTATCCGCTTGCGGTTGACCTGATGCCCAATGCCGCACAAGTATACGGTTATTTTGCGGCTGCCGTAGAACGGATGCCGGGTGTATTCAGCGTCGATCTTGCTCAGCAGGGTCAATTCCAGCTCGTCCGGATCGGCGATCAGGTGCGGCGCATAGAAGGTAGAACGGGTGACACCTGCCAGTTCGCATTGTTTGGTCAGCGCCAACGGGTTCTTGGTGTCTACCCAGAGCCGCCGGTCTTCTATAGGCTGATCCCGGACTTTTTTTTAAGCCAGTCCAGCTCCATCTTCAGCCGTCCGATCTCGGAGTAGAGCCGCTCAGAACTGGCTGCTGGGTCTACCGGCGCGGGACCGCGCGCAGTGTCAAATATGCCCGCAGCCTGATCTTGCAAAACTTTTTTCCACTGCGTCACTTGCGTCGGATGTACGCCGAACGCCTGGGCAATTTCGGTTACTGTCTTGACCCCTCGGATCGCCTCAAGTGCGACCTTGGCTTTGAACTGACTGCTGAAGTTTTTGCGCTTTTTTTCGCTCATAACCTGCTCCTTTTTAACGGCAGGTTACCATCTTAAACTATTGTCCGAAAATTGGGGTCCACTATA
>Ga0315281_10015027_pt1 | contig 10398 bp, 10 predicted proteins | sample YL17G07_0_MG_FD_204540 | JGI IMG/M metagenome (GOLD analysis project Ga0315281, IMG submission 204540) | Sediment microbial communities from Yellowstone Lake, YNP, Wyoming, USA - YL17G07_0 | ecosystem: Environmental > Aquatic > Freshwater > Lake > Sediment | place: USA: Wyoming | collected...
GCAAGAACAACAGTGTTCTCGGCAGCAACGATAATTTCTGCCAGGGCTGCCATAGTTATGTCGCAGTGAAGATCGATTGTTTCGAGTGCCACTCCAGCAAGCCGAAACCCAAAGCAGCAAAAGCTAGCGTTGTGGCCACCAGACAGGGTGTTCCTGTGGCGGTTGCAGACGGTAAGTCCGGGGTGAGTCAATGAGTGATGAAATTAATGTCAGCCGCCGTCAGGTAGTCGGTTTTGGCTCAGCTGCACTGGCCGGACTGGCGCTTGCGCCGGGTGTACTGCTGTATGATCTGGCGCATGGAAAAGCAGATGCTGAACCAGTGTCCGGCAAGGTGCGCTGGGGTATGCTGATCGACACCAACCAGTGCGCGGACGGTTGCAACGATTGCGTTACTGCCTGCAACAAGGAAGCACATCTGTCCGGTGGAACCAAAGAAACCGATTCCCAATGGATACGCAAGGTTGAACTGAAAGACATGCGTACCGGTCGCGCCACATCTCTGCCGATGATGTGCCAGCATTGCGAAGATCCACCTTGCGTCGACGTATGCCCGACGGGCGCCTCATTTAAGCGTGCCGACGGCATCGTGCTGGTGGACAAGCACACCTGTATCGGTTGCCGTTACTGCATGATGGCGTGCCCCTACAAGGCACGTTCGTTTGTTCATGAGGTGGTCACCGACCAGAATGCGGACATGCCGCGCGGCAAGGGCGTAGTGGAATCTTGCACCATGTGTGTACACCGGGTTGATCGTGGAGAAACCACTGCCTGTGCCGAAGCTTGCAGCAAGGCGGGGCATAACGCCATTATTTTTGGCGACCTGAATGATCCCAATAGCGAAATTCACAAACGCGTTGCCACTTATGCCACCAGCCAAGTGCGGGCTGATTTGGGCTTGAACCCGGGCATTCGTTATCAAGGGATATGAGTATGCAACCTATCGCCTATCGGCAAATTGAAGGCCGCAGTTCTGCGTATTACGCACTGCTCGGAGGTCTCGTTCTGTTTATTCTGTTCGGTCTTTCTGCAGCCTATTATATGGAGGAGCACGGCCACATTGTCACCGGCATGAACAACCAGATTGTTTGGGGCATGCCGCACGTGTTCGCGGTGTTCCTGATTGTGGCGGCGTCCGGTGCGCTCAACGTGGCTTCCATCGGTTCCGTGTTCGGCAAGGCTATGTACAAGCCGCTGGCACCCTTGTCCGGGTTGCTCTCGATTGCCATGCTGCTTGGTGGGTTGACCGTGTTGATGCTGGATCTCGGGCGTCCCGACCGGCTGATCGTGGCCATGACCCACTTCAATTTTAAGTCGGTGTTCGCCTGGAACGTGTTTCTCTACTCGGGTTTCTTCGCCATCGTCGCGGTGTATCTGTGGACCATGATGGAGCGGCGCATGAACCCCTACACCAAGACGGCAGGGTTTGCTGCTTTCATCTGGCGTCTGCTGCTCACCACCGGTACCGGCTCCATCTTCGGCTTCCTGGTTGCACGGCAGGCGTATGACTCGGCACTGCTGGCGCCGATGTTCATCATCATGTCGTTTTCATACGGCCTCGCGGTGTATATCCTGGTGCTGCTCGCCGCGTATCGCTGGACCGGTCGCGCGCTGGGCGACACAGTGCTGCTGCGCCTGAAAAAGTTGCTGGTGGTGTTTATTGCTGCCGTACTGTACTTCGTCGCTGTATTTCACATGACCAATCTGTATTTCACCAAGCACCACGGCATCGAGCATTTCATTCTGGTGGATGGCGGGATACACACCCAGTTATTCTGGATCGGGCAGATTCTGCTGGGATCCATCGTGCCGCTGGCGCTGCTGTTTCATCCCAAACTGGGCAAGCAGCGCTGTACCATTGCCCTGTCTGCCGCGCTGGTCATACTGGGTGGTTTGGCACAGATGTATGTCACCATTATCGGTGGACAGGCTTATCCGCTGGAGCTGTTCCCCGGCATGCAGGTCACCAGCAGTTTCTATGACGGAGTCGTTCACTACTACACGCCTAGCCTGCCGGAAATCATGCTGGGCCTGGGCGGGGTCGCGATTGCCGGTGCCATGGTGGTATTCGGTGTCAAGATCCTGCGCTTTCTGCCGGAAAGCCTCGAAAATCAAATCGTCGATCCCCATCACAAATCGTAGGGTGCGCGTGGCGTACCTTATTGCAGGAGCCCCGTCGTGACCGAAGAACATCCTTTTGCGGGCTATATCCGCACCCTGGGTAAAGGCAAGCATGGTTCACGTTCCTTGAGTGAGGACGAGGCCTATCGCGCCATGCAGATGATCCTGTCGGGTGAGGCCGAGCCGATTCAGTTGGGTGCGTTCCTGATGTTGATGCGGGTCAAGGAAGAAACCCCGGAAGAGTTGGCGGGTTTTGTGCGCGCCGCGAAGGAGTCGCTTGCGGTACCGGTTGATGCGCCTCAGGTGCAACTTGATTGGTCGTCCTATGCGGGCAAACGCCGTCATCTGCCGTGGTTCCTGCTATCTGCGCTGCTGTTGGCCGGAAGTGGTTTCAAGGTATTCATGCATGGTGCGCCCGGACGCAAGGACGACAGGGTTTACACACCTCAGGTTTTGGCCTTGTTGGGCGTTAAGGAATCCCTCACTTTGAGTGAGGCGGCTGACGCTATCCGCAGCCGCAATTTCGCTTTCGTCACACTGCAAAATATCAGCCCGGTACTGAATCACATTATGGAACTGCGATCCATGTTGGGCCTGCGCTCTCCAGTGCACACTCTGGCGCGCATGATCAATCCGCTCAATGCGACGGCTTCGCTCCAGGGTATTTTCCATCCGGGCTACCGTGGTACCCATCAAGCTGCCGCGCTGTTGCTGAAGCAGTCTCACATGGCGGTGTTCAAAGGCGAAGGCGGCGAAGTTGAACGAAATCCGGACGGCGTGTGTCTGGTCCAAAGTGTGCACGACGGCGCGTTGCAGGACGAGGAATGGCCGGCCATGTTCAGCGGCCCGCGCCATCTCAAGGATGAAACCATGGACCCCTCGCGCCTGCTTTCCGTGTGGCGCGGCGAAAGCCACGACGAATACGGCGAGGCTGCCGTGATCGGCACCGCCGCCATTGCCCTGAAAACCATGGGCGAGGCCGGCAGCATCGAAGCAGCGCAGGCGCTGGCTACCGAATTGTGGCAGAAGCGTCCGGTGGCTTGGTTGAACGCGGCCTGAAGAAACTAAAATAATTAGACAGGATTAACAGGATTTTTCAGGGTTTACAGGATCAAAAAAACGGTTTTGTTAATCCTGAAAAATCCTGTCCATTTTCCCCTGTAGCGAGCTAACTTGCATGTCCCGACTGCTCATCTCCGCCGCTCACAAATCATCGGGCAAAACTACGCTCAGCATAGGGCTGTGTGCTGCACTTAAACAGCGTGGTATGACGGTGCAGCCGTTCAAGAAAGGCCCCGACTACATTGATCCGATGTGGTTGAGCGCTGCCAGCGGGCGCGCCTGCCGCAACCTCGATTTTTACATGATGGGGCACGACGAAATCCGCGATACCTTCATGCGCTATGCGGCAGGAGCGGATGTGTGTCTGGTGGAGGGCAACAAGGGCCTCTATGACGGGCTGGATCTCGACGGCAGCAACAGTAACGCTGCGCTGGCAAAACTGCAGCAACTGCCGGTGGTGCTGGTGATTGATGCGCGCGGCATGACACGTGGTATTGCGCCCTTGATACTCGGTTACCAAGCCTTTGATCGCGACATCAACATCGCCGGGGTGATCCTCAATAATCTGGGTGGCGCGCGGCATGAGGCCAAGTTGCGTGCGGTCATCGAGCATTACACCGAAGTGCCGGTGCTGGGCGCGGTACATCATGCGCCGCAATTGGAGATCAAGGAACGCCATTTAGGACTGATGCCGAGTAATGAATCCGCTGAAGCAGCGCGCACGATTGAGCAGATCGGAGAACGGGTAGCGGCGCAGGTGGATCTGGATGCGTTGCTGCGCGTGGCTGCAAGTGCGCCGCCGCTACCGGCTGCGAAAGAGAACGTCGTTGCTGCGGCAAAAGGAACCAAGGTGCGTATCGGTATCGCACGCGACCAGGCTTTCGGTTTTTACTATGCCGACGATCTGGAGGCGATGCAGTCTGCGGGCGCCGAGTTGGTGCCGTTCGACACCCTGCGCGATGCCCACTTGCCCGATGTCGATGGCTTATTCATCGGGGGTGGTTTTCCGGAACTGTTCACGGCGGAACTCGAGGCAAATGCCAGCCTGCGTGCTGAAATTAGCCAAGCAATTGAGTCCGGCTTGCCGACGTATGCGGAATGCGGTGGGTTGATGTACCTCACGCGTTCGATCACATGGCAGGGACGCACGCACGCCATGGTTGGCGTCATTCCCGGCGATGTGGTGATGCATGGTAAGCCAGTCGGGCGGGGCTACGTGCGCTTGCAGGAAACGGCCGCCACACCCTGGCCGGATTCAGGCGTGGGGGGTACAAGGGAAATCAGGGCGCACGAATTCCACTATTCCAGCCTGGAAAATTTGCCGCCTGCCACCACATTCGCTTTTCGTGTGCTGCGCGGGCATGGGGTTGACGGCAAGCATGACGGGATCGTCTACAAAAATATGCTGGCTTCCTACTGTCATTTGCGCAGCTTGCAGGGGCATAACTGGGCGGCGCGTTTCGTTGCACACGTGCGCAAGGTAAATGCGGCAGTTCCAATTGCCGGCACAGCCTGACCAATTCTTTCTAAACGGAGAACGAACATGATTACAGTTACACCTCAGGCAGCCGAGCAAATTCGGCAGGCGGCGCAACAGAGTGAAGCTGCGGAATTGGCGCTGCGCATTGCAGCCAAGCGTCTGGCAGACGGTTCAATCGACTATGGCATGGGGTTCGATGAGGAGCGCGAAGACGATTTGAGGGTTGAGTCGGAAGGGGTGACGGTACTGGTTTCGCCACCCAGCCAATCATTGCTTGCCGGCACCACCCTGGATTTTGTGGAACTGGCGCCGGGCGATTTCCGTTTTATTTTTGTTAACCCTCAGGCTGATGAACCCCCGGCAAAATCGGGTTGTGGCACAGGCGGCTGCGGTAGCGGAGGCTGCGGCAGTAGCGGCGGAGGGTGTTCCTGACTGCATCGCGGAGGGAGACCATGAATTTCGATGTTGTGATTATCGGCAGCGGCCCCGGCGGATATAAGGCGGCCATCACTGCGGCTCACCTGGGAGCAAGGGTGGCGCTGGTGGAAAAGGGCTTGGCGGGTGGCACTTGCCTTAACCAAGGCTGCATCCCCAAGCAGACCTTGCTGCATTTGGCTTCGCTCATCGAGGACGTCAATGCGTTGCAAGGGCTGGGTCTGGTCGGCAAAGTGCATGGCGATTTCACGGCAGCAGTAGCCCATAAAAATGAAGTCATCAGCGGTATCCGCAACAATTTTTCGGTATGGTTGAAACGCCTGGGCATCCAGGTTTTTAGCGGTACGGGTCGGCTGCTTGATCCCAATACAGTCGAAGTTACGCCGGTGGCAGCGTGTGCCAATCCGGCGGGGCAGGTGTTGAGCGAACCAACCCGGCTGACAACGCGCAAAGTGATTCTAGGTACGGGCTCTGCTCCGCGCCGATTACCCAACTGTCCCACAGACGGCAGCATCGTCATCAATTCCCGCGATTTCATGTTTGATGTGGACACGTTGCCAAAATCCATTCTGTTTGTCGGTGGCGGCGCCATCGGCGTGGAGCTGGGTTTTTTGATGCACCAGTTCGGATCGCGCGTGACCGTGGTCGAGCAGGAAGATCGGTTGCTCAGCCAGACCAGAGTCTCGGAGCGAGCGAGCGGACTGCTGGAGCGCAAGTTTCAGCGCCTCGGCATTGAAGTGCGCAAGAATCTATCTGTCGCCCAGTGTGATATCCGCAGCGGTGTAGCCGAGGTGACCTTTGCCGATGGCAGCCAAGCCCAATTTGAGCGGGTGTTGGTGGCTGTTGGACGTGAACCGTTCAGCGCCGGGTTAGGGCTGGAGGAAGTGGGTGTGGCGTTCACCCCGGAAGGCTTTGTACGGACTTCAGAACATCTGGAAACCTCTGTTCCCGGCATCTACGCCATCGGCGATATGAAGCCTGGCCCGATGACCGCCAACGCCGCCTTGCACGATGCCAAGGTGGCGGCTACCAACGCCGTCAACGGCAACCAGACGCACTCCAATTATTTCAAAGTGCCAGTAGTGATCCATTCCGCAGTGGAAATCGCCGCAGTCGGTCTGACTGAAGATCAGGCCGAAGCAGCCGGATTCGATGCGGACGTGGCCCACGCGAGCATGGGCGGCTCCGGTAAGGCACGTGCCTACCACGACTACGAAGGCTTCATCGAAGTGGTGCACGATGCTGAAACGGGGCAACTGCTGGGCGGCTGCATCGTCGGCCCGGAAGCCGGAGAGCAAATCCAGATGCTCACCGCAGCCGTTCAGTCCGATCGCGGCTTGTGGTTCTTCAAGGACATGAGCTACAGTCACCCCTCCTGGTGCGAGGAGCTGGAAACTGCGATCGATCCTTATACTTCGGCATTTTCGCGGTCAGACAAAACGCTTTTTCGGCCGGGAATTTTTGCCGAGCACGAGTGAGATCGATGCCGTGAAAGGCCAAACAAGCAGGGTCATCCTGAGCAATAAGCTGCAAAGAACTTTGCGTAAGAACATGACAGATGCAGAACAACTGCTATGGCGTCATTTGCTCGGAAAGCAGATGAGCGGATTCAAGTTTCGCAGGCAACATCCATTTGGTAACTGCATCCTGGATTTTGTCTGTTTGGATGCGATGTTGGTTGTTGAGGTGGATGGAGGACAGCACTCGGAGCGGACTGCAGCGGACGATATCCGTACGGCAAAACTTGAAGGTGCAGGGTTCCGTGTGCTTCGTTTCTGGAATAATCAGGTGCTGCAGGAATTGGAGGCGGTGAAGGAAGTGATTTGGGAGGCATTGCAAACCCCACCCCCATCTCGGCCTTCTCCATGATGAGTATTTCTCCCTCCCCTTCAAGGGGAGGGTTGGGGTGGGGATGGGGTTTGGCTCAAAGGATATTAGCCCCATCCCCCACCTAGCCTCCCCCTTGAAGGGGGAGGAACTGTAGGGTTGGAGTGGTGCCACTGTATTGGCAAAAACAAAACTTTTTGTAGGAATGTAGCGTATGAATTTTCTCCCGGTTTTTTTGGATATCAAAGGCAAAAATTGCCTGGTAGTAGGCGGCAACGAAACAGCGGCGCGCAAGGCGGCGCTGCTGATGCAGGCCGGCGCCTGGGTGACGGCGGTGTCGCCCGACGAGTTGGCGCCCGGTTTCGCCCAACTCAAGGAGCAGGACCGGCTGGTGCACCGCAAGCAATCCTTCGGCCCTGAGCAACTGGATAACATGGTACTGGCCATCGCGGCTGATGAGGACGAGGCGCTTAACCGCCAGGTGTCGGAGGCCGCCAAGGCGCGCCATCTGCCGGTCAACGTGGTGGATCACCCCGAGCTGTGTTCGTTTATCATGCCCTCGATCATCGACCGCTCGCCGCTGATCATTGCGGTTTCAAGCGGGGGATCGTCTCCGGTGCTGGCGCGGCTGTTGCGCGCACGGCTGGAAACCATGATCCCCGCCGCCTACGGCCGTCTGGCAAGCCTTGCCGAGCGTTTCCGTGGTGCGGTGAAACAACGCTTTTCCAGCTCCGCACAGCGCCGCATGTTCTGGGAAAAAGCCCTGCAGGGACCGGTGGCGGAAATGGTGTTCGCCGGTCAGGACAAAGCGGCTGATGTTGCGTTGAAAAAACTGCTCGAATCCGAGAAGCCAGAAGATATGCCACGCGGCGAGGTGTATCTGGTGGGTGGCGGTCCTGGCAACCCAGATTTGTTGACCTTCCGCGCCCTGCGTTTGATGCAGCAGGCTGACGTGGTGGTGCATGATCATCTGGTCACCTCAGCCGTGCTGGATATGGCGCGACGCGATGCGGAACGCATTTACGTGGGCAAGGAAACCAGCAATCACACCTTGCCCCAGGAAGGCATCAACGAACTGCTGGTGCGGCTGGCGAAAGAAGGCAAGCGCGTGTTGCGGCTCAAAGGCGGCGATCCGTTCATCTTTGGCCGCGGTGGGGAGGAGATCGCTACCCTTGCCGATAACGGCATTCCCTTCCAGGTGGTGCCCGGCATCACTGCCGCCTCGGGTGTGGCTTCCTACGCAGGCATCCCGCTTACCCATCGTGACTATGCGCAGTCCTGCGTGTTCGTGACCGGTCATCTCAAAGACAACAGCATGAACCTGGATTGGGATGCGCTGGCCCGCCCAAACCAGACCATCGTGATCTACATGGGCCTGTTAGGGCTGCCGGTGCTGTGCCGCGAACTGGTTGCCCATGGCCTGCCCGCCAGCACCCCTGCGGCCATCGTGCAGCAGGGCACCACGGCGCATCAGCGCGTGGTAGTCGGTACGCTCGACACGCTGCCTGCGCTCACCGTGGAGGCGCAGCTCAAGCCGCCGACATTGATCATCGTTGGCAATGTGGTCAAGCTGCAGTCCAAGCTGGCGTGGTTTGCGACCGGTAACGAAGGCTGATTTTGAAACAGATTAAAACGGAAGTCGAAATCGAAGCTTCCGCCGAACGGGTGTGGTCATTGCTGTGCGACTTCGAAAAGTACCCCGACTGGAACCCGTTCATTCGGCGCATCCATGGCAATCTCAAGGTCGGCGGTATTCTCACGGTGCATATCCAGGCCGTCGGTATGAATGGCATGACCTTTTTCCCTACTATCCTCGTGCTGGAACCCAATCGAGAATTACGCTGGCGCGGGCGTGTTTTGTTCCGGGGTTTGTTTGATGGCGAGCACGTGTTCAGCATTACCCAGATTGCCCCCGACCGCGTCCGTTTTACCCAGCAGGAAACATTCAAAGGCTTGCTTGTTTCGCTCATGGCGAAGGCGTTGGATACCCATGTCCGGCACGGGTTTGAGGCGATGAATCAGGCGTTGAAAAAATTGGCGGAAAGTACTGAGACGTGATCGGTCAGGACTCTTTCAACTGCTCACGGATAGGCTGTGTTACTCCCTCCCTTTCAAGGGGAGGGTTGGGGTGGGGATGGGTTGAATAGGTAGGTGTGTTGCACCCATCCCCCTCCCGCCCTCCCCCTTGAAAGGGGAGGAGTCAGTCAGTAGTTGTCTATTCGACCGTGATGGTGATTTTTTTCGACACCAGTGCATGTTGATGTGGAACGTGCTTACCATCGCCTAATACCAGTTGCAGCGTATGTTTGCCTGCAGGCAGAGTGAGGGTGGTTTCAGTCTGCGCTTTGCCAAAATGCTTGAAATGATCGTCCGCTGGAATGGGCTTATCCATGGCCGGCAAATTGTCCACGTCAATTAATAAATGGTGGTGGCCGGTGTTGGGTTTGTCGGTGCCTGCGGGTGCGAGTTCCATGCCCTTGATGCCGAACTGAACCGTCACTGGGCCCTTGATAGTCGCGCCATCCTGCGGCGAAACAATAGATACTTCTCCTTCGTCGTGCGCGCTACTGGTTGCCTGGAACGAAAGCGATAATGCAGCGAGGACACAAGCCGCCAGGTGTTTTTTAGACATGGTAAAAGTCCTTTCAGTTATAGACATTGAGAATGACAAGGATGCAGATGCTGAGCGCGATTCTATCCTAGATGCGAATGATTACCCACCCCATTAATCAGCCCCGATTAACGGCGGATACTTTGGTGGAAATAGTCAGCACCCCTGCCAGCACCAGCACCGATCCCGCCACTTGCAACGCAGACATCGCCTCATTGAGAAATACGTGGGCCAAATAAATGGTCGATACCGGCCCCACGGAACCGACGAGAGAGGCGCGCCCGGAACCAATCAAACGAATCCCGGCAGAAAGCATGAACACCGGCAGTACTGTGGAAAATATCGCCATCGCGATGGCAAGCTCCAACACACGGGGGGTGACGTGCAGGGCTGACAGCGGGTGGGTCATGGCAAACTGGAGCAGGGTTGCGCTACTGGCTACCAGCATGGCGTAGGCGGTGAAACGGATTGTGCCTATCCGGGCAATGGTGTGCCCCGCCCCCACCAGATAAACCGAATAGGTCAGCGTGCTGGCAAAGACCAATCCTGCTCCGAGCATGACATCGCCCTGGCTCATGCGGATGTCGTGCATGAATGCCAGCGCGATACCGGCATAGCTCAGCGCCAAGGCCGCAATGACCCTGCGCCCGATGGCATGCTTGAAAATCACCGCCGACAAAATCACCACCATGGTGGGGTAGAGGAACAGAATCAAGCGTTCCAAGCCTGCGGAGATGTACTGCAACCCAAGAAAATCCAGCAAACTGGACAAATAATAGCCGATGATCCCGAGCCCAACAATCGCCATCCAGTCGCGTTTCTCGATCGGTACCGTGTGTGTCTTGGCGCGGCTCCATAGCGCCGC
>Ga0315281_10015028_pt1 | contig 10398 bp, 10 predicted proteins | sample YL17G07_0_MG_FD_204540 | JGI IMG/M metagenome (GOLD analysis project Ga0315281, IMG submission 204540) | Sediment microbial communities from Yellowstone Lake, YNP, Wyoming, USA - YL17G07_0 | ecosystem: Environmental > Aquatic > Freshwater > Lake > Sediment | place: USA: Wyoming | collected...
CATTTCATCCGCCTGGATTATGACCCCGGGGCCAAAAGGCCGGGCTTTTACTGGAGGATTCATTGGCGGGGGTCGGTCCCGAGGATGGGCGGAGAGTACGGCCTGAGAATCTACATGGACCGGACCGTCCTTCCGGAAATCGCCGGCCCATGACCGGATTCTCTGTACCCGTTTAATAAAAAATCCTAATGGGACACAGATAAACCCAGCGCGGCGCAGCCGCAACCAAAAACAGGTCATCTTTCTGGAAGAGTTTTGCTCAGGGTTACGGGTGATCCCAGAAATCCCCCCTTCGCCCCCCTTTTCTAAAGGGGGGTTGGGGGGGATTTCAGAGAAGCGGTTCCCACCCAAATATTCTTTACAAAATTTAGAGAGTCTGCACGTTAGTAGTACAGATGAACACAGATTATGACTGGGTAAAAGAGAAAACCAACAGCCAAACGACTATACGACGAAACGACTTCATGAATGGGACGCGGATGAACACGGATCAACACGGATGAAGCATCAAGGGCAAATACGAACTTCGGGGGAAGCTGATTTGAGCTTTGAGGGTTGCAACGCTAATCTGATTCGTAGCATTTAAACCTAAGTGTTCTCTGCGGAATCTGCGTAATCTGCGGATAAGCGGTTGCAGATTTTTATAATTTCCTAAGGAAAGATAAAGACCAAAATTCAATAGAAGCTGGGGGGAGATAGGATGTTGCTCAAAAGTTTAATCGGAATGGTCCTGTTCACTCTAGTGTTTTCCTCCGGTGCCCTGGCCGAGGAGAAAGGAGCCGCCGTGGAACGCGCCCAAGCGGTTGAACCGGCTGACCAGGAGTTCCCCCTGGATAAAGGATTGTTCGCCCTGGAAACCATCCGGGAATGCCTGCAGAGCTTCCGGAAGCTGACCGAAGAGGCCCAGGGAAAGATATCCAAGGCGAAGATGAAAGAAATCGGAAACACCGAATGGGACATGCAGGTCCTGGGGTTTCACAACAACCCCAGCATCCTGGAAGGGACCCTGAAGAAACAGGCCTTCTTGATCAAACAACTCCAATTTGAGCTGATCAAACGGCAGGTAAAGGAAGGCTCGGCCAAAGAGAAGGACCTGCAGGAAGCACGGAAAGCGCTGGAGGCTTCCCAGAAGGCCTTCCAGGAATTCAAGAAAAATTTTCACCGCAAGGATTAATCCCATGAAGGGTTTCGCCTCCGGAAGCAAGGCTCCATCGATCCTCCGTATAATCGCCTTTCTATCAACCCTGGCCCTCGGGGGAATCTTCCAGCTCGGGGCAGAGGCCTTCGCCTGCAGCTGCAACTGGGGAGGCCCTTTTCAAAAGGTGGCCCCTCAAGCCGAGCTGGTCATCCGCGGAAAGGTTCTAAATTACCACGGGCTTGACCGAGGGGTTCCCCTGGCCATGGACGTGGAAATTCTCGAGGTCCTCAAGGGGCAGGCCGGGAATCGCCGAATTCGTGTCTGGGGAGACAACGGGTGGCTGTGCCGCCCTTATGTCTCCCAGTTTCCCCCGGGTACCGAATGGATCCTGGCCCTGAACGGCCCCGGAAGCAAGCCCGGGCAAAACCCCGGCGACTACGCCCTTTCCATCTGCGGGCAATTCTGGCTTCAAGTGGTGGAGGGAAACGCTTTCGGGAATTTTGACGACGCCCGGGATTGGAAATCCGGGCAAAAACGATCCTTGGATGAGGTGCGAAGGGTGTTTCCAGCTCGGGACCCTTCCCGGTACAGTCTGAAGTTCACGGGAGAGGTGTCCGCGGGGAACGCCTTCGAGAAACCCTTCGGGCCCGGATTCAGCTTCCGCCTGGAGCCTAACCCCCATGGATGGACGATCGTGATCCGCGACTCGAGGGCCACGGAAGACATCTCTCGCCTGACCCCTCCCTTCCACTTCACTCCCAATCCGCGGGATATCGAAGGCTGGCATTTTCGCAACCAAGACAACACTGGGCCGAACGAGGCCGGAGAAAAAAACGTCAACGCCCCGGGCTTGGTTCGGGAATTCATCTTTTCCCCTGCCGTGGGAAAGACCATTGCCGGACCTGAGGCCAAGACCTCCCCAACGGCTGAAGAGATCGAGCAGGCCAAACGCTTTGGCCGGGGCAAACTGACGATCCTGGACTATCGTCTGACCGACCTGGATCCCGGGAAAAAGGCGGGCTTTGAATGGTTACGTTTTGAAGCAGAGCTTTCCTGGTCCGCTTCGACTCCTCCGTAAGGAAGTTCCCCCCTTTCGTTCCCGGATCAACTGGGTTGCCCGATCCCTACTCGTTTTCCGTCCCCACATTTTACCGTTGAATTTCCAGCGTCCATCTTCCAATATGAAAGAGCAAGGCTGAAACGGAAGGCCCGGGATTCCTTCGATGGGATGTTCCGGCCTTACCGGACCAAAGGAACGGGCCCCAGGGGGACGGAACCAACGGGTCTCATTTTCGCATGAATGATCAACGTAAAAAAAACGCCGGCGGCCGTAGGTTGGAGGTCTGCTTCCCCGGGCTCGAGCAACTCTCCGAGGTCTACGCCGACTTGGAGCGACAGATCGCCGACTTCAAGAGGGGCGCCGGCATTGAATGCCTCCGGAAGTGCACCTTTTGCTGCGCTACGGCCAAATTCGTAGAAGCCTCCATTTTCGAGATGCTCCCGCTGAGCCTTCACTTCTGGGAGGAAGGCCGGGCGCCAGAGATTTTGGAGAAACTGGAAGGGATTCACCCGGAGGCGCCGTGCATCTTGTTGAATCCCAATCCCCCCGATGAGCTTTCTGGCGGATGCAGCTATTACCACTTTCGGCCGCTCATCTGTCGTCTCTTCGGGTTTTCCGCAACCGTGGATAAGAGCGGCAAGCCCGTTATCGCCCTCTGTGCACCCCTGAAAGAGCTGCATTCGGGGGTCGCCGAGCGAGTGAATAAAAAAATCCGGGAAGACCTTCCCTTTCCCCTCATGCCCGATTTTTCCCGAAAAGCCGCCATGATTCATCCCCAACTGGGGCAGGAAAAATATCCCGTCAATATCGCCCTTTTGGAAGCGCTGGAACTCGTCGGGCATAAAATGCACTTCCTGAAAGCCGCAAGGAGGGAAACATGATTATCGCCAGGCCAAGTGAAGCTAAAGGGTATCTCACTCCTCCCCCTCACCCCCGGGAGCTGAAAGTCCTCCTTTCGCCCAGCCTGCAAGAAGACGTGGAGGGTTTGGCCATCGGAATGACCATCCTTCCCCCGGGGGAATCCAGCAGCTTCCACAGCCACGAAAGGGAGCATGAAACCTGGATCATCGTCTCCGGGGAGGGCGAGGTGCGGGTAGGGGATGAAAGTCAGGGCGTGGAACCGGAGACGGTGATCTTCCTGAAGCCTCAAATCCCCCATCAGATCAAAAACACCGGCCGGATTCCACTCCGCATGTTCTGGATTTACACCCCCGCCGGAGGAGAGAAAAGCATTCTGGACGGAAGAATGAAATGAGGCCGTGACCCCCCTGGGTCATGGCGGGCAATCCCGCCCCGGCGTTAGGCGCGATAACCCCATCTCCTCTCCACCCCTCCTTTTGAAGAAAAGGGAAAGGACGGGGGAATGGAGGCTAAATTTTTGCTTGCAGATTGTAAATGAATCTGCTAAATAGGATCGGCTCTGCCTGTCCAGATTTGTCATTGCGGTTCCGTTGTTGGTCATAATTGGAGAGGCCTATTAAAAAATCTTGAATAAAATTCGATCCACTTTGTTGGCATTCAGCTTGCTATCTCGATTGACGGATGGCAATACATTCAGCGAGCCCTCCATGGGGAGAATCAGGTGAACAGCATGCGCAGAAGAACGGATTGGAGCAGAAAATCAAAGGACCCGGACCAGCCGAACGGCAGGAAGCATGCCCGGGCCCTTTTAAATCTTCCCGTCGAATATTACGCCACGAATCCGAAGGCCCCCCGCATGGGCCATACCTCCGACCTGAGCCCCGACGGAGTCCTGTTGAATATTCCCGAGAAATTGGACATCGGTCAGTCGATCAAGCTGGCGATCTTTGTTTACCTGGACAAGACCGTAGAGACCATCGAGGTCAATTCCCAGGTTGTCTGGGTGGCTGGCAGGGAGAAAGACGGGAGTTTCCAGTCGGGGGTGAAGTTCATCGACCTCTCCAGCAACGACCGGCACAAGTTGGAAAAATTTTTTGAGGAATATTGAAGAGCCAATGGCTTTTCCTCTCGCCCGCTTCGCTGGGGCCGCAGAGAACGCAGAAAAAGAAAAACCTATTTTCGGGGTGATATGTAAACCGGGCTTTAGCTTTGCGGCCTCTGCGGACTCTGCGAGAAAAAAATTTGGGAGAATCGTTTTTTGGGGGGTGAGTTTTACTTTCTTTCTACCCGAACGAAATATACCTTATCGCTAAAAATTTGTTCCGGCACGAGCAGTCTCGCCCAGTTCATGATCGACTGATGGGTGATTCTTTTTTTCCCCTTTCTTCTTTCGGGGAGAACGCCAATCAATTTGTCTTCCCCGTCGGGGATACGCCGGTAAAATTCGTAAATCACCATTTCTGAATTCCCCCGTTTTGTTGTCTCCCATTGTCCCATTTCCCCCCCCGACTGCAACGCCAGCAATCCCAAGGCTCAAAAGAATCCGACTCACCGCTTCAGGAAAGCGATTTGAATTCAAATCCTTATTGCCGGCTGCCCTACTGAAGTGATGAGCACAATCTCCTATCACCATTCATTGAGCAAGATAAATGCCAATTTATTAACTACTTAATTTCAATATGAATTTTAAATAAAAAGATGTTTTTATTTGGTCCGCGATGTAAAAAAAGTTTACTTCATCGAAGGCTTGGGAGGAGCAGCACGATGGAAAACTGTATTAATTCAAAATTTTAGCGGCCATGCTGCTTCTGTAAAGATGGGAGGAATTATTTATACACTTTTTTACATTTACCTTTGAAATCATAAGCTTTTCCATGATTTTTGGGGTAATGGGCCAAAAAAATCAGGGGCTGGTCCTCAAATTAAGTCTTGACGGTTCTCTTTTTTATCCCATTCTGCACCAGGAATGCTTCCAAAACATCATACGGCTGCGCCCCCACCACCGCGTGGCCATCGATCACAAACGTGGGGACCGCGGTTACCCCCCACTTCATGGAAAGCTTCCAATCCTCCTCCACCGCTTCCTTGAAGCTTCTTGATTCCAAAACTTCCCTCGCCTCCTTCACCGGCAGTCCCACCTTTTTTGCCAGTTCGAGCAACACGTTCTTCTTGGCGATATTCTTTCCGTCCACAAAGTAAGCCTTGAATACCCCGTCATGGAACTTGTCCCCCTTCCCCTTCTCCTCCGCCCACTTGCCCATCTCCTGGGCGAGCCGGCTATTGAAAGTCATCTTCCGGGTTCCCCAGGGGAGGCCGAGGTCTTCGGCCACCTTTTTCAACCGCTCCAGCATGGCTGGGATATCCATGGTCCTTCCGGCAAAGAGCTCTTCCAGGGTGCGCCCATCCTCGGGAGTCTCCGGGTGCAGGGGGAAAGCCCTCCATTGAACTTCAATATCAAAACTCTCCTTCAATTTTTCAATACGCCCGGTACTGAAATAACACCAGGGTCATATGTAATCCGAAAAAATCTCCAGCTTTTTTGCCGTTCCCATAACGTTCCCTTTCCCTCCTGCTCTGATTTAACGCCTTGCTGTTTTCATTATATGCCGATTCTCCCGGATTCTCTAATCCTGAGTGAGGCCTTTTGGGGATCAGATCTTTTAAATTGACATAGCTCACACATCTAGCTAAAAGATAGGCATGGCTAGACCGCTTCGAGTCAAGTTTGAAGAGATAGAGCGGCGAATTGGAAATCAAAAGATCTGACCCCCTTACCACGAGAATCAGGAGGATATCCATGAAACCCCTCATCCTGGCAATTCTTATTCTCTTTCTCGTGCCCGGGAGGGCGATTCCGGCCAACGGTCCGATCAGCGAGGCAACGGAGACCTGCCTGGGCTGCCATGCCCTTTCGACGCCGGGAATTGTGGCCGACTGGAAGAACAGCCGCCATTCAAAAATCACCCCGCAAGAAGCCCTCGCCAAGCGCCCGCTGGAGCGGAGAGTCTCGGCGGAGAAGATCGACGAAACGCTGGGAAAAACCGTGGTGGGCTGCGCCGAGTGTCATACCTTGAACTCCGGCAAACACCCGGATTCCTTCGAGCACGGCGGATCCAGCGTCCACGTGGTGGTCAGTCCCCAGGACTGCGCCGTCTGCCACCCGACCGAAAAACAGCAGTACGACGAGAACCTCATGTCCCGGGCCCACGGGAACCTGGTGAAGAACCCGGTTTACCTGAACCTCGCTGATTCGGTAAACAGCATCCAGAAATTTGACAAGATGCGGACCACCCTGCAGCCTCCCGATGCGGAGACTAACGCCGACTCCTGCCTGTTCTGCCACGGGACGGAAGTGAAGGTGAAGGGCTTCCGCAACCGGGAGACGAGCCAGGGGGAGATGAAATTCCCCATCCTCTCCAACTGGCCCAACCAGGGTGTGGGGCGCATCAATCCCGACGGGACCCTGGGGGCCTGCACTCCCTGCCACACCCGCCACGGGTTTTCCATCGAAATGGCCCGCAAGCCCTACACCTGCTCCACCTGCCACAAGGGGCCGGATGTGCCGGCGTACAAGGTTTACGAGGTGAGCAAGCACGGAACCCTTTTCTCTTCCCATCAGAAGAGCTGGGACTTCAACAAGGTCCCCTGGACAGCGGGCAAGGATTACACCGCCCCCACCTGCGCGGCCTGCCATGTCAGCCTGGTGGTCAGTGAGGGCGGAGACGTGATCACCGAGAGGAGCCACAAGATGAGCGACCGCCTCCCCTGGAGGCTCATGGGACTCATCTATGCCCATCCCTACCCCAAGTCCCCCGACACCTCGATCATCAGGAACAAGGCCGGCCTTCCCCTGCCCACCGAGCTCACCGGGGAGCCCGCGGCCCCGTACCTGATCGACTCCAAGGAAATGGAAAAGAGGCTGAAGACCTTCCAGAATATCTGTCTGACCTGCCACAGCTCGGAGTGGACCGAGAATCACTTCAAGCGGTTGGAGAACACCATCCGAACCACCAACGAAATGACCCTCACGGCAACGAAGATCGTTTCCACGGCCTGGGAAAAAGGGGTGGCCAAAGGCCTGGCCCAGAAGGACAGTCCCTTCAATGAGTACATCGAGAAGAAGTGGGTGGAGCAGTGGCTCTTCTATGCCAACTCCACCCGCTTCGCCTCAGCCATGGCGGGGGCGGACTACGGGGTCTTTGCCGAGGGGCGATGGTATATGTCCCGGAACATCCAGGAGATGCTGGATCATTTGCATCTTCTTCTGAGACAGAAAAAGTAGAGGCGACCGGCGGCTTGGCTGAGCCTTCGACCCGAGCTCTGGCCGAGGGGCTCGCCGAAGTCCGGTCTCCCTGACAGAGCAGAACTAGATAAAGTCTTGGCTAGAAAACCTGAATCCTGAATCCTGAAACCCGAAACTCGAAATTCTTTTTAAAGCTCCGGAGCACCAGAAGGAATTACGCAGACAAAAACGAAGGGTTCTTCCCCGGTATTCCTGAGCTGATGCTCTTCGTTCCCCGGGATGAAAACCACGCTTCCGGTTGAAAGGGGAATCCATTTCCCTTCCCGCAGAATCGCCCCCTTCCCGGAATGAACGAAAACTTCATGCTCCCACTCGTGGGCGTGCTTGCCGGTTATTCCCCCCTTGGTGATCTCAAAAACCCGCATGCAGAATTTCCTGGCCCCGTCCGCCTGCCCGATGACCACCCGTCCAGTCGCCTTTTTGGCCTGTTCGCTGGGATACTTCTTCGCCTCCGCCTCTGAATAATGGATGATTTTCATTTTCCCCTCGTCCCCCTCGGACTTGTTTCTTTCCAGATTGATTCAATCTTAGGCAACCGGGTCTCGAAAATCAACCCTCTCGTAGGCCCCCGCTGCTTATCTTTCATGGATACCTTCTAGGCTCACAGGGACCATAAACATACCATAAACATTCCTTTCTCTTGATAATTTTTCGCCGCCTTGATAGACTGCATAATTAAAGAGAGTACGGGAAAGATGCGCGCGAAGAATTTCCTATTCTGGCTCCTTTTATCCTTCCTCCTGACGGCCTGGACAGGGTGTGCGACCCAGTCGGAGGTCCGACGGAAGCAATCCCAGGCCGTGGACATGGAGAACAAGGGGAATGACTTTTTTCAGCAGGGCCAGTACCTGAGGGCCCTGGGTTACTACCAGCGGGCCCTGCAGGGGTACGAATCCGTCGACCACCGGGAAGGGGTGGCCAAAAGCCTCACCCAAATAGGTTCGGCCTTTCAAGCCATGGGCCGGATTCCCACGGCCCTCGAATACTACCAGCGTTCGCTGGCCATCCACTCCGACCTGGGCAACGATGCGGGGATATCCCGGAATCTGAACAATATCGGAAGCGCCACCCTTTCTCTGGGAAAACCGCAGGCCGCCCTGGAATTCTTCCAGGAATCCCTGGCCATGGAGGAAAAGCGGGGGGATATAAAGGGGCAGGCCGTCCGGTGGAACAACATCGGCCTGGCCTACCGTGGCCTGGGCCAGAACGACCGGGCCATGGAAGGTTACCTTCGAGCGAAGGTTTTGAACGAAAAGGCGGAGAATCTTGCGGGGATTGCGGACAACCTGAACAACATGGGAGCGATTTACGAGTCCCGGAAAGACTGGCCCCGGGCCCTGGAAGCCTACCGGGGGGCCCTGGAAATGGACAAGAAAAGGGAGAACTCCCTGGGGATCTCCACCGGCCTGGCCAACCTGGGAAAGCTGTATGAAACCATGGGAGAGAATGAAAAAGCCCTGGATCATTACCTGCGCGCCTGGAGGGTCAACGAATCCCTCGGCCTGAAGGAACGCATTCAGTACGACCTCGAAAAGATCGCCTCCCTTTATGAAGCCCTGGGAAAACCTCAAGAAGCCGAGAAATTCCGGAAGAGATCCCAGGAGCTGACCTCTTCTCCCAAATAAAAAACCCAACCGCAGAGGTCGCAGAGCACGCAGAGATAAAAACGGCCAAAAGCTCAAGGCCAGGGTGGAAGGAAAAAGGGGGTCCTCGTTCGGACGCTTCCCCAAAGGCCAAAACTCCCAAGGAGCTCTCATAAAAGGATCTCTGCGCGCTCTGTTTCCTCTTCGTTCATCCTCTTGTCTTCATCCGCGGAGGATCGAAAGACAGAGAGGAGTCCATATCCATCAAATGATTTGTGTTTTTGGTCTTTAGAAAGAAAAAGCTCTGCGTTCTCCGCGTACTCTGCGGTTGATTTTTTTCTTCATCTCCGGAGGGCACAGAGGCATTTATGATTTTCCAGGCAATGAAAAAAGCCGATCAAGCTTTCGAGCGGAAGGATCCTTCCCTGCACAAGCTCTTCTACCCGGACAGCGTCGCGGTCGTGGGAGCCTCGCCGGAAGTGAAGGGAGACCGGTTTCCTTTCTTCCAGGCCCTGTTGAAGTCCGGGTTTCCCGGAAGGCTCTACCCGGTGAATCCCAACTATCGCGAGGTTGGCGGCCACAAGGCCTTCTCCCGCCTCCAGGAAATCCCGGAACCCATAGACCTGGCCATCATCACCCTGCGCGCTCCCTATGTCCCGCCCATTGTGGCGGACTGCGTACAGAAAGGGGTTCGATTCGCGGTTATTTTTTCCTCGGGATTCACCGAGGGAGGGCACCCGGAGCTGGAGGAGGAAATCAAAACCCTGGTCCGGCAGGGACCCACCCGGCTCATCGGCCCCAATTGCATCGGCCCCTATTGCCCGGAAAGCGGCCTAACCTTCATCATGGAAGAAAAACCGCGGGAGCCGGGCAATGTGGGTTTTGTCTCCCAATCCGGAGGCCACAGCATCACCTATAAAACCCTGGCCGGTTCCCGGGGAATTCATTTCAACAAAATTCTCTCCCTCGGGAATCAATGTGACCTGACGGTTCACGAGGTCCTCCGCTATTATGCGGAAGACCCGCAGATTCGGGTCATCTGCGCCTACGTGGAACAGGCCAAGGGCGGGAAAGAATTCTCTCAAACCCTCCGGGAGGTGGCCCGCAGGAAACCCCTGATTATCATGAAGGGGGGGGCGACCGAAGTCGGAGCCCGGGCGGCCTTCAGCCACACCGGGGCCCTGGCCTCTTATTCCCAGATCTGGGTGAAAGCCATCCACCAGCTGGGAGTCATCCTGGTGGATGACCTGGAAGAGATGGCCGACGCCGCCTTTTCCTGCCTCACCCTGGATTTGCCCCGAAGCCCCCGGGTGGGGATTGTAGTCGTGGGAGGGGGAAGTTCCGTGGAGATGACCGACGTCTGCGCCCGGAATTCTCTGGAGGTTCCCATGCTGGAGAAAGCGACGCAGGAAAAAATCGCCAAGAATATTCCCGAGGCCAATACGAGCTGCAA